>Ga0180220_1001809_pt1 | contig 14942 bp, 11 predicted proteins | sample eDN5th37CBELigBY_FD_151335 | JGI IMG/M metagenome (GOLD analysis project Ga0180220, IMG submission 151335) | Enriched backyard soil microbial communities from Emeryville, California, USA - eDNA 5th pass 37_C BE-Lig BY (version 2) (version 2) | ecosystem: Environmental > Terrestrial > Soil >... | reverse complement strand
GGAGCAGGCGTATGCCGATTTTCGGCGGGCGTTTTCCCGGGACACCCCTGCCCACGTGACGCATACTTTCGGGGACGGTGACATGCTGCCGTTCGGCGGGGGCCTGACCGTCATTCATACGCCCGGACATACGCCGGGCCATGTCAGCCTGTACCATGCGAACAGCAAAACGCTGATTGCGGGCGATGCTCTCATCGTTCATGACGGCGAGCTTCACGGTCCGGTGCCGCAGGTCACTCCGGATATGGACACGGCGCTGAAATCGGTTCGAAAATTCAAGGATTATGATATTGAAACCGTGATTTGTTATCATGGCGGGGTATTTAAAGGGGATGTCCAAAAACGGATCGATGAGCTGACAGCCCATGTCCGCTAACGGGTTTCGCCTGCTTTATACGTTGATGCTTGGCGTCATCGGCGGATTTGCATTCAAGTGGACCCACATGCCGGTCCCCTGGCTGCTCGGCCCGATGATCGTGACGCTGATCGCATCCAAAGCGATACGGAGGATCAAGCCGGTATGCCCGACCGCCGCCCGCAATAGCGGCATGATGATCGTCGGCTACACAATCGGGCTGGCGTTTACGGCGGAGACGCTGCGCCAGATCGGACGGCAGCTGCCGTCCATGGTTCTGCTGACGTTCCTGCTTCTCTTATGCAGCCTCGCCATCGCGGCGCTTGTGTCGAAACTGTCCGGCGTGCCGTTTCCGACGGTGCTGATGGGCAGCATTCCGGGCGGCTTGACGCAAATGGTTTCGCTGGCGGACGACATCGAAGGCATCGACATTACGGTCGTCACTTTTTTGCAGGTGTCACGCCTGATGATGATCATTTTTTTTGTGCCGCTGCTTGTGTTCAGCCCGTTTTTTGGGGGAACCGGCGGTCGCGAAACGGCTGCCGCCGCGCATGCCGCCTCCTCCGCGGGCTGGGCCGGACTGTTTCCGCACGTAATCGGTTTTGCGGTGTTATGTACGCTTTTTGCCGTTGTCGGGCAGCGGATCAAATTTCCGACGGCTTATCTGCTCGGCCCGATGATCGCAACCGTCCTGCTGCAATTATCGGGGTATGCCGGACATGCGCTCCCTGCCGTCGTCCTGAACGCCTCGCAGCTGGTCATCGGCGTGTACGTCGGGATGCTGCTCAAACCGGAGCAGCTCGGGAACAAGCTGCGGATCATCGTTCTCGCGGCGGTCAGCGGGGTGCTGTTAATCCTTTGCTCCATCGGCCTGAGCCTGCTGTTCACCCGGCTTCATGCCGTCTCGATCATGACCGCCTTTTTAGGCCTTGCCCCGGGCGGGATGGATCAAATGGGCATCATCGGCAAAGAGGCGGGAGCCGATTTGTCGGTCGTCATTTGCTATCAGCTGTTCAGGACGTTGTTTATCTTCCTGGCGGTGCCGCCGCTGCTGAAGGCGATTTTTCGGACGATGCTGCGCAAGCGGACGACTGCATGACACGAAAAAAGCTCCATGCCTATTCGAAAGGCATGGAGCTTTTGGCTGTTTATGAAGATTTGCTCAGCAGCATCAAAATGATGGACGAAAGCGACAGGCAAGCGCTGATCAAATAGATGAACACGACGGCTTGCTTGGGGCTCAGTCCCCAGGACAGCAACCGGTAGTGAATCTGGCTGCGATCCGCTTTATATACCGGTTTTCCGTTCAAATAACGTTTGATGACGACGTAAATGTTGTCGAAGATCGGCACCCCAAGCGCAAGCACCGGCACCAGTATGGAAATGACCGTCACTTGCTTGAAGGCTCCGTCAAGCGCGATGATGCCAAGCATAAAACCGATAAACGTGGCTCCCGCGTCCCCCATATAAATTTTGGCCGGCGGTTTATTGTACTTCAAGTACCCGAGCGCCACGCCGACCAGGATGATCGCCATGATGGCCGACTGCGTCTGGCCTTTGGCAATCGCGACGATAAACAAAGTAAGCGCCGAGATGCCTGCTACGCCACCCGATAGCCCGTCCAGGCCGTCCATAAAGTTGATGACCGTCGTCACGCCGAAAATCCAAAGGATCGTCAGAATGAACTGGAGCCACTCCGGAAACACGATCATATGTCCGGCAAACGGAATCGTTACCCCGACGAAGGAGATGCCGGAAAAGTAAACGATCACCGCCGCTCCTACCTGCACGACCGTTTTGGGCAGCGCGGGAAAATCTTTGCCCCGGGTTTTGTACCAGTCGTCCACCATGCCGATCCCGAGAATGAGGAGCGAACCGGCGATGATGCCGGCCATTTCCGAATCCCAATGACGGCTTAGGATGAGGTACGGAATCATGAATCCCAGGAAAATGGCGATGCTCGCCAAATGGGGGACAGGCTCTTTATGGATTTTCCGGCTTGTCGGCCTGTCAACGAAATCGACCCGGATGGCCAGCTTCCGCAGGGGAGGTATCAATGCAAGCACGATGACAAGCGATAAAATAAATGCAACTACATACACTTTTTTTGGCCTCCATCACTTCAGTTAACGGATAATCTAATGCATAAACTTCCATTATCAGACGCTTTTCTTGGAAAAGCACTATTTTTAACTAGGATAATACCTATTTTTGCAAAAGACAACGGTAAATATTTAACGTTTCCATAACATACCAGTTCATGCCGTTAACCGTTTTTAGCCGAAAGTGGATCTGCTATTCGCTGAAGGATGATTTGCCTGGGCTAATGCCTGACGGCTTTAGCTTATATTTATTATTTTCAGATCCGGTCGAGTCCAATATGACAATTTCTTCGAAGGGCGGTTTTTTGTTTGCGTACATGTTTTAACGTTTCTGACGACCGGAAGGCAATCAAAGTTGCAGTCGGGGAGATCTTAAAAAGTATTGGGGCATAGACCATACGCGCACGGACCAAAATCTTCACGAAATATCTACAATTATTGGTGTTGAATGATGGCGGATGGCGGAGTACAATGATTCAGCAAGAGGTTTTTTTATAAAATGCCGGTTGTCCGAAACCCGATTTCGAAAATTGAAAGGTAAGGTACTGATCCTATGTCATGGCTAAAAAACAGGATTCCCAAGCAGCTGCTGCGCTGGGCTCCTCTTTTATTGATGCTTGTTTTTCCCGTTCTCGGGAGCTTTTACCAGCTGGTGAACCAGCCGACGGACAACGTGTATTCGCTTGTCACGCCGCTGGACCGGGCAACGCCGTTCATTAAATATTTTGCGCTCCCGTACGGAGTCTGGATTTTTTACATCTACGTATGTATCGTTTATTTCTTTTTCAAGGATCGTCCTTCGTATTACCGTTCCATCTTTTTGTATACGATCTGCGCGCTGACGTGTTACGTCATTTATATGGTGTTCCAAACGACCGTGCCGCGTCCCGTCGTCGTTGGCGACGATCCGTTTGCGATGCTCACGCGGTTTATTTACAATCGGGACCAGCCGTTCAACTGTTTTCCCAGCATTCACTGCTTCTCCAGCTACATGGTGATGCGGATGATCTGGAAAAGTCCGGCCCGCAACCGCAAAAACGTCGCATTGATCACGACCATGTCGCTGCTCATTATCGTATCGACCTTGTTTATGAAGCAGCACGTTGTCATGGACGTGGTCGGAGCGATCGCCCTCGTCGAAATTTACAGCTTTCTCTTCATTAAACTTCCTGCAATGCATAAAAGCAAAATGGCGTCGGAACGCCGCGAGTTTCAGGCATAATCGCTTTATTTTATTTTGACGGGCTGCTGAATGGCAGCTTTTTTTGTTTTATCGGGGAACATTTATTTGAAAATTTTTTTCTGAAAACTAGCATGAATCTAAAAAGAGTGTTATAATCGAACCAAACATCCGATGTTTGGAGGACTGCCGATGACGTTACAACGTCCTACGAAACGAACGCTTGTCGAACAAATCGTTGCCCAGTTGGAGCAGTTGATCGAAAACGGGACATGGCCGGTCGGGGAACGGATTCCGGCCGAACCCGAGCTTGTCAAGGAGCTTGGCGTCAGCCGGAACACGATCCGGGAAGCCATTCACGCGCTCATTCATGCAGGGATGCTTCGGACGAGGCAGGGGGATGGAACCTACGTATGTTCCGCCAGCAGCCTGACGCCTGTATTGACGCGGAGATTGGAACGTTCGAAACTTAGCGAAACGCTTGAAGTCCGGTCGGCCTTGGAGCAGGAGGGGGCGCGCCTGGCGGCGCTTCGGCGCACGCCGGAGGATATCGCGAAAATCCGTGCGGCCTATGAAGAGTGCATACGGTCTGAAGCCAAAGGGGATTTCGAAGGTTATATCCGGGCCGATTACGATTTTCACAGAGAGATTATTGCGGCTGCGCACAACTCGATTTTGAGCGACCTGTACGATTCCATCAGCGAAGCCGTTCAGCAGGTCCTTACTTACAGCAGCAGCCATCTGTGCTTGTTGGAGCTCCACTCGGAGTACAACGCGCGCCTCATCGAGTCGATCGTCGCGCAAAGCGAAGCCCGATCGGCCGATGCCGTCCGCGACTATATCGACGCTTCGCGCAGCATTTTGCTAAAAGATACACAAGGGGGAAATGAACAACATCATGAATAACGCAACCGAAACGAAAATTCAAAACGGCGCCGCTCCTACTTCCACCGGGGTCAAGGCGGCGGTGCTCCTGCTCGGCATCATCATGATCGCCACGACGCTCCGGTCGCCGATTACGGCGGTCGGGCCGTTGATTGAAACGATCCGCAGCGATATGGGCATGTCGCATACGCTTGCCGGATTGCTGACCACGTTTCCGCTTTTGGCCTTTGCGGTGATCTCTCCGCTCGCTCCGAAAATTTCCCGCAGCTGGGGCATGGAACGGACGCTGTTCCTTGGCGTATTGGCCGTGACCGCTGGCGTGTTATTGCGTTTTGTTCCGTCGCTGACCGCCCTGTTTGCGGGAACCATTTTGCTTGGGGTAGGCATTGCGCTCAGCAATGTATTGCTGCCGAGTTTGATTAAACGCGATTTTCCGCTGCGCACGGGCGTCATGACAGGGATTTATTCGGTATCGATGAATATTTTTGCGGCGGTGGCTTCAGGAATCAGCGTTCCTGTCGCCTCCCATCTTCATTCAGGCTGGCGGGGGTCGCTTGTCATGTGGGGCATTTTCTCCGTCGTAGCCATGCTGGTTTGGCTGCCGCAGCTCCGTTACCGCCATCAGTCCGCCCAAGCGCAGATTTCCGGCAAAAGCGGCGTCTGGGGCTCCAAGCTGGCTTGGCAGGTCACGATCGTCATGGGACTGCAATCATTCGTATTTTATTCCGTGGTCGCCTGGCTGCCTGAAATTTTGACCGAGCGCGGCATGAATGCTTCGACTGCGGGTTGGATGTTGTCGCTGCTGCAGCTGTTCAGCGTGCCGGTGACGTTTATCGTGCCGGTGCTTGCAGCCAAGTTCAAAAACCAGCGCCTGCTCGTGTTCTTGACGTTCCTTTGCTTCATGATCGGTTTCGCGCTGCTGATGACCGGGGTCGAGGCGCTTGTGCCGGCCGCCGTCATTCCGATCGGCCTGGCGACAGGATCCGCGTTTGGCCTGGCGACGATGTTTTTCGTGCTCCGCACCCATCATTCGCATCAAGCAGCCGAACTCTCCGGCATGGCGCAATCGATCGGCTATTTGCTGGCCGCGGTCGGCCCGCTGTTGTTCGGATTCGTCCACGACCTGACCGGAAGCTGGACGGTGGCCATCATATTGCTCATGGCAGCCGGCATCATCTATATGCTGGCCGGTTGGGGAGCCGGAAGCAATCGTTATATCGGAGAAAAATAATGTACGGCGGCAGTCCGGAAGATTTAAAATCTTCGTATGGGCTGCCGTTTTTTTGCGGCGATCGCGGACGGCCCCTGCAGAACGGGGCATGGATTGTCGGATGGGCGTTTCTTGTTCCTGCTATTCTACGATTAAAGGAGGTCATATTCATGGATATGCTGAAAGACTTGAACCGGGCTCTCAGGTACATCGAAGAGAACCTGGACGGCGACATCGACTATCAAGAAGCGGCCAGGCTGGCGTTATGCTCGGAGTATCATTTTAAAAGAATGTTTTCGTTCCTGGCCGGGATTCCGTTGTCCGAATACATTCGGCGCAGGCGCCTGACCTTGGCCGCGTTCGAGCTGGCTGCGGGGGAAATGAAGGTGATCGATGCCGCCGTCAAATACGGGTACCATTCGCCGGATTCGTTCGCCAGGGCGTTTTCGCAGCTGCATGGAATCACGCCGTCCGAGGCTCGAAACCAAGGACGTTCGTTAAAAGCATTTCCGCCCATGACCTTCCGTTTATCCATTGAAGGAGGAGAAGAAATGAACTATCGTTTGGAGGAAAAAGAGGCGTTTCGTATTGTGGGCTTAAAGAAGAGGGTGCCGATCCAATTCAGCGGCGTGAATCCGGAAATCGCCTCGATGTGGTCCAGTCTGGATGAAAAGACGATCACCCTTCTGAAAAAGCTCTCCAACGTCGAGCCGCGGGGGCTGATCAGCGCGTCGGTGAACTTTTCGGAAGGCCGGATGGAAGAACAAGGCGAGCTCGATCATTACATCGGCGCGGCCACGACCGCCGAGTGCCCGGAACAGCTGTCGATGCTTGAGGTGCCGGCCCTGACATGGGCCGTATTCGAAGCGGTCGGACCTTTTCCCGAAACGCTGCAATCGGTGTGGGGACGGATTTATTCCGAATGGTTCCCGTCTTCGGGTTATGAAGCCGTTGAAGGCCCGGAACTGCTGTGGAACGAAAGCAAGGATACTTCTTCACCCGCCTTCAAGAGCGAAATTTGGATTCCTGTCGCGAAAAAGCCGGCGGAGTGATTTCTTAAGCCGGCACCATGAAGGTTTTGATGATTTAGTGAAAAGGACTTTCTCTACCCGGAGGGTTGGGCAGCCGCCCGGAATCCGACCGAGTGAGAAGTCCTTTTTTTGTTTTGGCACGCCGTTATGATGTACCGTCGCTGAGGTTTTTCGCTCACGACCCGAAGGCGCTGCTCATCAGCATATAGGCATGGAGTATAATGATGACGCGAATAGAGCGTTTACATTTTCCATAAATTTTTTTTGTCGCGAAAAAAACCAGTCGTATCAACGCTTTTCGCGAGAGGCTGCCCCATGGCGGCGGCCCGGGAAATTTTAATTGTGCTATATTTTAGGTGAAGAATTCGATAAGGGAACAAAATACATCCAGCATGAGGAGGGACGACCATTTTGAAAAACTTTGAACTTCTCACCCGGTATCTGAAGGAAAACAAGCTGCTCTACTTGACCGCCGTGCTTCTGATCATTTTATCCAACGTAGACCAGTCCTTGCTTCCGCAGATGCTGGGAAAGGTAACGGATGGGCTGAAGGACGGGACGCTGGGACGGGACGGAATCATTCAGTACAGCCTGATTCTGCTGGCCATCGCGGTATCGTACGGGGTGATGTTCGGGTTGGGGCAGTTTACGATCATGAGGCTTGGCCGGCGGTTTGAGTTTATGACCCGCGGGCGCATTTTTGCCCAGTTTTCAAGATTGAGCGAAGATTTTTTCTCCAGGCAGGGGACCGGAAAGCTGCTGAGTTACGTGATGAACGACGTCACTTCGGTGCGCGAGGCGATCTCCTTCGGCGTGACGCAAACGACCAACGCGGTGTTTATGGTGATATCCTGCGTGGCGATGATGCTGGTGACGGGCATTCCGGTCACGTTGATTTTGGTCAGCGTAGGTCCGCTGGTGATGATTCCGTTTCTGGTCATCTATTTCGGACCGCGGATCAGAGAAAGATCGATGAAGGTTCAGGAGAACCTGGCGACGATGACGGAATCCGCGGATGAGCAGATCGGCGGAATAAGGGTTACGAAGACGTTCGCCATCGAGGAGACGGCCCAGCGGAGATTTGACGGCACCGTGGACGGCGTCCGGGAGGCGCAGCTCCGCCTGGTCCGGATGTCCTCGCTGTTTCAGGCCATCCTGCCGTTTCTCGGAGCGTTGTCCCTTGTCGTGTCGCTTCTGGTCGGCGGGTATATGACGATTCGAAATCAGCTGTCGCTTGGCAGCTTCGTGGCGCTGACGTTTTATTTGCGGATGCTCATGGGGCCGCTCCAGCAAATCGGCAACGTCATCAACATGATGCAGCGTTCGGGGGCTTCGCTGGAGCGGGTGAACCGGCTGCTGGCCGAGGTGCCGAGCGTACGGGACCATGATTCGGCGATTGAGCTCAGCTCCATCGGTGACATTGAAATCAGCCATTTGGATTTTAGGTATCCGGGCGCTTCGGAAAAAGCGCTTAAAGATATCAGCTTTACGATCCGCAAAGGTCGGACGGTCGGCATCATCGGGCGGACGGGCAGCGGAAAATCCACGCTCGCGAAGCTGCTGCTCCGAATTTACGAGCCTCCTGCCGGCAGCATCCGCGTGAGCGGGGAGGACATCAGGGAAGTATCGCTGGATACGCTTCGGCGCAAAATCGGCTACGTGCCGCAGGACGGATTTTTGTTCAGCACCGACATCGCGGACAATATCGCGTTCAGCGACCGGTCGGCGGATATGCAGCAAATTCGCAGCGCAGCGGATCAGGCTTTACTGCTGGACAGCGTGAATACATTCAAGGAGGGCTTCCGGACCAAATTGGGCGAACGCGGGCTTACCCTTTCAGGCGGACAAAGGCAGCGCGCCAGCCTGGCGAGAGGCCTGATGAAAAAACCGGAGCTTCTTATCCTCGATGACAGCATGAGCGCCGTGGACACGCTCACGGAATCGGGGATTCTAAACAATTTGATCCGGGAACGCCGCGGGAAAACGACCCTGATCATTGCCCACCGGATCAGCAGCGTGCAGCATGCCGACGAAATCGTCGTTTTGGAAGAAGGACGCATCGTGCAGCACGGCAGCCATGAGCAGCTGATGGCCCGCCGCGACGGATTGTACGCATCCTTGTACCGGATACAGCAGGAGGGATTGCAGCATGCCTAATTCTACGGCGGCCGTAACGGCCAAAAACGCAGCATCCAATGAACAGAAAGGCAAGTCGCTGGATGCGTTTAAACATGTCTTCAAATATGCCAAGCCGCATAAACTGACGTTTGCAGCCATTTTCGTCTGCGCCCTCCTGGGAATATCGGCGGATCTGCTGCAGCCCTATCTGGTCAAAATCGTGATTGACGACCATTTGGCCAAAGGGAAAGCGGAGTTCGGGTTTATCGTGATGATGGCCGGAATATACCTGGGGATATCGCTGGTCAGCTTTTTGTTCTCCTATTTGCAAAACAACCTGCTGCAGTTCGCGGGCCAAAGCATCGTGGCGAGAATCCGGAAAGACTTGTTCCATCATATATCCAAAATGTCCATGTCGTATTTCGATAAGGTCCACCGCGGCAGCCTGGTCACGAATGTATCCAGCGATACGGAGACGATCAGCCAGTTTTTTACGCAGGTGCTTCTCAGCCTGATCCGTGACGGCATGACGCTCGTTCTCATCATCTATTTTATGTTTCGGCTCGATGCGACGCTGGCGTGGTATTCGCTGACGATCCTCCCGGTCATCGGCCTGGTTGCCTTCATGTTCCGCCGTTATCTTCGCGAAGCCTACCAGGTAACCCGCAGCCGCCTTTCGCGGCTGATCGGCTTTATCGCCGAAAACCTGTCCGGCATGGGGCTCATTCAGGCCTTCCGGCAGGAGGAAGAACAAACGCGGCGGTTCAACGAGCATAATCAGAGCTATTGGGAGGGTAATATGCGGGAAGTCCGGGCCAACGTCCTTTTTAACCGGACCTTCGATATTTTGGGCAACTTGGCGTTGGTGCTCGTCGTTTGGCTGGGAGGGATGGCCGTTTTCGACAATGAGGTCGAGGTCGGCGTTTTGTACGCTTTTACAAGCTATATCCGGCAGTTTTTCCAGCCGATCAACCAAATCACGATGCAGTGGAACACGTTTCAATCGACGATGGTGTCCATGGACCGGATTTGGAAAATATTCAGCACCGAGCCGGAGGTCAAGGATCCGCGGCCGGAGCGCAAGACGGAACTGAACGCAGACAAGGCGCGGGGAAAAGTGGATTTTGAGCATGTGACGTTCGGATATACCCCGACAGACCCGGTCATTCCCGATCTGGACCTGCACCTGTCCGCAGGGGAAATGGTGGGGATCGTCGGAACGACGGGCGCCGGCAAAAGCACGCTGATCAGCCTGTTGAACCGGTTTTACGACGTCAACCGGGGCAGCATCCGGATCGACGATATCGATATCCGCGACATCCCGCAGCAGCAGCTTCACCGGCTGGTCGGTTTGATTCAGCAGGAGCCGTTTCTGTTTTCGGGCAGCGTGCTGGATAACGTCAGGCTTTTCCAAGACGACATCACCCGGCAACAGGTCATGGAGGCCTGCCGGCAGGTCGGCGTTCACGACATGATCATGCGAATGCCTCAAGGGTACGATTCGAATCTGTCCGAAAGGGGGAGCGGTTTGTCCGCCGGCGAGCGGCAGCTGATTTCCTTTGCCCGAATCATGGTGTTTGAGCCGAAAATACTCATTCTGGACGAGGCGACCGCGCATCTGGATTCGCAGACGGAGCAGCTCGTGCAAAACGCGCTGCAAACCGTATCCGAAGGCCGGACGACGCTGATCATCGCGCACCGGTTATCGACGGTCATGCACGCCGACCGCATTCTGGTCATGAAAAACGGCCGGGCGGTGGAGGAGGGCACGCATGACGAGCTCATCGCCATGCACGGATACTATGAGCAGTTATACAACCACGCAAGGCAGGCGGAGGAGGAGGAATGAAGCGGGACTCTTTTCGTTTTTCCTTCAAAATAAGGAAGCCGTTTCCGGTACGACCGGAAACGGCTTTTCTGTCTGCTTGAGTTGCATTGGCGGCAAAGAAAGATTATATTCATCACTGCTCATGGCCTTTGCTCTGGGCGAATCGTTACATCAAGTTCAAAAATGGGGGCGCAGGCATTTTCGATGTCCAAAGGAGGCGGTTGACGGCCTGTTTTTTGCTTCGAATATGCCCTTGGTAGATCCGGGGAGCCATTACCGTTCTTTTCGATTTTCGGCGTGTACCAGGAGCCTGCGTTTTCACGGAATACCGTATCGTTTTGGTATGCTGTTTCGCTGCCGCAGGTTTGATTTTTCTCATCGGTACGGTTTTTCTCATCGGTACGAATATTTCTATTGGTTTGATTCTTCTTATTGATTTGGTTCTTCTTATAGGTTTGATTCTTCTTATCGGTCGGCGTCTTTCAAAACTTTTCTTCCGGTTTCTAGGCTTTATAACGAAATACCTGCTCCGGGCGCTAACCCTTCTTTTCTTGATCGCTCTAGGCATTGCCGGTTGGGCAACCGGCGCTCTCCAAGGGGTCAGACCGAGGAGCTCCTGATACAGGCCAAATCCGTCAGACAGAGGATCCCACATTTTTATATCACCGGCGAAGTGGACGATTTTGTTATTAAAGTCTTGCCCGGCACCAGGAAGACAGAACGAGTTGAAGCGTTCATCCAACAGGAGGGAATTTCCTCCGAACACATGATTCAATGCATCCTGATCCGGCATGGTCGTTCCGGGATAGCTCCGCCAGAAATTTAAAGTCTCTTCATACCAGTTTATTTTTTGGCGGATATTGTTCAGCTCAAATACAATGACCCCGGAATTAAAATATGTCTCCGGGTTTAGCCCGTAAGCCATAACAATTCCTGCAATGCCCATGACCCCCTGATCGCGGACCGCGGCCAAATAATAACCGTTCAAATCGATATTCCACAGCTCCGCAATGTCCATGTTCACTAAAACATCGCAGTCCAGGTAAATAACCTTATCCGCTTGGATCAATGATGGCAGCAGCAGCCGGTACAAGCTTCCCCATGTCCACCGGTCAAGCGAACCTATTCCCGATAATGTTTCGGCCATTTCGGCGGGAAGAGTCACCGGATAGAAGTTAATACTGTTGTTAAACCCGGAAACCAGCTCCGTGAGCCGATTCTTGTTTTCTTCCGTTAAGGTTTCATCATGAAGGATATGAACATTGATCGGAGAACCCGTATGGCGGAAAACCGATGCGAGAACCACGCCGGCATGCTCTGAGTAGCTTCCATCTTTATCATTAAAAGCCAAAGCCAATTCGATCATCTGGTCCCTCACCTCTCCCTAAATCATTTTAGCAGTGTGTTTCAAAGGTGCTTATTCCGGTTTGTTTTCTTCCACAAGCCGGGTGATTTCGTCCTGAAGGTTATGCTTCAGGTTTTCCCGTTGGCCCGTCATGGTCAATATCGCTTTTAAATAACCAAGCGGATCACCTACGTCATGCCAACGTCCGTCGATTTCGCAGGTGTATAAAGCTTCCTTGGCCAATAGCCGATTCAAAGCGTCGGTGAGCTGGATTTCGCCTCCGACTCCAGGTGCCTGATTCTCCAAAACATGAAAGATGGATGGAGTCAAAATATAACGGCCAACAATGGCCAGCCGCGAGGGGGTAGCGCCGACCGGAGGTTTTTCGACCAGTCGGTTCACATAAGCGAACGACTCGATTAACGGTTTGGCGTCGGCGATTCCGTAGCTGGATACTTTGTCTGCCGCTACGGTCTGCACTCCCAAAATCGAGGTTTGAAACCTTTCAAATCCTTTGATGAGCTGTTTTAAGGCCGGGGGCTCCGCCTCGAAGAAGGTATCTCCGAGCAAAACGGCAAAAGGCTCTTCTCCGACAAATTTTCTGCCGACGCTTATGGCATGCCCAAGTCCTTTGCGCTCCGATTGGCGGATATAATGAATGTCTGTTTTACCCATGAATTCCCTTACCTTGCGAAGGTCTTCGAATTTTCCTTTTTGCTCCAAATAATATTCGAGCTCATGGGCAAAGTCGAAATGATCCTCAATGACCTTCTTTCCTTTTCCGGTGACGACCAAAATCTCCTCGATGCCGGAAGCGGCGGCTTCTTCGATAATAAATTGGATGGTGGGTTTATCGATGATCGGAAGCATTTCCTTGGGGATTGCTTTTGTGGCCGGAAGAAACCGCGTTCCAAAACCTGCTGCCGGAATGATCGCTTTGCGTATCTTCAAGCGGTCCTCCTCCTTTGACGCAGTAATATTTGATCCATTATATTCCCAAAGGCACTTAGAATAATGGACGCTTATCTAGTTGCGCAAAATAATCCTGAATAACGTGTCCTTTCCAACGAAAAAAGCCGCTCCTTTGAGCGGTGCATAATATAACGTCCAGATCGGGATGCAGCCCTTTCGGGCTGACTGCGAAGCTAATGCTTTCGAAGTCTATGCTCCGACGAACCCGGTTCGAATCCCTCGGAAATTAATAAAGCCACTCCGTAGAGTGGCAATCGTCCCAGGTCGGGATACAGCCCTTTCGGGCTGACTGCGAAGCTTATGCTTTCGATGTATATGCTCCGACGAACCCTATTGGGTTCGCATCCCTCCATAATATTGAAAAGCCACTCAAAATGAGTGGCTTTTGTACGTCCCAGGAGGGATTCGAACCCCCGACCGACGGCTTAGAAGGCCGTTGCTCTATCCTGCTGAGCTACTGGGACATGAAAAATTTCAAGCAAGAAATATCATAACATATGAATGGTTGTTTTACAATATTAATTTGATATAAATTAGCAAAAAAAATTGGGGTAATCATTATAGAGGTTTTTTCCATACCTGAGCCTAACCCGTTTGTTCTATAATATGCTCAGTGAATGCTGAAAGAACCGTGCCTAAACGCACGTTATCGGAAAGTGTGTCGCTTCACGCGCGATGTCTTCCTTTTACCCGATGCGATGGGAACCGCATATATATTTTCGCTGTTTTTTTCATGTGCGGCAGGGTTATGCTATAATCAACAATTAATTGAAGATCAACGGACAGAAAGGAGGGATCCCCTATCAATGAATCCGAATTCCCCGTAAAAGACAACATCATCCTCTTTCCAAAGACGCTCGACTTCTATCAGATTCAGCTGACCGTCATGCTGGAAAACGAACGGTACGGGGAAGCCATGGATCTTTTGCGTTTTTTGCTCCAGTGCCAAGGGCAGGATCAGCGGCATTACGACGAATGGCGCGCGCTGCTGGAATGGCTCGAAGCCGCCTTTCCCAATTCCCGGCAAGGCAAAACGGACCGCGAAGATGCCGGAGAGGCCGAAGAAGAACCGAACGAGGATGACATGAAACGGCAGAACGTCCAAGCAAAGCTTGCGGAAGACCGTTTTTATGCCGACAAGCTGCTGCGGACGGCCAAGCAGGAGCCGTTCAGCGAGCAGAATCTGCTTGCGCTGGAGCAGCTCTCTTATCTCGAAGGCGCGGATATCGATCAAGCGCTCGTGCAGTGGCTGCAGAGCCGGCCTTTGCATCCGCTGCTGCAATTCCGCGTCCTGCAAACGCTCCGCAAACGCGGCATGCAGGGAAACATCGAACTGCTTCGCGGACAGGAACGGGCCAACATCGATATGGAAGCCGTACCGCTGAATCCCGAAGAGTTTCCGCCGCAGATCGGGCTCATAACGGAACGGGTAGCCGAACAGACGGAAGTGCAGGAACCTACGCTGTATTATTTTGCGCAGGAGATGTGGACGCAGTTTATCATGGCCGTTTACGGAACGGACGACTACCATTCGATCGTGGATGAACAGGATGACGAAACGATCGACATCTGGGCGGCCGCGCTGCACCAGATCGTATCGGAAACGTTAACGGGCAGCCGGGGCGACGAGGAAATCAGGCATTTGTACGGCGTGACCGACACGATGCGCTTTCGATTCGAACAGGCATACCGCACCATGAAACAATTTGCGGCTGCAGGAACCGATACATAGAAAAAACAGGAAGCCCTGCCTGAAGACTTGCCTTAGGGTTGCCCTTGAAAAAGGGTGCAATCTTGTTTATACTATAGTGGTTATTCTGTGCGTGTTAAACCAATGACCATGTGAAATATTTTTGGAGGGGAAAGCATAAAATGAAAGCAACCTGGGAAAAAATAGAGAAGAACCTTGGCGTTCT
>Ga0180220_1001808_pt1 | contig 14954 bp, 16 predicted proteins | sample eDN5th37CBELigBY_FD_151335 | JGI IMG/M metagenome (GOLD analysis project Ga0180220, IMG submission 151335) | Enriched backyard soil microbial communities from Emeryville, California, USA - eDNA 5th pass 37_C BE-Lig BY (version 2) (version 2) | ecosystem: Environmental > Terrestrial > Soil >... | reverse complement strand
GTTCGGACGAGATCGGTCCGGATTCGCTCCCCAGGCGGATCGTCGAGCAGCCGGCCACCCCGCTGGTGTCGGAGCGGCCACCGGCGAACCCCACGCTCGACACGATCGAACGCGCGTACATCCTCTGGGTCCTGGAGGCGGAGCGAGGCAACAAGGCGAGGGCGGCCGAAGTGCTCGGCATCGACCCGTCGACGCTGTACCGCAAGCTGGCCCGTTACGGTCTCACTGAGAGCTGACCCCGGTCAGCGGACGGGGACCGCCTCGACGGCGTCGCCTGCGAAGACAGGGATCAGCACGCGGCCGCGACGGTCGTCGAAGCCGATGTCGGCAGGAGTGTCCACGGATGGCACCGCGGCCTCTACCTCGCCGTTCGGCCGGATCCGGTACACGGCCTCGCCTTCCCAGCTCGAGACCAGGAGCGATCCGTCCGGCATCCGCGTTATCCCGTCGAGCGCGCCCGCCGGCACCGCGTGCACAGACGTCACCGACCCGTCAGGGAGCACCGCCAGGATGGTGCTGGCGTCCAGCGGCGCGACGTAGACGCTGTCGCCGTGAACGAGTAGCCCGTTTGGATGGGCGAGCGCGGTTCCCGTGGCGAGGGCGACCGGGACACCGTCGCGGATGGCGTAGACGGCGTCCGTGCCGGAGGGGGCGTACCCGCTCGAAAGTCCCGAGTCGCTGGCGTACAGCGTGCCGTCCGGCCCGACCGCCAGCCCGTTCAGGAACGTGGCGCCGGGCACACCGACAGCGCCCATCGGCTCACCGGATCGCCGGTCGAACGCCCGTATCGTGTCCAGGTCGGCGACGAAGAGCGTGTCGCCCTTGAGCGCCATCCCCTTGGGCGCGTGCAACGCCACGCCATTCGCCGATCCCTCGATCCAGCGCGCCCGCTCCACTTCTCCGTCGGGCAGCACCCGCGAAATGAAGCCGTTGCCGTCCCGGTCGAATGGGTCACCATTCACGTTGCTGACGAGGTAGACATCGGCGTCCGCGTCGTAGACCACGGATTCGGGCGTGGCGAAGACGTCCTCGATCACGATCCGATCCTGCCCCGGCTCTGGCGGGGCCGCGGCTTCGGGTGCGGATTCTCCTGCGCCGGGCGTGTCCGGCTGGCGTTCCGGGGCTTCGCATGCGCTGAGCGCGCCGAACGCGAGAGCGAGAGCGAGTTGGACCAGGGCCGGGTGTATCGCGTGCGTGGGCTTCATCCGATCGCCTCCCATGCGAACCGATGCACGTCGGCGTCGGTGCTGCGGAAAGCGTGCCGTCAGCGCGGGGGGAGCGGCCTTTGCCCGTCTCTGGGGAGGTCAGGGGAGGAAGCGGTCGCGTGTCTGGGGCGTGGGGAGCTGGCAGGCGTCGAGGCGGCCGAAGAGGCGGTACCGGTTGCGGGCAACCGTGCGGTAGACGCCGTCCCGAATGGCGCGGGGGACCAGCAGCGCAAGCGCCGCGGCCGGTCCCCAGATGCCACCCAGGCGCTTGACGGCGCGGAGCACGCCTTCCGACCCGAGGAAATGCTTTCCATCCTCCTGGTAGACGAGTGACCACGCGCCCCGATCCTCACCCAGCGGCGGCAGCGCCGATCGTTGTGCGGTCTCACCTTCGAGCGGCGCGTAGCGCAGCACGCCCTCGGGGTCGTGCCGGAGCAGCCACTGCACCGACCGCTGACAGAGCCCGCACTCCCCGTCGTAGAAGACGATTGGCCCGGAACTTGGCTCCCCTGGCTGGGGGGAGAAGAGGTAGGGTAAACCGGTCAGGGCCACCATGATCAGGAGGAGGTTCTCCCAGAAGAAGATGTTCATCGTCAACAACGTGACGATGTGGAATGGAACGATGACGGCAATCCAGGCAAGGCGCAACCGCCCGGATATCAGGCACAGCGGGGAAACGATCTCGGCGAGCGTCACGACAGCGAACCCCAGCTTCATGGCCGCGGCCACGGACGGATACGAGAGAGCGAGGAGGCCGAAGTCGAAGGTGGTCAAGTCGTAGTCGATCGACCGCAGGCCGAGGTAGGTAGGCAGCGCGTCGTTCAGGTAGATCGTCAGGCCGCCGGCCGCGAGTCGCCGGGCACCGACGAAGGTGTAGGTGAGTGTCAGAATGGTCGCCGTGGCCAGGATCGGGAAATCGTAGACCGCGGACAGGTCGCGGCGGCGCCGGCCCATGATGGACAGACCATCCGCCGCGGGCGACAGCGCTATCAGGAATCCAGCGAACAGGATGCAGAGCTGTGCATGGTTGACGTGCCCCTGGAAGCTCTTCATGACGCTGTCGAACACCAAGACGCCAGCCATCGCGGCGATCCCGATCGGGGCGAATGGCCTGACTCCGAGGACGGCGGCGACCAGGAGCGCGGCAACGATCCCGCGAAGGGCGAGTAGCACCCCTGAGGTCATGAATGCGTCCAGTAGCGGTGCGGGCAGGAGCTGGAGCGGACCCGTGGGCTGGAAGAGGATGGTTGGGACCGCGGCCAGCCGCTCGATGGGGACGAAGAGCACCCATACGAGCCATGCGCCGAATACCACAATGCGCGTCACGCCGAGTGCTTCCGCTGAGCCCCTCCCCGCCAGTGCCGGGATCCCGCTCATTTGGCCGCTCCCACAGGAACGACTTTCAAGATCTCGTCACTTATACTCATCTGGCCCCGGTAATCCCTCAGAGGCAGCGCCCGACGAACAACCCTGATGGCCGCTATTTCGTGCTCGGGTGCGTAGCGAGCGTACTCCCGGGCGAGTAGCAGTAGCCAGTCCTGATCCCGGCTTGTCACCATGGAATCCGGGTCAGCGGGATCACCCGTTCCGGCCTCACCGAGGGCGAGCTGCGCCAGGCGACCACGCACGGCCAGGGGGGATGTCGTAGGGACGACGCTGCGAAGAGGGAGATCCAGGGATTCTCCCGACGCTAGCTCGATCTGGAACTGAACTGCGGTCGTGTCGGGCGACACGCCCGAATACATCGGCCACGTCACGAACGGGTAGGCAGCGTGCCCGCGCCCGGCGACCTGTCCCGCGAGCATGAGCCAGACAAGTACGGCGAGAAGGAGGCGGTGCCCCGCCGACGCCCGTTGGTACCCGTGCGTGCGCAACACGGCTCGCCCGGCGACCAGGAGGACGACCAGGTATATCAGCCATTCGACGTATCGCGGGTGCACGGCGACGATACGGCCGCGGAATGCTTCGATCACGAACTCCAGATGCGAGCCGGCCAGCATTGCCGTAATCCAGAACACGACAATGCCCAGCGAAATCGTAACGCCGGTCTGGTCGCCGTCGCGCCGGATACGGATTGCCATGGTGGGTTGGGATCTGCGCCGTTTCCAACCGGTCTCGCGGGTACTGCAAACCTGCGGTCAACGGGCAATATCGGTGCCATTCGCCCAACGCGGATAGCTCCCGAAAGAGTGAAAGCCGGTACGCGGACAAAGCCGGTCGGATGACGCCAGAATTTTGCGAGGATTTTGCAGAATGCCACACCATCGGGGCGGCACCAGTTCGGTCGGACAGGCCTGGGGTGCCGCGCAAGTAATTGAATGAAAACGTATTACGATAATGGGCCACGAATTGGAATGCCCGTTGCCAAAGCTCCGGGGCGGGACGATTCGCAGTACCGCAACCCATCCCAACCCAAAGGAGCAGAGGAGATGCTCAGGAACCAACAGGGCTTCACGCTCATCGAGCTGCTGATCGTAGTCGTGATCATCGGCATCCTGGCCGCGATCGCGATTCCGAAGTTCGGTCAGTCCCGCGAGAAGGCGTACATCTCGGCGATGCAGTCCGATCTCCGGCAGGTCATGACGGCGCAGGAGATCTATTACAGCAATCCCGCCAACAACTACACGTACGCCGCGGGCACGATCAGCGAGACGGAAACGATCGATGGGTTCAACGCGACGACGAGCCAGGGCGTGGAGATCGTGATCACCGCCGTGGATCCGCCCAATGCCGGGTGGAACGCCATCGCCACGCACACCGCTACCGATCAAGAGTGCGCGGTCTTCGTGAACACAGAACCGCTCGCCCCGGCGACGTCGGAGGGTGTGATCACGTGTGCCGCGCCTGACGAGGGTGGTGCCGGCGGCGGCGGCGGTGCTGGTGGCGATGCTGGCGGTGACGACTCAAACTAATCGCTGACCGCTACGTCGGAAACGTCGTATGACGCGGGGGCCCGGCGGGCCCCCGCGCAACGCGTTGAACAGGACGCGACCCCGGTCTCCTCGGAGGCGCCATGGCGAAGCCAGTAGCGAACGGATATCTACTTCAGGCGGCAGTTCGCCCGCGCCGTGCCGGCTTCACCCTGCTCGAGCTCCTCATCATCATGATCATCATCGGTATCCTGGCTACGCTCGGGCTCAACCGCTACGGCCGGGTCAGGGAGCGGGGGTACGTGGCGACGCTGCAGTCGGAGCTGCGCAAACTGACGCTGCACCAGGAGCTGTACCACCACGAGCACGGCGAGTACACGACGATCGAGGAGCTCCTGGATTTCACGCGCACGCCGGGCGTCGAAATCGATTTCACGTACGCCGACAATCGCGGCTGGGCGGCGATCGCCACGCACGTAGCGCTGCCCGACATGCAGTGTGGGGTTTTTGCCGGTGATGAAGAGCTCGCTGGTGAAGCCGAGCCGGCGACCCGGCCCGGGATGATCGAGTGCGGCGAGAAGGACGGCGACGGCGGTGGAGGTGGTGGGGCCGCGGGAGAGGAAGATTAGGAATCGCGATCATCGCGCAGCCTCCAACGAGCCGATACACCGGCTAGCACCGCTAGACTGGTGTGCGGACCGATTGAAAGGGAGATTCGGTGCCGCCACGGCCTGTGGGGTGCCACCAGCCGGGGAACGGGATCGGCGGCCATGGTTGACCAGCCCACCGCCGTTTTCGTCATCCTGCCCTTGCCGTTACCGTGGGCGGACGGCATTATCCCGCGGGCAACGTTGCAATCCGCCTGACAATGCGAGAAATTCCGACGCTACGTCGCGAACTGTTGACCGCCATGGCTGCGGTATTCGCCGGCGCGCTCCTGGTTGCGGCGCTCGGAATTATTGTGCTCGTCCCGCGCCTGGATTCGGTAGTGAGCGCGACGGCCTACGTGGCGGCGCTCCTGATCCTTGATCTCACCGTATTCGCCGCGTTCGGCCGGTACCTGCTTCGGAAGAAGGTGCTGGCCCCGTTGGACCAGCTCGTTCGCGGGGCGGAAGCAATCGCTGCGGGCGACTACAGCGCCGCCCCGACAGCCGCCGGTGACACGGCGGAAATGCTGCGGCTGACTCGCGCATTCAACCAGATGGCGGAACGCCTGATCGCGCATCGCCAGCAGCTCGCGGAAAACGTCCGATCTCTGGAGCTGACGAATCGCCAGCTCACGGAGGCGAGGGACGAGCTGGTGCGCGCCGAGAAGATGGCGTCGGTGGGGCGGCTCGGCGCGGGGATCGCGCACGAGGTAGGAAATCCTCTCGGCGCGATCATGGGCTATCTGGCCGTGATCCGGCGGATCGCAAACGACAGTCGCTGCGAGGAGTACGTCGCCGCAGCAGAGGCGGAGGCCCGCCGGATCGATCGCATTGTGAGCGGTCTGCTGGACTACGCGCGTCCCAAGGAGACGAAGGTTCGCCCGACGAGCGTCGGCGACATCATCGAGCGAACGCTGGCGCTGCTCCAGGGGCAGGGCGTATTCGGGAACACCGCGGTGGCGGTCGACGTTGCCGCGGACCTGCCGCTCGTGGAAGCCGATCCGCACCGCCTGCAGCAGGTGTTCGTGAACCTATTGCTGAATGCGCGCGACGCCACGCAGGAGCGGGAGCAGCCGCGAATAACGATTCGGGCGACGCGGACGGCGATGCCGGCAGTGCCGGACGCGCCGGCTCGCCGCCGGGATGATCCGCCGGACGTGGATTACAGCCACCGTCGCCGATTCCACAGGCTGCCGCAGCTCATGCGCGATGTGCCGCGCGATACCGGCGGCGACCTCGTCGCCATCGAGTTTAAGGACAACGGCACGGGCATCCCGGCCTCGCTGATCGATCAGGTTTTCGAGCCATTCGTAACGACGAAGAATCCCGGTCAGGGCACGGGGCTCGGACTGGCGGTCTGTGCCCGGCTGGTGGACGCGATGGGAGGTACGATTCGCGTCGAGAGCCGCGAGGACGAAGGAGCGACGTTCACAGTCGTCCTGCCTGGTTTGAACGAAGAAGCGTATGCAAGGACAGATGACCGTCCTGATCATTGACGACGAGCCCGGTCTGCGGCAGACCGTGTCGCTCATCCTGAGCGACGAGGGTTACGAGGTCCACTCGGCAGCGGACGGGGAGGAAGGTCTGGCGCGGGCAAGAGAGCTCCGGCCCGACGTCATCCTGTGCGACGTACGCATGCCGCGGATGACCGGGCTCGAGTTCGTCCGCACCTATCGCGAGCAGGGCGGCACGGCGATGGTGATCGTCATCACGGCTTACGGCAGCACCGAGCTGGCGATCGACGCCATGAAGATGGGCGCCTACGACTATCTTCCGAAGCCGTTCAGCGCTGACGAGCTGATCCTGACGCTGCGGAAGGCGGAAGAGCGGGAGTCGCTCCGCCGCGAGGTCGTCCGCCTGCGGGAGGCTGTGACCCTCGAGCACAGGTATGGCGGGATCGTCGCGAAGTCTGCCGCCATGCGCGATGCCATCGAGCTGGCGAGCAAGGTGGCCCGCTACCCGACTCCCGTGTTGATCACCGGCGAGAGCGGGACCGGGAAGGAGCTCATCGCGCGTTTCATCCACAAGGAGAGCGATCGCGCGCACGCGCCGTTCATCCCGCTGAACTGCGGCGCCATTCCCGAGGCGCTCCTCGAGTCGGAGCTCTTCGGGTACGCCAGGGGAGCGTTCACCGGCGCGGACCGCGACCGCGAAGGGTTGTTCGAGGCGGCGGACGGCGGGACACTCTTCCTGGACGAGATCGGCGAAATGCCGCAATCACTGCAGGTCAAGCTCCTTCGCCTGCTCCAGGAAGGCGAGGTCCGCCGCCTGGGGGAGAACCGCGCGCGCCCGGCCAACGTCCGCGTGATCGCCGCAACCAACCGCGACCTGGCGGACGACATCCGGAACGGGCGATTCCGCAGCGATCTCTTCTACAGGATCTCGGTGGTGCCGATCCACCTGGTCCCTCTGCACCAGCGGCGGGAAGAGATACCGCCGCTGGTACGCTCGTTCATCGAATTCTACAACCGAAAACTGAACACGGTGATCGAAACTGTGGATCCGGACGCCATGCGCTGCCTGCTGGAATACCGCTGGCCCGGGAATGTGCGCGAGCTCGGGAACATCATCGAGCGCGCCATGGTGCTCGCCGACGGCCCCGCCATCACTGTCGCGGATCTCCCTGCCCACATCGTTTCGCCCGCGCCCCTCACCGATGATGACGATCTGGACGAGGACGAGCTCTCCGTCAAGAAGCACAGTTACCGGCTCGAGCGGCGGCTGATCCAGGCCGCGCTCAAGCGGACGGGCGGCAACAAGACGCGAGCCGCCGAGCTGCTCGAGCTCAGCTCCCGCGCGCTCCACTACAAGGTCCGGGAGTACGGACTGGAGTAGCCGTCCTGAAAGTCCCAACGCGCCATGGTAGTGCCCCGCCCGGGGGACTACCCTGGCGACCATGGACAACCACCTCCTCATTCACGACACCCCGCTGGCGCCGCACCCGGATGGCCGCGCGCAGCCACCGCATACCATCTCATGGCTCCGGGTGCGTGTCATTGCCGGCACGACGCTCCTCGAACTGACAGCCGCACTGGCGATCGTGGGCGTCGTGATCGGGCTCACACTGCCGGCGCTCCGTGACACGCTGGATACAGTCGCAGTGCGCGCCGCGCGTACGGCCATGGCTTCGGGGATCGCACGGACGCGCGCGGCGGCGGTCGCACGCGGCGGAGCCCGCTTCGTCGTGCACCCGGAGGAGTCGCGTTTCTGGATCGAGGGCATGGGAGGCGACACGCTCGCCTCGCCGGTGGACCTGGCCGCCGACTACGGCGTGGAGCTGAGCGCCGGCTCCGGCAGCCAGGCCCGGCTGGAACTGCGATTCGACGGGCTGGGGATCGGGCGGGTTGCGAGCCGGACCTTCACGATCACCCGCGGCAGCGCGTCAGCCCGCCTCACGGTTTCCTCGTACGGCAGGGTGGGCCCATGAGGCCGGGTGTCTCGATCGTAGAGGTCGTGGTCGCATTCGCGGTGCTCGGCGCGTGCCTTCCGGCGCTGTTCTCCGCCAGCGGGCTCGCCGCCCGGCTGGCCGCGCGTGCCGCTTTGCTGGAAGGTGCCGTGGCCGTGGCCGAGGCGACGGCGGATTCCGTGCTCGCCGGGGAGCTGGCCAGCGCGAGCGAATGGGTCGAAGGCCCGTATACCGTGAGCCTCGCTGTCACGCAGGATGGCGACCTCTCATTCGTGGCGCTCACGGTCTCCTATTTCGAGGGGCGCGAAGCTCGGGATCTCCGGTTCGACATCGTTCACTCCCGCCCGCTGCCACACGCCAATGTGGACTGAGGAGGCGGCGGCCGCAGCGCCGAGCATCCGGCAGGTCCCACTCCTCACGCCCCGCGGCTCCCGCGCCGGTCACGTCCTCGCCGAGCTGAGCGTGCAGCTCGTGCTGGCGGCGGTCCTTGCTGCGATCCTGTCGGCGGCACTGATCAGCCAGCAGCGACTGGCGCACGCGCTCAGCGGGCGAGCGGATGCAGCGGGTGCCGTCCGGACCGCGGTGACCGTGCTGGCCGAAGAGACTCGCTTCCTGGACCCGGAATACGACGTCCTCGGCGTGGGTTCCGACACAATTGCACTTCGCGCCATCCGCGGGATCGGCATCGTCTGCGGCGATGGGGAACCCGCAGCCGGCGGAGACGCAGTCGTGCGCTATCGCGGGCTCCGGGAACCCGATCCCGGGAAGGACCGGGTCGTCTCGGCCTCCGGCGAATTTGCCGCTGCCGTCCGGCACAGCACGCGCCTGTCCAGGAGCGAGGAGTGCGGGCCGGTAGACGGTGAGGCGCTGTACCGCTGGGCGCTCGACACTGTGCCGCCCGCCGGGACCGTCCTCGTCCTGCACGAAATCGGCAGCTACCACCTTTCCGCCGACCTGAGATACCGCCGCGGCGGCGCGGGGAGGCAGCCGCTGACCGCTGCCCGCTTCGATTCGACCGCCACCCGCATCGAGTCCGTGGCCGCAGCGCGGCAGCGTCGCGCAGGTGACCCGCCCGAAGCGGCTGCGCTCACCGCGCTGCGAATCACCATAACGCCCGAGCCGATACCTCCGGCAACGAAAGCCGACAGCGCAATGCCGGCTGACCCGATCATCGTGCCGTTCATCAACGCCCCGGTGCACGGTCGTTCGGATATAGAACGGGAGGTGGCGCCGTGGTGACGGTCGGTGTGGCAAAGGACGCGTCCGGGAGGTCATGGCGGCCCGTGTCGATGGTGGTGTCTACCCGCCCGGCGAGGAACGGCTACGCGCTGGCTGTCACGATCCTGGCCCTGCTGGTTCTTTCGGTGCTGATGATCGGAATGCTCCAGCTCGCGGCGCAGGAGCTCCAGATCGCACGGGCACGGGTCGCGACGCTCCGCGCCCGCCTCGCCGCGGAATCGGCGGCACGCGCCATCCTCGGGGCATGGCCGGCGGACTCGCTCGGACGGCTCCCGGTGGGCGGGACATTCCGGCCTGCCGGTGCCGACGCGTCGGCATCGGGGCCCGCCGCTGGCGCCCAGATAGAGCGGCTCGGCATCGGCCGCTACCTCGTGCGGGCGACGGGCGCAGTGCCAACCTCGCCCGGTTCGTCCCCGACCGAATACCGGCTCGGCGTGCTGGTGGGGATGCTCGACGGCGAGGAGTTCTTGCGCGGGCTTCCCGCGGCGCTGACCGCGGCCGGCGCGGGGACGATCGAGCCCGGAGCGAGAATCATTGGCGCACCGCTTCTATCGGCCGATGACGTTGAAGCGGGAGCGGGAGGCGGCGCCGATGGTGACGGCGGATGGGGCGACCCCTGCATCGCCCTCGAGGGACCGGCGCTATTCGTAACCGACAGCGCACGTTGGCACGTGGAGGGCGGTGCAGAGATCACCGGGGTGCCGTCTTTCCTCGTCGAGCCGGCCTTCCGCCCGGGGCTGGCGGGCACTTCTCCCCGTGAGCTGCAGGAATTCGGCGATGTTACGCCGGCAGGCGTCGTCTCGCCCGGGCCGGCCGTGACCGTCGACGGCTGCGACACGAGCGTGCCGTCCAACTGGGGAGCGCCGCTGGACCCCGGGTCCCCGTGCCGGCACCACTTCCCGCTCATCGTCGCGCCCGGTGACCTCACCGTGCACGGCGGAGCCGGGCAGGGAATCCTGATCGTCGCTGGCGACCTGACCCTCGAAGCCGGCGCTCACTTCGCCGGGCCGATCGTCGTCCACGGCAGACTCCTGGTCGACTCCGCGTTCGTTTCGGGCGGCGTGTTGCTCCCGGAAAGCACGTCGAGCGCACGCGTGCGCCACGGATCGATCCATTTCGACAGTTGCACTCTCTCGAACGTCGTCAGGCATTCGACGGCGTTCCGGCGCCCGTTCCTCCCACGCGGCCGCGCGTGGATTCCGCTCTTCTGAGCCCGGTGCTCCCGGGTCTTGCGCTCCCTCGCCGCTGGAGTCGTACCGGAAAAAACTTGCGGTTTTCTGAACTGTTTGCAAAGGAGAAGGCGGGTGTTGATACCGTAAAGCACGATCTGACAACAGGATGAATTCGGGCACGAAAATCGTATTCATCTCGGCGGTCGCGTTTCCGCCGTGGACCGAACTCGACAATCAGCGACGGGTTCGGGGATGCCGGTTGCGCGCGACACTCATTCGACGTTTCCGGATCCGCTGGATGCGAAGTGTCCGTGATGGGGCGAGCAAAATGCCGGCCGGGCTTCACGGTGACCGAAATCCTGGTCGTGGTTCTCGTGGGGATGCTGCTAGCCGTGATAGCACTCCCGCCACTGGCCAGAGCACGGGAGAGGCGGGCAGCCGCCAACGCGCGCGACGCATACATGTGGACGGCGGCGGTGGCGCGCGGACTCGCGATCGAACGTGGGACGACGGTGCGGATGGATCTGTTGCCCGGATCGAACCTGGCGGTCGTACGCGTCGGTGCGGATACGGTGCAGCGGCTCGATTTCGAGGAGTATGGTACGACGATCGAGGGGCCGGGTGATGTCACGATCTGCTATTCGGCGCGCGGTTTCGCGGTACCGGGTGGCTGTTCGAAGAATCTCCCTGCGGACATCGATTTTCGGCGCGGCGAATACGTCGCGGGCGTTCGCGTGCAATCGTTGGGCATTGTCGAGCTGAGATGAACGTGGAGCTGGACGTCCGGCAGGGTGGCTTCTCCCTCGTCGAGATGATCGTTGCGATGCTGGTGCTGACGGTCGGGCTCCTCGCCCTGGCGGGCGCCAGTGGCTTGTTCACGACGCAGATCCACGTCGCCGACCTGCGTACCGAGCGCATGGCGGCGGTGCAGTCGGTGGTCGAGGAGCTGCGTGCGACGGCGTTCGAGGAAATCGACGACCTCGAGCAGGACAGTGCGCGCACGGTGGGCGCGTTCCGGATCTGGTGGGAAGTGGATCGTCCCGCGATCAATCTGGCGCATCTCACGGTGCACAGTTCGGGACCGGGATTTGTGTCCGGCCAGGGCTGGAGCAACGCGGTGACCGAGTCGGTGGAAGTGAGTCTGTCGCGATGATGCGGAGGCGGTCGGCATGAACGCGCGGGCACCCGGCATGACGCTCGTCGAGCTGATGGTCACGGCGGTCATCGGTTCGATCGTGCTCATGGCGGTGCACCAGACGCTGTCGATCCAGGAGCGATCCTCGCGGCAACAGCGGGCGATGGTGGTGGCGCAGCAGAACAGCCGCATCGCGCTCGAGCTGCTCACTGCGGAGATCCGCGAGATCAGCGCGGCCGGTGGAGACCTGATCGAGGCCGATTCGCAGAGCATGACGTTCCGTGGGAGTCGAAAGCTCGGATTCGTCTGCGCCACGAACTCCGTGGACGGGCAGATCGACATCTGGCAGCGGGGGATCGAGTTCGAAACGGGCGACAGCCTGTTCCTGTTCGTCGATTCGGACACGGCGACGAGCGCTGACGACCAGTGGGTGATCACCGTTGCGGCGGCGGTAGACTCGATTGGCTACAGCCTGGACTGCCCGGAATGGGAAGTCGGGGAGGACGATGCACTCCCGATTCAGCGGATCACGCTCGCCAATGACAGCATTGTCCATCTGATCGGCCGCGGGTCGCCCGTGCGCTCCTACGACCTCGTCACGTACGAGCTGGGGCAGGTGAGCGGCGAATGGAAACTGGGCCGGTCCACGGGGACCACATTCCTGCCGCTCGTCGGCCCACTCGTCCCCGGGGGCGTGCAGTTCGAGTACCTGGACGTTGACGGCAACTCATTCGCGCCGGACACCCCTGCGAAGCGTGCGGCGGTGTCGAGGATACGAATCACGGTTCGCGCGCTCGCACCCGGCGCCATTGGCATGGGGCCGATGGAGAACCAGCTCGAGACGCAGCTCTACCTGCGCAACCGGTAGACAACGATGACTGACGGGACGCCAATGCACGAATTCGAGGCCACCGCGGGTGGCCCGGGCAGCCGGCCCGGATTCGCACTTCCGGTCGCGATCATCGCGATCGTCGTGCTGGGGGTCATCATCACTGCAGGCTTCTTCGCTGCGTCGCAGGAGGACCGGGTCGCGATCAGCAACAAGCTCGCGGCCGAGGCCTTCATCGCTGCGGAGCGCGGGATGCACGATGTGCTGGGGACGCACTATCGGGCCCAGCTCGAAGAGATCGATATCGACTCGACGGCGGTCATCGGCCCGGTTTTCGTCACCCAGAGCGGTGTCGAAACCAGCTACACGGTCACGATCCGGCGCATGGGCACTCGCCTCTACTACATCGAGTCCGTGGGCGAAGTGCACAGCGGCGGGCCGCTGGCAGGTGCCCGCCGCCAGATCGGCACCATGGTGCGGACTCGCACGATGGAAGGCGAGTTCGACCAGGCACTGCGCGTGTTCGGTCACGTCACGATCGGCGGGAATACCACGGTGTCCGGGAGCGACACGATTCCCGCGGCGTGGCAGGACCAGTGCGAGCCAGACACCGCCATGGCGCCCGGAATCGTGCTCAAGGACGAGGACTTCATCACCCGACGCGGCGCCGCTCACACGATTCTGGGCGATCCGGACATCGAGGTGGTCCCCGACATGGAGCACGACGAGTTCGTAGTCTTCGGCGATATGACGTTCGACGACCTGGCCGAGCTGGCGTTGGCGTTCGGCAAGGTCTATCCGGACGGTGAGAACGAGTCGAGCGCGAATCCCGGACCAGTGGGCGAGGTCTGCGACGTCGACCGACGCAGCAACTGGGGCGCGCCTACCAATGCGGACCACCAGTGCCACCTCTATTTCCCGCTGATCCTGGCGCAGGGCGCAGGTCGGGTCTTCAATCTCGCCGGCAACTCGGTTGGACAGGGCATCCTTCTGGTCGAAGGCGACTTACATATGGCCGGAACATCGCGGTTCTACGGGATCGTGATCGTCCAGGGCAGCTTCGAAATCGGCAGCGGCACGGCGAGGGTGAACGGCACGGTGCTGGCCGGCAACGGCGGGTCGCTCGAGCCGAGCGACGGTAGCTCCGTGACCGGCACGCCGACGGTCCAGTACTCGAGATGCGCCATTGACCGGGCGCAGCTCTTCAACGACGCGCTGTCCAGGGCTTTCCCGCTCACGGAGCGGAGCTGGTTCGATCTGACACTGACCCGGGAAGGACTCTGACCCGCAAACCCGAACAGGTGGCCACCGGCAGTTTTCGCGCCGCAATCCGGCCGCTCGAATGATCGAGTGAATTTGGAATGATTCAATTGCGCCGAAGCAGAATTACCGCGGGTCTCGACATTGGCAGCGGGTTCGTGAAGCTCGTGGCCATCGACCACGCGCGGGCTCAGCCCGAGATCGTACACGTCTCGACGACGCCGCTCGTGGCTGACGCGATCGTCGACGGCGAGGTCATGGACCCCGTTCTGGTCGCTGACACGCTTCGCTCGGTTTTCGATGTCGCCGGTTTGAAACGGCCGGAGGTCGTGGCGGCCGTCGGCGGGCACGACGTGATCATCAAGAAGATCCAGATGGACCGGATGAGCGGGACGGACGCCCGGGAAGTGATCCGGTGGGAAGCGCAGCAGCACGTGCCGTTCGACATGGCCAACGTGCAGCTCGATTTCCAGATCCTGGATCCCGCAGGCACCGGACCCCAGATGTCGGTCCTGCTCGTTGCCGCGAAGCGTGAGCTGGTCGAGAACCGGGTGAGCCTGCTCGAAGATGCCGGCATTTCCGTGAACGTGATCGACGTCGTCGCTTTCGCGTTGCACAACGCATTCGAACAGAGCTATCCGGAGGCCCAGACCGGATCCGTGGCGCTCGTGAATGTCGGCCATGAGACCACGAATCTGAATCTCCTGGAAAATGGCGTTCCGGTGCTGGTCCGCGACATCCCCTTCGGCTCTCGCCGCATACGTGAGGCTCTCCAGCGGGAGCGCGGTCTCACTGCCGACAAGGCCGAGCAGATCATACAGGGACGAGACTCCACCACGGAGCTCGGCACGCTCGTCGTAGATCGGGCTGAAGAGCTCGCGGTCGGGATCGAGCGGGCCATGGCGTTCGTCGCGGCGCAGTCCACCGGTGAGGGAATCGGGCGGATCTATCTGTCCGGTGGCGGTGCCCGGGTCCCGGGCATGGTCGACGCACTTGCCGCGCGGCTCGGAATTCGTACGGAGCTGGCCAATCCACTCCAGCGGGTGGCGGTGCGGCCGGAGGTGATGCAGGCCGTCGCGATCGACGAGGTCGCGCCGATGCTGATGCTGGCCGTCGGGCTCGCGCTCCGCACTCCGCGTTGAACAGGGCGAGGAAACTTGATCGAAGTCAATCTGTTACCCGGATCGAACC
>Ga0180220_1001806_pt1 | contig 14956 bp, 10 predicted proteins | sample eDN5th37CBELigBY_FD_151335 | JGI IMG/M metagenome (GOLD analysis project Ga0180220, IMG submission 151335) | Enriched backyard soil microbial communities from Emeryville, California, USA - eDNA 5th pass 37_C BE-Lig BY (version 2) (version 2) | ecosystem: Environmental > Terrestrial > Soil >... | reverse complement strand
GCGAAATGTTGGCCGCGGAGATTCTCGCGGTTATGCGGGCCGGGCCCTCCGCCGCCGAAATTCAAGCCGCCGCCGACCGGCTGTTGCGACTCGCGGCGTGATCCTTACACAATCACTGAAAGTGCAGTTTCTTAGAGAGCGGCTCGCTTTTGATTTCGAGGATGTGGCGCATGGTTTGGTAATTGTTCAGGATCATCCGCTCGCCACGATCCCTCGGTTGCCGCTTGCCGCGCGCCAATTCCTTGGCGATCACCCGGGTGGACGCCGCTCCCTCAAGCTGGCTGGAAGTGAACGCCTCTTCGATGAGGGACCGCACCAGGTAACGATCGCGGACATCCTTGTTGACGCGCCCCAGGGCGTGAGGAGGCCCTCCTCCGTTTAGGTCGATGTCGCGCAGGCTTTTTTGGAGCGTTCCCGCGAGCGTGAAGAGAAATGGTTCGCCCCCCTTGTCTCGGAGCGGGATCTCTTGACCATCCCGCTTCAACTTGAGCCCAAGCCACCACTCTTGGTGGTTCAGGTCGCCCGGCGGAGTTCGATGGACCAGCTTGTCCCAGTGCAGATATTTCCCGGAGACGTAAGGACTCGTGATCGTCTTGGAAACCGCGAGAAACCGATCCGGATCGGCGGCGAGGGCCTTCAAGATGTCCGTCGGCTTTGGAGGAGCCTTGGGGATTCGCATTCCATGACTTCCCGTACACCATCTGCTAATTTCATGCTAATTTCCAGAATCTTAGCACCAACGCCGCAACTCTTCAATCCCCCTGGATATACGTTAAAAGTCCCGGCCGTTTCTCCAAAACCATTAGCACATCGCGCGTCGGTTGTTGGGCACAACCCGCCGCGCGACGAGACCCCTCGCCGAGTCCATCTTCAAATATTCGGGGCGTTCCGTCGAATAGAAGGCTTGGAGGAACCATGCCGATGGACGATGAGCGAAGAATCAATCCCAACCATAAGCTGATTCGGGCCGTGTTGCGAATCGTCGGGCCGTTGACGTTGGGCGTCGGCCTGATTTTCATCGCCGTGGGCCTGGTTAGTTTCTTTCGATCGTTTGGGAGCTTCGAGCCGCCCCGATATTTCTGGTGCGTGTTCGTCGGAATGCCGCTGGCGTGGCTTGGGGCGATGCTCAGCCAGTTCGGCTATCTTGGGGAGGTCGGGCGTTATGTGATGGGAGAAATGGCGCCCGTTCAGAAGGATACGTTCAACGTCGTCGCCCAAGGCGCGCGGCCCGGCGTCGAGTCGTTGGCGAGGGCGATGGGGCGGGGCTTCGCGACGGTGTTGGGGAAAGGCAAGGCGGATCAAGGTCCGAGTTGCCCGCAATGCGAGGCCCCTCGCGACGCCTTGGCTCAGTTTTGCGGCCAGTGCGGCGCCTCGTTCGGGAAGAAGGTTTGCTCGGGCTGCGGACAAGGCAACCCTCCCGAGAACCATTTTTGCGGCCAGTGCGGCGAGCGGCTCGGTTGAACCGGCGCGCCGCCCGAGCGGAACCGGTCCAGATGGGGACGGCCCCCCGTTGGGCGCCATCCGACGACCGCCAAGGGGCCCGCCGTCCCACGAGGTTCGATCTCTCTCAATGGGTCATGGAGGGGACGATTTTCCCCTCGGCCGTTTCCTCGACCACATGCTTGACCCCTTGGCCGAGTCCCTGGCCGACGGCCTTCGCCACGCGGCCGACGTTTCTGGGCTTCAGCTCGGGCCCGCCCCCCTGGTAAAGTCCGCCCGCGGGTTCGACGCCGACGCCGTGTTGATAAACGAGCGTGCCGCCGAGATAGGCCGAGTAGATGGTCGCGCCCACGGCGGCCAGGCCGCCAAGCAGGTACGGCAGGCTTGGTCGGGTGACTTGGGACCGCCGGACCGCCATCGCCGAGGTGATCGCCACCGTCGCCATGTTCAGGTTGCGGTGGGTGATGAGCATGTCCCGCGCGCGGCCGGTCGCCTTCACCTCCTCTTGGGCGATCAGGCCCGTGGCCCCCGCCGCGGCGCCGGCGACCGCGGCCGCCGCGATGCCCCGCTTGCCAAGCCACATCAAGCGCTGGTTTCCGGTGAGCCGACCGATGGCGTCGGCCCCGATCGCCAGCGGCAAGAGGGTGATCGGGAAGTGAACGAGCGAGGGATGAACCTCGTGAAGTTTCATGGCCATGGGACTTCTCCTTGATGCTCTATGAAATCAAATCATCCGGGACGGGAAAGGCCCGGCTCATTCATTCAAAGCTGTCGCAGGAACGCCACGATGTCGGCCTTCTCCTGTTCGGTGAGCTGAAGCTCTTGGACGAGGTTGAAGAACTCGACGGTGTCTTCCAAAGTCAGACAGCGGCCGTCGTGCAAGTAGGGGGGGCTGTCCTTGATGCCCCGGAGGGTGAACGTCTTGATCGGGCCGTCGCCGGGCTCGTCCTTGAGAAACCGGTCCAGGCGAAGGTCGTGCATCTGGTGGTCCAGGTAGAACGGCGGCGGGTGGCAAGACGCGCACTGGGCCTTGCCGTTGAAGAGGGATTCTCCCCTCAGCTCGCTTTCGGTCGCCTTCGTCGGATCGAGCCGGCCGGTCAGGGTCAGCTTCGGCGCGGGGGGAAAGTCGAGCATGTTCTGGAGTTGGGCCATATGCGCCACTTGGACGCGCGGGATGATCGTGAAGCCCTTCTTCATGGCGTGGATCGGGTCGCCGTTGAAATAGGCGGTGCGGAACTCGAACTCGGTGAAGTCCTCGACCGAGCGGAGGCTCCGCTTCGAGCCGTGGATCTGCTGGTTGAACAGCCCGCGCAGGGAGGGGGTGTCGAGCCGAAACCGCCGCTCTTCGGGGCGGGTGTCGGGGTTCAAGTGAAACTGCGCCGTCGTGTGACCGTTGACGTGGCAGTCGAAGCAGGCGACGCCCAGGCTGGGTTCGGCGCTCTTGCGATCGTCCGTCGGGTTGAACTCCTCCTGGGGGAAGGGCGTCAAAAGCATCCGAAGGCCATCAAGCTGTACCGGAGTCAGGATGTCCTTGAACAGCCGGTAAAAGTTGTTGATCGAGACGACCTCGCCCCGCGACACGTCTCCCAATTCCGGCCGATTCGACAAGAAGATGGCCGGGGGGAACTCGGGCATAAAGGCGTCGGGGATGTCGAAATCCACGTCGAACCGTTGGAGCCTCGGGAACATCTCGATCTGGACCTGGGGAAACACCTGGCCCCCGGTGGTCTGCTTCGGGTGCGGAAGGGACGGGTAGGGGAAGATCCCCGCCTCCTTGATCTGGTCGGGGCTCATCGCGCCGAGCTTCTCCCAGGTCATCCCCTCGGGGAGCCTGGCCGTTGGACCAATGGGAAGGGGCTTGCCGCGCGACATCGTCACTTCGGGGTCGTGCTTCGGCGTCAGGTCGTACCGGCTCTCCAAAAGCGCCCGCTGTTTCTCCATGACCCCCGGCTTGGCCGCCACGTCGGCCTTCATGATCTCCTCGAAGGGCGTCATCGGCTTGTCGGAGTTCAGCGCGTCGCGGTAAAAGTCGAACCCCGTGATCTTCCCCTCCTTCGGCTGTTGCTTGAAGGCGGGCGACGAGGGGGGGGCGTTGGTCGCGTCGAAGATCTTCGAGAGGTCGTGCTCGGTCTTCTGTTGCTCGGGCCGTTCCGGCGGCTTATCAACCTGTTGTTGCGCCGCCGCGACCGCGTCGTAAGGCGCGTCCGCCGGTGGCGGCTGTCGCGGCGCCGCCGACGCGCTGACGACGAGGCCCAAAACCAAAGCGCCGCGCCCCAAAAGACTCGACATGGAGACGATGCTGATCCCGCCGCGCATCACGGATCCTTTCTTCACGAGGAGGAGGGCGAGTACGTCACTCTCCTCGTTCCTCTCGCAATCACCATGCCCAGAAGCGGAGAACGACCATCGGGGCGCCACGCGCGAGCCGTCCACCGAAAGCGGGATTCAACGCGATGAAAACATTTCGGCGCGTACGACGGTGAATGGCGAGAGGGGGGCGAAGGGGCACGGAAGGGCCGTCATGCGCGGGACGCGAAATGGCGTGGGGCGCGAATGGGAGGGCGAGGCTCCCGCCGAGCCCCACGCAAGACCGGGGCTCGGCGGGAGCCTCGTCCTCCCGGGACTTATTCGTCGCTTTTGGTCGTCAATCGCCTTGCGGCTCGTCACTGAATCGCAGGGCGAATAGATCGGCGTCTTTCATGACGAATCGGATCCGGACGGGCTGGCCCGCGAGTTCGCCGAGATCGCCGCCGGAGAAGCTGACGGCGCGTTCGATCTCGTTGCCGATCAGTTCGGCGCAGTCGGCCAGGGCGAAGCCGGGGATCGGCGTTCCGTCCGGGCGCTGAAGTTCGACCTTCACGCCGCCGGCGGCCGAGGTCGCGAAGTTCAGCAGCAGCTTCGAGCCCTGGAAGACCAAGGGCTTCGTCACCATCTCGCCGCCGTCGTAATCGGCGTGGACGGAGGCGAAGCCGTCGAGCCGGAGGCTGTATCGCCTCAGATGGGCCGTGGGCTGTCCGTAGTTTTGATTGACGTAGAGCGACATCTCGTCGGGGCCGGTTTGGACGACGTTGCGGGCCGGGTAGTTCGTCCGCGAGGTCCAGTTCTCCGCGCCGACGCCGGGGGCGACGAACGCCTCCATGAAGGTTCGGTCATACGTGTTTCCGCCTCGGGCGCTCATGAGAACCGCGTCGGAGACGTCGTGGAAATAGCGCGGATCGACCCCGATGGCCTTGGCCTGTTGCTCGGTGATGGCGACCCGCCCCGGCATGAACCGGGCGGCCGTCGCGATGGTGAGGTGAGGCGCCCGGAAGTAGGGGTGCGTCTGGCTCGTGTAAAGCTGCTCGACGGGCGCCGGCTCGCCGTTGCCGCGGCGGTATTCCATGAGCGTGGGATTGCGCCAGGTGAGGAAGTCGTCGCTCTCGATGCGCGCGATCCGCCGCATGCCGTCCTGGAAAATGCGGTAATAGAGCAGGTACTTCTTCTCCGTCTCCGACCAGAACGCGACGTTTTGCGAGTCGAAGACGTAGGCGTTGTCTCCCTCGACGACCTGGACGTCTTGCCTTTCGAGCACGGGCTCGGCCTGAAGCCGCCGCCAGTGGACGCCGTCGGGCGAGGCGTAGGCGCTCAGGCCTTGTTCGTGAACCCCGCCCAGCCCCTTGTACTTCTCGTCGGGGGCGACTCCCGGCCGAGCGTCCAGAAACGGGGCGAAGTTGTGCGAGACCGCCGCCGCGTCGGCCAAGACGATGTTGGTTGGTCCGCCGTTTCTGGGGAAGACGTCGAGCGACGGCTTGGTCCATTCGATTCCGTCGTTGGATTCGGCGAGGCAGATGACCTGCTCTCCGCTGTCGTCCTTCAACAGGCCGCCGCCCATCCCGCGATAAAACGCCTGGTAAGTCCCGCCGGCGTGGATGATCGTCACGTAACCGCTGAACGGCCCCTCCCAGGGCTTGTCGAAGGCGAGGACGGGGCCGCGATCCACCGGCTTTTGCATCCTAAGTTGCAAGTCCGAGAGCGCGTCGATGAGATGATGGTCGAGAAACAACTCGCGCCGCGAGCCGATGTCGACCGCTTCGGGCGGCTCGGCCCAAGTGGCCGGCGTCACGGTTAATGTCACAAGCATCGTGGCGAGGAGCCTCTTCATGGCTGCCGATCCTTTCTTCGATCAAGGCGTGGTTGGAACCTCGCCGCGCGGCCCGCGGCCGAATCGCGGAGGGAGTCGCTCCGGACAAAGCTGGCGAGTGGTTCCGTTGGCGGGCTTCAATATAGACCGCCGCGCGACCGGGAAGGGAACTTTCTCGGCCTCCTTCGAATTTTTCGCCGACGCTCGGCGTCCCGCGTCGTCCTCAAGCCATCGCGGAAGGCGACGTTCACGCCGCCGGAGTGGTTGCTGTTGGCGTTGATGAAGTCGGCGAAGTCGGCCCCGGCGTTGCCGTCGGTTCGGCGCGACGACCAGGGGTGCTTCGTGGAGTTCGGAGTGACGATCGTTTTGAAATACGTGTAGCCCGGCGAACCGATGGCCCAGAATTGCCCCCGGTTGTTGCCCGTGCCCGATACGCTGGTCGCCGCGGCGGCCCAAACATCGCCTGCGGAGACGACAAACGTGTCGGTCGTGTTGCGCGGCGGGATTGTGGCCGCCCCGCGAGCGCCGGGCGGCCTCGCGGGCGTCTCCTTGGCCTCGTCCATCCCGCTCCCTATAGTGGATTTTGACGCGCGGTATTCGAAGTCGCGAAGTTTGGACTCCCTTTTGCGGAGGGCGAATCCATTTCGCCGAGGCCGGCGCGGAGCGACTGGCTGGGCGATCATTCGCTACGGGAAGTGGGGGGCAATTACGCCGCTATGTGGATGGATGATGTTGTGTTCCGAGGTCGGAATTTTCCCCGACGAACGCAAGTTTGCTCCACCTAGGAAAACATTTCAATAACTTTGGGTCGCACGGTATGGAAATAATTAACAAGTAATGCTTGATGAGTTTGGCGTACTCAGTTCCCGTGGTCCTTCTCGCTCTCGTATCGTTCTTCGACATCGCTATTCGGTGCATTGTCCCAGGAATCCACCGCCCGATCCTAGTGTGCGCGTCTACGATTGCGTCGATTGCCTTGTTGTGTCTGATAATTAATCACTGAATAAGAAGCCTGTTGGTCGCCACAACCATGTTGTGGATTGTGGAATACACAAATCAATGCGGAAGTCGGCTGCCTGTCTCCATGCTCTCGTGTGGACTAGGAATTGGATTGGTTGCGAAATTCATGCTGCTGGCGAGGCGCGCACTATAAAACAGCGCAATCGAACAACAGAAGAGTGAGTGGCGGGAGAACCCGGGCCGGGTCGCCCAGGGGGATTGCTCCCCCCGGGCTCCCGTAGATCCGGACTTGCCCGATTAAGGCGTCCGGCTCGTCATGTCACGTGAGCGCCGCGGGACGGCACACCGAGTGGACCGCAATTGCAGGCGGAAGCGGATGTCGCTTCAAGAAGCGATTGAGTCAGTCCCAAGTCATCCGGCCACTAGCCGACCAATCCCAAACTGGTTGGGCCGACGGGCTCGGCGCGAGATTTGCGCCTTCCCGAGAGTCGTCGCCAAGTCTCCTTCTCCCCCCGCAAGATTATTCACCGCCGACGCAACTCTCTATCCGACGGACGACTGGCGCGCCGAAAGCCGCGCGAGGCCGTTGGGAAGGTTGGTCTCCATAGCCCCGAAGGGGCGACCGTCCATAGCCGGGGGTGTCAACCCCCGGACTCGCGGGGCGTCGCGCCCCTCTCCGTCGAGTCCGGCGTGAGCGACCGCAACTCCGTCCACAATTGGGTCTCCGTCGCCCCTTCGGGGCTTTCGGCCGCTCTCCCGCGCGTGGGCCGGTCTGATGGATGGGGTTGCGTCGACGGCGAATAATCTTGCCCTGGGAGCAGGCGCCCCGAAGGGGCGGATGAGGGTCTTTGGGTTTCCTGATGAGCCTTCGCGGCTCCGCTTCGCCAACCCGGCTCGCTCTGAAATCCCATGACCCTCATCCGGCCTAACGGCCACCTTCTCCCGGGGGGAGAAGGATGCTTGGCGAGGGCGATTTCGAGCGCGCGCGAGCGGATCTCCCGCGAGGGGAGTAGGGGATGCATGCCCGCTTCAAGCGGTTTTCGACGGAGCAATCGCCGGGGGCTCCGCGGCGGGGAGGCCGCGATCGTCAGGGCGTCGCCGAAGCCTCGGCCGATTGCAGGGCCTGGTTCAACTCGAGGATCTTGGAGATGATCCGATCCTCCAGCGAAGGGTCCCACGGCGCGGGGTGGACCGAGCTGTAGAGCATCGCGTCGGCGGCCTCGTAGCCCCCTTCCTCGCGAACCCGCTTGCAGGGCACGTAGCCCATCACGTCGTTGGAATAGCCGGCGACCCAGACCGCGGCCGGCGATCCGGCCAGTTCGCGCTTCAGGCGCAGGGAGTACTCAACGAGGGTCTCGCCGCCGATCGCCGCGAGAATCAGGTCGTCGCCGAACCGAACCACCTGAACCGGACAAGGGTAGCTCGTGGGGAGCGTCTCGCCCGCGTCCAGCTTGGCCAAGAATCGCTTGGCGTGCCCCGCCTCGACGCGGTTGCTGGACTCCAAGCGCTTTTCAAACTCCTCTCGGGTCGGAATGGGCGAATAATCGAGATCCACCTTGGCGTAAATGGATCGAAGCGGCCCTTGGATCACTTTGGGCGCGACCCCCAGCGCGACCTCCACGGCGTTGGCCAGCGCCCGGCCGTGCTGCTTGCACAGCTCGACGGTCCCCCGGGGATAAGGGTTCTGATCGCCGCCGCAACCCATCATGAACAGCGCCAACGCGCCGGGGTGAGACTCTTGAATGTATTCTTGCGCGTAACCAGCGTAATCGGCGTTCCAATCATAGAGGGCGAGCGTCGTGTTGTGGCAGGCGTAGCCGAAGACGACCGCGCGCAGTTCGCCGTCTTCTCCCTTGACGGTTAGGACCGGAACGTCTTGGTCGACGGTGCCGTCGGGGTTGGGGCTGTTGCGGAAACCGCTCGGCGTGGGCAGACGGCGGTTCATGGCGAATCCCGCCCGGGCGTAAGAATAGCCGAGTTTGGCGGGTTCGAGTTTGTCGATCGCCTTGCCGATGACCTCGAACAATTGGTCCTCCAGCCAACGGCCGTAGTCCTCCCCGTCCTTGGTCCGGTTCAGATCTCCGCCGTACCCCGAGCTTCGACCGACCCGGAACTCGGGCCCGCTGTGCGTGTGCGAGGCGTTTAGGAGCAGCCCTTCCGGCGGCAGTTTGTAGGCCTCGCCGCAGCGCCGTTCGAGACCCTCGCGCAGCTCGAGCGGGACGCCGATCAGGTCGAGCGTGACGATCACCAACCTCGCGCCTTGGGCGTCCTCCAAGGCCAGCGCCTTGCCGTGAAGGTCGGTCTCCTTGCCTTCGGCCGGATGATCGCGCGAGGCGTACCCGGCCATCCAAATGTTCTTCTCGGGCGTGATGACGACATCCGCCGCCCCGGCCCGCCAGGCCGATTCGTCGGCCGTCGCGGCGGTCGACCCTCCAAGAAGGGCCAACAGCCCAACACACGAAAACGCCGCCGCGCGGCTCGAGAACGAACGCGGGAGATGTTCCAACCTCATTGGGGTCGCGGCCTCCGCTTGAAAAAGAAGAATTCCCGCGGCAAGGCCCAAAAAAAGACCGCGCCGCCGCCTTCGACACTCCGCGATCTTCCCCGACGTCTCGGCCCTTTGCAACGCGCGAGCGCCAAGAAGCGGCCGTACCTCAAACATCGTGAAATTGCTCCATCGGACGCCGTCCGACGGAATCGCGCCTCGAATCCGCGTCCAACGAGTTTTGCCGCTTTCAGCCACCGACGCCCATCAAAACAACTGGCGCAAGTCTTAATCCGGCTTATTGTTGAAACAAGTCATTCGCGCGACCCTGAAATCTTGCCGAATGCTTCCGGCGACCATCCCGGGAATGACCCCACTTTTCGCGACGAGATCGAGGATCTTGCCGCTTGACATCCAACTTTTGCAAGTCAATTGTCTAACCAAGGTCTGATCCTTGTTTGCCAAGCTCGGCGAGGAAAACGCGCCGTTCGAAGCCCCAAATTTCGATCAGGGAGTCGAAGGCTCCGTTTTTGGGTTGGGAGGGTTTGGACGGCCGCGGGAGACGCGTTGGATTCGCCAAGGTTCATCGCGATGGTCGTCGAGCGGGGTTTGGCGTTCGAGGTCGGGCCACGATCGGGGTCGTTCTTGTGTCACGGACCATGTTGTCAGTCCGGCAACGATTCCCGCATCGGCATCGAGGCGGCATTACGTTTTATTGTGTTGTAACGCCTTCCGTATCATCCTCATCGTTTGGGAGGGGCTCGTGATGCGCAATCGCAGGCAATGTTCGGGCGGATTCACGCTCATCGAACTTTTGGTGGTGATCGCGATTATCGCGGTTTTGATCGCGTTGCTTTTGCCGGCGGTGCAGTCGGCTCGCGAGGCGGCCCGGCGCTCGCAGTGCGTCAACAACCTCAAGCAGTTGGGCATCGCCATCCACAATTACCACGACGCCAATGGTTCGCTCCCGCCCACCAGCGGCACCGGGGGGCCGACCCACTGGTCGATGAAGTCCCGGATCCTGCCGTTTTTGGAGCAACAGCCGCTCTTCAACTCGATCAACTTCAGCTTTAGTCCCTACTCGTCCAACATGCAGATCAACTACACGGTCCAGCAGACCAGGGTTGACGGTTTCCTCTGCCCCTCGGACAAGAATCCGGGATCGTCCCGCGCCGATGAGCCGGGAACCAACTACCCAAACAACGTGGGAGTCAACCCCGCGTACAGCGACTACGTTCCGAGCGGCCCCGCCTATTTCATCGGCAAGTTTCCCAAAGGCTCGAAAGCGCTTTGCAGGGGGGGAGAGAGCCCGGCCGACAGCATTTGCTGGACCCTCGACTTCGGCAACGCCCGCGACGGTTTGAGCAACACCGTGATGTTCAGCGAGTTCGTCAAGGGGACGGCCGTGCTGAAGGGAGACGGGCTCCACATGGTCTACTCGGTCACGGTGAGCGAGTGCGACTTCTACAACGATCCGAATCCCAACATCCAGTTGAACGCGGCGTGCCAGGCGGCCACCACGTTCGCCTATCAGTTCAAGGGAGCGCTTTGGGTCAACGCCAAGATGGGCTGGGGCGGAGGATACTCGCAATCCATCGCCCCGAACAAAAAGGCCTGTATTTACAACGGCCGACCCGTCAGCTCGACCGACATGTTCAACCTCATCGGCGCCAGTTCGTACCATCCCGGCGGGGTGAACGCGCTCTTTATGGACGGCACGGTCAAGTTCATCAGGGACAGCATCGACCTTTCAACCTGGAACGCCATCGGCACGATGGCCGGCGGCGAGGTGGTCAGCTCCGACGCCTATTGATCGGCGCGGTCGCTTTGAAATTCAGAGCGCGTCGCGTTTGATTGGGGCGTCGGACGCCGGATCGGGAGCGGACGAAGCTCCCGACGAGCGGCCCCTCTCCCCAATCAGACGCGACGCCGGCGGGGCGAACTTCGCCCGATTTTTGATCGCCTGATGGAGAACACGGTTTCATGAAAAGTCTTCTGCGTATTTCGATGGCCTTTCTGCTCGGCTTGGTCTGTTTCGCGGCCGTCGGCTGCGGCAACCCGAACGAGGCGAACTTCACGGACACCCCGGGCTCGGCGCCTCCCGACGCGCCTCAAACCCCTGAAGAGTACCTCCAGAAGTATCCGGTCGACCCGAAATCCGCCTGAGTTCGGTGGCCCCGCTCCGTGTGAGTCTTGCGGCGGGGAGGAAGGATGAGGCTCTCGCCGAGCCGGAGGCATGTCTGGGCTTCGGCGGGAGCCTCGCCCTTTCGAAAGCGCCGTCGCCATGATGGGAAACCATGTGAATCGGCCTCCGGCCCCTTTTCCCGGGCCCAATGCTTCTTCAAGCCAAGGAGTCTCGATATGGCGATCGCGCGCATCCATCAAGGCGGGGCAATCGGTTTTTGGCGTCTCGGCGAGGCGGCGCCAGCGCGCCGGGGGATGAAGGCGTGGTCGTTGCGTTGGGTCCTCCGCGTCGCCGCGTTTCTATTGGGCGTCGTCGCGACGAGGGCGGCCGACGACGCCCAAGCCGACCGCGCGCGGGCCATCCTCGGTTGCCGCGGCACCTACGCGCTTCCTCCGCGCGCGGGGGACGAGCAACGGGTGGATATTCCCAGACTTCTTGATGAGTTGGTCGATTTGCGGGCCAACACATACCACTGGCTGATCCACGCCAAGGCCACCGATTGGGACGACTTGAAGTTGTTTTTGCCCAAGGCGCGGGAGAAGGGCATCCGGGTTTGGGTCACGATTTGTCCGCCTTCGGAACAACCGCCGAAGAACCCGGCGTACTCCGAGCCGTTCCGCCTCGATTTCGAGCGCTGGGCGGTGGAGATCGCCAAGTTGAGCGTCGCCGAGCCGAACCTCGTGGCGTGGAGCCTCGACGACTTCACGCACAACTTGTCGGTCCTCACGCCCGATCGCATGCGAGGCGTCGTCGAGGGGGCGAGGGCGATCAATCCCCGCCTGGCGTTCGCGCCCTGCGCGTACTTCCCGAGGATCCAGGCGAAGTTCATTGAGGATTACCGCGACAGCATCGATGGGATTCTGTTCCCATACCGGGCGGAGTCGGTGAAGGCCAATCTGACCGACCCCTCACTCGTCGCCTCGGAAGTGGAGAAGCTCAAGGCCATCGCCGGCCCGTCGCTGCCGATCATCGTCGACGTCTACGCGACCAGACACAGCAGCCTCGGCGACTCGACGCCCGACTACGTTCGCGACGTGATGACCGACGCCTGGAAATCGGCCGATGGCGTGCTGGTGTATTGCCATCAAGATCCGCGAAAACAAGCGGATAAATACAACGTGATTAAAGAGTTGTTCCGAGAATGGGCCGAGCGCGACCGAGAGAGCGATCGCTGATCGACCGAGCCGACGCCGCTCCCGGCCTTCGCGGAGGCCGGCCGCCAAGGAGGAATGGCCGCCGGATTCGCTTTGGTCGTCTACCTCCCTTTGATTTGGCTGACGATGGTCGGGTCGGCGATTTTGCGATCGTCGGCCAGCAAAAGCGCCTTGCTGAGGATGATCGACAGGGTGTTGTCGCCCTCGAAGGGGAGGAAAACGCCGTTGGGTCCGGAGTCGGCGACCGTTTGCCGGGGGACGATGCAGAGGTACTGGTCGTTCGGCTCCATCAGGATGTTGCCGCTTCCCAGGTGGATCTTGTAGGTTCGCAGGTCGCCCCGGACGACGAGGAACTTGTCGGTGAACGAACACCGCGGGGCGATCTTCAGCCGGGGGATCAGTCGCTCCAACACGGCCTTGCGCGTCTGGCCGTTGGCCGTCAGGTCACCGAAGCTGTAACGGTTCCAGTAGTCGACATGTCGGCCGTTGGGTCCGCCGTCGGCCCAGGTCGGGTCGTTGCCGACGCTCGCCACGCCGACGAACAAGTCCACGTCCCGCAGCGCTTCCGAGAGCGCCAGGGGAGGCACGCGCTCCAGGAAGACCGGCTCGGCGTCGGCGGAACCCGCCCATCCCGGCGAATACCCGCCTCCGCCGGCGTGAGCCTCGCGCTGGGGGGCGCCGATCTCGTAAAAACGGACCTGATCGGTTGAGAGATAAAGATAAGATCCGGATTCCGTCGTGTCATTGCCATAATGGTCGCCAATACCCTCGACCCAGAACTCGGCGCGCAGGCCCCACTCGGGCAGGTCCTTGTAGGTCGGCGGGTAGGTGTCGTCGACCATCAGCCGGAGCCGATTCCGCCATCCCCTCGCGGCGCAGAGGGCGTGGTATTGATGTTGCCGCAAGACGTGCCCGGCGAATCGGTTCGAATACGTCCGGGTGCCGTCGCGCTCGGCGGCGGTCAAGACATAAACTTCCCGATGGGCCTGTTTGAACGGCTGGCGGACCTGATGGCGGTCGAGCCAGTCTCGCCAGGCCGTGACCTCCTCGACCGATCGGTCGATCGGGTGCCAGAGGCTCACCGTCGCGGCTTCGCCCGGACCGTCGAGCGGGCGGTCGTCGACGTCGACCAATCGTCCGTCGAGCCAGGCGCCGTCGACGGCTCGTCCCTCGTTCTCGAACCGCCAGATCAGACGCCGGGCGATCACGCCGACCAGAGGGTGATCGAGATATCGGGCGCGCCAGACCTCCATCGGCCAACTCTTCTTCTGGAGAAAGAGCCCGTCGATCCGCTCGCGCTGGGCGGTCAGCATCTTGCCGATGTCCTTGACCGCGCCTTGGAGTTCCTTCAAGTCATCGGCATGTTCTTTTCTCACGGCGGCGGGGACCGACTTCAGGGGCTTGCCGTCGGCCGCTTTCGACCAGCGTAGCGCGGCGTCGCGTCCCTCGGCCACGATCTCGGCGACGTAATCGCCGAGCGTCTCGCGGCGGCGCCCAACCTCCTCCATGCCGTAAGTGGGGACGGCCATCTCCTCGACCTCGTCGCGGGGCAATCCCTCGCGCTTCGCGGCGGCGTCCAGGGCCTTCTCAACCTCCTTTTGGGCCGTCCCGAACTTGACCCTCACCTTCAGCCAGGCGAGCTGGCCGATGGCGTCGAGACCCGGCGTCATCCCCAGCGCGGCGACCGCCGCGTTGCCCAGCGAGACCATCCGGGGCCCCTTGCCCGGGACCTTGCGATAGCTCGACAAGGCCAGCGCGGCGATGGCCCTCGTCAGGTCGCGGTCGGCCTCCGTCCCGGCGAGCCAGGCCAACCCCTTAATCATGTCGATATGCAGAGGTTCAAGAACGTCGTTGGCCCAGGGCTCCCACTCATGGCGGCGGGATTGGGTCCGGGGACGGTCGACCAGGGGAAACCAGGTGAGCAACCGCCCCTTGAAGTCGTCGAAGCCGACGGCCTCCATCTTCCCCCTGGCCCCCTTCAACCATTTGGCGGACGGCTTGCTCCCGCTCACCTGCTGGCAAGCGAGCAAGAGCGCCGACCACTTTCGGCGACGATCGGCGTCCATCGCGGCCAACTCGGCGATGGCGACGTCGGACCAGGCTTCCCCGGGTACGAGGCGAGCCTCGGGCTCGCGCTGGGTCAGTTTAGCGAGACGGATGACGAGCCGCCGACAGGCCACATCGTTCTGCTTGGCCAACAGCCGGGCGGAAACCGTTTCGATGTCGGCGACCAGGTCGTCTCCAAGCGGGCCTGCGGCGGCTCGCTTCTCCAAGGCCAAGATGATGTCGACCAGGGGAAGGTGGTGTGGGCTCAGCCAAGTAGCCCCGATCAACCATCCGAGCAGCCCCTTGAGGGTCGCGTCCGAGAGGGGAAGTTGATTCTGAAACCGAAGCAAGCCCGTCAGGGCCAGTTGGGCGAGTTGAACGGGGAACAAGGCCGAGAGCCAGCGCTCGTCGGTCAAGGGGTTGCCTGGGGAGTTATCGGTGGCCCGGATCTCGCACCATCGATGGTTGGTCTCATCCAGCCGCTCCAGGAGGCGGCTCACGGCCTCGGCCTGGGCCACTCGGTCAAGCTCCAGCAGCTTCGGCCCGTTCTCGGTTTCCTCCAATTC
>Ga0180220_1001805_pt1 | contig 14958 bp, 10 predicted proteins | sample eDN5th37CBELigBY_FD_151335 | JGI IMG/M metagenome (GOLD analysis project Ga0180220, IMG submission 151335) | Enriched backyard soil microbial communities from Emeryville, California, USA - eDNA 5th pass 37_C BE-Lig BY (version 2) (version 2) | ecosystem: Environmental > Terrestrial > Soil >... | reverse complement strand
GTCCACCCTGGTTCTCGACGCGACGTTCCATGTGGAGTCGGCGACCCGGGGCCGGCGTCAGGTGCGCGCCGAGGACATGTTCGTCTCCTACTTCACGAGTGCGCTGGAACCCGACGAGCTGATCACCTGGGTGTCGATACCAGCCGCCCGGTACGGGCAGGGCTGGGGGTTCGTCGAATACGCGCACCAGCACGGTGATTACGGTCTTGCCGGCGCGGGCGCAGTGCTGGGCCTCGACGCCGACGGCAGGATCTGCGAACTGCGGTGTGCCGTGCTCAGCGCAGCCGACCGGCCACTGCTGTTCGTGGGCGACGACGCAGTGGGGGAGCGCCCGTCGGCGCGGCTGTGGGAAACGCTGGCAAGCCGGTGGGCCCGGTCCACCGACCCGTCATCCGATGATCCCGACTACTCGCGGCAACTGTGTGAGACGGCGCTGTTCGAGGCGCTGACCGAGGCGACCCGCCGTGTCGGGGAGAGGCAGGAGCGAGTGGATGCATACCGTTGAGATGTCCGGTGCAACGTCCGGTCAGGGTGTCGAGGTCTCGGTCATCGTCAACGGCAGGCTGGTCGAGCGCACGGTCCCGGCGCGGCTCACCCTCGCCGACTTCCTGCGCGACGAATTACAGCTCACCGGAACGCATCTCGGCTGTGAACACGGTGTGTGCGGCGCATGTTCGGTTTTCGTCGACGGGCGCGGTGTGCGCGCCTGCCTGATGCTCGCGGTGCAGGCCGACGGCACGCGGGTGACCACCGTCGAGGGTCTCGACGAGTTCGAGGAGACCCAGCGGCTGCGTCAGGCCTTCTCCGCACGCGGTGGGCTGCAGTGCGGTTTCTGCACGCCGGGGTTCCTGGTGTCCGCGGTCGAATTGCTGCGCGATCCCGACACCGAGAAGCCGCTGACCGAGGACAGCGTCCGGGAAGCCCTGTCGGGCAACATCTGCCGGTGCACGGGTTACCAGGGCATCGTGCAGGCCGTACTCGACGCCGCCGACGGGTGACCTGACCGTCTCTGGTCCACGTTCCACATACATACAGACATCCCGACTACCCAGGAGGTTACGTGCCGACACTGCTCGTGGAGGACATCGGACTCCTGCTGCACGGTGACGCGGCCATCGAACCGGTCCGCGACACCACGCTGCTGATCGAAGACGGTCGCATCGCCGGGATCGGGGTCGACCACCCGAACCCCGATCAGGTCCTGTCCGCGGGCGGGCTGACCGTGATGCCAGGGCTCGTCGACGGCCACGTGCACCCCACCTTCGGGGAATGGACGCCCGCGCAGAACTCGATCGGATGGATCGGCAACTATCTGCAGGGCGGCACCACGTCGATGGTGTCGGCAGGCGAACTGCACATCCCCGGACTGGATTTTTCGAACCTGACCCCCGAGCTGGTGCTCAGCATCGCGATCACCTCGCGACACACCACGGGCAGGTCACGGCCGTCCGGTGTCAAGGTCGAGGCGGGCACGGTGCTGCTGGTGCCGGGGATGACCGAGGAACACTTCGACCGCGCGCACCGTGAGGGCATCAAACACCTCAAGTTCATCTTCTACGACTGGAACCGCCTGGGTGACGGCGAGGCCCAGCGGTATGTCGAATGGGCCCACCAACGCGGCATGACCGTGAAGATGCACTCCGGCGGGGTGTCACGGTCCGGTGCGAGCCGGGTGGCCGGACGCGACGTGGCCGTCGCCGTGCAACCCGACATCATCGGCCACATCTCCGGCGGCCCCATCCCGGCACCCGACGACGACATCGTGGGCATCATCGCGGACCTGCCCTCGGCGAGTGTCGAAGTGTGCAGTTCGATGAACTACCGGGCGACCAAGCTCGTGGTCGACGAACTGTCGGCACGCGGCGAGTTGCACCGCCTGACGTTGGGCACCGACACACCGGGCGGCACAGGCGTCATCCCGCGCGGGATGCTGCGCAACGTGTGCTTCCTGGCCTCGGTCTGCGGTGTCGATCCGCTGACCGCTGTCGCCGCCGCCACCGGGCAGACCGCCAAGGCGCACGGCCTGTACACGGGCGTGCTGGTCGAGGGGGCACCCGCTGATCTGGTCGTCCTCGGTCCGATCACGGGGTCGACGGCAGGCGACGCGCTCGAATCGTTCGCGTTGGGCGACCTGCCGGGCATCGCGGCCGTACTCGTCGACGGGGTGCCACTGGTCAAGACGCGCAGCCAGCAGACGCCACCCCCGAGTCGCTCGGTGCACTGGCACGGTGATCTGCGCCTGCCGGCCGCGGCGGCGGCACGCAGCGCGGGATGCTGCTGATCCCCGCCGGAAACCGACACACACAGGAGTACACGATGACCAACAGCGCTGTCGCACAACCTCGTTCGCAGCGCCGTGGCGCCGACGACCTGATCGGGATCAACGCCGTGCTCAGCGCCGAGGAGCGCGAGATCCGCGACACCGTGCGCAGCGTCGTCCAGCGCAGGATCAAGCCGCACATCGCGTCCTGGTACGAGGACGGTGAATTGCCCGCGCGCGAACTGGCCGTCGAACTGGGCGAGCTCGGCCTCTTGGGCATGCACCTGAAGGGCTACGGGTGCGCCGGGATGTCCGCGGTCGCATACGGATTGGCGTGCCTTGAGCTCGAAGCGGGCGACTCGGGGATCCGTTCGCTGGTGAGCGTCCAGGGATCGTTGGCGATGTACGCGATCCACGCCTTCGGCAGCGACGAGCAGAAGGACCAGTGGTTGCCCGACATGGCGAGCGGTCACCGCATCGGGTGCTTCGGCCTCACCGAACCCGACCACGGTTCCGACCCTGCGGGTATGCGCACCAGGGCCACCCGCTCAGGTGACGACTGGATCCTCACCGGGACCAAGATGTGGATCACCAACGGGTCGGTGGCCGACGTCGCGGTCGTCTGGGCGCGTACCGACGAGGGGATCCGCGGATTCGTCGTCCCCACCGACACCCCGGGATTCACCGCGAACACCATCAAATCCAAGATGTCGCTGCGCGCCTCGGTGACCAGCGAGCTCGTTCTCGACGGGGTGCGGCTCCCCGACAGCGCCAGGTTGCCCGGGGCGACGAGCCTGGGTGCGCCGCTGCGGTGTCTCAACGAGGCGCGGTTCGGGATCGTCTTCGGTGCGCTCGGCGCGGCACGCGACTGCCTGGAGACGGCGCTGGCCTACGCCTGCTCACGCGAACAGTTCGACCGCCCCATCGGCGGGTTCCAGCTCACTCAGCAGAAGCTCGCCGACATGACGCTGGAGTACGGCAAGGGATTCCTGCTGGCGCTGCACCTCGGCCGGCAGAAAGACGCCGGTGAGCTGGCCCCCGAGCAGGTCAGCCTCGGCAAGCTCAACAACGTGCGCGAAGCCATCGAGATCGCCCGCACCGCCCGCACGGTGCTCGGCGCCAGCGGCATCACCGGGGAGTATCCCGTGATGCGGCACGCCAACAACCTCGAATCGGTGTTGACCTACGAAGGCACCAGCGAGATGCATACGCTGATCATCGGGCAGGCACTCACCGGCGTCGGCGCCTTCCGCTGATCCCGGCACCGTCTGCCCGCCACGACGTCAGGAGGCACATGGCCGGCCCTCGGAAAGAGGCTCTCGACGACCACTTCACCACGGTCGTCTCGCAACTGTCGGCGCCTGCGGTTCGCCAGGCGTGGCCCGACACTGCGCTGAGCACCGACATGGCGCTGACACTGTTCGACGCCCAGCTGGCCAGCCGCCACCTGGACCTCGCGGCCAGGTGGCTGCGGGCACAGGGCAAGGGTTTCTACACCATCGGCTCGTCGGGGCACGAGGGCAACGCCGCGGTCGCCGCGGCCCTGCGGCTCACCGACCCGGCCCTGCTGCACTACCGCTCGGGCGGGTTCTACGCCGCGAGGGCCGCGCAGGCGTGCGGCACCGACCCGATCCGCGACGTGCTGCTCGGCGTCCTGGCGGCCACGTCCGAGCCGATCTCGGGTGGCCGGCACAAGGTGTTCGGCCGGCACGATCTCAACGTCATCCCGCAGACCTCGACCATCGCCTCGCATCTGCCCCGCGCGGTGGGGGTGGCGTTCGCGATCGCGCGTGCCCGCAAGCTCGGCGTGCCGTGTGCGTGGCCCGACGACGCGGTGACGGTGTGCAGTTTCGGCGACGCCTCGGCGAACCACTCGACAGCCGTCGGCGCGATCAACGCCGCACTGCATGCCGCCTACCAGGGCCTGCCCATGCCGCTGTTGTTCGTGTGTGAGGACAACGGCATCGGCATCAGCACCAGGACCCCGCGCGGCTGGATCGCCAACGCCTACGGCAACCGACCCGGCCTGCAGTACTTCGCCGCCGACGGCAGCGACCTGTCCTCGGCGTACGACACCGCGCAGGCCGCGGCGGACTGGGTGCGCAGACACCGCAAACCGGCGTTCCTGCATCTGAGCACCGTCCGGCTGATGGGCCACGCCGGCTCCGATTACGAGCCGTCCTACCGTAGGCCCGAGGAGATCGTCGCCGACTTCGACCGCGACCCGGTGCTCAACACCGCGAAAATGCTTGTCGCACACGGAATTCTGTCACCCGATCAGGCGCTGCAGCGCTATGAGGACAAGCGGGCGGAGGTCATCGACTGCGCGCGTGAACTGAGCGCCGCGCCGCAACTCGGCAGCGCCGAGGCCGTGCTGGAACCGCTGCGCGAGGCCCTCGACGAGGCGAAAGAGGTGTCGGTCGCTCCGGCCGCGGGCGACACCCCACTCACGCTCGCGCTGGCCGTCAACCGGGCGTTGCACGACGTGCTCGCCGAGTATCCCGAGGCCCTGGTGTTCGGTGAGGACGTCGCACGCAAGGGCGGGGTGTACGGGGTGACCCGAGGGTTGCAGGCCGCGGCGGGCCCGGCCCGCGTGTTCGACACCCTGCTCGACGAGCAGACCATCCTGGGTCTGGCGCTCGGCGCGGGCGTGTCCGGTCTGCTGCCCATCCCCGAGATCCAGTACCTCGCCTACCTGCACAATGCGGCCGACCAGATCCGGGGTGAGGGGGCCACGCTTCAGTTCTTCTCCAACCGCCAGTACCGCAACCCCATGGTCGTGCGGATCGCGGGCTACGGCTATCAGAAGGGTTTCGGCGGGCATTTCCACAACGACAACTCGATCGCCGCGATCCGCGACATCCCCGGTGTGGTGATCGCGTCCCCGGCGCGTCCCGACGATGCGGCGGCGATGCTGCACACGTGTGTGGCCGCGGCGAAAACCGCTGGGGCGCTGTGCGTCTACCTCGAGCCGATCGCGCTGTACCACACCAAGGACCTCCACGAGGACGGCGATCAGGGCTGGTTGGCGCCGTATCCGGGGCAGCCGGTGCCCATTGGGCGCGCCCGCACCTACGGCGACGGGAACGACCTGACGATCCTCACGTTCGGCAACGGTCTGTGGATGAGCCTGCGGGTGGCCCGGCGACTCGAACAGCGCGACATCGCCGTGCGGGTCGTGGACCTGCGATGGCTCGCGCCGCTGCCGGTGGACGACATGGCACGCGAGGCCGCCGCGACGGGGCGTGTCCTCATCGTCGACGAGACCCGGCAGACCGGTGGTGTCGGCGAGGGCGTGCTGGCCGAACTGCTCGCGCGCGGATACACGGGCCGTGTGGAGCGGGTGGCCAGCGCCGACAGCTTCATCCCGCTCGGCGACGCCGCGTTGCAGGTGCTGCTGTCCGAGGACACCATCGAGGCGGCGGCGGTGAAACTCCTCACCGAGGGATCTTGATAGCTTGGCCGGATGGCCGAACCGGTAGCACACACGCCCGATCCGACGCGCCCGTTGGCCGGCGTGCGGATCATCGAGATTTCCAGCTTCGTGGCCGTGCCGCTGGCCGGTATGACGCTCGCGCAGCTCGGCGCCGAGGTGGTCCGCGTCGACCCGATCGGCGGGGCCGCCGACTACCACCGCTGGCCGGTCACCGACGGCGGCGACAGCATCTACTGGGCCGGTCTGAACAAGGGCAAACGGTCGGTGGCCGCCGACATGCGCTCGCCCGAAGGGCAGCAGGTGGTGCAGAGGCTCATCGCCGAGAGCGGTGTGCTGATCACCAATGCCGCTGGGCGACAATGGCATTCCTACGAGGAACTCGCGGCGCTGCGGTCCGATCTGATCCACGTCGAGGTGTCCGGCCGCGCCGACGGCGGCACCGGGGTCGATTACACCGTCAACGCGGCGCTCGGATTCCCGCTCGTCACAGGGCCTGCGGAGGTTTCCACACCGGTCAACCACGTGCTGCCGGCCTGGGACGTGAGCTGCGGGCTGTACGTGGCGCTCGCGGTGACCGCGGCCCTGCGCCACCGCGACGCCACCGGTGAGGGCGCCCGCATCAGCGTCCCGCTGGAGAACGTCGCCCTTGCCACGACGGGCAACCTGGGGTTCCTCACCGAGGTGATGATCAACGGTACGTCCCGGGAACGCCTGGGCAACAGCCTGTTCGGCACGTACGGCCAGAACTTCACCAGCAGTGACGGGGTCTTCTTCATGCTCGTCGCGCTCACGGGGCGGCACTTCCGTGACCTCACCGAGGTCACCGGCACCACCAAAGCCGTTGCGGCGCTGGGCGAGGCACTGGGCGCCGATTTCACCGACGAGGGGCAGCGCTACACCCACCGCGACGCGCTGACCGGTCTGTTCACCCTGTGGTTCAGCGAGCACACCGCCGACGAGATCACCGAGGCGCTTTCGGGCACCTCGGTGTTGTGGGAGCGTTACCGCACCTTCGCCGAGACGGCAGGCGACCGCCGCGTCACCGACAACCCGCTGTTCACCCCGCTCGACCAGCCGCGGATCGGCCGGTATCTCGCACCGGGCCTGCCGGTGTCGATCGGCGGGGTGTACCCGGCCGCGGTCGCCGCGCCTGCGCTGGGCGACGACACCGCCGCGGTGCTCGCCGAACACCTCGGACTCAGCGCCGAGAAGATCGCCGAGCTCACCGAATCCGGCACCGTCGCAACCGGTTCCGCGCAGAAGTGAGCGAACTGCCACGGCTGCTCGACCTCGACGAGCACGACGACGAGGACACCTGGACCGGGCCTGCGAGCGGGCCAGACGGCAAACGCGCATTCGGTGGGCTGCGCGCGGCGCAGAGCCTGGCCGCCGCGGCTCGCACCGTGGGCGACGACCGCGCGCCGACCAACATGCACATGCAGTTCCTGCGCGGCGGCGACGCCGGCGAGCCCGCCCGCTACCGCGTGCACCGCGTCTACGACGGACGCACCGCGTCGGCGCGTCGCGTCGACGCCCACGAGCACGGCCGGTTGCTCACCACGGCCACGGTGTCGTTCGCGACGCCGCTGCCCGGGCCGGAGCACGGCCGCCGCACGAGCGTGCCGCACGATCCCGAGGCGTTGCCGCGCACGGGCCCGCCGGGGCCCGCGCCGTCGCTGCCGCTCGACGAGTTCGACATCCGCATCGCCGACGACACGGCCGGCGGTGGATTCACCCGGCGGTTCTGGTGGCGGGTCACCACGGCGCTGCCCGACGATGCGCTGCTGCACACCATGGTGGCGCTGTACATCACCGATCTGTACGGGATCGATCCCGCGCTCGGGGTGCACGGCCTGACGATGCGTTCACGCAGCCACCGTAGCGGCACGACCGATTCGTCGATGTGGTTCCACCGGCGGGTGCGCGCCGACGAGTGGAACCTGCTTGAGCAGACGTCACCGGCCGCGGCCCGTGGCCGCGGCATCATCACCTCGAGTCTCGTGCAGCTCGACGGCAGCGTCGTCGCCACGCTCGTGCAGGAGGGTTTGATGGCCGAGCGGACGACGGACTGAGCGCCGCGACCACCGCGTGCGCGCGGCCGTGACGGCATACGTCACGGCCACCCCGACGACCAGTGACGCCAGCACCCCGAGGATGCGGTGGTCGCCGAACAGCGGATAGATCTGGTAGTGCGTCAGATACGTGTACAGCGATGCCTCGGCCAGCACGCCGAGCACCGCGGCCACCGGTGCGGGGCACCGCAGCGCCGGAACCCAGATCAACAACGCGAACCCGGCCAGCACCATGAGTTCCCGTTGGCTGTCGCCGAAGTAGCCGTACACCCCGATGGCCAGCACCGCGGTGACCGCCACCCGCTGCCACGTGTGGGTGGCCTTCGCGGCGGCCCACCCGGCGGCGAAGAACCAGAACGCCAGCACCGTGAAGCACGCCTGATCGTGCAGGTCGAACGAGATCAGGTTGTAGCGCAAGGCGAGTCCGGCCGCCAGGAACGCCGCCGCGAACGCGAACGGCTGTCTGCGCTCCAAACGGTCGGCGGCAGGCAGCCAGCACACGGCGGCCAGTGCCACCAGGATCCACACCAGCACCTCGACGAACCACAGGCGCCCGGCGGTCATGCTGTCGGGCGGTCCCAGAAACTTGTTGGCCAGAAACAGGTTGGTGACGTGGTAGTGGTCGGTGATCAGCAGCGCGATCGCGACCCACACGATCGACGGCACCGCGACACCGGCGATGGTCCGGCGCAGATGCCGCGACCGCTGGTCGCGTGGCAGCGGTGTCAGGCAGAACCGCCCGAAGTTGTAACCCGCCACGGCGAGCAGCACGTGCGCGCCGCCCCACAGCTCGAACAGCGCGGCGTGCGAGCCCACGATCAGCACGATCGCGACCGCCCGCAGCGCGACGCTGGTCTCCACGGTGGCGCCCCAGCGCCGCCGCGGCGCCGCGCGGCGTTCCAGTTCGGACAGCGGCAGCCGGTGCCATTCGGCGGGCAGTTGCCCGAGGGCCCGTTCCAGACGCACCGACATCGCCACGTACGACAGCGAGTTGCCGCCGAGGTCGATGAAGCTGGCGTCGGGGTCGATGGAAGCCGGGTCGAGTTGCAGAACCTCGCCGAACAGCGTCCGCAGGTCGGTCACCTCGCCGTCGGCCGGGACATCGGTGGTGGTCCGGTCGCGGGCGAGTGCCCGCACCGCGGGATAGTCGGGCTTGCCCGAGTGCAGCCGTGGCAGTTCGTCGACGACGGTTGTGCGTACGCCCGAGGCCGGGATACGTGCCGCGGCCGCCACCAGCCGCGTGACGTCGGCGGCGGACGCCGGTGCGAGCGCGGCCACGGCGACACCGTCGTCGTCGCCGGTGCACAGGGCGGTGATGTTCTGTTCGGTTAGGCCCGATTCGAGACGCTGCAGGTCGATGCGCAACCCGAACAGCTTCACGAACCGGCTGCTGCGGCCCACGATCTCGAACAGGCCGTCGGCGCCGCGGCGCGCGATGTCACCCGTGCGCAGCGCGTCCAGGGTCGCGCCGAGCGCGAGATCGTCGGGACCGTGCGCGTAGCCGAGCATCACGTTGGGCCCGCGGTAGACCAGTTCCCCGGTGCCCTCGGGCCAGCCGTCGAGCTGTTCGATGTCGAACCGGCCGCCGGGGATCGGTGTGCCGATGGCCTCGGGGCGGGTCAGCGCCAGCTCGGCGGGCAGGTACGCCATGCGGGCGGTGGCCTCGGTGGCGCCGTACATCACCACCAGCTGCCAGCCCTGGCGTTGGCCCAGCTCCGCGAACCGCCGCACGCGCTCGGGCGCCATCCGGCCGCCTGCCTGCGTGATGTAGCGCAGATGCGGCAGCGACATGTCGTCGAAGCCGATGCGGTCCAGGAGCTCGAACGTGTGCGGCACGCCTGCGAGGCTCGTGCCGCGGTGCTCGGTGAACAGCTCCCAGAACGCGTCGTCGAGCACCGAGTCCTCGGTGAGGATCAGCGCCGCACCCCGCAGGAGGTGGCTGTTGAGCACCGAGAGGCCGTAACAGTATGACAGCGGCAGAGTCGTTGCCGCCCGGTCGGTTTCGCGGATGCCGAGATACTCGGCTATCGCGGCGGCGTTGCTGCGCAGGTTGGTGTGTGACAGCCGCACGAGCTTGGGCGAGCCGGTGCTGCCGGACGTGGACATCAGAAGAGCGAGGTCGTCGTGCAGCCGGTGGGCGGGTCGGTCGTGGCGGTGACGGACCCCGTCGGCGTCGATCACGGTGTCGGGGGAGTAGGTCTGCGTGATCGCGGTGTGGTCACCACCGGGTGCGACCGGCAGCGCCACGTGGCCGCCGGCCAGCGCGGCGAGGTAGTGCACGACGGTCGCGATGTCGTTGCTGGTCTCCAGCAGCACCAGACGGCGCCCGGTGCCCAGCCGTGCCGAAGCGTCGGCCACCTGATCGACGAGTTCGCGGTAGGTCACCTGCCGTTCGGCTGTGATCAGGGCGGTCCGGTCCCCGTGGGCACGCAGCGCGTCGAGCAGCGCAGATGAAGCCGCGTGCATCGGGTCGTGGGGTCCTTTCGCAGGCAAACGGTCTCTAGACCATACCGGCGCTCGCGCGTCGGTGAGCCGCGCCGTTGTCAGACCGGATGTCAGCTCCCGGCGTCAGTGATCCCAGAGACCCCAGTGACCCCAGAGACCCCGGCCACCCCGGTTCCCTCACTGACATCGAGCGCGGCGCGCACGATGCTGTCGATGTCCAGGCCGTGGTAGCGGTACACCTCGTCGAGTGAGCCCACCTGGCCGAACCGTGACACCCCGAGGTTGGTCGCCCGCACCCGCTGGATGTTCGCCAGGAACGCCAGGGTGTGTGGATGTCCGTCCAGCACGGTCACCAGCGGCAGCGCCCGGTCCGCGGGGAACAGCTGATCGAGGATCCAGGTGTCGGCGCCGGTGTTCGCAGCGTCGTGACCCTGGCGGGCCTGCCACGCATCGAACAACAGCCCGGGACTCGTCACGCAGACCACGTCGGCGGGCACGCCCTGCTCGGTGAGCCGGTCCGCGGCCGCGAGCGCCTCGGGCAGCACCGCGCCCATCGCGGCGATCGTGACGCGCGCGCCTGGGGCGCGGCGCAGCGGGTAGCCGCCCGCCACCACCTGGCGGCGGCGGCGCTCGCGCGCCGCGGGGTCGGTCGGCACCGCGGCCAGGGACTGATCGACGGGCCGCGTCGAGAGCCGCAGATACGCCGACGTGCCGCCGGGGCGGCCCAGCCGGCCCATGCTCGCCAGCAGCGTCCACTCGACGTCGATGGCGAACGCGGGTTCGTAGCTTATGCAGCCGGGTTGTTCGATGCCGATCGACGGCGTCTTGATCGACTGGTGCGCGCCGCCCTCGGCGGCCAGCGTGACTCCAGACGGGGTGCCCACGAGGATCGACTGCCCACCGGCGTAGATGCCGAACGACCACGGCTCCAGCGCGCGTTCGACGAACGGGTCGTACAGCACGCCGATCGGGAAAACTGGCTGGCCCCAACGGCTCCAGGTCGCGCCGAGCTCACCGAGCAGACCCACCAGGTTGGTCTCGGCGATACCGAGTTCCACGTGCCTGCCGCTGGGGCGTTCGTCCCAGTGCATGATGGTCTCGGCGTCGTCGGCGAACCAGTTGCGGCGTTCGGTGGCAGACCACACGCCCACCTTGTTCACCCAGCCGCCCAGGTTCGTCGTCGAACTGACGTCCGGGCTCACCGTCACCACACGTGCCGCGGCGTCGGGCGCCTCGCGGGACAGGTCCAGCAGCACGCGGCCCAGCGCGGCCTGCGTGGTGGCGGTGCCCTTGGGCGTGCGCCCGATGTCGCCGGGCACCGCGGGCGGATCGATGGCGGTGATGTCGTCGCGGCTGAGCCGTTGCGCGGCCGCGACGCACAATCGCCCGGCGTCGCTGTCCTGGGCGAACCGCTGCCACGGCGCGTTCGGGTCCATACCCAGACGTGTTGCCAGCGCGTCGAACTCGTCGTGCGACAGCAGCGCCGAGTGGTTCTGCGGATGGCCTTCGGTGGGCAGGCCGTGGCCCTTGACCGTGTAGGCGATGATCACCGTCGGACGGGTGTCGTCGATCTCGCGGTACGCCTGCGTGAGCGTCGCGAGGTCATGGCCGCCGAGGTTGCGGATCGCGGCGGTGAGCGTCTGGTCGTCGAGATCGGCGATCAGCGAAGCGATCTCGCCGCTGCGCGGGCCGTCACCGGGCAGGCGGGTGCGGATGTCGCCCGCGGTGCACCGCAGCAGCCGCTGGTACTCGGGATTCGGCATGTCCAGGATGCGTGACCGCAACGCGTCGCCACCCGGCCGGGCGAACAGCGACTCCAGCAGCCGCCCGAACTTCACCGTGATCACCTGCCAGCCCGCGGCGTCGAACATCTTCTCCAGACGCCGCGCCGCGATGTTGGGCACCACACGGTCCAGGGACTGCCGGTTGAGGTCGACGATCCAGACCACCTCGCCCAACTCGGCGATACCGGGATCCAGGATGGCCTCCCACACCGCGCCCTCGTCGAGTTCGGCGTCGCCCACCAGCGAGTACTGCCTGCCCGCGCCCGTCGGCCCGTAGTGCGCGTCGACGAACCGCCGCGCCACCGCGCCCCAGATCGGGGCCGTCGCACCGATACCCACCGATCCGGTGGAGTAGTCGACGGGATCAGGGTCCTTCGACCGGCTCGGATAGGACTGCAGGCCGCCGAACTGCCGCAGCGTCGTCAGGTACTTCTCGTCGAGCCTGCCCAGCAGGTAGTTCAGGCTGTGCAGCACGGGGGAGGCGTGCGGTTTCACCGAGACCCGGTCACCCGAGCGGAGCTGCTCGAACCACAGCGCCGTCATGATGGTCACCATCGACGCGCTCGACGCCTGATGGCCGCCGACCTTGAGACCTGAGGTGTTGGGGCGGATCCGGTTGGCGTGATGGATCATCGCGGTCGACAACCACAGGACGCGCTGTTCGATCTGTTGCAGCGTGTCCAGTCGGGCGGTGTCGACATCGAGGGTGTGTGCAGCTGTGAGAGACATGGGTCCTGCCTGAGCGACGGTGAGCAGAAAGCTCATTCCAGTCGAGCACTGACGGCCACTCATGGCAACAACGAGTTGGTTCGGCGGGCACAATGCTCATCAGTGCGCAATTCGACCCTGAGGGAGTGAGCGTTATGCGCAAGACCGATGCCCGCATCGACGACATCGACGCACGGATCCTGCGCGCCCTTTCGGCCGATCCGCGCGCCACCGTCGTCGGCCTCGCGGAGGCCACCGGCCTGGCGCGCAACACCGTGCACGCGCGGTTGGCCAGGCTGGAGACCGAGGGTGCGCTGCGGTCGTTCGAGCGGCGCATCGACCCGGCGGCCCTCGGCTTCCCGCTGACCGGCTACATCATGGTCGTGGTCACCCAGCGGAAACTGGCAGGCATCGCCGAGGCGCTGGCCGAGGTCCCCGAGGTTCTCGAGGTGCACGGGCTCAGCGGTGTCACCGACCTGCTGGTCCACATCGTCGCTCGCGACACCGACGATCTCTACCGGGTCGCCGGGCGGATCCTCGACATCGACGGCGTCGAGAAGACCACCACGAGCCTGGTGATGCGCAGCCTGGTCGATTACCGCGTCGGACCGCTGCTGAACGGACGCGGATGAGGGCGGCGGGCGTCGTCGAACCCTGAAGTCGGCCGCGCTCGCAACGGTTGGGGTTTCTGCGACGTTCATACCTTCTGGGAGCAGGCGCGAAGCGACGTGAGGGGGACGCGTAGTGACCTCAGCAGGACAGGTGGGTGTGGCCTCGGAGGTGTTGGACCGGCTACCGGTCACCAGATGGCACTGGAGACTGGTGTTCCTGGTCGGCATCGGGACCTTCTTCGACCTCTACGAGGTGTTCCTCGGCGGTGTGCTCGCACCGGTGATGGCAGCCCAGTACGAGCTGGGCGATCTGGGGAAGGCGATGGTGATCGCCGCCGGTTTCGCGGGGATGTTCGTGGGGGCGAACGTCTTGTCGGTGGCGGCCGACCGGTTCGGGCGACGCCGCGTGTTCATCCTCAACATGGTGCTCTATGCCGTGTTCTCGCTGGCCTCGGCGTTCGCGCCGGATCCCGAGATCTTCGTGATCCTGCGATTCCTGTCCGGAATCGGCCTGGGTGCGGAGTTGGTGCTCGTCGACTCCTACCTCGCGGAGATGCTGCCGGCACGGGCGCGAGGACGAATGACGGCATGGGCGTACACGATCGGATTCCTCGGGGTGCCCATCGCTGCGCTGCTCGGTGGTCGATTCGTCGCCCGCCACGAGATCCTAGGCATCGACGGTTGGCGGTGGTTGCTGATCCTGGGCGGCCTCGCCGCGGTGTTCGTGCTCGCGGTCCGCTCGATGCTCCCCGAGTCCCCACGCTGGCTGGAGATCCGCGGACGCCACGCCGAGGCGCGCGTGGTGGTCGAATCCATCGTCGAGGCGGTGGGGGCCGACGTAGGACCGCTCGACGTCATAGCGGACGGTCGCGGCGGTGCGAGCCGTCACGGTGAAGACGAGGTGCGGCGCGTCACCGACGTTCTGCGGATCGCGTTCCGCGACTACCGATCCCGCAGCGTCATGCTGATCATCTTCCAGGTGCTACAAACCGTGGCGTACTTCGGGTTCGGCACGCTGGCTCCACTCGTGCTGGTGCACAAAGGATTTCATGTCACCGAGTCGCTGGCCTACTCGGCGCTGAGCTTCGCGGGTTATCCGCTGGGGTCCCTCGTGTCGGTGCCCCTGGTGGAACGCTTCGAGCGCAAACACCTGATCATCGCGTCGGCGTTGGCGATCGCGGTGTTCGGTGTGGTTTTCGCCGCGGCGTCGAGTGTCGCGGTGATCGTGGCCGCCGGTTTCCTGCTCACCGCGGTCTCCAACGTGTTCTGCAACGCCTTCCACATCTATCAGGCCGAGATCTTCCCGACGGCGATCCGCAGCACCGCCAGCGGGGCCGCGTACTCGCTGTCGCGTGCGGCCTCGGCCGTGCTGCCCTTCATCGCCGTTCCGCTTCTCACGGCGTTCGGGCCGGTGGTGGTGTTCGCCGGGTCCGCGGTGCTGATCGTGCTGCTGTGTGTCGACGTGGCCCTGCTCGGCCCGCGCAGTACGGGGCTGGATCTGGAGACCGTGCAGCAGCCCGTGGGCGTGGCGCCTTACCGCTAGTGTCGCGCGTCTGAAGTTTGTTTACGAGTGTGGGGCAGGATTTCGTCGGCGGTCTTGGTCCACACGAAGGGGTGGGTGCGTTGGTTCCAGCCCTCGATG
>Ga0180220_1001803_pt1 | contig 14961 bp, 11 predicted proteins | sample eDN5th37CBELigBY_FD_151335 | JGI IMG/M metagenome (GOLD analysis project Ga0180220, IMG submission 151335) | Enriched backyard soil microbial communities from Emeryville, California, USA - eDNA 5th pass 37_C BE-Lig BY (version 2) (version 2) | ecosystem: Environmental > Terrestrial > Soil >... | reverse complement strand
TCGAGGTCTATCTCGAAGACTACCATGTGGGCCCCTTCCATCCGGGCCTGGGGCGTTTTGTCACCTGCGACGACCTGAGCTGGGAATTTTCCGAGTGGTACAGCCTGCAGCGCGTAGGCGTGCACAATGCGCTGGCCCAGCCGGGCAGCGATGTGTACCGCCAATGGCACGATCGGCTGCTTGATTTCCGGGGCGGTGAAACGCCCGACTTCGGCGCGGTGTGGGTCACTTATTTTCCCACCCACATGATAGAGCTGTATCCGCACGTGCTGGTGCTGTCCACGCTGCATCCGGTCGGCCCGCAAGAAACCGTCAATGTGGTCGAGTTCTACTACCCCGAGGAAATCGCGGCTTTCGAACGTGAATTCGTCGAGGCCCAGCGCGCGGCATATATGGAAACCGCCGTCGAAGACGACGAAATCGCCGAGCGCATGGATGCGGGGCGCAAGGCCCTGATGCAGCGGGGTGTCGACGAGTCCGGTCCCTACCAGTCTCCCATGGAGGACGGCATGCTGCACTTCCATGCCTGGTATCGCCGCATGATGCAGGGTGCGGCCGGCTAGGCCTCTTGGGCGCGACTGCCTTGACGCAGTGTCGCCGCCTGAAAGGCGCGTCTGGCTTACCGTCGGTTTACTGTTTGGGTTCTAAAACGCCGGCGCTGGCGCAGGTGCCAAGGGCGGTCGGTCGGGCGGTCCGAGGCAGCGCCCTCCAACGACCGCCCTTGGCACCTGCGCCAGCGCCGGCTCACGTTGCGACATGCGTTTGCGACATGCGTTTGCAGCAATGCGTGAGGGCGTCGCGGAGGCATGTCGGAAGGCTCAAACCGCTATTCCTCAACAGCTATTCGCCCGTCGCCACGGGCCTTTGGGGGTCGCTGCACCATTCGCTCCATGAACCGGGGTATAGCGCCGAACCGTGCAGGCCGGCCAGTTCCATGGCGAAGAGGTTGTGGCTGGCAGTGATGCCCGAGCCGCATTGATGCACGATCTGCTCGGGGCGGCGGCCGTCGAGCAATGCCAGGAATTCTTCACGCAGCTGTGCAGATGGCTTGAAACGGCCGTCGGACTGCAGATTGAGCGAATTGGGGCGGTTCAAGGCGCCCGGGATATGGCCCGCTACCGGGTCCATGGGTTCGACCTCGCCGCGAAAGCGTTCTGGCGCACGGGCGTCCACCACGGTGAAGACGGGGTCCTGCAGATTGACCAGCACCGCCCGCGCATCGACGGTCGGCATGCCTTGTTCCCCCGCTTCGCGCTCGCCTTCCAGCCGGCCTGCCCCGCCCTCTGTGCCGTCGCCCTGCGACGTCGTCGCATGGGCAGTCTGCGAGGCAGGTTCGGAACCCGGCTTTGCCGCTCGCGCGCCGCCGTGGGCAACGCCCGCTTCGACCAGTCCGCCTTCGGACAGCCAGGCCTGCCAGCCGCCGTCCAGCACGGCGGCGTGCTCGTGCCCGATCCAGCGCAGCATCCACCACAGGTGGGCGGCGAACATGCCGCCGCTGGCGTCGTAGATGGCCACCTTGGATTCGGGACGCAGGCCCAGGCCGCGCATCAGGGAAGCGAAGCGGGACAGCTCCGGCAAGGGGTGGCGCCCGTTGTTGCCGGTGCGCTGCGCCGAAAGCTGGCGCTCGTGATCGAGATACAGCGCGCCGGGGATGTGCCCCTCGTCGTATGCCCTGCGCCCGGCGTCATGGTCGGCCAAATCGTGCCGGACGTCGAAAACGAGCCAGGGCTCCTGCGCCATGGCATTCTGTAGCTGGGCTGGGCTGATGAGAATATCGGACAAAACTTGCTCCTGCGTTCGAGTGGGTGGGAAGCCGAAGGACAATCGCGGGGCTCAGGCCGGTTTGCGGTTCGGACGAGCCGCTGTGCGCCGCTTGCGGCTTTCAGTATAGGTGCGCCACGTGGACAGCAGGCCCGAACCGATGATCAGGGCCATGCCCGCCCAGGCCAGGACGTCCGGCCGGTCTCCCCAGAAGACGATGCCCAGCATGGCCGCAAAAATAATGGTGGTGTATTGCAGGGCCGCGGTCAACAAGGTCGACCCGGAGCCGAAGGCGCGCGTCATGGCCAGCTGGCCCACCAAGCCCGAGAGGCCCAGGCCCACCAGCCCCAGCCAGGCGGTCAGGCCGGGGGTGTTCCAGCCTTGCGCCAGCAGCCCGGCAATGCTGGTGAGGCAGACGCAGCTGGAAAAGATCAGCACCGTGCGCCACTCGGGCTCGCCCACGCGGCCCAGCTGGCGCACCTGCAACATCGCGGCCGCTCCAAGGCCGCCCGAACACAGGCCCATCAGGCCGGCCAGGAAATGTTCCTGGCCTATGCTGGGACGCAGCACGCCGATCACGCCCAGAAAGCCCAGCATGACGGCCAAGCTGCGCAGCCCGTCGCGCTGGGCGCCACCCGACACCAGCATCCAGCCCGTAATGAACAAGGGTGACGTGTAGTTGAGGCTGACCGCCGTGGGCAGGGGCAGATTGGACAGGGCATAAAAGCTCAGCCACATGGCCGTGATGCCGGACAGATTGCGCCACAGATGCAGTTTCCAGCTGGGCGGACGCAGCTTGCGGCCTGTCCCGAGCGCCCAGACGGCCAGCAGCAGCACCGAGGGAACGCCCCGGAAAAGGACGATCTGGGACAGCGATGCGCCGAAATCCGCCGCCACCTTGATGCAGGCGCCCATCACGGCGAACATGGCACAGGCCAGCAACATCCATAACGACTGCATCCAGGGCCCCCGCAACCGGTCCGAGCAAAGACGCTACTATACTTGCCTCCCGCACATTTTTGCGATGCGCGGTGTCTTGCGGTCGCGGCGATTTCTTCCAGCCGGGCACTTTAACCCGCGCATATTGTCTCCATATAATTCCAGACAACTCGAAAACTACAGTTCGCAATAGGAAATCAGCCCATGAAACGCATATTTCTCTTTCTGATGACCAACATCGCCGTCCTCGTCGTGTTGAGCATCACCATGAGCGTCTTCGGAGTCGGACGCTATCTCACCGCCAATGGCATGGACCTGGGCCAATTGCTGATCTTTTCAGCCTTGGTGGGTTTCACCGGCTCGATCATTTCCCTGTTGATGAGCAAATGGATGGCCAAGCGCAGCACCGGCGCCCGCGTCATCGACCCTCAGGCGCCCGCCAACTCCCGCGAGCGCTGGCTGGTGGACACCGTCCATCAATTGGCCGACCGCGCGGGCATCGGGCATCCGGAAGTCGCCGTCTACGAAGGGGCGCCCAACGCCTTCGCGACCGGCGCCTTCAAGAACAACGCGTTGGTGGCGGTCTCGACCGGGCTGCTGCAAAGCATGACCGAAGAGGAAGTGACGGCCGTGCTGGGCCACGAAGTGGCCCACATCGCCAACGGCGACATGATTACGCTCACGCTGATACAGGGCGTGGTGAACACGTTCGTGGTTTTCCTGGCGCGGGTCGTGGGTTATTTCGTTGATCGCGCGGTGCTCAAGAACGACCGGGACGGCGTCGGCATCGGCTACTTTGCCACCGTCATCGTCTGTGAGATTGTCTTCGGCATCCTGGCCTCGATCATCGTGGCCTGGTTTTCGCGCCAGCGCGAGTTCCGTGCCGACGCGGGCTCGGCCAAGCTGCTGGGCGCGCGCGAACCCATGATCCGCGCCTTGGCGCGGCTGGGCGGCGTACAGGCCGGCGAGCTGCCCAAGACCTTCGAGGCCTCGGGCATATCGGGCGGCGGCGCCATCAGCGCCCTGTTCGCCACCCATCCGCCCATCGAAGTGCGCATCCAGGCGCTGCAGCAGCGCTCGCCGGCGGCCTGATCAAAGCCGCGTCTTGAACCACTCCAGCGCCTTGGCCCAGCCGTCCCTGGCGTCCGCTTCGCGGTAGCTGGGGCGGTAGTCGGCATAGAAGGCATGGCCCGCGTCGGGATACACGACGATGCGGGAAGCCTGGGCCGCCGCATTGCCCTTGGCCAGCTCGGCCTCCATGCGGCGCACGTCCTCGAGCGGAATGCTGGCGTCCTGTCCGCCATACAGGCCCAGCACCGGCCCTTTGAGCGTCTGGGCGACGTCCACCGGATTGCGCTTTTGCAGCGGGCCGTGCCCCGTGGCCAGCTTGCCGTACCAGGCCACGCCGGCCTTGGCGGACGGGTTGTGCTCCACGTACATCCAGGTAAGGCGCCCGCCCCAGCAAAAGCCCGTCACGCCCAGGCGGGAGGCATCGCCGCCCTCTCCTGCGGCCCATTTGGCGCAGGCGTCCAGGTCGGCAAGCACCTGTTCATCGGATACCTTCGAGACGATGTTGGCCACGAGGTCGGGCACGCTGTCGTAGGCGCCGGGGTCGCCCTGGCGCTGGTAGAGTTCGGCCGACACGGCGAAATAGCCTTCGCGCGCAAAGCGCCGGCACACATCGCGTATATGCTCGTGCAGGCCGAAGATTTCCTGGATAACCAGCAGCACGGGCGCGTTGGACGCGTCCTGCGGCCGGGCGTAGTAGGCGTCGATGGTGCCATCGAACGTCGGCAATTTGAACGAGCCCTCGTCCAGCCCCTGGGCCGGAGTGTGGATGGTGGTCTCGGCTTGGCCTGTAATGGGTGAAAAAGACATCAACAACCTCCTTTGAAAATACCTTGGCCGGGGCCTTGAAGCTGGAAGGCCCTGATCGGCTCAATGAGCCTGTTCCCAGTTGTCGCCCACGCCCACTTCGGCCACCAGCGGCACGGCCAGTTCGGCCACATTGCACATCAGTCCGGGCAGATGGGTGGTGACGAGCTCGATTTCGCCCTCGGGCACTTCGAGCACCAGTTCATCGTGAACCTGCATGATCATGGCCGTGTCGAGCCCTTCGGCGTCGATCCACTGCTGCACGGCCACCATGGCCATTTTAATCAGGTCGGCGGCCGTACCCTGCACCGGCGCGTTGATGGCCGCGCGTTCGGCCGCGGCAAGGCGCGGCCCCTTGGCCCCGCGTATGTCGGGCAGCCACAAGCGGCGCCCGAACACTGTTTCGACATAGCCCTGCTCGCGCGCCTTGAGCTTGGTCTGCTCCATGTAGGTGGCCACCCCCGGGTAGCGCGCAAAATAGCGGTCGATGTACGAGCGGGCGGCATCGCGCGTGATGCCCAGGTTGGACGCCAGGCCGAACTCGCCCATGCCGTAGATCAGGCCGAAATTGATCGCCTTGGCGGCGCGGCGCTGCTCGGACGAGACCTCGGCCAGCGGCGTGCCGAAGACTTCGGACGCCGTGGCCATATGGATGTCCTCGCCTCGGGCAAAGGCGCTTTGCAGGTTCTCGTCTCCGGACATGTGGGCCATGACGCGCAGCTCGACCTGGGAGTAGTCGGCCGAGGCGATCTTGCCCCGCGCTGGCACGAAGGCGCTGCGCACCCGCCTGCCTTCGGCGGTGCGCACCGGAATATTCTGCAGATTGGGGTCGGACGATGCGAGCCGGCCGGTGATGACGGCCGCCTGCGAATAGCGGGTATGGACGCGCCCCGTGCCGGGGTCGACCATGCGCGGCAGCTTGTCGGTATAGGTGGACTTCAGCTTGGACAGGCCGCGGTATTCCAGCAGCGTCTGGGGCAGCGGGTAGTCGAGCGCCAGCTTGGTCAGGACGTCTTCGTCGGTGGACGGGGCGCCGCTGGCCGTCTTGCGCACCACCGGCAGCTCCATGCGCTGGAACAGGATTTCACCCAGCTGCTTGGGCGAATTCAGGTTGAAGGGCTGGCCGGCGAGCTCGTGCGCCTTCTGCTCGAGCCGCAGCATCTGCTGCCCCAACTCGTGGCTCTGGGCGTTGAGGACCTGCACGTCGATCTTCACGCCGCTGCGTTCGATGGTGGTCAGCACGCCCGACACCTGCATCTCGAGCTGGTAGATGCGCTCGAAGCCGGGCTCGGCGGCCACCTTCGGCCGCAACACCTGATGCAGCCTCAGCGTGTAATCGGCGTCCTCGCAGGCGTATATGGCCGCCTTGGCCAGCTCGACCTCGTCGAAACAGATCTGCTTGGCGCCCTTGCCGCAAAGCTCTTCGTAGGTCACGCCGGTGAGGCCGAGCCAACGCTGGGCGAGCTCCTGCATGTTGACCCGCCGGTGCGATTCGAGCACATAGGACTGCAGCATGGTGTCGTCGGTGATGCCCGCGAGGGTGATGCCCTCGTTCTTGAAGATGTGCGTGTCGTACTTGGCGTTGTGCAGCAGCTTGGCCGCTTTGGGATCTTCCAGCCAGGGCCGCAGGCATTCCCAGACCTCGGCAATGGGCAGCTGGCTCGGGCTGTCCGGCCCCCGATGCGTGAGGGGCACATAGCAGGCCCTGCCCGGCTCCACCGCCAGTGAAAGGCCGACGATGCGGGCCTGCATCGGGTCGAGCGAGGTGGTTTCCGTATCGAGCGCAACCAGCTCCGCGCCGCGAAGGCGCTCCAGCCACGTATTCAGCGTCTCGCGGTCCTGGACGGTCTCGTATTCCACCTGCGTCGGCGCCTCGGGCAGTTCGGCCGCAATACGCGCGTCCTGTTCGGGGATGCGCTGTGCATCCCCGCTGAGTTCGCGCAGCCAGGTCCTGAAGCCGTACTCGTCGTACAAGGCCATGAGGGTTTGCCGGTCGGGTTCCTTGGGAACAAGGTCGGCCAGGCTTTCATCGTCGAAGAAGGGGATTTCGCAATCGAGCTTGATGGACACCAGCCGCCGGGTCATGTCGAAGTCGGGTATCGCCTTGCGCAGGTTGTTGCCCGCCACGCCTTTGATCTCGTCGGCATGGGCCACGAGGTTGTCGAGGGTATCGTAGGCGTTGAGCCATTTGGCGGCGGTCTTGGGCCCCACCTTTTCGACCCCCGGGATATTGTCGACCGCGTCACCTGTTAACATCAGATAGTCGATGATCTGGTCGGGCCGCACGCCGAACTTGCGCATGACGCCCTCCACGTCGAACTTCTCTCCGCTCATGGTGTTCACGAGCTCTACGTCGTCGTTCACCAGCTGGGCCATGTCCTTGTCGCCGGTGGAAATCACCGTATGCACGCCCAGCGCCATGGCGCGTCGCGCCAGGGTGCCGATGACGTCGTCGGCCTCGACGCCCGACACGGCCAGCACGGGCCAGCCCAGGGCCGTCACGACTTTGTGTATGGGCTCGACCTGGGTGCGCAGGTCCTCGGGCATGTCGGGACGATGGCCCTTGTACAAAGGATAAATATCGTCACGAAATGTGCCGCCTTTGGCGTCAAAAACACATGCTGCGTAGTCCGCCTTGTAATCCTGAAGCAGTCTACGTAACATGGAAACGACACCATAAAGGGCGCCGGTTGGTTCTCCCTTCGCGTTACGTAGATCGGGCAAGGCGTGATAGGCGCGATAGAGATAGCTGGACCCATCAACAAGCAACAAGGTTTTTTTCATGACTGTAAATAAAATAGTGCGTGCGTCAGCAGCGAAGCAGATTCCCGAGATTATGTCAGAGATGCAGGCCGCCGCCGACACGCTGCAACAGGTGGGCTGGGGCGTCAGCATTTTTGGCAGCGCCCGCATCACGCCCGACTCTCCCTACTATGCATTGTCCGAGAAACTGGGCCAGCGCCTGGCGCAGGCGGGGCTGCCGGTCATCGCGGGGGGCGGCCCGGGCATCATGGAGGCCGCCAACAAGGGCGCCTTCACCGCCGGAGGCACCAGTATAGGCCTGAATATCAGCCTGCCCCGCGAAACCACCAACAACCGCTACCAGACCCACAGCCTGCAGTTCGAATACTTTTATTCGCGCAAGGCCACCTTCTTCATGCACAGCGCGGCCTACATCGCCATGCCCGGCGGCTTCGGCACAATGGACGAGCTCTTCGAGGTGTTGACGCTGGTGCAGACCCGCAAGGTGCCGCCCGCCCCCATCGTGCTGATGGGCACCGAGTTCTGGAGCGGCCTGTTCGACTGGATGAGGCAGCAGCTCCTGACTCACAAGCTGATCGGCCCCAACGACCTCGAACTCGTCACCATCAGCGACGACGTCGACGAGGTCATGCAGCATATCGAAGCGTTCTGCTCCGATTACGCCGAACACCTGGGCCGCGGCGCCATCCTGCCCACCGAATAGCGCCGGGTCGGCCGCCGCAACGCGCTATTTGCCCGCCAGCGCCTGGGCGACCAGATAGCCCGAGCCGCCGCCCAGCCCCGGACCGGGATGGGTGGACGCCCCGATGTGAAAAACGTTCTTGTAGGGTGTCTTATGCGCCTTGGCGCCGTTGGCGCCGGCAAAGGGACGCAGCCAGAAGAACTGGTCGGGCGAGCATATGCCCGAATAGGGGTCGCCCCCCACCAGATTGCAGTTCATGGCCTGGAGATCGCCCGGAGAATAGGCACGCCGCCCGACGATCAGGCCGGACAAGCCCGGCAGCACGGACTCCAGTCGGGCCTGCACACGATCGGCCGTGGCCTCGCGCACCGCTTCATTCCACGAGCCGTCGGCCGGCACGTCGATCTGCCCCGCCGCATCGCCCTTGAGGCGCGAGGGCATTTCCTGCAGTTGCAGCCACAGTATCCATTTGCCGTCGGGCGCACGCGAAGGATCGACCGCCACCGGCTGGCCGATGGCGACCGTGGGCGCGCGCGGCAACAGGCCGTTGTTGGCCTCGGTGACCGACATGCACACCGATTCCATGCTGTCCGCGAGGTGCACCAGAGGCACTTTGAGCATCTCGGGATCGCGCCAGGGCGCAGGACCATCGAGTGCGAAGTGGATCTGCATGCAGCCCCGGCCGAAGGCATAGGCCCGGGCGCGATCGCGCACCGCTTCAGGCGCCTGGGGAAGCAGGCGCCCGTACAGCTGGGGCGGTGTGACGTTGCACACCACCGCCTGGGTCGCCGTATAAGTAAGATCGCCGACCTTGACCCCCGTGGCGCGATCGCCCGAGACCAGGACTTCGGTGACCTCGGCGCCCGTGAGCACCCGGCCCCCGTTTCGCTCGATCAGCGCCTGCAGAGCCTGCACCAGTTTCTGGCTGCCGCCCTTGACCACCGGCATGCCGCCCGCCACCACCGCCGCGAAAGTAAGCTTGCCGATCAGCGCCGATGTGGCGTCGTCGGGGCCCAGGCCGGTATGAAGCACCCAGGGGCTCATCATGGCGCGGCTGAGATCGGACGAAAGAGCGCGCTGCCCCCAGCGGCGAAAGCTTTCCAGCGACTCGGCGGCATAGCCCAGCAGCCCGTCGGTGCCGCGCTTGCGCCATTCGGAAAACAACAGGCGCCCCACCTTCCAGTCGTAGGGCGAATTGCCCAGCAGGCCGAAGGTCAGCGCCGCGTCCTTGCCGAAGAGCTGCCCGGCCATGGCGCCAAAGGCCTGCCCGTCGCCCGGTGCGACGGCCTCGATGCGGCGTACGGCGTCGTCGACGTCCTGGCGCAGGGCAAGGGTGCGGCCATCGGGCATGGCCACGCCCGTCGTGTAACCGTTTGACACGAATTCGACGCCCAGGCCCGCCAGGTCGTCCTTCAGCTCAGGATATGCGGCGCCGCCCAGGAACAGGGGATACCACGAGGACAGGACCTCGTGGTGAAAGCCCGGGAAGAGTTCTTCTGTGCGTATGCATCCCCCCGCCCTGTCGTTGCGCTCGAGAACCAATACCGACTTGCCCCGTTTAGCCAGCAAGGCAGCGCAAACCAGCGAGTTCATGCCGCTGCCGACGACGATGATCTGGGCTTCGGTGTTGTTCATGCGTCCTCCTGTGCGTCGATGGGCGGTCAGGGTACCAGGGCCAGAACGCGCAGCGGGCTGCCCGAGCCGGACTGGATCTTGAGCGGCGCGGAGATGATGACGGCGCCCGTGGGCGGGAGCTGGTCGAGGTTGTTCAGGCATTGCAGCCCGTACTTGCCGGCCCCGTGCATCAGTGTGTGGCAGGGATAGGGCACCGGCCACCCGAAGGACTGCCCCGCGTCGGTATTGATGGTCTCGACGCCGAAGCCGTGCACATTGCGCTCTTTGATCAGCCATTCGACCGCTTCCTGGCTGGGTCCGGGCGTATGGGCGCCGTCTTCGCGCATGTTGACGTACGAAGCGGGGTCGCTCAGGCGCTTGGACCAGCCGGTGCGGAACAGCACCCAGCTGCCCTCGGGAATGCGGCCGTGTTCGGCCTCCCAGGCCTTGAGGAAGTCGGGCGTCAGCACCCAGTCCTCGTTCTGGCTGACCTGTTCGGTGGCGTCGACGACCACGGCGGGCGCAATGAAGTTGCTGGGGTCGATGGTGTCGACCGAGTTGTTGGGCACGTCCTTGCCGGAGATCCAGTGCACGGGCGCGTCGAAGTGGGTGCCGGTATGCTCGCCACAGGTGAAGTTGTTCCAGTACCAGGCCGGCCCCGCGTCGTTGTACTGCGAGATGGTCTCTATCTTGAAGGCGGAAACCTGCCCGAACTGCGGGGGAAGCTGCAAGGGAGGAAAGTCAGGCGAGAGCGTGTGGGTCAGGTCGACGACCTTGAAATCGCCCTTGGCCATGACGTCGACGAAATTAGAGGTGTTTGTACTCATTGCGGTCTCCGTTGTAGATTCTGTAGGATAAGGATAAAGGCGCTTGGCAATCGGCGCCTTCCGGGTTTTTATGTATGGCTTCTATCCGCACTTAGTTTAAACTTAAATAATCCATGCAGTCATCTGCGCGATCCACGCGTCTTCCGCTGCACCGGCGCGACCCCTTCCCTGGAGGTCTGCTTCCATGAACCTGCCGTCTTTCCCAGCCCGCCGCGATGCCTTTCCGCTTCGCCTCTTTCATTCGCACGACCTGGACGAAACACGCAGCACCGTGGGGCGCGTCTTCAAGCCCCACGACCTGGGCGTACTGGGGCGGCGCCAGAAGCTCGACGCCTTCATGGACCATCTGCCGCTGGGCAGGGCTTCGATCAACCGGCTTTGCTATGGGGCCGACGTCAGCATAGAACCTGATTGCCTCGGCGACTTCCTGCTGGTGCAGATGCCCATGCAAGGCAGCGCCGTCATCCGCTGCGGCGACCAGCAGATCACTTCGGGGCCGCACAACGCATCGGTCATCACCCCTTCCCTGCCGCTGCACATGCGCTGGCAGGGCCGGTGCGACCAGTTCATCGTCCGCCTCGAACGCGCAGCGCTCGAAGCGGCCTGCAGCGCTCAGCTGGGCCATGCCCTGCCCCGCCCCATCGAGTTCCAGCTGGGCATGGACCTTTCCAGCCGGCAAGGCGCCGCCTGGAAGTCCCTGGTGCAGTTTCTCGCTTCGTCGTCCTTCACGGGCGACGCGGCCGGAAACGCGCTGGTCGGGCAGCAAGTCGAACAACTGCTCGTCACCACATTGCTCACCCAGCATCCGCACAGCTACTCCGAAGCCCTGTCCAAGCCGGTGCAGGCGCCGCCCAGGCATTATGTGCAGCGCGCCGAAGACTACATCCTGGCCCGCTACGCCGAACCCATCACCATCGAAACCCTGGCCCGCCACGCGGCCATCAGCGCCCGCAGCCTGCACAAAGGGTTCCAGCAGCACAAAGGCATGTCGCCCATGGGCTTTCTGCGCCTGGTTCGCCTGCAGCGGGTCCGCGAACGGCTGCTGCAGGCCAGCGCCCATGCCGAGCCCGTCAGCATCACCCGTGTAGCGCTCGAAGCCGGCTTCAGCCATCTGGGCCATTTCACCCAGGCCTATCGCAGGCAGTTCGGCGAAACCCCCACCCAGACGGCAACGCGCCGCGCCAACTGAACGGGCCCGAGCGGCCATGGCGCAACTCAAGCCGCCGGCCGGCCGCGCAAATCGGGCGCGGGCCGCTCGGCTGACTTGGACCGCATCCGCTGGCGCTTCAGCAGCCCACGGGTCACCGAGCGATAATCCTTGGCGTTGGAAGGCAGCAGCCACTGCTTGAAGCGCGTGGCCGCCGACACATTCAGGCCCATCTCGTTCAGCATCTCGTCGATGTTGTGCATCGAGAACGGAATAATATTGGTGCCCCGGGCGTGCTTGCCCTCGGTGCGCTCCTGCATCCAGCGCAGCCGCTTGCGCACATGGGCGCGCCTTTCCTCCAACGCCGGAAGACGGATGTCTCCCATCAGATAGGCTGCGATCCACAGCGCCGCCACCTCGGCGCTCAGCGGGCTGTAGAACGAAGAGTTGTAGCCGCAGAAGAACAGATTGGGCACCTCCAGCGGATGAATCTGGCGATACAGCATGAAATTGCCTTCATCGTCCGTCAGCCTTTGTTGCAGCGCATCCGAGAAAAACGGCACCACCTGCTGGAAGCCCGTGCCGCAGATCACGATATCGGCCGGCACCCGCCTTCCGTCGCTCAGATCGGCGACGGGCCGGCCGCCCTCCTGGCCCAGGCGGATGATCTCGCAATCACGCGCGACCTCGCTGCGTCCCTGCTCGACCTGGCGATACAGGGTGTCGGTGGCGAGGCTGACCGTGCTGCGGGCGATGCGATCGAACGTGCCCTCGGGCACCAGGCCCAGCTTGTCGAGCTTGAGCTGCCGTGTCGCGACCGATTGCAGCGACTTGATCATGCCGTCGCGCACCCCTTTGCCCGGGCCATGCAGGAAGCGCTCGAAGCCACGCTGCTCGATGTAGGGAAACAAGCCTTCGCCCATGCGCGTCAACATCAGGTACTTGTAGTTGAGCACGTTGAGAATCTTGCGCGGCATCTTCCACAGCAACTCGCGGGCAATCACCTTGGTGGACATGGCCACCTCGCCCACCGCTGCCGCCACGTCGCAGGACGACTTGCCATAGCCCACCACCAGCACGTGCTTGCCGCGCGCCTCTTCCACGTCGTGAAAGTCGGACGTTGCGCACAGGCGCCCGCCGGCCGCCTCGAAGGCCTCGCGTCCTTCATAGGGCGGAATGAAGGGTTTGGAGAAAATGCCGTTGGCCACCACTAGGCTGTCGGCTTCGTGCTCCATCGTTCCGCCGGTGTTCACATCGCGCAGCCTCAGGCGCCAGCCCTCGTCCCCCTTGGGCTCCGCCGACAACACCTCGGTATTCAGGCGTATGGAGCCGTTGAGGTCGAAATGCCGCGCGTAGTCCTCTAAATACTGCTGCACCTGTTCCCCCGAAGGCCACTCGGGATAGGACGCGGGCATGGGAAAATCGGTGTAGCAATAGGTGCCCTTGTTGTTCTGGGTGCGCAGGCCCGGATAGCGCCGCGTGGCGCTCCACACGCCGCCCACGTCGGGCGTTTTCTCGAACACGGTCACTTCATGGCCGAACTGCGACAACACCTTGGCCGAGGCCAGGCCGGCGAAGCCGGCGCCTATGATTGCAATCTTCATGTCTGTCTCCTGATGTATTTTTATTGAGCCAGCAAGGGAATGGCGGGGACGCCCTGTTCCGGCCCCATGGCGCTGTAGCCGCCGTCGACTGGCAGATCGGCGCCGGTGATGAAAGACGCCTGCTTGGAGCACAGAAACACCACGCCCTGCGCCACTTCCTCGGGGTCGCCCACGCGGCCCAGCATGTGGAATGGCGCGGCCACCTTGTCCGTCTTGGCCCTGTCGCCCTGCGTCAGCTCGTCCATGACGCGCGACCAGGTCCAGCCGGGCGACACGGAGTTCACCCGGATGCCGTCGCGCGCCAGGTCCATGGCCATGCTGCGCGTCAACTGCGCCACGGCGGCCTTGCCGACCGGATACAGCCAGCGCCCCGTCTGCGCGACCTTGGCGCTGATGCTGCTGAAATTGACGATGGCGCCGCCGCCCCGGGCGATCATGTGGGGACGGCAGGCCTTGCTCATCATCACCGCGCCCACCACGTTGACGGCCAGGCTCTGGTTCCAGTCCTGCCGCGAGGATTCGAGGCCGTCGTCGACGTAGCTGCAGGCCAGGTTGACCAGGATGTCGATGCCGCCCAGCTCGGCCACGGTGCTCGCCACGCAGGCGTCGATCTGGGCGTCGTCGGTGATGTCGGTGGCGATGAAGCGCGCGCCCTCGCCCAGGCCCGCGGCCACGCGCTGGCCTCCTTCTTTATCGATATCGGCAATCACCACTCGCGCGCCGCCCGCGTGCAGTGCCGCGGCAACGGCGGCACCGATAATGGTTGCGCCGCCGGTGACGATGGCCACCTTGTCCTTGATTCCGTCCATGGTCTGTCTCCTTTCCCGTTACGGTGGAACGGGTTCTTTTTGATTGAAGTGTGTTTACAGACCATTATGGGCAGCGCCTGCGCAGCGACTATCCCGTGCGCGCCCATTGCTATCCCGGAAATGCAATTGGGCGAGTTCGGGGTGGTTCGCAAGGATACCCCGCGTCCGGGCTACTCCAGCGGAGCTGATTGGCGCAGTGGTTTTTCGGTCTTAAATGCCGTTGGTGCTTGCCGCCATGCTTTTTTGGGTGCTTAAGCGCCGTGGGTGCTGCCGCCATGCTTTTTTTGGGTGCTTAAACGCCATGGGTGCTGCTGCCATGCTTTTTTTGGGTGCTTAAACGCCGTTGGCGGTGAGAGCATTTGGGCCAGGCGGTCGGGCGGTCCGAGGCAGCGCCCTCCAACGCCTGGCCCAAATGCTCTCACCACCAACGGCTTATGCTCGGGGCAAGCCATACAGCCGGCGTTCTGTTGTCCAGCGTGAAAATCCCGTGAACTCCAGATCCCACCATACTTGCGATAGATTGCAATCTTGAGATTCCCACAACCGTGGCCAGCCGCATCGGCAAGCCGTCGGAGGTGAAGCTGTTTAGGCCGGGCGTTGGAGGGCGCTGCCTCGGACCGCCCGACCGCCCGGCCTAAACAGCTTCACCTCCGACGGCGTTCAAGAACTCAGAGTGCCCGCCCCGATAAATAAAAAAATGGCACGACTAACAAGCCGTGCCATTTTTCCATACGAACTATTCCGTTCCCGGAATCAGCTAGCTTCCCGCATCGCGCGGCGTCGCTCATGCTCTTGCAAATGACGCTTGCGCAAGCGTATCGATTTCGGCGTCACTTCGACGAGCTCATCGTCCGAGATGAACTCCACCGCATACTCGAGCGTCAGCCGGATGGGCGGAACGAGATCGATGTGCTCGTCCTTGCTGGTCGTGCGGATGTTG
>Ga0180220_1001800_pt1 | contig 14972 bp, 11 predicted proteins | sample eDN5th37CBELigBY_FD_151335 | JGI IMG/M metagenome (GOLD analysis project Ga0180220, IMG submission 151335) | Enriched backyard soil microbial communities from Emeryville, California, USA - eDNA 5th pass 37_C BE-Lig BY (version 2) (version 2) | ecosystem: Environmental > Terrestrial > Soil >... | reverse complement strand
ACGATGTCGTGATCGGCGAGGGCTCGCCAGACGGCTGCTGCCGCGCGCGGGTCCGCAGGTCCTCGCCAGGGGATCCCGCGGACCGGGAGCGACTCGGCGCGGAGCCTCGTCTCCAGCGGGCTGCCGCTCGGACAGAGGCAGAGCTGGCGGACGCCACGGGCCGCCAGCTCACGCATGAGGAGGCGCACCTGGTTCTGGCCGCCGGCCCAGACGCGCCCGCTGTCCAGGTGCAGGACCGCGAAGTCTGGCGCGCTCATCCCCGTGGATGCCCCGCTGCTCAGCTCGCCGTGCGCTGCAGGTCGTACAGCCGGCGATAGGTGCCCTCGCCGTGGAGCAGCTCCTGGTGCCGGCCACGCTCCACGATGCGACCCGAACGGAGCACGAGGATCTGATCCGCGCGCTGCACCGTCGAGAGCCGATGCGCGATCACGAAGACGGTGCGCCCCTCGAGGAGCTTCTCGATGGCTTCCTGCACCAGCCGTTCGGATTCCGAGTCGAGGGCCGACGTCGCTTCGTCGAAGATCAGGATCGGCGGGTCGCGCAGGATGGCCCGCGCGATCGCGATCCGCTGCCTCTGCCCCCCCGACAGCCGCGTCCCCCGCTCGCCGACGATGGTGTCGTAGCCCTCCGGGAGCTGCATGATGAAGTCGTGCGCGTTCGCCGCCCGGGCCGCGCGCTCGATCTCGGCATCGGAGACGTCGTCCAGCCCATAGGCGATGTTCGCGCGCAGCGTGTCGTGGAAGAGCACGGTTTCCTGCGTCACGATCCCGAGCGCCGAACGGTACGACTTGAGGTCGTACTCCCGGACGTCGATGTCGTTGACGAAGACGCGGCCCTCTGTGGGATCGTAGAAGCGCGCGACCAGGTCCACGAGCGTGGTCTTCCCCGCGCCGCTCGGACCCACCAGCGCGACCACCTCGCCGGGGGCGACGGAAAAGCTCACGTCCTCCAGCACCGGCTCGCCGGGGACGTACGCGAAGCTCACGTTTTCGAAGCGCACGCCTGTACCGATCCCGGTGAACGGCCTCGCGGACGGGTCGCGCGGCATGTCGATCGGCGTGTCCAGGAACTCGAAGACCCGCTCCGCGGCGACGAGGCCCGGCTGGATGATCGACGGCAGCCGCGACAGCCACTTCACCGGTGAGTAGAGCCGCAGGCTGAGCGCGATGAAGGCGACGAAGGTTCCGCCGCTCAGCGTCCCCTCGACGATCACCAGCCGACTGCCGTACCAGAGGATCAGGACCGTACCGATAGCGCCGATCATCTCCGTGAGCGGCCCGGTCAGCACGCGCAGCGCTTCCGTCCGGGTGTAGCGCCGGTAGTACCGCCGGGTCAGCTCCTGGAAGCGGTGTCGCTCGTAATCCTCCGCCGCGGACGCCTTCACCAGCCGGATCCCGCTCACGGTCTCCTGGATGTGGGCGGTGACCTGCGCCGCCATGTCCAGCACCGTGCGGTCGCCCCGGCGCAGCTTCCGGAGCAGCCGACCCCAGACGCTGAACATGCCCGGGAGCACGAAGAGCGCGACGAATGTCAGCTCGAGCGACATCGAGAGGAGCAGGTACAGCGTCGCGATGACCTGGAAGATCGACGTGACGAACTTCGCGATGTTGCGGGTGACGAGTGTCCGGAGCTGGTCCGCGTCAGCCGTCAGGCGCGAGATCACCTGCCCCACCTGCGTCCTCCCGAAGAAGCGCAGATCCAGATCCAGGAGGTGACCGTAGACCTGGTTGCGCAGATCCCGCGTCACCCGCTGCTCCAGCTTGATGACCAGGAAGTTCTGGAAAAAGTCGAATATGTTGCGGAGCAGGAAGACGACGAGGATCAACCCGATGATCCCGAGAAGCAGCTCCTGCGGCGGCGCGTTCACGTCCAGCACCCGGCCGACCGTCTGCCCGAGGATCGTATTCAGCGAACCCTCCGCCTCCGCCGGAAGCGCGGCGTCGCCGAAGAGAGAGTTCAGAAACGGGATCAGGAGGACCAGGCTGAAGGCGTCGAACACGGCAAACCCCGCCGTGGCGACAACAGCCGCCACGATGAGCGCGGGATAGACCGCGAGGTAGCCAAGGACTCGTCGGTAGAGTGTCACACTGGCCTTTCTAACGGCATAGGGCTAGGGCGAGGGCTGGGGCTAGGGCTAATGAGCTTCATCGTAGGTCCCGCCTGCGCGGGGGATGAAGCTCTCCCCATAGCAGGTAGGGAATGACGGCCGGGAGGTGTCGCTGCCCGCGACGTAACCACCCGCCGCGGCGCCACTAGCCGTAGCCCTAGCCCTAGCCTTAGCCCTATGCCGTTCCACGCTTTATCCCCGGGGCCGCAGGGTAACCACCGGCAGTATCATCTCCTCCGGACTCACCCCGCCGTGCAGGAACGAGCCGCGATAGCGGGCCTGGTACTCGCGCAGCCTCGTCGGATAGACGAAGAAGTAGTCCTCGAGCGCGAGCACGTAGTTGGTGGCCATGCGACCGGGCGGGAACCGGATCTCCCGCTCATCGGTGACGGCGTAGACGGCGCCCGGCTCTTCCGCCCGGAGGTCCATCCCGAACTTGTAGCGGAGGTTGCTCGTCGCGTCGCGGCGGGCGTAGACGGTGACCGGCCGCTGGCAGTGGATCGAGCCGTGGTCGGTCGTCAGGACGACCGTCGCGCCGGCCGCCGCGGCTTCCCGGAGCACCCGGTACGCGGCGGAAGCCTCGAACCACTGACGCGTCAGCTTGCGGAGCGCGACGACGTCGCGCGCGACCTCCATCAGGATCGCGGACTCGCTCCGGCCGTGCGTCAGCATGTCCACGAAGTTGAAGACGAGGGCGATCACCCCGGGGCCCCGTAACGCAGTCCGTACCCGGCCGATGATCTCGTCCGCCTCGGCGTCCGTGAACACCTTCTCGTACGTGACAGGAACCCTGCGCCCGAGAAGGCGTTCGAGCTGCGCGCCGAACAACTCGTCCTCGAAGGCGTTCAGGCTCCCCTCGTCGGTGCCCCACCAGCCGGGGTGATCCCGCGCGATCTCGTCCGGGAACTGGCCGCTGAAGAGCGCGTTGCGCGCGTACGGCGTCGCCGTCGGGAGGATGCTCGAATACAGCTCCTCCGTCACGTCGAAGTCCTGGATCAGGAGCGGGCGCAGCACGCGCCACTGGTCGAGGCGCAGGCAGTCGATCACCATGAAGACGACCGGCCCCGCCGCCTCCGCCAGAGCCGGCGCGAGGAATCGCTGTACCACGTCCGTCGACAACGGCGGACGGTCATCGCCCGGGATGGGATGCCGGCCGCGCCACACCTCGCCGCGCCCGCGCGGACCGCCCCGGTCCTCCCGCGCTACCCAGCCACCGTAGCTCCGGGCGACGAAAGCGCCGAACTCGCGCCGGACATCGCTGAGCAGCGCCGTGAGCGAATCGGCGAGTCCGGACTCACCGGCATCATGGAGCCGCAGGTCCCAGTCGACCAGCTCGTCGTAGAGCGCGAAATAGTCCCGCCAGCTCGACGCCTCCATCCGCATGCGGGTGAGCGCGCCGAAGCGCGCCGCGAAGTCCTGCGCCACCCGCTGCTGCTGGAGCTGAGAACCCTCGAGGAGCCGCGTCGCCACCGACAGGACCTGCCGCGGGCTCGCCGGCTTCACCAGGTAGTCGTCGACCCGCCGGCCGATCGCCTCGCGCAGCGTCCGGTCCTCTTCCGACTTGGTGACCATGACCACGCGGACGTGCGGGGCCTCCCGGCGCAGCTCCTCCAGCACCTCCAGCCCTCGCCGGCCGGGCATCTGCTCGTCCAGCAGCACCAGGTCGTACGGCTCCGCCCGGACCAGCGCCAGGGCGTCGTCGCCGTTCGTCGTCGTATCAACGTGGTATCCGTGCCGGCGCAGAAAGAGGAGGTGCGGCTCGAGGAGGTCCACCTCGTCGTCGACCCACAGGATGCGTTTGCTCTGCGCGGCCATGGGTCACCTGCTTCCGCTCGAGAACCGGACCGTCAGGCGGAGCGGGGACGGTACACGCCCAACCTCAGCGGTGGATCGATCGTCCATTCGAAGTACAACCGGTTCTGCCCCTGGATGACCTGCGTCGTCGTCCGCTCCCGCGTCTTCGGGTAGTCGGTACCCGGCTCACTCTCGACAAGGAGCAGCTCTCCGTCCGCCAGCTCCGCCAGCACCTGCTTCAACTGCTCCTCCAGCGACGCCAGCATCCGCTCCTCGGCCTCGCCCTGGACGTCGCCCTCCGCCGTTGCCGTCAGCTCAACGCCCCTGACCCGCTCGTACCCCGACTCGAATTCCGGCGTCGGGATCGACCACGCGCCCGACCGCCGGAACCCGATCTCGTTCATCGCCCGGGCGTCGAAATTCGTCTCCACGGCCTGAACCGTGGCCCCATACCTCCGTACCAGCATCGCTCCTCCGTGCCTTGGTGGTCCCCTGCAAGATGCCGGAAGCCGGGAGGGCGGGCAATGCCCTTGAACGGCATAGGGCTGGGGCGAGGGCTAAGGCTAGGGCTAATTCCGGGCGTCGTCTATCCCCCTGCCCACGATGGTACGATTCCGGGCTGCAGATCGCGCCGGCATGCTACGACCACGCAGGTCGCAGGGACCGCAGCCGAACGTCGTGGGTTGATCCTCACGCCGCGAAGGTTGCGTCACCGCGAACGATTAGCCCTCGCCTTAGCCCTAGCCTTAGCCCTGGCCCCACAATTTTCCCTCCTCCTTGACACCGTCCAACCCCGCCGCCTATACTGGCGCTTTGTTGAGAATGGTTCTCATTCGCATCTGTCGGCAGGCAGGCCGGTGGATGGTGAAGAGTACGGAGAGGACGAGCGGGATCATGCGGGTTGCTTTCAGGAGTTGGCGCCGGATCGGCGCAGTGCTGGTTGCCGCGACGGTGGTCGCGGCGTGCGACAGCGAGACGACGGGCCCGAACCCCAACGAGAACGAGGGCGACGGGATCTTCACCTTCACCGTCGATGCCCGGACGACGTGGGCATACGTGGATCTGGACGGCGAGAGCGCGACGCAGGTGACTGTCGCGGATCCGGCGACGAGCACGACGTGGGACATCGCGTTCTTCGGGACGAACGTGATGCTGAACGGCGGTGCGGCAGGCCCCGGCGGCGTGGTCGGCCACTGCCTCTGCCAGAACGCGGACGCGACGGCGGCGCAGGTCATGGCAATGACGCTCGAGTCCCAGCGACCGGCGTTCGAAGCGGTGACCGCTGCCGCCATTCCGACGGACGAATCCGCCTGGGAGGACGACGCGCTCGCCCCGGCCATCACCGGGTGGTACGCGTACGATTTCGTGACGCACCAGGTCACGCCGAGCGGCAGGGTCTGGAAGATCCGTGCGGCGGAAGCCGACGATCCGGTCTACGCCAAGTTCCGGGTCACTTCGTTGGCCAACGCTTCTCAGGCCAACGCAGGCGAGATCACCATCGAATACGCGGTGCAACCGGGCGCCGGTGAGCCGCTGGGTGAAACGAAAACTGCGGTGATCGACGTCCGCAGCGGCCGCGTCTACTTCGACCTGGCGACGGGCACCGTCTCGGACGCCGGCGACTGGGACCTCGCCTTCGAGGGCTACACGATCCGGGTCAATGCCGGCGTGAGCGGGAGCGGCACGGCCGGCGCCGTACTGGAGACCACGCCCTTCGAGGAGATCGACGATGCGAGCGACGCACCGGCGTCGGTGTACGCCGCGGACGCCTTCGGCGGCGTCTTCAAGTCCCACCCCTGGTACCGCTACAACCTGACGGGCAACGATCACCTGATCTGGCCGACGTTCGACGTCTATCTCGTCCGGCGAGGCGACGAGGTCTACAAGCTCCAGATCGTCAGCTACTACAGCGCGGCGGCCGAAGCCCGCTTCATCACCGTCCGCTTCGCGCCGCTGGCCGACGAATGACCGCTGTACTGCGTGCCGCACTCGCCTGCGGCCTGCTGCTCGTCGCCGCCCGCGTGGGGTTGGCCCAGGAGGAGCTATCCGGCCGGGTGATCGCGGCGGACAGTGGCGAACCTGTCGCCCGCGCTGAGGTCGCCGCGGGTGAGCATTCCGTCACCACCGGCGAGGACGGCTGGTGGCGGCTGATCGTGCCCGAAGCCGGCGAGCGCGTCGTCGTCGTCCGGCACATCGGCTTTGCGGAGCGCACGGTCCGGCTCGCGACCGGATCTCCGCCCGTCACGATCGAGTTGACGCCCCGCCCGGTCGAGCTGGGCGACCTGGTCGTGACGGCTGCCAGGCGGGTGCAGCGGCTCAGGGACGTGCCGGTCACCACGGAGGTCATCGGGAGCGCCGAGCTACGGCAGTCCGGCGCCCCCGACCTCGCCGCGGTCCTGGTCGAGCAGACCGGGATGGTGATCGAGGGTGGCCACCCGATCGGCACGGGCGTGATGCTCCAGGGGCTCGGCTCGGAGCGGGTCCTCGTGCTCATCGACGGGCAGCCATACATCGGCCGGCTCTCCGGGCGGCTGGATCTCTCCCGGATCCCCGTGTGGATGGTCGACCGGGTCGAAGTGGTGAAGGGGCCGCAGTCCACGCTCTACGGCTCCGAAGCCATGGGCGGCGTGGTCAACGTGATCACGCGCGCACCCGATTCCGACGTCTGGCGCGGCATCCTGAGCGTGACCCACGGCAGCCACGGTCGGCTGGACCTCGGGGGAAACGTCATGGGAAACGCGGGCGCTCTCGCCTTCACCGCGGACGCGGGGCGTCGGACGATGAGGCTCGTCTCGGGACACGTCGACGACACCGGCACGCTGGCCACGCGCCGGGATGCGAGCACCCGCGTCGACTGGCGGCTCGCGCCGTACCTCTCGCTCAGCGGCGCGGGCACACTGTTGACAGAGTCGCAGCGGTGGAAGTCCGGCCCGTTCTACAGCTTCGCCGACAACACGCACTGGAGCGCGCGCCTGGGCGGGGAGTGGCGGCCGGCGCCCCACTCCGTCACTCCGACGCTGTACGCGACGGAGTTCCGGCACCTCTCGCGGCGCGCGACAGGGCCCCAGCCGGTGGAGGGGACCGGCGAGGAGGAGGTGCAGCGGCTGGTGGAGGTGGAGCTGCTGTATGCACTCGATGCCGGTTCCGCGTCGATCGACGCGGGTCTCGAGCTGCGCCGGGAGTCGATCCGGTCGGACCGGGTGCAGGGCGGGAACCGGGTCCACCGGGGTGCCGAGCCGTTTGTCCAGGTGACGTGGGCCGGCAGCCGGTGGAGCCTCGTCCCCGGCGTCCGGCTCGCGTGGAGCGACCAATGGGGCACCTACTGGACTCCTCGCCTGGCGGCTATGTACCGGCCGACGGAGCGGCTCGCGCTGCGCGCTTCGGTCGGGCGGGGGTACCGCGCCCCGGACTTCAAGGAGCTCTTCATGGAGTTCCTGAACATCGGGCCGGGCTTCGCCTACACGGTGCGCGGGAACCCTGACCTCCGCCCCGAATCCTCGCGCAACATCACAGCCAGCGTGGAGTGGGCCGGCGACCGGCTCTACCTGCGCGGGCAGGCGTTCCACAACCGGTTCGTCGACTTCATCGAAACGGAGCTGAAGGGCGACTCGAGCGGGGTCGACGTCCACTCGTACTCGAACATCGACGACGGCGTCACCCGCGGCGTGGAGGCGGAGATCGGCGCCGCCTGGCGTCGCTTCAGGTTCGAGGGGAGCTACGCGTGGCTGCAGGCCGAGCGCGCCAATTCTGGCGAAGTGCTGCTGGGGAGGCCGGCGCACACCGGGCGCGTCTCGGCGCACTACTCGACGCCGTTCGGCCTCCGCGCCGGACTCACGGCCAGCTACACCGGCGAGACGCCGACGCAGCGGACGGAATCGGGCGACGTCGTCACCCGCGCCGGCTTCACCCGCGTCGCCTTCAACCTCGCCGCCGCGCTGCCGGCCGGCTTCGAGCTGACCGCAGGCGTGGACAACGTCACCGACGTCCACCCGGCCGACTGGCCGGGCTTCATGGGACGCCAGTTCCACATCGGACTATCCTGGCGCGCGGAACGGAACACGGCTCCGTCCTCCGGCGCGCCGATTCCAACATCGGAGTGATTTCATGCACCGCGTATTCCTGACGAGTTTTGCATTTCTCCTGGCGGCGGCCCCGGCGTTCGCCTTCCAGTCCGCCGAGGGCACGGTTGGTACGATCGTGATCGCGCACGGCGGCGGCCCGGAGTGGGACGAGCGCGTGATCGAGGTCGCGAACCAGGCCGAGACGGGCGGCCCCGTCGAGGTCAGCTTCCTCATGGGCCCCGGCGCCGAGACGGCGCGCTTCCAGGACGCCGTCGCCCGACTCGAGGCGCAGGGTGTTTCGCGCATCGTCGTGGTCCCGGTCCTCGTCTCCAGCTACAGCGGCCACTACGAGCAGATCCGTTATCTCGCCGGGCTGACCGACACGCTGGAAGAGGTCATGATGCACCACCTGCACATGTCCGGGATCCAGCGGCCGAACACGAACCTGCCGATCCACGTCGCGCGGGCGATCGACGACGCGCCGGAGCTCGCGCAGGTGCTGGCCGACCGCGCCCTCGCCATCGCCGAGTCGCCGACGGAGCAGGCGCTCTTCCTGATCGGCCACGGCTCCAACTCGGCCGAGGACCATGCCGCCTGGATGGCAAACCTCCGCCCCGTCGCTGATCGGGTGAAGGAGCTGACGGGGTTCCGCGACGTGAAGATCGGTCTCGTCCGGGATGACGCCGAGCCGTCCGTCCGGGCGGAGGCGGTACTCGCCGCGCGCGAGCTCATCGAGCTGCAGCACGAGGCCACGGGGCGGCCCGTGGTGGTGGTGCCGATCCTGATCTCGAAAGGCTCAGTCAGCAATGAGAAGCTCCCCGCCGACCTGGAAGGGCTGCCGGTCGTCTACGGCGGCGAACCGATCCTGCCCCACGCGGCCATGGCGCGCTGGATCGAGAGCCGGGTACGCGAGTCGCTGGCGACAGTCACGGCGGAGGCGCGGTGATGAAGCGCGCGACCATCCTGCTGGCCGGCCTGGCCGCGTTCGCCGTCAGCGCCTGCGCCGGCCAGGAAAAGGCGGAGACGCAGCCAGCCGGGGAAGAGCAGCCTCGTGAAGTCGACGTCGTCATGACCGACTTCCGGTTCACGATCTCCGACACCGTGTTCGTTGCCGGCGTCGAATACCGCTTCGTTCTGCGGAACACCGGGCAGGAGCCGCACGAGTGGGCGGTCGTGCCGCGCGGCGAGGTGGACGAGGAGAACCTCCTGGTCGAGGTCGAGGAGGAAGATCTACCGCCTGGTGCGACGCTGGTGTTCGAATACACCTTCCCCGAGGCCGGCGAATACGACTTCGCCTGCTTCATGCCCGGGCACTACGAGGCGGGGATGGTAATGCCGATCCGCGTGATCGGAACGGCAGAGGGATGAGGGTTCGAACGGCAAAGGGCCAGGGCTGGGGCTAGGGCCAGGGCTAATGGGTCTGCGGTGGTTGGCTGCGATCCGGGGGTGAGCCGGGTCCGCGGGCCAGGCCCGCCGCGGTATGGGCGCACCTGCGTGTGCGTTCGTTCGTGAATCGTCGACCAAATGGCGGCAGCGGCTGAAAAGAAAGTTGAAATTCCGCACCGACGTTGTCGAGCCTCGTAGCACATCATTTCCGCCCGGCCAAAGATTCGGATTCGGAAGCGGGCACGAGTACGGGAGCCGGACCGCATACCATCCGTGCCGGCGGGGACCTACACGCGGGTCTGCCCCCATGGCGACGCCGAATTGCCGCGCACCCTGAACCCGCCGGCAACGATTTGCCCTAGCCCTAGCCCCAGCCCTATGCCGTTCAAAAAGTGAGCGTGTATTCGAACCACGCCGCCACCCGCTCCCCTCCCCGGGTCGCGGGCTCGAAGAGCCATTGCGCGGCGCGCCGCATCAGCTCCTCATCGTACCTGCTGTTTCCGGATGGCGGCTGGATGCGTGTGGAGTCCGGGACGACTCGCCCCGACTCGTCGACGAAGACGGCGACCTGGATCTCCTTGCCGCGGATGCTGGACGGCACTCCGGATGGCGCGGTCATGAGCGACCTCGGTGTGGGCGGGAGCTGGCGGAACAGTCCTTCCTCTCCCGTGCCACCGTCGCCTGTGCCGGTGCCGTCGTCGACCCCCGGCCCCTCTCCCGGACCCGTCTCGTCCCCGGCGAGACCTTCGAAGCCGACGGCTTCGATTTCGACAGAAGGCTGGACCTCCTCGACCTCGACGACCACGTCGGCAATGGTCACCGGTTCCGGTGGCCGGATCACGACCTCCTGTTCTAAACGCAGCGTGACGGCCTGGACGCCGCCGGCAGCAGCGGCGCGGTCGTCGCCCGTGCGGCGTCCCGCGGCCGAGTCGAGCATCACCTGGGCGTGGAACCGGGAGGACCACAGGAGCAGGGAGGCGTGCACGAGCAGCGACAGCAGCAGGCTCACCATCATGATGCGCCTGTGCCGCCGATCCAGCTCCTCCGTCCGGGTCAGTGAGTGATCCATCCTCGCGTGTCGCATCGGGTAACGTCGACCAACATATTCTCACCCCACACCCGACGGGAAGTCCCGTGCCGGTGGGGGCCGGCTTCGTCGATACCCCGCGCCGCTGCCCTTCGATCACCGGAGCCCGCGGCCCGGCGGTGCCACCGGACCAGCATGCGATCGCGCGCTCGCGGCTCCCGCGTTCGATATCGAGAAAACGGACGAGCCTGCAATTCGCAACGGCGGCAGTACGGCCCCACCTCGTGTCGCTCAGCGCCTGCCGGGTTGGCGGCGCGGACCGCGTCCGCCTATACTTGCGTGCATGACATACGACCTCGCGATCATCGGCGGCGGGATCAACGGCACGGGCGTCGCGCGCGACGCCGCGCGCCGGGGTCTCCGCGTCGCCGTCTTCGAGCGCGAGGACTGGGGCGCCGGCACGACAGGCGCATCAACGCGCATGGTGCACGGCGGCGTCCGCTACCTCCTGTACGACGTCCCCACGACGAAGGCTTCATCGGAAGACGCCGGCCGGATCCGCCGGATCGCGCCGCACCTGACCTTCCGCATCCCGTTCCTCTGGCCGCTCTTCCCCGGCGGGTGGGTGAAGCGGGAGGCGATGGACGCGTTCCTCTCCGCCTACGACCCGCACGCCCGGCGCAAGGGCGGCATCCCGCACGCCCGGCTCAGCGCGGCGGAGGCGAGAACTCTCGAACCCGGTCTGGCTCCCGATCTCGTCGGCGCGCTCACCCTGGACGAATGGGGTGTCGACGTCTTCCGGCTCGCGGCGCTCAACGCGCTCGACGCCCGCGCTGCCGGCGCGGAGCTCTTCCCGCACACCGAGGTCGAGGAGTTCGTCTTCTCCGGCCGAACCGTGACCGGCATCCGCGTGCGCGACCGGCTGGACGGACGCCGTTGGACCGTCGAAGCCCGGCTCGTCCTCAACGCCGCCGGACCGTGGGCCGCTCGCGTCGCCGCCCGCGCCGACGCCAGGGTACCGCTCCGCCCCGGCAAGGGGATCCACCTGACCTTCGAGCGACGGATCGGGAATTTCGGCCTCATCCTGGAGGGTGTGGACGGCCGAACCATATTTCTGGTCCCGCACGGGCAGGAGACGATCATCGGCACGACGGACGACGACTACTATGGCGACCCGGCCGCTGTCGACCTCGAGATAACGCGCGACGAGATCGCGTACCTGCGGGAGGCTGCGGCCCGCGTCCTCCCCGCCGCACGCGACTGGCGCGTGATCCGCGCCTGGGGCGGGGTACGCAACACGCTCTTCGAGTGGGGCGTCGCCCCCGACAGCCTCTCCCGCCGGCACGAGCTGATCGACCACGGCCAGCGTGACGGCGTCCCCGGCCTCCTCTCCATGGCCGGAGGCAAGCTCGCGTCGTACCGCGCCTTCGCCGAAGAGACCACCGACCGCATCCTGGAGCTGCTCGGCAGGCCGCCCGTTCGGTGTACGACCGGGGAGCAGCCACTCCCCGGTGGCGAGGTCGCCGACCCGGACCTCGCCATCCTCGCCGCCGAGACCGGGCTGCCGCGCGCCGCGCTGGCCGCCGCGTGGCGGCGGCTGGGATCGATGCTGCACGACGTGCTGCGCAAGGCGAGGCCGGGCGAGCTGGCGCTCGTCTGCCGGACGGAAGCGGTGACCGTCGCCGAGATCCGCCACGCCGTCGAGGCCGAGGGGTGCCGCACGCTCGAGGACCTGCGCCGCCACGCGCACATCGGTGCCGGGCCGTGCGAGGGCCAGGACTGTGTCGCCACCGCCGCGCATCACATGGCCGCGTGGCTGGATTGGCCGCCAGCACGCACGCGCGCGGAGATCGCGGAGTTCCTCGAGCGGCGCTGGATCGGCAGGCGCCCCGTCCTCAGCGGCGCGAACCTCGCCCAGGAAGAGATCGCGCGTGGCGTGTACCTTGCACCCATCGCCGGCGAAAGTGTGGAAGGAAGCTCGAATGCCGGACCATGAGTCGGACACCCTGACCGACATCCACAACCATCTCGCCCCGGGCGTCGACGACGGCTCCCGCTCCCTCGAAGAATCGATCCGCCACTTCTTCGCAATGAAGGCGGAAGGCGTGTCCCGGATCGCGATAACGCCGCACCTCAATGGCACCCTCGCCCACGACGCCGACGGCTTCGCGCGCCGGATGGCCGAGCTGCAGAACGCGTACGATGCCATCGCCGTCGCCATCCGCAACCGCGACGACCTTCCGCCCATCGCCTTCGCGCAGGAGATCTACCTCCCCGACGTCGCATCGGCCGCCGCGCCGGCGCTCTGGGCCGACAGCCGCGTGGGCTACTCCGGAACCCGCTACTGCCTGATCGAGTTCGGCTTCCAGCTCGTCAATGAAACGGTGCCGATCGTGCGCGCCGTGATCGAGGCCGGCAGACGCCCGATCATCGCGCACCCGGAACGATACTCACGCGGCAGCGCCCTCGTCACGCTGGCCGAGATCGAGAGCTGGCGGCAGGCCGGCGCAATCCTCCAGGTGAACGCAGGGAGCCTCGCCGGCCGCTTCGGCGAGGGCGTCGCGGAGCTGGGGTGGACGCTGGTGACCCGGGGCATGGCTTCCATCGTCGCCACCGACCATCACGCCGACGCGCGCGGCTACTCGCTCATCGACGCCGTCACCGAGCTGGACGCCCGCGGAGGGAAGGAGCAGCGGTACCTCCTGACGCGGGAGAACCCCAATCGCGTGCTGGACGATATGGATGTCGTTGATGTTCCGGGGCTTGGAACGGCATAGGGCTAGGGCTGGGGCTAATGCGGGCCGCTCCGGGTTCGCGGCGTGAAGCTGCGGCCGGGTAGCGGCTGGCAGCATCTGCGCGGGAAACGTCACCGGGAACTCCTTGGAAGCGGACCCGTGCGTCCGTACCCGTCAACCTCGCCTATGCCACCGGAACTGGCGGGCACGCCGTTGCACCGCGCCTCCTGCCAGGCCGCGACGTCTCCTCACTCCCGGCACGCATGATCGACCGCGAACGCCATTAGCCCTGGCCTTAGCCCTTTGCCGTGAGAACCCGATCCAGCCACCGGCCCAGCCTCCCCCTCGAGTACGTCACCGCCTGATAGATGGTGAGCGAGGCTCGGGCCCACGCGATATAGAGTCGCGGCCAACCCAGCACCCTGGCCAGCAGGAAGACGCGGTGGCTCCAGCGGCTTATGCCGTAGCGGATCCGGTAGACGAGCCTGCGGCGCAGCGTCAGCCCCTCCGCGCCTGGCACGACGCGCTTCGGCGGCCAGTGCCTGTGCCGCCGCCACGTCATCCGGTAGGCGAGGCCCTGCCGCCGGTGGCGGAGCCCGGCCGCCTGCGTACGGGCAACGAACGCGGCGTCGACGGGTTCGAGTGCGAGCCGCCCGGCCGCGCGTCCCTCTTCGATCAGCCGCTCCGCCAGCCCCGAGCGGGTGAGCACGACGTTCGTGCCCCGCCCGTCCAGCTCGTAGGGTTCGACCCACGCGTCGCCGATGGACAGGTCGGCGACCTCGGCGACTACGTCGTCGCACGCGTTGCAGGCCGGGTTCTGGAAGAAGCCGGCGCCCCAGTCGCCGTCGGCCAGAAACCACCAGTCCTTTCGGAGCGTGCGGCCGTCTCGGAGGGTGATCTGCGCAGTGTAGGTGTTTGCGGGCCGGGTCGGGTCCTTGACCCGGAAATCCAGCCCGGCGACGTCCTCGACGTCCGCGCCGAGCTGCCAGGCGATGCTCTCGGCGAAGCGGGCGCTCTTCATGTGGCCGCAGAAGAGCCCGACCGTAAAACGGACGCGCTCGCGCAGCACCGGGTTCTCGCGGCGGAGGAGCTGGATCGCCTTGATGAAGCACGGCACACCGACCACCGCGTAGCGCCCGGGCACGGCCAGGATCTCCGACAGCACGCCGGAAAGCTCGACCGGGTAGTATCGCGACTTCGCGCCGGCTCGAACCTCGTCCTGGGTGCGCGAAATCCGGTAGCGGAACAGGAGCCCTTCGCGGGCAGGGTCGGCCGGGACCACGTGGGCGACGCCGTCGACGAGGTCCCGCCGCAGCAGCTCGGTGAGGATCCAGCTCCCGATCCCGCCGGAGCTCCCGCGCTCGCGATAGGCGGCCTCTGCCACTGCGCCCACGTAGGCACCCCGGAAGCGGCCCACGGCCGCGTCGCGCGCCGGGGCATCGCCGAACAGCTCGGCGGTGAGCGCGTCTTCGTCCGGCGCCGCGGGCGAGAACGGACACGTCTTCGCGAAACCGGTACTGCGCGGGACCGGGCGGGTCGGAAAGACCGGCAGGTAGTTGCCGTATCGGTCCAGCGCCATGCGGGGTCGCGCGCCCTGAGCCGCACCGTCCCGGCCGCCGTCGAGCTGTACGGCGCATCCCCCACACCCGATGCAGAGCCCCGCCGCTACGACATCCCGCGGCCCGAGGTCGGACTCCACGCCGCGCTCGCCCGACGCGCTCAGGCCAGCACCCGATCCAGGAACGCTTCTGACGATTCCCGGAGCCGGGCGAGCCGTTCGATGGCCGGGCCGGCCGGCTCGGTCTCCAGCGCAGCGTCGTACACCCACCGGTCGGACGCCTCCGACACCAGACGCTCTTCCT
>Ga0180220_1001799_pt1 | contig 14975 bp, 11 predicted proteins | sample eDN5th37CBELigBY_FD_151335 | JGI IMG/M metagenome (GOLD analysis project Ga0180220, IMG submission 151335) | Enriched backyard soil microbial communities from Emeryville, California, USA - eDNA 5th pass 37_C BE-Lig BY (version 2) (version 2) | ecosystem: Environmental > Terrestrial > Soil >... | reverse complement strand
CCGGACGCCGGCTGCGAGCCCCCCGTTTCCCCCCGGGTCCCCACCCCTCGAGATTCGTAGCGGTCGCTTCACCACCTGGGACGCACGAGGCGAGAAAGTTCCTGCAACCCAACGGACGATTCCTGCGAAGGGTCCGGCCGGTGGCCCGGCCGATGCAAGAAGCTGTGAGAATCCTCGCGTGCGCGCCGGCCCTCGGCCGGCGGTCGGGAGCGCCTTGAGCTCGGTTCCGCCATCGGTGCTGCTCGTCGACGACGACGCCAATTTCCGGCGGGCCCTCGCGATCGCGCTGCGTCTGGACGGCCTGGAGGTGGGAGAGGCGACGACGGCGGCGGAGGCCCGCGGCGCCCTGGCCTCGCGCCGCTTCACCGCGGTGCTGGTCGATCTGATGCTTCAGGACGGAGAGGCGCACGCGCTATTGGAGCGCCTCTGCCTCGGCTCCGATTCCCGGCTCGCGATCGCCTGCAGCCCCCACCCAGAGGCGCTGGCGGCGGCCCGGGATCGGATCCCCGGCGTCGCGCCCCTGCGCAAGCCCTTCCCCTCCGCCGAGCTGCGGCGCCTCATCGAGACCGGCGGCCCGTCCGGCGGCAGGTGATCTCCGCGGGCGGGCGACGTGCCCCGCCCCCCGGGTCGAGCGACGAGCGCCGCGTGCGTCGGGGTCCATACGTCCGCCGCGCCGCGGCCATCGTAGACCCAGCTCGGCGCGCCGGATCCACTGCGCCCGCGCCGCCACCGCGTCTTTCCCGGAGACGAACGAAGGCCGGCCCCGAAAAGCGAAGGGACCGGCCTCCATCTGCGCGGACGGCGGAAGCCGCGCCTCAGCCTCCCAGGGCCAGCGACGAGAGCTGCGCGGCGTCGCCGATGAGGCTGGGGAGGACGCCGAGCGCCACCGTCCCGATGGCCGCGGCGATCAGCGCCACCGCCATGGACATGTGCGGCGCGGGGAGCTCGCCGACCGACTCCACGGGGTCGCGCATGTACATGTAGACCACCACGCGGAGGTAGTAGTAGATGCCCAGGAGGCTGGTGAGGATACCCGCCACCGCCAGGCCGTAGAGCTCGGCGTCGATCGCGGCGCGGAAGACGTAGAGCTTCCCCACGAACCCCGCGGTCGGCGGGATGCCCGCCAGCGACACCATGAAGAGCGACATCGCGAAGGCGAGCGCGGGGCGCTTGCGGGCGAGGCCGGCGAAGCGATCGAGGTCCCAGGTCATGGGTCCCTCGCCGTCGAGGCGCTCGAGGGCCGCCACCACCGCGAAGGCGCCGACGCCGGTGACCGTGTAGGCCGCCAGGTAGTAGAGGATGCCCTCGGTGGCCACCGCACGGGAGGCGCCGGCCGCCGCCGCGGCGACGCCGAGGAGGACGTAGCCCGCGTGGGCGATCGAGGAGTACGCGAGGAGGCGCTTGACGCTGCGCTGGGGCACGGCGAGGAAGTTGCCGACCAGCATGGTCACCATCGCGAGGACGGCGACCACGTTGCCCCAGCCGGCCTCCAGGCTGGCGAGCCCCTCGCCGCCGAAGCCCACCGTGAGCACGCGCACGAGCGAGGCGAAGGCGGCTGCCTTCACCCCCACCGCCATGAACGCGGTGACGGGGGTGGGCGAGCCCTCGTACACGTCGGGGGTCCACATGTGGAAGGGGGCCGCGGCCACCTTGAAGAAGAAGCCCACCGCCACCAGGGCGAGCCCGGCGAGGAGGAGCACCCCGCCGTCCGCCGCCTGGGCGATCTCGGCCAGGGCGGTCTTGCCGCCGGTGGCGCCGTACACCAGCGCCGCGCCGTAGAGGTAGATGGCCGTCGAGAAGGCCCCCAGGATGAAGTACTTGAACGCGGCCTCGGCGGGCTTCACCCCCCGGCGCATGTAGGCGGCCAGCGCGTAGGTCGAGACACTCATGATCTCGATCGCGACGAAGATGAGGAGGAGGTCGGTCCCCATGGCGAGGAGCGACATGCCGGCGGCGCCGAAGAGGGCCAGGGCGTAGAACTCGCCGCGATCCGCGTTGCGCGCCTGGAGGAAGGCGCCGGCCACCAGCGCGGAGAGGGCGAGGCCGGCGCAGACCGTCAGCGTGATGAAGGTGCCGAACCGATCGGCCACAGCGAACGCCGCCCTCCCCTCGACCGCCAGGATCGGGTGCGGATCCATGGCGAGCATCGGCAGCGCCGCCGCCGCGGCGATCGCCGCCACCGCGACGGTGAACCACGCCTGATAGCCGCGCTTGCCCGAGTCCTGGAAGACCTCGAGCATGAGGAGCACCAGTCCGCCCAGCGTCAACACCAGCACGGGCGCGAGGGCGAGCAGGTCGATTGTGGAGTACGAAGGCATCTTCAGTTCTTTCCCTAGCTGATTTCCGGCTGCCTGGGCTTACGGAGTCGTCCGGGGTCTCGCGGGCGGTTCGGGTCGGGCCGCCCCTTCGGCCCCCCCGGCCTCGCGCGCCTTCTTGAAGGCCTCGAGCCGCTGCAGCGTCTCCAGGCTCAACACCGGACGGCGCGTCGGGGGCAGGGTCCCGGCGTCCACCCGCGGCGGCGCCGTGACCTGGGCGGTGGGGGTCGGCGCAGGCGGCTTTGCCGCGGCCGCCACCGCGGTGGTGGAGGAGACGGGGTCGCCGGCGAGGGCGGGGTTCGCCCGCTCGAGGTGGGCGACGAAGCGGTCGACGGACGGCGCCGCGATCCGCAGGAACGGGGTCGGGTACAGGCCCATCACCACGATGAGGGCGACCAGCGGGGAGAGGATCGCCCACTCCCGCACGGTGAGGTCGCGGACGTGCCGGTTCTCCTCGACGCGCACGGGGCCGTGCCAGATCCGCTGGTACATCCAGAGCATGTAGACCGCCCCCAGCACCACGCCGGAGGTGGCGAACACGCCCCACCAGATCGAGCTCGGGACCTTGGAGACGAAGGTGCCGGAGAGGATCAGGAACTCGCCGACGAAGCCGTTCGTACCCGGGAGGCCGATCGAGGAGAGGGTTACGACGAGCCAGATCGCCGCGAAGGCGGGGACAACCTTGGCGAGCCCGCCGTAGTCGCTGATGAGGCGGGTGTGGCGACGCTCGTAGATCATGCCGATGAGCAGGAAGAGCGCGCCGGTGGAGACGCCGTGGTTGAGCATCTGGTACACCGCGCCGGTGGTGCCCGCCGTGGTGAAGGCGGTGAGGCCCAGCATCACGAAGCCGAGGTGGGCCACGGAGGAGTAGGCGACCAGCTTCTTCATGTCCCGCTGGGCCATGCACATGAACGAGCCGTAGACGATCCCGATCACGGACAGGGCGAGGATGAGCCAGCGAAGCTCGAAGGTCGCCTCCGGGAAGAAGGGGAAGGCGAAGCGGTAGAAGCCGTAGGTGCCCATCTTGAGGAGCACGCCGGCGAGGACGACCGAGCCGGGCGCCGGCGCCTGCACGTGGGCGTCGGGCAGCCACGTGTGGACCGGGAACATCGGGACCTTCACCGCGAACGCGATGGCGAACGCGAGGAAGAGCCAGAACTGCGCCTGGGGCGCGATCTCCAGGGCGAGGAACGCGGCGTAGTCGAAGGAGCGCTCGCCGCCGTCTGCTCCGGTGAGCCAGTACATGTACAGGATGGCGATCAGCATCAGCAGCGAACCGACCATCGTGTAGACGAAGAACTTCACCGCGGCGTAGATGCGGTTCTCCGAGCCCCAGACCCCGATGATGAGGAACATCGGGATGAGCATCAGCTCCCAGAAGACGTAGAACAGCACCAGGTCGAGGGCGACGAAGGCCCCGAGCATGGCCGTCTCCAGGACGAGGGCGGCGACCGCGAACTCCTTCGCCCGCTTGTCGATCGTGGTCTTCGCGGAGGCGATCACGATCGGCATGAGGAAGGTCGTGAGGAGGATCAGCAGCAGCGACACGCCGTCGACGCCGACGTGGTAGCCGATCCCCGCCGACTTCACCCACGGTACGTTGGTCTCGAGCTGGAACTGGGCGGTCGACGAGACGTCGAAGCTGCCGAGCAGCCCGAGGCTCGCGCCGAAGGTCAGGATCGACGTCCAGAAGGCGATGCCGCGCCCGAGCTTCCCGTCGGGCGCGAACATCACCACCGCCGCGCCGAGGAGCGGCAGGAACGTGACGATCGAGAGGAGGTTGTGGAAGGCGGCACCCACGTCGTCTGTGCTCCTAGAAGAGGAAGACCCAGAGGACCGCCACAGCGGACACCGCCATCACGACGGCGTAGCGCTGCACGTTCCCATCCTGGAAGTAGCGGAAGAGCTGCGCGGTCCAACCCGAGAGCACCGCGGTCCCGTTCACCAACAGCCGGTCGATCGCGAAGCTGTCGACCACCTGCCACAGCACCCGGGCGAACCCCTTGAGCGGACGCACCACCACCGCGTCGTAGAACTCGTCCACGTAGAACTTGTTCGCGAAGGCGGCGTAGAGGCCCGGCGCCCTCTCGGCGACGAGGGCCGGCTTGCCCTTGCCGGGGCCGAGGTAGAGGTACCAGGCGATCCCGAAGCCGACGAGGGCGATCGCCAGCGCGATCAGGTAGCCGGGCAGCATGGCCGCGAAGTCGTGCGCCGGCGCCGGGGGCACCGCGACGCCGAGCTCGGCGGCCGCCAGCTCGGTCACCCGGCGCAGGTTGGCCTCCGCCGGCGCGAACACGACGCGGAGGAAGCGCTCGAACCGGGCGCCGTTCGCGAGGGGGAGGCCCCACACGGCGGCCCCCACCGCGAGGCCCGAGAGCACCCAGAGCGGACCGGTCATGGCCGGGCCGGACTCGTGGGCGCGGTGATCCTTCATCCCGCGGCGCTCACCGTTGAAGGTGAGGTTGAACATCCGCCACATGTAGAAGGAGGTGGAGAGCGCGGCGATCAGGCCGAGGACGTACGCCACGGTCGGCACCCAGGAGAACCACAGGTTCGGGTTCGCGTGGGCGGCGTGGAGGATCGCGTCCTTGGAGAAGAAGCCGGAGAGCGGGAGCACGCCGGTGATCGCAATGGTGGAGATCCCGAACGTGGCCCAGGTGTGCCACATCTCCTTGCGCAGCCCGCCGAAGAGCCGGATGTCGGTCTGGTCCTTCATGCCGTGCATGACGGAGCCCGCGCCGAGGAAGAGGCACGCCTTGAAGAAGGCGTGGGTCACCAGGTGGTAGATCGCGGCCCACCAAGCCCCGACGCCCACGCCGATGAACATGAAGCCGAGCTGGGAGACGGTGGAGTAGGCGAGGACCTTCTTGATGTCGTTCTGCGCGTACGCCATCAGCGCCGCGAAGACGGCCGTGGCCGCGCCCACGATTGCCACGGTCGCCATGGCGCCCGGCGCGTAGACGTAGAGGAACGACAGCCGGGCGATCATGTACACGCCGGCGGTCACCATGGTGGCCGCGTGGATCAGGGCCGAGACCGGGGTCGGGCCGGCCATCGCGTCGGGGAGCCAGACATAGAGCGGGATCTGCGCGCTCTTGCCCGTGGCGCCCACGAAGAGGAGGAGGCACGCCAGGGTGAGGGCGGCCGTGAGGGTCCAGCCGGCGAAGACCCCGCCCTGCAGGACCGCGGAGGGGACCAGGTTCGCGGCCGCGACCTGCAGCTCGGCGAAGTCGATGGTCCCGAAGAGGGCGACCACGGCGAAGATGCCCAGCAGGAAGCCGAAGTCGCCGATGCGGTTGACGACGAACGCCTTGCGCCCCGCGTAGGCCTTCTCGTCGTCGGTGTACCAGAAGCCGATGAGCAGGTACGACGCGAGCCCCACGCCCTCCCAGCCCACGAACATCACGAGGAGGTTCGAGCCGAGGACCAGGGTGGCCATCGCCGCCACGAAGAGGTTCAGGTAGGCGAAGTACCGCCAGTACCCCTCGTCGTGGCTCATGTACTCGGTGGAGAAGAGGTGGATCAGGAAGCCCACCCCGGTCACCACGCAGATCAGCGTCGCCGAGAGGCGGTCCACCGACAGCGCCATCTCCACGGGCACCTCGCCGATGGTGAACCAGTGCCACCACAGCTCCGAGATCCGCTCCGCGCCGCCGAACGACACGTTCCACAGCGCGATCGCCGAGACCACGAACGCGCCGAAGACCGCGCCGAGGGCGACGATGTGGACGTTGCCGCGGCCGAGACGCTTGCCGAGCAGTCCGTTGATCGCCGCGCCGATCAAGGGCAGCAGGATGATCCAGTGAAGCGCCTGGGGGTTCATTCGATGCGGCTCCCCTTCAGTACTTGAGCGCGTCGACTTCGTCGACGTTGATGGTCTTCCGGCTGCGGAACACGGCGATCATGATGGCCAGGCCGATCGCCGCCTCGGCGGCCGCCACGGCGATCACGAAAAAGGCGATCGCGTGGCCCTCCTGCACGCCGTGGGCGCGGCTGAAGGCGAGGAACGTGAGGTTGGCGGCGTTGAGCATCAGCTCGACGCCCATGAATACGACGAGCGCGTTGCGCCGCACCAGCACCGCGGCGAAGCCCACGGCGAAAAGGGACGAGGCGAGCGCGAGATAATGAGCGAGGGGTACGGTTGCCATCGCTAGATCTTTGCCTTGGCCACCACCACCGCGCCCACGATCGCCGCGAGCAGGAGGATGGAGGTCGCCTCGAACGGGAGGATGAACTGGGTGAAGAGGAGCCGGCCCACCGTCGCCACCTGGCCGAACCCCTCGGGGAGCGTCGCGGGCATCGCCTCGGGCAGGTGCTGGAACACCATCCAGGACACGCACCAGAAGGCCACCGCGCTGCCGCCGCCCACCAGGGTGCCCACCGAGATCCGGGGCATCTCCAGGTCGGCCTCGCCCAGGTTCAGCAGCATCACCACGAAGAGGAAGAGCACCATGATGGCGCCCGCGTACACGATGATCTGCAGGGCGGCGATCAGCTCCGCCGAGAGGAGCACGTAGAGGCCCGCCAAGCCGAAGAAGGTGAGCACCAGGCTCATGGCGGCGTAGATCGGGTTGCGCGAGAGGATCATGGAGAGCGCCCCGCCCACCGTGAGGATGGCGAGCGGGTAGAAGACCCACGCCTCGGAGACGAGCACGCCAAGAAGAGGTGTCACTTGCGAACCCCCTCGTCGGCCAGGATGCCGAATGGATGCGGGAACGGGCAGCGCTTCTCGATGATGTGCTGCTCGAACTCGTCGCGGAACTTGTCGACGAAAGAGTGGACCGGCAGCGCGGCGGCGTCGCCGAGGGCGCAGATCGTGGTCCCGAGGCCGACGGGCGGGTACGGGGCGATCGCGTTCACCACCGACTTGAGGAGCGCGAGGTCCTTCATCTCGCCCTGCCCCTCCTCGATCTTGCGGATGATCCGCTCCATCCACGGCGTGCCCTCCCGGCAGGGCGTGCACTGGCCGCAGGACTCCTCCGCGTAGAACTTCGAGATCCGCCACAGCGCCCGGACCATGCAGGTGGAGTCGTCCATCACCACCACGGCGCCGGAGCCGGCCATGTTGTCCTTGGCCTTGAGGGCCTCGTACTCGGCGGCCACGTCGAGCTCGCTGTGGTGGAGCACCGGCGCGGACGAGCCGCCGGGGATCACGGCCTTCACCTTGCGCCCGCCCGGGATCCCGCCACACCACTCCGGGCTGTGGATCAGCTCGTTGAAGGTGAGGGTCATCGGGATCTCGTAGACCCCGGGCTTGTTCACGTGGCCGGAGACGCACACCAGCCTGGTGCCGCCGGACTTGGGCGTGCCCAGCGCGGAGTAGTTCTCCGCGCCCATCTTGATGATGGTGGGGACCGTGTTGATGGTCTCGACGTTGTTGACGACGGTGGGCGAGCCGAAGAGCCCCACGACCGCGGGGAACGGCGGCTTCAGGCGGGGCCAGCCCTTCTTGCCCTCGAGGCTCTCGAGGAGCGCCGTCTCCTCGCCGCAGATGTAGGCGCCGGCGCCGCGGTGCACGTAGACGTCCAGCGCCCAGCCGGAATCGAGCACGCTCTTGCCGAAGATGCCCGCCTCGTAGCACTCGGCGATCACCTTCTCGAGGATCTCGGCCTGCTCGAGGTACTCGCCGCGGATGTAGATGTAGCAGGTGTGGACGCCCAGGGCGTACGACGAGATGGCGATCCCCTCCATCAGCGAGTGCGGGTCCTGCTCGAGGACGAGCCGGTCCTTGAAGGTGCCCGGCTCCGACTCGTCCGCGTTGACGCAGAGGTACTTGGGCTTGGGCGAGTCCTTGGGGACGAAGCTCCACTTCATCCCGGTGGGGAAGCCAGCGCCGCCGCGGCCGCGGAGCCCCGACTTCTTGATCACCTCGATGATCTCCGCGGGCTGCATCTTCAGCGCCATCGGGAGGGCCTGGTAGCCGCCGTTCGCCTTGTACCCGGCGTAGGTCTGGTTCCCGGGCTTGAACCAGTCCTTGGTCAGGATCTTCGAGAACTGGGTCACGACTTCTTCCCCGCCTGCGCGCGCAGGTCCTCGATGAGCTGATCGGCCTTCTTCAGCGTCATGTCCATGTGGAAGCGGGAGTCGACCTGGCAGACGGGCGCGTTGCCGCAGGCGCCCAGGCACTCGAACTCGCGCAGGGTGATGAGCTGGTCCGGGGTGGTCTCCCCCATCTTGATGCCCAGCTTCTCCTCCATGTGCCGGATCAGCGTCTCCGCCCCGCGAAGCGAGCAGGAGATGTTGGTGCACACGTCGATGACGTGCTTCCCCTTGGGTTTGAGGAAGTACATCACGTAGAAGGAGGCGACCTCCCGGACGCGCTCCGGGGTCGACTCGCACTTCTCGGCCACCTGGACCATCGCCTCCGGCGGGATCCAGCCGATCAGATCCTGGACGATGTGGAGCCCCGGGAGGATCGCGGCTGCCTTGCGCCCCTCCGGGTAGCGGGCCAGGTGCCGCGCGATCTCCTCGTCGAACTTCTTCTGCTGCTCCGTGGTGAACGGCGCCGCCATCGTTGACACACCTTTACCTGCTGGTCTCGAAGCAACTGCGGGCGGAAAAAGGCGGCCCAAGATCATCTCGGGCCCTTCTGTTGTCAAGCGAAACGATCCCGGCTCGCCGCTCGCGAAAGGATCGTGCAAGTAGGCGAAACCAAGGGAAATCCTCTACTTCGTCGGCTCGCCCGTGGAACCGTCGGCGGCCGTCGGATCATCCGGGCGATCGGAAAGTCCGCGTTCGTGGGCCGGGCGGGCGAGCAGGGCCGCGGCCGTCGCCTCGGCGCCCCGGGCGAGCGTGCCCGCGAGCGCGGAGCCGAACCATGCATAACGGGAGGAGAAGACCCGCGCCGCCACGTCTTCGGGGAGGGGGGCGTAGCCCGCGTATCCTCCCGCCAGGGAGACGATCCGGCCCCGCATCCCGGCCCGGGCCACGGCCTCCTCCGCCCGCAGCGCCGCGCCGAACGTGGGCTCCGCGGGGACCGCGAGCAGCACCAGATCGTCGAGGCGGAGCGCGGCGATCCGGGAGGAGGCCGGCGCCTCGAGGGAGGCGAGGTTGGTGGCCAGCCTCCCCAGCGGCCACGGGACCATGGAGTCGAGGTCGGCCCGGGGGAGGTCGAACTCCGCCGCGGCGCATCCCAGGGCGACCGGCGCGGCGACCTCGTGGTACCGCAGGGCCGTGGTCGCCCGCGCCACCGCGCGGCCGAAGGTCTCGGCGTCCCGCCCGGCATCGCCGCCCAGGGCGCGGGCGGCGTCGAGATCCGCCCGGGCGTCCCCCACCGCCCCCTGGAGCACGATCCCCACCCCGCCCTCGTCCTCGAGGGCGGCCATCGCCGCGCCGGGCCAGTCGCCCGACGGGCCGAACGGGCGGGGCTCCAGGGTCGGGTGGGCGGAGAAGCGGACGAGGTGCGCCACCCTCGCCCCGTCGGGCCGGAGAATGCGGACGCCGGTGAGCCTGTCGTCGACGGGGTGGCCCGGCCGGTCGCGGTTGCGCCCGAAGGGGAGCGTGCCCTCGGCGGTGGCGAGATCCGCCAGGTCCAGCTCGGCCCCCGCCGACGCCAGGGAGGCGGAGACCGCGTCCAGGATCGCGTCCTCCACCTCGGGGTCGAAGCGGCCGGCCGCCACGGCCTGGGGGAGCAGCGCCCGATCGTATCCACCCGGCCCGGAGTGGGTGTGGGTCGCGGCGATCACCGCGCAGCCCGCCCCCGCCGCCTGCACCCGCTCCTCGATCCGCGCGGCGAGCGACGGCGGGAGGGTCATCAGCTCCACCAGCACGACGGCCGTGCGCAGGCCCCCCACCTCCAGGAGCAGCGAGCGCGCGTGGAGCGGCCCCCCCTCCTCCGTCGCCTCCCGGCCGAAAGGGCGGTACCCGGCGAGGACCGCGCCCGCCGGCAGGTCCACCCTCGCCCGCCCGGCGCCGGCGAGGAGCGCGCCGGAGCGGGTCTCGGCGGCGAGGATCCGGGGGGCGGCCTCGTGGCGTGGAGGCCGCCAGTCGAGGGCCGCGGCCCCCAGGGCCGCCAGAGAAAGGAGGGCGAGGGCGATCGGCCACCGGCGCCTGCCGGGTGCCGAGGGCCCGGCCATTCCCTCAAGCGGACGCGCCACGGGGATCGTCCTCCCGCCAGGCGGCGTCGCCCCTCACCCCGACGACCGCCAGCCGCCCCCCGTCCGCCATCGTCCGGACCGTCTCCTCGTCGAGCATGAGCGTCCGCCCGGCCTCGAAGGCGAGGCAGCTCGCGCCGATCTCGAGGCAGCTTCGGACCGTCCCCGGGCCGACGCAGGGAGCGTCGAAGCGCAGGTCCTGGCGGGGCATCGCCACCTTGACCACCACCACGCCCTTGCCGGCGAGCTCGCCCGCGCGCCGGATGCACCGATCCGTCCCCTCCATCGCCTCGATCGCCACCACCATGCCGCCCTTGACGCAGACCGACTGGCCGGCCTCGGCGCCGCCGAGGGCCTTCGCGATCCGAAAGCCCAGGGCGATGTCGGCCCGCACGGCGGCGTCGGGGACGCGGGCGCCGTAGGGGCCCTCCCTCGTCGCGAGGTCGGGGCAGATCGCCAGGGGATCGACGATGCGGATCCCCTCGGACTCGAACACCTCCGCGATGGAGCGGAGCAGGCGATCCGTCTCGAGGCTGCGCAGCCTCGGCAGGAGCTGCAGCGCCCGCAGATCCGGGCGGAGCCCGCCGAAGAGCCTGGCCTTGGGCAGCCCGCCCGCCATCACCGCCTCGCGCACGCCCCCGGCGTGAAGCGCGCCGAGGATCTTCCCGAGCTGCCCGAGCCCGACCCACGTCACCCGGTCGCAGAGCGCCTCGATGGAGCGATCGGTCTCACCCTCGTGCGCGACGGCGATCACCCGGAGCCCAGCGCGGCGGGCGGACGCGGCCACGCGCAAGGGGAAGACCCCCGACCCGGCGATGAGACCGATGGTCCGCTCCGGCACTCGCTCGTTCAGGGTGGCCTCCTGGCCGTCGCATGGACGGCCCGAGACGCGCAAATACCGCACGGCCCGTCCAAAGTCGAGGTGCGCCGGGCGAAGATCGGCGGGCCGCCGCCGAAAAAAAATCGACAGCTCCCCCTATCCACGAGAACCCGAGTCTGTTAGCAGGTGCGTTCCGAAAGGTCGCGCCCATGCCTCGCCGGAACGACATCCACTCCATCCTGGTGGTCGGTTCCGGTCCCATCGTCATCGGGCAGGCGTGCGAGTTCGACTATTCGGGGACCCAGGCCTGCAGGGCGCTCCGCGCCGACGGCTACCGGGTCGTGCTCCTCAACTCGAACCCGGCCACCATCATGACGGATCCGGGGACGGCCGATGCGACGTACGTCGAGCCGATCACCGTGGAGTTCGCGGAGCGGATCCTCGCGGCGGAGCGCCCGGACGCGCTGCTCCCCACCATGGGCGGCCAGACCGCGCTGAACCTCGCCAAGGAGCTCGCCGAGCGGGGGATCCTGGAGCGATACGGCTGCAGGCTGATCGGCGCCTCGCTCGATGCGATCCGCAAGGCGGAGGATCGCGCGCTCTTTGGCGAGGCGATGGCGCGGATCGGCCTCGCCGTGCCGCGCAACGGCGTGGCCCACACGGTGGAGGAGGCGCTGGCCATCGCGGAGGAGATTGGCTTCCCCGCGATCCTGCGGTCCTCGTTCACGCTGGGCGGGACGGGCGGCTCCATCGCCTACAACAAGGTCGAGTTGGAGGAGAAGGTCCGGGCGGCGATCGAGGCCTCCCCCGCGGGCAGCGTGCTCGTCGACGAGAGCGTGCTCGGGTGGAAGGAGTACGAGCTCGAGGTGATGCGCGACGCCGCGGACAACGTGGTGATCGTCTGCTCGATCGAGAACCTCGACCCGATGGGCGTCCACACGGGCGACTCGATCACGGTGGCCCCGGCGCAGACCCTGACCGACAAGGAGTACCAGCGCCTGCGCGACGCCTCGATCGCGATCATCCGGGAGATCGGGGTGGAGAGCGGCGGGTGCAACATCCAGTTCGGCGTGGACCCCGCCACCGGCCGCATGGTCGTCATCGAGATGAACCCGCGGGTGTCGCGCTCCTCGGCCCTGGCGTCGAAGGCGACCGGGTATCCGATCGCCAAGATCGCCGCGCGCCTGGCCATCGGCTACACCCTCGACGAGATCTCCAACGACATCACCCGCGACACCCTGGCGTCGTTCGAGCCCAGCATCGACTACGTGGTCACCAAGGTGCCCCGCTTCGCCTTCGAGAAGTTCCCCGCGGTGGACCCGCGCCTCGGCACCCAGATGAAGAGCGTCGGCGAGGCCATGGCGATGGGGCGCACCTTCCAGGAGTCGCTGCAGAAGGCGCTGCGCTCCCTCGAGACCGGCTCTGCGGGCCTCGAGTCGCCGCTGGGCAAGCGGCCGGGCGAAGCCTACGACGCGGGCGAGCTCGAACGGATCCGCGAGGGCGCCCGGACGCCCGCGGCCGGCCGCCTCCACTGGGTGGCCGAGGCGTTGCGGGCCGGGTCGTCGGTGGACGAGGTCCACGCGCTCACCGCCATCGATCCCTGGTTCCTCCGCGAGATCGAGGGGATCGTCCGGGAGGAGGAGGCGATCGCCGCCGGGGGCCTCGGCGACGCCGCCACCCTGCGGGAGCGGAAGGCCCGCGGCTTCTCGGACGCGCGCCTCGCCTGGCTGGCGGGGGTCTCGGAGGCCGAGGTGCGGAAGCTGCGCCGGCGGCTCGGCGTGCGGCCCGTGTTCAAGCGGGTGGACACCTGCGCCGCCGAGTTCGAGGCGCACACCCCGTACCTCTACTCGACCTACGAGGACGAGTGCGAGGCCCGCCCCACCCGCCGGCGGAAGATCCTCGTCCTCGGCGGCGGCCCCAACCGGATCGGCCAGGGGATCGAGTTCGACACCTGCTGCGTCCACGCCTGCCAGGCGCTCCGCGAGGCCGGTTTCGAGACCGTGATGGTGAACTGCAACCCGGAGACCGTCTCCACCGACTACGAGACGGCGGACCGGCTCTACTTCGAGCCCCTCACCCTCGAGGACGTGCTCGAGATCGTGGAGGTGGAGCGGCCGCTCGGGGCGATCGTCCAGTTCGGCGGCCAGACGCCGCTCAAGCTGGCCGAGGCGCTCGAGGCGGCGGGCGTGCGGATCCTGGGGACCTCCCCCGACGCGATCGGGCGCGCGGAGGATCGGGAGCGCTTCGCCGCCGTGGTCTCGAAGCTCGACCTGCGGCAGCCCGCCGGCGGCGTGGCCCGCTCCACCGAGGAGGCCGTCGAGGTAGCGGCCCGGATCGGCTTCCCGGTGATGGTGCGGCCCTCCTTCGTGCTCGGGGGCCGCGCGATGGAGATCTGCCTCGACGAGGCGCACCTGCGCTCGTACCTCGGCCTCGCCATCGAGGCCTCCGACGCCAGGCCGGTGCTCGTCGATCGCTACCTGCGCGACGCCACCGAGGTGGACATCGACGTGCTCTGCGACGGGAAGCGGGTCGTGGTGGGCGGGGTGATGGAGCACATCGAGGAGGCGGGCGTCCACTCCGGGGACTCGGCCTGCGCGCTCCCGCCCTTCTCCCTGCCCCCGGCGATCGTGGCCCGCATCGAGGCCCAGACGGCCGCCATCGCCCGGGAGCTCGGGGTGGTCGGACTCATGAACGCGCAGTTCGCCGTGCAGGGGGAGGAGGTCTGGGTGCTCGAGGTGAACCCCCGCGCCTCCCGCACGGTGCCCTTCGTGGGCAAGGCCACCGGCGTACCCCTCGCCCGGCTCGCGGCCCTCGCCCAGGCCGGGATCGAGCTGCCGGCGGACCTCCCCGATCGCCCCTCCATGCGCCACTGCGCGGTGAAGGAGGCGGTCTTCCCCTTCCTGAAGTTCCCGGGCGTCGACCCGATGCTGGGGCCCGAGATGAAGAGCACGGGCGAGGTGATGGGGATCGACGCCGACTTCGCCCGCGCCTTCTGGAAGAGCCAGATCGCCGCGGGCAACGCCCTCCCCTCCGGCGGCTGCTGCTTCGTCTCGGTGGCCGACGGCGACAAGCCCGCGGCGGCCCGGCTCGCGGCGCGCCTCGTCGGGCTGGGGTTCGAGCTCGTCGCCACCCGGGGGACGGCGGCGTTCCTGGCCCGACGCGGGATCGAGGCGACCCCGGTGCGCAAGGTCGGCGAGGGCCGCCCCCACGTGGTGGACCGGATCCTGGACGGGCGGATCCAGCTCGTGATCAACACCGTGGCCGGCAAGCGGGAGATGGCGGACAGCACCTGCATCCGCCGCGCGACCCTCGACCGGCTCGTCCCCTACTTCACCACCATCGCCGGCGCCACGGCGGCGATCGCGGCCCTCGAGGCCCTGCGCCAGGGCGAGCCAGAGGTGCGGCCCCTGCAGGGGTACGGGTCGGGCGCGCGCTCCGGCGCCCGGGAGATCCGCAGTTGAGCCACGACGCGCCACGAAGCGCCATCCTCGCCCTCGCCGACGGGACCCTCTTTCGCGGGCGCGTGTTCGGCGCCGAGGCGGAGGTCGCCGGGGAGGTCGTCTTCAACACCGGCCTCACCGGCTACCAGGAGACGCTGACGGATCCGTCCTACGTGGGGCAGATCGTCGCCTTCACCGTCCCGGAGCTGGGCAACGTGGGGGTGAACGCGGCGGACGACGAGGGGGAGCGCCCCCGCGCCTCCGGCGTGATCGCGCGGCACGTGGCGCGGGCGCCGTCGAGCTGGCG
>Ga0180220_1001798_pt1 | contig 14979 bp, 9 predicted proteins | sample eDN5th37CBELigBY_FD_151335 | JGI IMG/M metagenome (GOLD analysis project Ga0180220, IMG submission 151335) | Enriched backyard soil microbial communities from Emeryville, California, USA - eDNA 5th pass 37_C BE-Lig BY (version 2) (version 2) | ecosystem: Environmental > Terrestrial > Soil >... | reverse complement strand
ACGTAAAGCTGGTGGGGCCAGCCGCCGGTCTCTTGAAACTCGTCTTTGCAAAGCCCCCAACGGCCGACCTCGGCCCGGATCTCCTCCGGGACGCGGGGGTCGTTGGCCAGGAACCAGAGCATCCCCTGGTGGTAGACGACGTGCTCTTTGAAGATCTCGTCGCGCTTGGCGTAGTCGCCGTCGGGGTATTCGTAGTTCATGCCGATGTTGTCGGACGAGAACGCGCCGTGGTTGTTGATGTCGGTCTTGCGGTTGGGCATCGGCGTGTTGAGCTTCAGGGCGTCCCACACGCCGGCGTTGATGTATCGGATGAGCAGTTCGTAGCGGAGGGGGTCGTAGCCCTCGGGCTTCGGCAGCGGGATCTGGTTCTCGGGAACGTCGGTCAGGCAGATGCGGAAGTTGTAGGCCTGGACGCGGTGGTCCCCCTCGCCGTGGACGCCGGGCGAGTCGCCGTGAACGCCGGGCAAGAGCCCGCTGGAGGGGTCGCCGGGAACCTGGTACGGATCAACATTCTCGTTGAACTGGTGCCACCTTTGGCCGAACTGAACGCCGTTGAGCGTCTCGTCGTACTGGGCGTTGGCCTCTCGGCCGACGGTGTACGAGACGCCGGCCTTGGCCAAGAGGTCGCCTTCGTAGGTGGCGTCGATGAACATCGAGCCCTCGAACTCCAGGCCGCTCTCCATGCGGATCGACTGAATGACTCCGTCGCGCTTGCGGACGCCCTTGTCCAGGTCGAGCCGCTCGCCGAAGTGGACCGGGATGTCGGCGTCGGCGACCCAACGGTCGTAGATGGCCTCGGCGACGTGGGGCTCGAAGGTCCACATCGTGTCTTCGTTGCCGGAGGTTCGCCGTTCCGCGTACTCGTCGCGGGTCTGTTGCCGCCAGGCCTCATCCTTGGCGTAGTGGCGGAAGACTTCGCGGTAGAAGTCGCGGGCGATGCCGCCGATGGCCGCCTTGTTGCCGATGTCGGTCGCGCCCAGGCCGCCGGAGGTGAGCCCTCCCAGGTGCCTCCCCGGCTCGATCAGGACGACCGACTTGCCCATCCGGGTCGCCTGAACGGCCGCCGCCACGCCGGCCGAGGTCCCGCCGTAGATGACGATCTCGGCGCGAATCGGCGCCGGCTTGGAGTCTTGGGCCCCGGCCCGGACGTCGGGCGCGGCGAAGGCCGCCAGAGCGGCGAGCGCGAGAGTTGTTCGTCGCGGCATATTTTCAATCGCTCCATAAAAAAGAACGGCCTTCAGCCCATGCCGATCAACCGTGATTGAAGCCGCCCGCCTCCGATTCGGTGAGCGAGTTTTGGATCGGGCGATCCCGGAAGTAAAGGAGCGCGCGGCGGATGTCGTCGAGCAGAAGCTCTGCCAGGTCGCGGCTCACGCCGTGGCGGACCAGCACGCGCTGAATCACCAGGTCTTCGCGGTTGGCGGGCATCGAGTAGGCCGGAACCTGCCACCCTCGGCCGCGGAGTCGGTCGGCCAAGTCGTACAGGGTGTAGCCCCGAGTGTCGAAGCCCGGCTTGATCTTCCAGGCGACCGCGGGAAGCCCCTTGCGGGGGTCGCCGTCAAAGATCAGGTCGAACGGACCCAGTTTGGCCAATTCGTCGGCCAGGTATCGCGCGGTTCGGTAGCAGGCGTTGTGGACCTTGGCGTAGCCCGCGCGGCCCAGCCTCAGGAAGTTGTAGTACTGCGAAATGATCTGCCCGCCGGGGCGGGAGAAGTTGAGGGCGAAGGTCGGCATGTCGCCGCCAAGGTAGTTGACGTTGAAGACCAGCTCGTCGGGCAGGTCGGCCTTCTCGCGCCAGACGATCCAACCGACGCCCAGCGGCGCCAGGCCGAACTTGTGGCCCGACGCGTTGATCGACTTGACCCGCGGCAGGCGAAAATCCCAAGGAACCCCGGGCGCGCAAAAGGGCGCCAGAAAGGCGCCGCTGGCGCCGTCGACGTGCATGGGGACATCAAGACCCGTTTTCTCTTGCAGCTTGTCGAGGGCGTCGTGAACCTCCTGGATCGGCTCGTACTCACAGGTGAAGGTCACGCCCATGGTCGGCACGACGCCGATGGTGTTTTCATCCACGCGCTTGAGCGCTTCGTCGGCGTTCATGATCAGGCGATCGCCTTCGAGTGGGATCTCGCGCAGCTCAACGTCGAAGTATCGGGCGAACTTATGCCAGCAAATTTGCACGGGGCCGGTGATCAGGTTGGGTTTGTCCGCGGGCTTGCCCATCGCGGCGCGTTTTTTGCGCCAGGCCCATTTCAGCGCCAGCCCGCCGAGCATGGCCGCCTCCGAAGACCCGGTGGTCGAGCAACCGGCGGTGTTTTCGGCGTCGGGCGAATTCCAGAGGTCGGCCAGCATGCGAACGCATCGCGCTTCGATTTCGGCGGTTTGCGGGTATTCGTCCTTGTCGATCATGTTGCGGTCGATCGCCAAGGCCATCAGGTCTTTGACCTCGTCGTCCACCCAGGTCTGGCAGAACGTGGCCAGGTTTTGGCGCGAGTTGCCGTCGAGCATCAGCTCGTCGCGCACGGCGGCGAAGACGGCGCGCGGAGACCGCTCGGCCTCCGGGAACTCGCTCTTCGGCAACGCCTCCGACAGTTCCAAGGAAGAATAGATGTCGTCACGCGAGTCGTATGTTTCGTTCATGGTCTTTTATGGTTGAGCGCGGGATTGAGCGGGTTGTGGGCGTCGCCCGACCTACAAGACTTTCCGCAACAACGGAAGGGGGACGTAGAAGGTGAGATAACATCGGCCGTCGTTGAACGGTTCGCCCCGGGGGTCTTCGACCAAAACCGAAGCGCGGCGGGTGATTCGGTTGACCCGGCCTCGGTGGCGCTTGGCGTCGAGGTCGAACTCGACGATGTCGCCGACCCGGACGTCAAAAGCCACGGCCGCCTGCTCGCGGGGCGTGACCAGGTCGTGCGTGTGGCCCTCGTGGGCGAAGATCCGCCGCGACAGCGCGTGGAAATTGGCCGCGGAGCAGCTTGATTTGCCCCAACCCAGGAACTCGGCCAGATGGAGAAGCTCGTGCTCGAAGATCCGCTGAAGCGCCTCGAGCCGGTCGTGGCAGGCGAGGCCGCCGACGACGACCTCGCGCTCGACGTTCTGGAACGTGCTGAAGAGAAGCGTGGTCGAGACGGCGATCTCGTACTCGGTTTGGTCGACGATCCGCCTCCCGGACCGAACGCGCCTCACCTGGCGGATCGTCTGCCCGGCGGACCGAATCAGCCGCCGGGAGAGCCGAAACCCCATCGGGTGGGCGCCGTCTTCGGCGAGCATCTCGGCCAAAAGCCCCCGGAAGAATTCGGCGTCGTACAGCCGGAACAAAAGCTCCAAGTCGGCCGCGGCGATCACTGTGAAGTTCCCGGCGCGGATTCGCGGCGACTCGTCGAGCACCGCCTCGTAAATCCGGGTCGAGCGCGCCGACACGCCCTCGGCGCCGTACAGCAGCGCCGAGAGCTTGGCCTGTCGCGACCGTCCGGGGCCGGGAGGGTCGAGCGGAAGTCCGTTGCCGTTGACCGAGTCGTCGGAGTATTTCCCCACGTCATGATTCTCAAGCATGATGTCGTGTTGATGACCGATCATTCGATTCACGACCGCCATCATGGGGAGACGGTCTTCATGCCGGATTCCGACGCTGTTAGGTCAAGCGATCCAATCCCATTTGCCAGAAATCGATTTCCAGCCGGGTGGCGTCGTCGAATATGGTCGCCAGCTCGTCGAAACGCCCTGGAGCAACGTTCGCCAGGCGAGCGTTCAGCCACCGCTCCTCGGCCTCGGCCGCGCCCTGGAAGGCCTCGCTTTCGTACATTTTCAACCAGGCTTCATACGGGTTGGCGTCGCCTCGCTTGGTGTCCGGATATTGCGCCAAGAAGCGGGAAACCTCCGCGTAACCGATCAGGCAAGGCGCCAGCGCCACGTGCAGGTCGAGCAGATCGCCGCGGTTGCCGGTGTCCAGCACATAGCGAGTATACGCCATCGTGGCCCTGGCCTCCGGCAGCCTCGCCAGGTCGTCTTCGCTGATGCCCCACTGCTTGCAATAGTCGACATGCAAGCCCAGCTCAACGTCGATGATGGTTTTCAGACCGTCCATCGCGTGACGCAGCTCGTTGATATTGCGGCTCTTGTAAACCGCCAACGCATAGGCGCGACCAAAATGGATGAGAAACAGGTAGTCCTGCTTCAGGTAATGGCGGAACGAGTCGGCGGGCAGCGTTCCGGCTCCCAACTGGCGCACGAAGTCGTGCTGGACATACGCCCTCCAGTTCTCGGAATGGCGGTCTTTCAAATCGGCGAAACGATAACTCACGGCGTGCTCCGGATCGGCGCGCTTCTCAAAACTCTTGGAGAAACAGCCCGTCGGATCACCCAACGGGCGCGGGCGGGGCGGACGCCGAGTCCCAAGCCAAGCGCCGGCTTGGGGGACGCCTCGCCCCATCGAATCAGGCTCTTATGATAACAGACTCTTATTTCCCGGAGACCGCCTTGGACGCGAACCGAACGCAGACCGGCTTGGGGACCGAGACGGGCTCGCCCACGGGGGTCAACGCGCCGGTGTCCGGATCAACGCGGAAGACGATGATCGAGTCGGAATCCTGATTGGCGGCCAGCAGGAACTTGCCGGTCGGATCGATCGCGAAGTTGCGGGGCGTTTTGCCGAGCGTCGACTGATGGCCGGCTGGGGTCAGCTTGCCCGTTTCCTGATCGACGGCGAAGATGGCGAGGCTGTCATGTCCACGGTTGGAGCCGTAAACAAATTTGCCCGACGGATGCGCGACGACCTCGGCGCAGTGGCTCGTCCCCTCGAAGTCGGCCGGGAGGGTGCTCAGCGACTGGAGCCCGCGGAGGGTTCCCTTCTCGGCGTCGTAGGCGAAGACGTCGACGGTGTTGGCCAGCTCGTTGATGACGTAGGCGAAGGCGCCGGAGGGGTGCCAAGCCAGGTGCCTCGGCCCCGCGCCGGGCTCGGTTTTGGCGAATGGGGGATCGTTGGCGGTCAGCTCGCCGCGCTCGCCGTCAAACTTGTAGACCAGAACCTGGTCGATTCCCAAATCGGTCGCGAGGGCGAAGCGGTTGGCCCGATCGAGGTTGATCGCGTGGCCGTGGGGCGCCTTTTGACGGGCGGGATTGACGCTGCTTCCCTGATGCTGAATCAGGCTGGAGATCGGCTTGAGCGAGCCGTCGTCGGCGATCGGCAGGCAGGCGACGCTCCCGCCGCTGTAATTGGCGAGCAAGACGTTGCGCCCCTGGGCGTCAACCACCAGATGGCAAGGCGCGCCTCCGCCGGAGGGCTCTTGGTTCAACAGCTTCAGCTCGCCGGAGGCCGGGTCGAGGCTCAGGGCGCTGACGCCTCCTCCCTGGGTCCCCTGAAACGCGCCAAGCTCGTTGACCGCGTAGAGGAAACGGCCGTTGGGATGAATCGCCAAAAACGACGGGTTATCCAGCTTGGCGGCGGGCCCTTTGGAAACCAGCTCGCCGGTCTTGGGGTTGAACTCCAGCTTGTAGATCCCCTCGCTGGGGGTCTGGGCGCTGGTGTAGGTCCCCACGAAGACCCAAAGCGGCCGCTCATCATCGGCCCTCGCGACGCCCCCCGGCGCCGGCGACGGCGAGGCGAGCAGGCCCGCGGCGGCCAGAAGCGACGCGGCCGGAACCGCCCGTCGAACCGATTTCAACACGCGCGACATCCTCATCAGTGCGTTCTCCTCGAACCGTACACGGCGGATCTCACCGCTGGATTCCCAACCGACGTTATCATGGCCGCCACCCCTCGCCAAGGGGGCGGAGCGGAGGGGATGGATTGCTGATGTCATCAATCTCGCGGTTGCTCATCGGTCTCGGAGCTTGGCAACGACCGCAACAGGGGCTTGATCGCCGACCAGAGTTGTTCCTTGAACTGGATGACGGGGGGGTTGGGAAGCTCATTGGCGGGTTGGTTGGTGGGACCGCCGAGGGTCAAAAGGCCGATGGTCAACTCGCCGTCGGTGTAATAGAGGTCGCCGCCGCCGTTGCGGCCGATCAGGGTCGCGCCGACGCCCGTGACCTGGAACAGCTCGCGGAGCCGACCCGCGCGGCGAAGATCGGCCATCAGGCCGTCGCGCTCGGAGTCGACGTCGGGGGCGATGTGGTGGGTGATCTGCCCCGTCCGATGGCTCAATCCCACGCTCCGATCAAAAGTGACCGCGCCAATCCAGAGGGGGTTTCCGCTCCGTCCGAGATTGTCGGACCGCCAGAACCGGACGTGATGCCGTTGCCGGGGGCTGTGGCCGACGGGTTTCTCGAAAGCGAGGTCTTGCTTCCGACCGAAGACGAACAAGGGGCTGACGGGGGCGTCGGGGTACGGCTTGTCTCGGATCACGCCGCCGGCGATGGCCAGGGCGCTTCGAAGCGTGACCGGGTCGGCCGGATCCCATCCCGCGGCGGTCATGGCCTGGACCAAGGCGTCTTTGGATCCGATCAGGCCGACGTTCAACGGGTCGCCGGGAATCCCCAGAGCCGTGACCGTCGTCTTGGGGGCGGCGACCATGCCCGGCTGATGCTCGTAGTGCCTCCAGAAGAAGGGGACGATCAGATACGCCGCCAAAAGCCAAAAGCCGATCACCAGCCCCAGGATCTTCAACCACTTGGCCGTCCACCGCCGCGTTCTCGATCGCGGGGGAGGAGGAGATGGGGGCGATTCGCCATGGGTCATGTGGGCCTCGCTTTGGTCTCGGACGTTTCTTCTTATAAGGAAGGGAGCGACGCCAATCTTCCTTCTCCCCCCGCGGGAGAAGGAAGTGACCGCCCCGTTTTCATCTCCCGCCGAACAGGATTGGCCGGCCTCCGCGCTCCCGGCCACGGAACTTGCCGCTTCTCCACGCCAAATTGACTCCGAAATCACCACCGACCTTCGAGACGGGAAAGAGGAAAACGATGGACTCTCACCGATCACCCGGTCATGATGGCGCGATTCGCGGGCGCGACCTTTCTTGAATTATTGCCTAACGTCCACTCATACGAGAGGCTTTTCGATGTCGCCATTCAATCGTCGTCGGTTTCTGGGAACCTCGCTTGGTGGTTTGAGCGTCGCCGCGCTGGGTGGTTCGCCGCGAAGCGGGGTCGCGATGGCCTTGGAGTTTGATGAGGCCGAAAAACAACGCGACTCTTTGGACTCGTTGTTTCTGACCTGGCGGCGCGACCCGACGACGACCACGGTCATTCAATGGGTCGGCGAGTCGCGGCCCGACGCCGGGCTCTCGATCCAGTATGCTCCGCTCGACGGCCAGGTTTTGCAAATGGCCCCCGTCATCACCAAGCCCTTTCCGGGGACGGATCTGAAGGTCCATCGCTGCGAGCTTACGGGCTTGACCCCCGGCTCGGAATACAAATTTCAGGTTGGCTCGTCGCCGCGGGAGTTCCGGTTCCGCACGATGCCCGCCACGGCGACCAACGAATTTCGGTTCGTCACCGGCGGCGACGCCGGGATCGGCGCCCCGGCGAAGACCTCGAACGCGCTGGCGGCGAAGCAGGACCCCAACTTCGTCGTGATGGCGGGCGACCTCGCCTACGACAACGGCCGGTCTCCCGAAACCTTCCTGACGTTCCTGCGCAACCATCACGAGTCGATGGTCGACTCGCAAGGACGGTTGATCCCGCTGGTCTCGACCCTCGGAAACCACGAGGTCAACGGCGGCTACAACCAGCCCCGGAGCGCCGCGGGGAGCTATCTGTCGGTCTTCGACGCCCTGTTCGAGGAGACCACCTACGGCGTGCTGGATTTTGGCGACTACCTGAGCCTGGTCCTTCTGGACACCGGACACCTCACCAAAGTCGCCGGCGAGCAGACCAGTTGGCTGGAGACGACCTTGGCCGAGCGCGAGGATCACCCCCACGTCCTGGTCTTGTATCACGTTCCCGCCTACCCATCGTACCGCGACCCCGAAGCGACGGGAGAGGATCAGCGAACGCACTGGTGCCCGCTCTTCGAGCGATACCGGGTGAACACCGTGTTGGAGCATCATGACCACACGTTCAAGCGCTCGCATCCCTTGACCGACGGCATGGTCGACGAGAAGAACGGCGTCCTCTATCTTGGCGACGGCTCCTGGGGCAAGCTCCGGTCCCCCAAGTCACCCGAAGAGCGGCCATACTTGGCCAAGACGAGCGAGATGTACCACATCACCGTGCACGAGATCCAAGGAAATCGCCGCTTCCACGCCGCGCTCGACGCCGAAGGCCGGATCGCCGATCTCGCCACGACGGTCGGCAAGCGAAGCTCGACGTAAACCCCGCCCGAGGAGAAGGCGGCCCGAGGGCCGGATGAGGGTCGAGGGGTTTGCGGAAGGGGCGCCGGGCGTGGGAACTCGCCAAACCGGGTCCGAAATCCAACGACCCCTCGCCGGCCCTTCGGCCCCTCGCCGGAGGAGCCCAGGCGCTTGCTTGAAGACGCACCAAAGTCTACGATAACTTGCTTGAAGACGATCCAAAGTCTACGATAAACGGAAGGCGTTGCGAGGGGGGGAAAGGGCGTCCCTCCGCTCAGTCACCCATCTCGACGATCGAGAAACGTCCAGGCCCACGCGCGGCTCGGCATCCTTCAGACGCGGCATCCTTAGAGGTGAACGTGATCGGCCAAAATAAGGAACGACGGCGGAATCGGAAGTCGAGGCCGTTCGACCTGGGGGGCTCGGCCCGTTGGTTGGAGGCCCGGGTTCGCCCGGTGATCCGCCGCGCCGGCGCCGGCCCCGGCTCGCGTGAGGCGGCCCTGATCGAGCGGTTGAAGCGGTTGAAGCAAGAGGCGGGTTCGCACTCGCCCAGCGCCCCGACCATCGCCAAGACAATCCCCGAGCTTCGCGTGCGGGTCGACGCCTGCTTCCTCTCCAACCCCTACGCCACCGAGCTGTTTCTCGACCACCTTCACCGCGAGATCATCCGCCCGGGCAAGCTCCGCCGGGTCTTGGAGTTCTACCCGTCGCAAAACCGGGTCATCGCCGCCAAGCTCGGCGGAGTCGTGGGGGTCTCGGCCGACCAACTGTTCGTCGGCAACGGCGCCATCGAGATCATCCAGGCGATCCTCCACCGCTTCACCGGCCAAAAGATCCTGGTGAACCTGCCCACCTTCTCCGCCTACCACGAGTTCGCCCGCCCCGACACGGAAGTGGTTTACAACGTCTTGTCGAAGGAGGACAACTTCCGGTTCGACCCGGTCGCGTATCTGGAGACGGTCAGGCGCGAGAAGCCCGACACGGTCGTCCTCATCAACCCCAACAACCCCGACGGCGGCTACGTCTCGCGGGCGTCGATGCTGGCGCTTTTGGAGCAACTGCGCGACGTTCCCAACGTCTTGGTCGACGAGAGCTTCATCCACTTCGCCTGCGAAGGGGACGGCTTCGCCTACCGGAGCCTCGCCCACCAGGTTGATCGATTCCCGAACCTGATGGTCGTCAAAAGCATGTCCAAGGATTTCGGCGTCGCCGGGATCCGGGCCGGCTACGCGGTGATGGCCCCCGATCGGGTCCGGACGCTCTTGGAGAACGGCTATCTCTGGAACTCGTCGGGGCTGGCCGAGTACTTCTTCGACCTCTACTCCCGGCCCGAGTTTCAGGTTGAGTACGAGCGGAAGCGGGTCCACTACATCCGCCACTCGCGACGGTTCTTCAGGGCCCTCTCGGCCATTCCAGGCCTCCGCGCCTATCCGACCCACGCCAACTTCATGCTCGTCGAGTTGGACGAGGGAACCGGATTGGCCGCCGAAGACCTCGTCTTCCGCCTCTTGATCCGCCGGGGAATCTACACCCGAGCCTGCGATGACAAGAAGGGCCTGGAGCCCGGCAAGTTCATCCGGGTCGCCTCGCGCAACCGCTCCGAAAACCGCTTCGTCCTGAGAGGCTTCAAAGACGCCCTGCGCTGAGGCCTTCCTCAGCAACGGCTCTCCCCGTTCCTCGCCCATTTTTTCCTTCGGCGCGTCATGTGCGGCTGAAAGACGCATCCGAAGGCACAAGACATCAAGGGGCGTGGATTGGGGCGAGCCGGGATTATGACGACCATCAACCAGCGCGTGGGGCCGGCGTTTCAAACCAACGCGCCGGCGAGAATGGATCGCCTGCCCTGGAGCCGCTGGCATTGGTTGGTCATCGGGGCCCTGGGGATCACCTGGATCATCGACGGCCTGGAGGTCACCCTGATCGGGGCCGTCAGCGCGGTGCTCCAAGAGCCGGGAACGCTGGGATTCACCGGCGCCCAGATAGGCCTGCTCGGCACGGCGTATCTCGCGGGAGCGGTTTTGGGGGCGCTTGGGTTCGGCTACCTGACGGATCGGCTCGGACGGAAGAAGCTGTTTACGGTCACCCTCGGCTTATACCTCGTCGCCGCCTTGGCGACGGCCTTCTCGTGGAACTTCGCCAGCTTCGCGGTCTTTCGGTTCCTGACCGGCGCGGCGATCGGCGGCGAATACTCGGCGATCAACTCGGCCATCGACGAACTGATCCCGGCCCGGGTCCGAGGCTGGGCCGACCTGGCGGTCAACGGGACGTTCTGGCTCGGCGCGGCCGCCGGCTCGCTGCTCAGCGTGGTCCTGCTCGACCGCCGATTGTTCCCGATCGACCTGGGGTGGCGGCTCGGGTTCGGCCTGGGGGCGGCCATTGGACTGGTGATCATCTACTTGCGCCGATACATCCCGGAAAGCCCCCGATGGCTCCTCACGCACGGACAACCGGAGGAGGCCGAGCGCGTGGTCGCCGAACTGGAGCGGGAGATCCAAAGCGATCCGAGCGTCGGCAAGCTTCCCGAGGTCGAGGAAACCATGACGATCCGCCCGCGCGGACCGATTGGCTTCGGCGAACTGGCCGGCGTGATGTTCCGGCGGTATCCCGGACGGTCGTTCCTGGGGCTCGCCCTGATCGTTTCGCAGGCGTTCCTCTACAACGGCGTCTTCTTCACCTTCGTCCTGGTGCTGCGAAATTTTTACGGAGTCCAACCGGATCGGGCGGGCCTGTACCTCGTCCCCTTCGCCATCGGCAACTTTCTCGGGCCGCTGCTCCTCGGCCGATACTTCGACACGATCGGCCGCAAGCCGATGATCGGCGCGACCTACACCGTCTCGGCCCTTCTGCTGGCGCTGACGGGCTGGTTGTTCGCCGCCGATCTGCTGACGCCCGTCACCCAGACGATCCTCTGGTCGATCGTCTTCTTCTTCGCCTCGCCGGCGGCCAGCTCGGCCTACCTAACCGTCAGCGAGATTTTCCCGGTCGAGCTGCGGGGCATGGTCATCGCCCTCTTCTTCGCCTCGGGAACGCTGATCGGCGGAACCATCGCCCCCTGGCTTTTCGGCTCGTTGATCGACACGGGATCGCGCGTGAACCTGTTTTATGGGTACCTGGGCGCCTCCGCGCTCTTGATGGCGACGGTCGGCGTCGTCGCCGTCTTCGGCGTCAAGGCCGAGCGCGCCTCGCTTGAGGCGATCGCCCGGCCGATGTCCGCCACCGAAGAGTAGCGCGCCGACATCCCCCGAGTCGCGCGGACTCGGGGGACAACGCTCCTCCCTCTACGCCATCAATTCCTTGACGACGCGGGCGGGGTCGACGCCGGTGAACTTCTGCTCCAGGCCTTGGAACTTGTAGGTGAACCGCTCGTGGTTGTAGCCCAAGAGTTGAAGGATGGTCGCGTGGAAGTCGCGGACGTGGACCGGGTCTTTGACGACGTTGTAGGAGAACTCGTCGGTCTCGCCGTGGATGGCCCCGGCGCGCGAGCCTCCTCCGGCCATCCACATCGTGAAGCACTTGGGATGGTGGTCTCGGCCGTAGTTGTCGCGCGAGAGCGCGCCCTGTGAGTAGATCGTCCGGCCGAATTCGCCTCCCCAGAGCACCAGGGTCTCGTCGAGCAGGCCCCGGGACTTGAGGTCCTGAATCAGGCCAAAGCAGGCTTGGTCGACGTCCTTGCACTGGTCGGGCATCCGGCCGGCGAGGTTGCCGTGATGGTCCCAGTTGTTGTGGTAGATCTGGACGAACCGAACCCCGCGCTCGATCATCCGGCGGGCGAGCAAGACGCTGCTGGCGAAGGTGCCGGGCTTGCGGGCCTCGTCGCCGTAGAGCTTGTAGGTCGACTCGGGCTCGTCGGCGACGCGGGTCAGCTCGGGGACGCTCGCCTGCATCCGGAAGGCCAACTCGTACTGTTCGATCCGGGTGTGGATCTCGGGGTCTCCCACCTCGCGGTGGTTCAACTCGTTCAAGGCGCGGAGGCCGTCGAGCGTGTCGCGACGGACCTCGGCCGGAACGCCGGGGGGGTTCTGGATGAAGAGGATCGGGTCGCCGCCGCTCCGGAGCGAGACCCCCGCGTGCTTGCCCGGAAGGAACCCCGAAGACCAGAGCCGGCCGGAGATCGCCTGAATCTGCTCGGTGTTGGTCGGCTTGGCCACCATCACCACGAAGGTCGGCAGGTTGTCGTTGAGCGAGCCCAGGCCGTAGGAGAGCCACGAGCCCAAACAGGGCTTGCCCGGAATCTGGTTGCCGGTCTGCACGTACGACATGGCCGGCTCGTGGTTGATCGCGTCGGTCTGCATGCTTCGGATGAAGCAAAGGTCGTCGACCATCTTCGCGGTGTGGGGAAGCATCTCGCTGACCCACATCCCCGACTCGCCGTGTTGGGCGAACTTGTATCGCGACGGAGCGATCGGGAACCGGGCCTGGCCGCTGGTCATCGTGGTGAGGCGCTGGCCTTGGCGGATCGAGTCGGGAAGATCCTTGTCATACATCGCCTCCATCTTCGGCTTGTAGTCGAAGAGATCCATCTGCGAAGGGCCGCCCACCATGTGCAGGGAGATCACCCGCTTCGCCTTGGGGGCGAAATGTAGGGGGGCGGCGCCCACCGACGGCTCGTCGGCGAGCGCGGCCACGCCGTCCCGACCCAAAAGCGACGCCAGGCTCGCCCAGCCGACGGCGTTGCCCCCCCGGCGGAAGAACTGCCTGCGCGTCTCGGACCGAGCGAAATCGTCGAAGAGGCTCATGAGTCAACCTCGTTGGCGGAAATACATGTATTGTTCTATGGAATGCGAGGCAATCATCCTTCTCCCCCCGGGAGAAGAAGGTGGCCGGAACGGCCGGATGAGGGTTGTGGGGCTTACGGAAACGCTTCGGCGATCGTTTCTTGCTCGCCAAGCTCCCTCCGATCTCCCACGGCCGCTGGCCCGGACGCCGATCGGGAGATCGGCGTTCCCGGGATTGGCCCTCCCCTCGGCCCTTCGGGCTCCCCTCCCCCGGTGGGAGAGGGGATTTTCACGCCTTTACTTGTTCAGAACTTCATCCAGGTTCAACAACTGGTTGGCGAGCATGGTCCATCCGGCGACCAGGGCGGGGTCTTGGTCGGGGGCCGGGGGAAGCTCGCCGACGTTCAGGAGTCGCGCGGCGTCGTCGGGGTTGGCTTTGTAGAAGGCGACGAGTTTATCGAGCGAGCCCCGGACGATCTCCAGCTCCTCGGCGCGGAGGTGGCGGGCCAGGAGCCGTTGGGCGATGAAGTCGATTCGGGCGTCGTCCGACTCGGCCGGTTCGATCGCCAGGGCGCGCTGGGCGAGCGCCCGGGCGGCCTCGACGAACTGAGTCGAGTTGAGGGTGGCGAGGGCCTGGAGCGGCGTGTTGGTCCGCTCGCGGCGAACGGTGCAGTGCTCGCGGTTGGGGGCGTTGAGGACCTCCATCGCGGCAGGCGGCGCGCCCCGCTTCCAGAAGCTGTAGAGGCTGCGTCGGTAGAGGGCCTCGCCGGCGTCGCGCTGGTAGAATCGGGTGTTGCTTTCGGGCATGCCGACCGACTCCCAGACCCCATCGGGCTGGTAGGGTCGGACGCTCGGCCCGCCGAGCTTCTCGACCAGAAGGCCGCTGGCGGCCAGGGCGTAGTCGCGGACCATCTCGGCGTCCATGCGGAACCGGGGGCCGTGGGCGAGCAGGATGTTTTCCGGGTCGGCCTCGATCTTCTCGGGTGTGGTCGCGGCCGACTGGCGATACGTCGCCGACATGACCATCAGCTTGAAGAACCGCTTGACGTCCCAACCCCCCTCGCGGAACTCGACGGCCAGCCAGTCGAGCAGCTCGGGGTGGGAGGGGAGCTCGCCGGTGATCCCGAAATCGCCGGCGGTCCGGACGATCCCCTGGCCGAACAGCTCTTGCCAGAATCGGTTGACCGTCACGCGGGCGGTCAGGGGATTCTCGGGCAGGACGAGCCACTTGGCGAACCCAAGGCGGTTGGGGGGCAGGTCTTCGGGCATGGGCGGAAGGACGCCGGGGGTGTTGGCGCCCACTTCGTCGCGTCTCTTGTCGTATTCGCCCCGGAAGAGGACGAAGGCGGTGGCCGGCTGCTCCTTCTCTTGCATCACGTGGGCGATGGTCCCCCTGGCCTGGATGGCCGCCCGCTCTTGCTCGAGCGCCGCGAGCTTCGCCCGAGCGGCGATCGAGACCGGGTCGCGGCTCTCGGTCCACCAGGCGAAGAGGGCGTCGACCTCGGCCGCGGGCCTCTGGTCGGCCGGCTTGGCGAAGAGGGGAAGAGCGCGGGTCAGGCCGGCCAGATCGACGACCTCGGCTTCGGAGAGGGCCCGGCCGTAGAGGCGAAGGTCGCTAACGCCGACCGTCTCGCCCAGGACGCCCGACGCGTCGCGACGGCCGAGTTTCAGCGGGACCTCGGTTCGGATCGACTCGGTGAGCTTGTCGGTTCGGACGGCGACCTCTTGAGGCCGTCCGTTGACGTAGATCCGCGCGCCCGAAGCCTTGCCCGACCCGTCGTGGCTGATGAGCACATGAGTCCAAACGTCGGTCGGGATCTCATTCTTCGTAACGACCTTCAGCGCGTTTTCGGGCCAGGAGTGGATGACGTGGGAGCCGACCCGCTTGCCTTCGACCCAGAAGTCCCAGCCACGGAACTCGCGGCCGTCGTCCATCCGGGCGACGACCGCGCCGCCGGCGCCCTCCTTGGGAAGCTTGATCCAGGCGCCGAAGGAGAAGGCTTGATCCTTCTCGAAGTCGCCGGCGTCGAGGCTCT
>Ga0180220_1001797_pt1 | contig 14979 bp, 12 predicted proteins | sample eDN5th37CBELigBY_FD_151335 | JGI IMG/M metagenome (GOLD analysis project Ga0180220, IMG submission 151335) | Enriched backyard soil microbial communities from Emeryville, California, USA - eDNA 5th pass 37_C BE-Lig BY (version 2) (version 2) | ecosystem: Environmental > Terrestrial > Soil >... | reverse complement strand
GGGGTGGAGCCCAGCTCCCGCGCGGACGAGGCGGGCCTCCAGCCCGGCGACGTGATCGTCGAGGCGAACCGGAAGCCGGTGAAGCAGCCCAAGGACCTGGTGGCGATCGCGAAGGACGCGGGCGAGGCGCCGCTGGCGCTGCGGGTGCGCCGAGGCGACGCGGCGGTGTACGTGGTGATCCCGGAACCCTGACGCCCGGCCGCGAGAGACGGCGGCTCTCCCCGGGGCCGCCCGGAGCCCCGCCGCCACGAAGCACGCCGCCACGAAGCCCGGCGACGACGAAGCCCGGCGACGACGAAGCCCGGCGACGACGAAGCCCGGCGACGACGAGGCCCGGCGACGACGAGGCCCGCAGGCCAATGCGGGCCGGGTCCGGCAGGCGGGTCACGGGCCGAAGTTCCGGGCCGGCTGCTCAGCCCGCGGCGCGTAGGACGTCCAGGATCGCGCGGCCATACAGGCGCACGCGCTTTTCCCCGAGCCAGGGAACCCGTGCGAGCTCGTCCAGATCCTCGGGGGGCTTCGCCGCGAGCCGCTCGGACACCGCCGTGGGCAGGACCACCGAGGGCACCACGCCCCGCGCCTTGGCCGCCTCGGCTCGCCAGGCCTTGAGCTTCTCCTCCCGGGACCGCCGCAGGGGATCCCGCCGGGGCGGCGCGGGCGGCGCAGGCAGTTCCCCGCGCTCGGCGCGGGCGCGGAGCCTGGCGATCTCGGCGAGCAGTTCGACCCCGGCCGCGCGGGTGAACGATCCCTTCACTCCCGGGATGCGCGCCAGCTCCTTCGTGGTGGCCGGTCGGCGCAGGGCGATCTCCCCCACCGCCGCGTTCGCGAGCACCCGCCCCACCGGCTGATCGCGGGCCGCCGCCTCCCGGTTGCGCAGGCGATCGGCGGCGTCCGCGATCGCCAGACCCAGCGCGTCCCTGGCGGCCTGCGGGATCTTGGGCCGCGGCAGGGCCTCGGGCTCGGCGCACTCCTCGGCGATCCGATCGAACTCGAGCTGGACCTCCTCGAGGATGTCCAGCTCGCGCGCCTCCTCCTCGAGCTGCTCGGCGAGGGGGAGCAGGTAGCGCACGTCGTCGGCCACGTAGGAGCGCAGCTCGTCCGGAACGGGCCTTCGGCCGAAGTCCGCGGTCTGGTGCTCCTTGGAGAGCTTCACGCCGAAGCGGGACTCCACCAGATCGCCCAGGCCGATCCGGGGCAGGCCCAGGAGCATGGCCGCTCGCTGGGTGTCGAAGAGGTTGCGGATGCGCAGGCCCACGCCGGCGAGAACGCGCAGGTCGCCCTGGGCGTCGTGGAAGACCTTGCGGCGGGACGCCTCGAGGAAGGCGGGGGCCAGCGCCGCGGCGTCCACGCCTTCGGCGAGGGTGTCGACGATCCAGATGTCGTCCGCCGTGGCGAGCTGCACGAAGCACAGCCTGCCTCGGTAGGCGTGCATGGAGTTCGTCTCGAGGTCGACGGCGATGGCGTCCGCCGCCTCGAGGTCCGCCGTCAGGGCGCCGAGCGCGGCGCCGTCGGCGACCTCGTGCTCGCGATGGAGGACCCGCTCGCCGTTCGTCACGAGCCCTTGAGCATCCCCTCGAGCTCCCCGCGTTCGTGGAGGTCCCGGAGGATGTCGCAGCCGCCGACGAACTTACCGTCGATGAAGATCTGCGGGATGGTCGGCCAGTTGGAGTAGTCCTTGATGCCCTGGCGGATCTCGGGATCCTCGAGGACGTTCACCGAGGCGACGTCGGTGGCGCCGGCCTCCCGCAGGGTCTGGACCGCCGACGCCGAGAAGCCGCACATCGGCATCAGGGGCGACCCCTTCATGAAGAGGACCACCCGATGCCCGTGGACCAGCTCGTCGATCCGCTTCTTCAACTCCTCGTTCACTTGCCGCCTCCTGCCCGCTTGGCCCATTGCTCGGGCGTCCAGGTGTCGACTGCGAGCGCGTGGAGCACGCCCGAGTCCAGGTCGGCCCGCAGCGGCGCGTAGACCATCTGGTGCTGCTCCACCAGGGACTTGCCCGCGAACGCCTCCGAGACGACCGTGGCGCGGAAGTGATCGCCCGTGCCGGTGGTATCCACGACTTCGACGGTCGATCCGGGGATGGCCTCCGCGATCTTCCGCTCCAGGTGCTTGGGGTCGAGCATGGGCCCTCTCATAGCGTCGCCGGGGCGGCGCGGCAACGTCGTTGGGGCCGTCGGCTGCGGGAGGGCGCCCCCGTGCAGGCGCCCGCACGGCGGGGATCGGCCCCGGAAGGTCCCGGAATCCGCCCGAAAAGCCGGCGCCGGCCGCGGCATAAGGGGGGCCCGGGACAGGTTTCGGGATGGACGAGCTTGGAGACTGATACCGGAGTGTGTTAGGTAGCGCCGCCCTCGGGTGGCCTACTCGACAGACCCCTCGATGCAGAACCGATCCACCCGACACAGGCTGTAGGGGCGTTCCTGCGAGCCTGCAAGACGACGGAAGGAAAGAAGACCGTGGCCTCTGTGAAGATCGACAAGATCCGCAACATTGGGATCTCCGCCCACATCGACTCGGGCAAGACGACCCTCTCCGAGCGCATCCTCTTCTATACGGGGAAAGTGCATGCCATCCACGACGTCCGTGGCAAGGACGGCGTCGGCGCGAAGATGGACCACATGGATCTCGAGCGGGAGAAGGGCATCACCATCCAGTCTGCCGCGACCTACTGCGAGTGGAAGGGGCACAACATCAACCTGATCGACACCCCGGGCCACGTGGACTTCACCATCGAGGTGGAGCGGGCCCTGCGCGTGCTCGACGGCGCGGTCCTCGTGCTCTGCTCCGTGGCGGGCGTGCAGTCGCAGTCCATCACGGTCGATCGGCAGATGAAGCGGTACCACGTGCCCCGCCTCGCGTTCGTCAACAAGATGGACCGGGCCGGCGCCAACCCCTTCCGCGTCATCGACCAGCTCAAGGAGAAGCTGAACCACAACGCCGTGGCGATGACCGTGCCCATCGGCGCCGAGGATCGCTTCCAGGGCGTGGTGGAGCTCATCGGCCAGCGCGCCTACTACTTCGACGGCGACAACGGCGAGAAGGTCCGCGAGGAGGACGTGCCCGCCGATCTGGCCGACCTCGTCGCCGAGCGCCGCACCATGCTGATCGAGGCCCTGGCCGACGTCGACGACGCCATCGCGGAGAAGTACCTCGCCGACGAGACGCCGACGGAGGACGAGCTGCGGGCCGCGGTGCGCCGCGCGACACTGGCCCTGAAGATGACCCCCGTGTTCATGGGCTCCGCCTACAAGAACAAGGGCGTCCAGGTCCTCCTCGACGGCGTGATCTCCTACCTCCCGAACCCGACGGAGATCACCAACGAGGCCCACGATCAGTCGAACAACGAGGAGAAGGTCGTGCTGGATGACGATCCCTCCAAGCCGTTCGTCGGCCTCGCGTTCAAGCTCGAGGACGGCCGCTACGGTCAGCTCACCTACATGCGCGTCTACCAGGGAACCGTGCGCAAGGGCGACACCATCTACAACATGTCGTCCGGCGAGAAGAAGGTGAAGGTGCCGCGCCTGGTGCGCATGCACTCGGAGGAGATGCACGACATCGAGAGCGCGTCCGCGGGCGACATCGTGGCGCTCTTCGGCATCGAGTGCGCCTCCGGCGACACGTTCACCGACGGCACCGTGAAGTACACGATGACCTCGATGCACGTGCCGGATCCGGTGATCAAGCTGGCCATCGCGCCCAAGGACAAGTCGAACACCGCGAACTTCTCCAAGGCCCTCAACCGGTTCAACAAGGAGGACCCGACCTTCCGCGTGACCCGCGACGAGGAGTCCGCGCAGACGATCATCGCCGGCATGGGTGAGCTCCACCTCGACATCTACGTGGAGCGCATGAAGCGCGAGTACGGCTGCGAGGTCATCGTCGGCAAGCCGCAGGTGGCCTACCGCGAGGCGATCTCCCAGCGGGCCGAGTTCAACTACACCCACAAGAAGCAGACGGGTGGCTCGGGCCAGTTCGCGAGGGTCATCGGCTACATGGAGCCCCTGCCGCCGGACGCGGTGCAGCACTACGAGTTCGTGGACGAGATCGTCGGCGGCGCCATCCCCCGCGAGTTCATCCCGGCCTGCGACAAGGGCTTCCAGGAGGCCATCGCCAAGGGCTCGCTCATCGGCTTCCCGGTGGTGGGCACCCGCGTGGTGATCAACGACGGCGCCTTCCACGCCGTCGACTCCTCGGAGATGGCGTTCAAGACCGCCGCCATCCAGGCCTTCCGCGAGGGCTACGCCAAGGCGACGCCCCAGGTGCTGGAGCCCATCATGAAGGTCGAGGTCCAGACGCCCGAGGAGTTCCAGGGCTCGGTGATCGGCGGCCTCAACCAGCGCCGCGGCGTCATCAACGGCACGACCACCAACGAGGGCTTCACCACCATCGAGTGCGAGGTGCCGCTCTCCGAGATGTTCGGCTACTCCACCGACCTCCGCTCCGCCACCCAGGGCAAGGCGGAGTTCACCATGGAGTTCTCCCGCTACGCGCCGGTCCCGCGCATGGAGCAGGAGAAGCTGGTGGCGCAGTACAAGGAGAAGAAGGCCGCCGAGCAGAAGTAGCCCGGTGCGAGTCGGAGCCGCCCCGCCCCGAGCGGGCGCGAGTTCCCCGGCCTTCTCCCGAAGCTCTCGGGGGTCGGGATCCCGCACGGATCCCGACCCCCCTTTTCGTTTCCCCCCCGGCGCCTTCGTGTGAGAGGGGGGAGTTCGCAGTTCATCGAGAAAGGAGACCTCAATGGCCAGCATTCAGGTCACCGGCGTCACCAAGGCGTTCGGCTCCAAGAAGCTCTTCGAGGACGTGAACGTCTCGTTCTCCGAGGGGCGGCGGTACGGCCTCACCGGTCCCAACGGTGCCGGCAAGTCGACGTTCATGAAGATCCTCGCCGGCTTCATCGAGCCGGACACCGGGACGGTGTCCCGCCCCAAGCGCACCCAGGTCCTCGAGCAGGACCAGTTCGCCTACGAGGACGTGCGGGTGCTCGACGTGGTCCTGATGGGCAACGAGCCCCTGTGGAGGGCCATGCAGGAGAAGGAGAAGCTCCTCGCCCTCGAGAACATCGGCGAAGCGGAGGGGCTGCGCCTCGGCGAGCTCGAGATGGTGATCGCCGAGGAGGATGGCTACACGGCCGAGGCCGACGCGGGCGATCTGCTCACCGGCCTGGGGATCCCCGTCGAGGATCACACCAAGCTGATGAAGGAGGTGCAGGGCGGCTACAAGCTCCGCGTGCTCCTCGCCAAGGCCATCTTCGGCAAGCCCGACGCGCTGCTCCTCGACGAGCCCACCAACAACCTGGACCTCGACTCGATCCGCTGGCTCGAGCGGTTCATGGAGGGCTACCAGGGGGTGCTGATCACCATCTCCCACGACCGGCATTTCCTGAACGCCGTCTGCACCCACATCGCGGACATCGACTACAACACGATCATCGTCTACCCCGGCGGGTACGACGAGATGGTGATGGCCAAGAGCCAGGTGCGGTCGCGGGTCGAGGCCGAGAACGCCGAGAAGCAGAAGAAGATCGCCCAGCTCCAGGAGTTCATCGCCCGCTTCTCTGCCGGCACCCGCGCCTCCCAGGTGCAGAGCCGCAAGAAGCAGATCGAGAAGCTGCAGCTCTCCGATCTGAAGCGGTCCAACATCGAGCGGCCCTTCATCAAGCTCGAGCAGAAGCGCCCCTCGGGCAGGCAGACCCTCACCGTCGAGGGCCTCACCAAGCGCTGGCCGGATCGACTGGTCTGCGACGGCTTCGAGTCGCTGGTCCTGCGCGGCGAGAAGGTCGCCATCATCGGCCGCAACGGTGTCGGCAAGACGACGCTCTGCAAGATGCTGGTGGGCGAGGTGGAGCCGGACGCCGGCAAGATCGTGTGGGGGCACGAGGCCTCCGTGGGCTACCTGGCCCAGGACCACCGGGAGTCGATCCCCAACGACACCACGGTGGCGGCGTACCTCCACTCCTTCGATCCCAAGGCGACCAACGAGGAGATCCGCGGCCTGCTGGGGCGCATGCTCTTCAAGGGCGACGAGGGCCTCAAGCCCACCCACGCGCTCTCCGGCGGCGAGGCGGTGCGCCTCATCTTCTCGCGGCTGATGCTCACCAAGGACAACGTCCTCGTCCTCGACGAGCCCACCAACCACCTCGACCTCGAGTCGATCGTGGCGCTGGGCGACGCCCTGGAGCGCTACGAGGGCACCTGCTTCGTGGTCTCCCACGACCGCGAGCTCATCAGCGGCTTCGCCACGCGCATCTGGGCCTTCACGGACGAGGGCCTGGTCGACTTCAAGGGGACCTACGACGAGTTCCTGGAGAAGATGGGCGAGCCCGATCCCGCCCGGCGCAGGTAGCGCGCCCTGCCCTCTCGTGGCCTCTCGGGAAGCCCGCCGTGGAAGCCAGGGAGATCGCGCGGCGGGAGGAGCGGAGGCAGGCGGCGGCGGTGGCGGAGCTCGTGGCAGAGGCGGAGCCCATCGCCGGCGGCGTGATGTGCTTCGGCGGCGCCGGCTCCTGGTCGAACTCCGTGGCCCTCGGACTCGACGGGCCCGTGGTGGCGGAGGAGTTCGATCGGCTCGTCTCCTTCTACCGGGACCGCGGTTCGAGATCTCCCCCTTTGCCCACGACTCCCTCTTGGACGGCCTCGCCGATCGAGGCTTCGCCCTGCGCGAGTTCGAGACCGTGCTCGCCCGGGAGGTCGGTGCGGGCGAGTTGCTCCGCCCCGACCCCTGGCCGCAGGGGCTGGAGATCGTGGAGGTCGATCCGGCCGACGACGCGCAGGTGCGGACCTTCATCGAGGTGTCGACCTCGGGGTTTCGCCCCGAGGGCCAGGCCCTCGACGCCGCGAACGAAGCGATCGCGCGGCGGATCGTGGAGTACCCGCGCAGCCGCTCGTTCCTGGCGCTGGTAGGCGGCGTACCCGCGGGCGGAGGAGGCCTCGAGATCGGCAGGGACGTCGCCTCCCTGTTCGGCACTTCCGTCCTCCCGCGCTACCGGCGCCGCGGGATCCAGCGCGCGCTCATCCTGCGGCGCCTCGAGCGCTGTCGGGAGGAGGGCCTCGACCTCGCGGTGATCCGCTCGAAGCCGGGGGCGGCCACCGACCGGAACGCCATGCGGCTCGGCTTCGCCCTGGCCTACACCCGGGTGGTGCTCGCCCTCGCATCCCGAGGACGCGACCGCGATCAGTTGCAGTCGACGAGCTTGACGTCGTAGGTGATCGTCTCCTTCGCCGGGCGGGTGATGGTGATGCGATAGGACTCGCCCGCCCGGACGGCGGGCGGCTGCCAGGCGATCGCGTCGGGGATCCGGAAGCCGGTGTTGGGGATCCAGGACTCGATCGCGACTTCGTCGAGGAAGGGCAGGCGCTGCATCTTCACCTCGGCGCCCGCGATCCCGTCTGCCGGATGGAAGGACCACGCGATGGGATCGTGCGAATCGGTCACCATGTCGATCGGCGCCGGTCCCGGCTGCGGGTAGGCGGTCCACGGCACGTCGGTCGGGTTGGAGCCGTCGAAGACGCCGACGCAGGTGGCCCTGCCGGCGAAGCCGAGCCCCACCTTGCCTAGATAGAACCCCAGGAGCCAGCGGCGGTGGCCCTGGCTGGGAACGCCGCCGTCGCCCATGAGCCCGTCGATGGCGTTGCCCGGCGTGCGGTAGCCCAGCGCGAGGTTGCTCGAGTTGGCGCCGTCGTACGCGGCCTCCGACCAGCACTGCCAGGACTTCGGAGGCGTGTGGGAGAGCGCGTTGTTCGCGTTCATCACCACGGCGCAGGCCTGGTCCTGGTGCCGCTGCGCGGGGTCCTCGGTCACGGGCGGGAGCCCGGCGAGCTCGCGGAACATGTTGATCCGCCGGAGCGTGTCCTCGACCGCCACGTCGCTGAAGATGCCGGGGTCGCAAGGATCGTCCCCTGCGATCCAGGGGACCTTCTCGTTTTCGACGTGTCCCTCCCGCCAGATCCGGCAGACCTCGGCGACGGTCCGCTCGCCGACGCCGCCCGAGCCGCCGGATCCTCCCTCGCCCCCGGACCCGCCAGACCCGCCAGAGCCGCCGTCGCCGCCTGCTCCGCCCGCGCCCGCTTCGCCTCCGGCGCCGCCCGCGCCGTCGGAGGATCCGGAGGTGCCGCAGCCGGCTGCGAGGGAGAGGACGAGGAGGAGGGGGATCAGGGGGAGCGTTCGCATGGCGCAGCATCCTACCCGCAAAACCGCCCTCAGTCGCGCTCAGTCGTGCGCGGCGAGCGGCTCCCGCGCCGCCCCGCCCGAACGGGCCTCGTCCTTCGGGAAGCGGAGCCCCACCAGGAAGGCCAGGATCGCGAGGACCGCGATCGCCCAGAAGCTGAAGCGCAGCGCGCCCGCCAACGCCGTCGACAGGGTGTGCAGGAGCTCGGCTCCCAGGGACGCGCCGTGATCCGCGCCGAGGAGCTTGCCGGCCGAGCCCGGGGGGATGGAGGGATCGGCCGCCAGGGAGGCGGCGAGGATGCCCCCCAGCGCCCCCACGGCCACCGCGCCGCCGATGGTGCGGAAGAACATGGTGCTCGCCGTGGCGACACCCCGCTGCTCCCAGTCCACGCTGGTCTGCACCGCGAGGATGAGCGCGGTGTTGGCGAAGCCCATGCCGGCGCCGAAGCCGAACATGAGGACCTGGATCAGCCACATGCCGGTGTCCGGCCCGACGAGGATTGCCACGCCGATCGCGGAGGCCGCCGTGAGGCCGAGGCCGGCGCGGATGAGCGGCTGGAAGCCGAGCCTGGGCACGAGCCTGCCGCCGATGGTGCTGAAAATCGGCCACCCGATCACCATGGGGGTGATCGCCTCCCCGGCGTCGGTGGCGCTGCCGCCGAGCACCGACTGCACGAAGAGCGGCACGTAGGTCGCGGTCGCGAGCATGGCGCCGCCGATCAGGGTGCCGGCGACGCTCGCCAGCGAGATCGACGGGCTCGCGAAGAGCCCCAGGGGCAGCACCGGATCCCGGGCGCGCCGCTCCGCCCACAGGAAGGCGGGGAGGGTCGCCGCCACGCCGAGGAGCGGCCAGGCACCCAGCGTGCCCCCGCTCGAGCCCGCGAGGAGGAAGAGCACGCACGCCGCGAGCAGCCCGGCGCCCACGACGTCGAGCGACGGCCGCGCCTTCGCCACGTCCTCGTGGAGGAAGAGCGACAGCATGCCGATCGCCACCAGGCCGAAGGGCACGTTGAGGAAGAAGATCCAGTGCCACGAGAGCCAGTGGACGATCCAGCCGCCGAGCAGGGGGCCCACCAGCCCCGCGAAGCCCCACACCGCCCCGGTGAACCCCTGCACCCGCGCGCGCTCCTCGAGCGAGTACATGTCGCCGATCACGGTGATCACCACGGGCTGCATGGCGCCGGCACCGATCCCCTTGAGCGCCCGGAAGAGCACGAGCTGCAGCATCGTCTGCGACAGGCCGCAGGCGGCGGACCCCAGCACGAAGACCGAAGTCCCGAAGAGCAGGACGGGCTTGCGGCCGAAGAGGTCGGCGAGCTTCCCGAAGATCGGCACGGTGACGGTGGAGGCGACGAGGTAGGCGGTAACGACCCACGCGTAGAGCTCGATGCCGCCCAAATCGCCCACCACCGTGGGCATCGCCGTGGACACCACCGTCATCTCCACCGCCGCCATGAAGAGGACGAGGAGGAGCGCGGAGAGGGTGAGCGGGCGGTTGGTCTTCTTTTCGGAGCGGTTCAATCGGGCCTCGGCGGCGAGTGGGCACCCGGCGCGCCCCGAAGGCGCCGGCCGGAGGACCCGCCCGGCGAAAGCGACGCATATAGCGGCATCCCAGCCCCGCCGCCACCGGGTCGACCGTCCCCCGGGGCGCTCCGGGGCCATGCTCCTGCCTCGCCGGCCGGGTGCATAGGATCCGTCAGGTGCGCGAAGATCCCACCATCTTCGATGACCTGGACGAGATCCGGCTCCTGGCCGAGGCGGGCTTCCTCACCCAGGCTCGCCTGCTGGTCCGGGAGCGGATGTCGCAGGTCCGCGACGACCCCGAGCTCCTGGGCCTGAAGGCGCAGCTCGACCACCGCGCCGGCGCCATCAGCGACGCGGTCGACGGGTGGAGGCGGCTGCACGAGCTCTCGCCCCACAGCCACGCGGCCCTGTGGCGGATCGCCACCCTGCGGCACGAGGGGGCGGATCGGGGCACCGACCTGCCGCTCCTGCGCCGGGCCGTGAAGCTGGCGGCCGAGCCGCCGCACGATCGGGCGATCGCGGCGTGCGTCGAAGGGGAGGCGCTCGCCCTCTCGGCGGGCGACGTCGAGCAGGCCAAGCTCCTCTTCCTGCTCGAGGCGATGGTCCACGAGATGGCGGGGCGCCTCGCCCACGCCACCCGCGCCCTGGAGCGCCTCGGCGCCGACCGGAGGTTCGCCCACGACGTCGATCGCCTCGCCCTACTCGCCCGGATCGAGGAGCGCAAGGGCGACGGCGGCTCGCTGCGCGCCGCCGCGCGGGTGCTCTCGTTCCTCGCGTCCACCGGCAAGCTCTCCGCCCATCCGCGCCTTGTCGCGGTCCTCCGCGCCATCGGCGACGACGGGGGCGCGACGCGGGCGGAGCGCGACTTCGAGGAGGCGTTCGAGCGCAGGATGCAGTGGCTCGACCCGCAGGCGCGCGTCGCCGCGGCGGCGCGGCGCTTCGTCCCCCCGGAGCGGCTCGCGGCGCTGGAGCTTCCGTCGCCGGAGGAGGCGGCGGACGGGCTGCAGCGGGGGATCGCGCTCCTGGCGGAGCGGAGGACCGACGAGGCGCTCGACCTCCTCCCCGAGGACGCCCACCCCTGGCGGGCCTGCGCCCTGCTCGAGGCGGGGTCGCCGGATGCGGCCCTCGAGGCGGCCACGAGGGCCGTCCTGGAAGCGGGGAGGCCCGACGAACCCCTAGCGCGGCTCCTCGCCGCCTGCATCCGCGCCTCGGCGAACGCCACCTGCCGGCGGGCCCGCAACGTCCCGGAGCAGGCACTGCGCCTCTCGCTCGACTCGCTCCGCTGCGCTGCGTCCGCGGCGCCACCCGGCGCCGATGCGCTGCGCTGCCTCGCGGTTCTGGAGGCGCACGCCGGGCGCGACGACGTGGCCTCGCACCTGCGTGAGCGCGCCGACGCCCTCCACGAGCGGCCGTGGCCGCCGCCGGGCGTGGTCCGCGCCGCCGCAGTCCTCGCGCTGAACGGGAAGGCGAAGGGGCTGGTCCACGACGTCATCGCGAGGCGCCTCCCGACGGACGGGGTTCGAGGGGGCCGGCTGCTGGACCACGAGATCCACGGGGAGCTCGGCGAGGGTGTTCGGGAGCAGATCCGGCGCACGTTCGCGGCGGTGCGCGAGTCGCTCTGCGCCCGCTTCCCGGAGCGCGTCGCCGAGTTCGACTCCTGGTGCTACGGCCTCCACCTCACCAAGGAGGACGAGCCTTCGGGCGGGCCGTCGCTCGGCCTCCCGGTCGCCGCGGCCTTCGCCTCCTGCCTGCTCCAGATCCAGGCGCCGTCCGACCACGTCTTCACCGGCGCCCTCTCGTACGACGGCGCGGGCAAGCTCACGGTGCGGCAGGTGGGCGAGCTGGGCCTCAAGTTGAAGGGGACGCTCCACGCCGGCGCCCGGGCGCTCGTGCTCCCGGCGCAGCAGGTGGAGGAGGCGACCGCCGGCGTCGAGGTGCCACGATCGATCGCCCGCCGGGCGGTGGTGCCGGTGACGTCGTTCGACGACGTCCTGGCGAACGTGCTCCGGATCTAGAGCCGAGACCGAGAGGAGCGGGACGCCGCGCTGCGGGCATCCCGCCCCGGGAAGGCGCGCCGATCGCCTAGGCGGACGGCTGCATCTGCACCGGCGACCACGCCGGCTGCATCGGCGAGCCGGACATCGAGCCCATCTGCATGGGCATGATGGACGGGCCGATGCCCGGCATCATCGACGGACCCCAGCCCGACATCACCGGGTTCATCCCGAAGAGCGGGTTGATCCCGCTGGGGATCGAGCCGTCGTAGCCCGCGTGCACCAAGCCGACGCCGTAGGGGATCGGGCGATAGCCGTAGATGCCGGGCGACATGTAGGGGTGGCCGGAGGGGCCGATCCCCACCGGGATCCCGGAGCCCACGGGGATCCCGGAGCCCACCGGGCCCACGCCCGAGTGGATCAGGCCCGGGGATCCGATGCCGGGGTAGACGGGGACGACGTGCGACATGAACGGCGACAAGTAGGGGACGTACATCTCTCTCTCCGTGCCGAGCGGTACTGGCAGCCAGCCCCTCGGCACGGGCTGTGGCCGCCATGTCGTGCCGGACGATGCTCCGCCGGCGCGCATCCTTCGAAAGGGAAGGGCCGCTGCATCCGCGCCGGACAGCGCGCGCACCGCGGCGCAGGTGAGGTGGACGGCGTCGACCAGGGCCTGGAGACGCTGTCTCTCGATCTCGTCCATGCTCCACTGCCCCGTGTTTCTCGTTTCACGAACACGTGTCGCGCTGCGCCCGGAGGACCGGGCGGTCGTTCGCGTCGAATCCGGCCGTTGCGAGACGGGCTAGCGGACGCCGATGGCGCCGGTCGCCGTCGGTCCTTGCTTGCGGGAGAGGCGCAGGTGCAGCACCCCGTTGCGGAGCTCCGCGTCGATGCGCTCGGCGGTGATCCCGCGGGGCAGGAGGATCTTGCGCTCGTACTCGCCCAGGAGGCGCTCCAGCGCGGCGGGCCTGCCGCCGTCGGGGTAGAGGCGCTCGCGCTTTCCCGCCACCGACAGGAACCCCTCGTGGGCCTCCACCCGCAGCGACGACCGATCGATGCCTGGGAGGTCGACGACGATCACGAGCTCGTCGGCGGTCTCCCAGCAGTCCACGGCGGGGACCATCGGAGGCAGGCGGTTCTCGGCGGCGCCCTGGCGCTCGAGCACCGACGCGAGCTGCTCGAGGGCGATCTGCGCGACCTCCTGCGGCTCCCGCTCGGGAGGAATCGGCGCGATGGGGTTCTGGTTCCTCGGCAGCTCCCTCCCGGTTATCGATCGGTAGATGCGGGCGACGTCGGAGAGGGCAGCGGTCAGATCGATCGTATGGTTCGTGTGCGGGTGCATGGCATCCCTCGCCAAGTCGTTGTCGCGGTCGTGCTTCCGTGAGTGCACGGAGAGATAGCAAGGGGCCTCTCGGCCGAGAATCCTCCGTGAGGGCCGCCCCTCCCGCGGGGAGCGGCCGGGCACTTCGTCGGCCAGCGCACGCCCGATTTGGCGCCCCGTGCTCCACGTGGCAGATTGCCGGCTTCGTCCGAGGGAAAGGAAAGACAGCGGTGGTCCGATCCGAGTTTCGAGCTGAGGTGGAGGTGCGGGAGGCGGCCAGCGAGCTGGGGCTCCTGGCGGTGCTGGGGATCGCGTCGATGGCCCTCGTGGCCGGGCTCGCCTACGCGGTGCTGGGTGGAGCGGAGTCCACGCTCGACACCTCGGCCTCCATCGCGCGCGCGGGCCGCCTCATCGCCGGCGCCGTCGCCGCCGGGTTCGTGCTGCTGGCCCTCGTGCTCGTCAAGCCCAGGCCGCGGCGTGCGGTCGCGGTCGCCACGCCGCAGGGCGTGGTCGTCGGAGGAAGGCCCATCGCGAGGCGCGGCCTGCGCAGCGTCGTGGTGGTGCAGGACGGAGACGCGTTCTGCGTCGAGCTGGAGCGGAGTCTCTCGACAGTGCGCCTCGTCGCCGACTCGCGACAGGACGCGGAGGCGCTGGCCGGCACGATCCTCGGCAGGCCGCGGGAGCCCGCCGCCACGGCCCGGGTGCGGCGGCGCGCCGATTACTACAACTTCCTCGCCACCGCGTGGATGTGGCTCGTCACCTACGGCGCGATCTGCGTCCTCCCCGTGTCGCTTCCCCTGGGAGCCCTGCTCACGGCGCTCGCCGTGCCGCTGACGGCCTGGGTGACGCTGCGGGCCGTGCCCGCGCAGGTGCTCGTCTCGGACGGCGGCCTGACGATCCTTCACCCCTTGCGATCCCACCGCGTCTCGGCGGGCGAGCTCGCGGGAGCGAAAGTGATCGACGACGACAAGGTGCGGATCGTCTTCACGAGCGGTGACCGCCTGGACGTCCCCGAGCTCGTGGATCACCCCCACGATCGGGCCGTGACCACGTCGAACCCGCCGGCCGAGCGCCTCGCGGCAGCGGTGGAGGCGGTCGTCGCCGCCCGGGCCGCGGGGGCCGCCTGACGGGCTCGGCCACGCGACGCTCCGGCTGCCCCGGGGAGCCCGGGCGGCGCGCGAGCGCCCGTGCCGCCCGACGGGGCCTGCGGCCCCCGCCGCCCACGCCGGCGAGGCCTACCGTGGCGCAGGCTCCCGCGCGGCGAGGGTCTCCACGAACCTCACCGGGCGCCCCTCGGGCTCGGCGAGCTCCCCCTCCAGCATGGCGACGCGGCCCCGCACGATGGTGGCGATGGGCCACCCCTGCACCGTCCTGCCGTCGAAGGGCGTCCACCCGCAGCGGCTGGCGATCCACTCGTCCGTGATGGTCCGCCGCGCCTCCATGTCGACGAGCGCGAGATCCGCGTCGTAGCCCACCGCGATCCGGCCCTTTCCGGCGATCCCGAAGACCCGCGCCGGCCCGGCGGAGGTGAGATCGACGAGGCGCTCCAGGCTGAGGCGGCCCCCGGAGACGTGGTCGAGCATGATGGGGAGGAGCGTCTGTACGCCCGGCATGCCGGAGGGTGACGCCGGGTACGGCCTGGCCTTCTCCTCCCGGGTGTGGGGCGCGTGGTCGGAGCCGATCACGTCGACCACCCCCGCCCGGAGCGCCAGCCATAGGGCCTCCTGGTGGCGGCCGCTGCGGATCGGCGGGTTCATCTGCGCGAGCGTCCCCAGTGACTGGTAACAGCCTGGAGCACGCAAGGTGAGGTGCTGCGGCGTCACCTCCACCGTGGCGAAGTCCTTGCTCGCCGCCAGGATCTGCAGCTCCTCCGCGGTGGTGACGTGGAGCACGTGCACCCGCCGCCCCGCGGCCCGAGCGAGGCGCAGCAGCCGGTCGGTGGCGAGGAACGCGGTGCGGGGATCGCGCCACTCGGGGTGC
>Ga0180220_1001796_pt1 | contig 14983 bp, 16 predicted proteins | sample eDN5th37CBELigBY_FD_151335 | JGI IMG/M metagenome (GOLD analysis project Ga0180220, IMG submission 151335) | Enriched backyard soil microbial communities from Emeryville, California, USA - eDNA 5th pass 37_C BE-Lig BY (version 2) (version 2) | ecosystem: Environmental > Terrestrial > Soil >... | reverse complement strand
GCCGGCGCTCCAGGCCGAGCGCGCCCGCAGCCGCCACCTGAAGGGCAAGATCCCCGGCTGCAAATGCATCTCGCCGACCTAGGCAGAACATGATGAAGATGTCCGCCGTCCATGGGCCGATGCCGGGCACCGCGGTGAGCTGCTCGTGGATGACATCGTCGGGCAGCGACGCCAGCGTCTCTATGGCGAGCGCGCCGTCCGCCACTGCGCGAGCAATGTTGCGCAACGTTCGGATCTTGGCCGCCGACAATCCCGCGCTACGCAATATCGCCTCGTCAGCCGAGAGGAGCCCGTAGGCATCGAGCGGGGTGACAGCGGCCTCCAGTCGCGACCAGATGGCCCCAGCGCTTGCCGTCGAGAGCTGCTGGCCAACGACGATGCGCGCGAGACCTTCGAACCCTGCCGGCCGACGCCGCAGCGGCGGGTCGCCCGTAATGTCGTGCACCCTGCGCAAATGCGGGCACTTGCGCCGCAACGCCCGCATACCGGCCCTGATGTCCTCGGCCGTTTCGATAATGCCCGTTTTCGTAAAAGTGTGACCGTTTGCGGTCACCAGCTTGGCCATTTCGGTCCGCTCGTGCGTTATTGGTAAACACTACCCTGAGCCAGCTTGCTATTGCATGTCGGGTAATTCAAGAATGGTCTTGTTGCAAATCCGAAAGCTGCTCATCTTGGCCGTCGCTGCTGGCATTTTTGTGCCGGCAGCCAATGCGGACCCGTGGCTCACATATCGCAATGAGACCTATGGATTCTCGCTGCGCGTTCCGACCGACACCTTCGAAGCCGGTGTGCCGCGAAACCCAGAGGTTGGTAACGTGTGGATCTCTCACGATCGCAAAGCCCGCCTGCTGGCTGTGGCTGGCCCGAACGAAACGGGAGGCTCCCTCGAATCTTATCGCCGGTTCGTCATGGAGCAGGCTTATGCCGGTGCGCGGTTCGATTACACGCCAGTTCGCCAGAACTGGTTCGTCCTCTCGGGCGTCAAAGGCGATCAAGTGTTCTACGAGAGGATCACATTCGTCTGCGATGGGCGCTATATCTACGGCTGGCAATTGTTCTATCCGGTAAGCCAGAAGCGCCATTACGATCGCATCGTCGAAGAGATCCATCGCAACTATCGCGTCGGCAATGGCGAGGCTGGGAGCTGCGAGTAGCCCGCCCAAGTCATGAGCCGACCCGTTTTCCGTTTCGCGCCGAGCCCCAACGGCGAGTTGCACCTCGGGCATGCGCTTTCCGCGCTCACCGGGTTCGAGCTGGCGCGCAGACTCGGTGGGCGCTTTTTGCTGCGGATCGAGGACATCGACGTTGCGCGGTCAAAGCCCGAGTTCGTTCGAGGCATTCTCGAGGATTTGGCTTGGCTCGGCCTCGAGTGGGAGGAGCCGGTGCTGCGCCAGTCCGAGCACTTCGCCGACTACCAGGCTGCCGCCGAACGGCTCCAGCGTATGGGTCTTCTCTACCCTTGCTATTTGACCCGCGCCGATCTCGCAGCGTTTGCCGCAGCCAACCCTCGAGCCGTCGATCCGGATGGCGCACCACGCCTGTCACGCGAACACTTTCCTAGGTCAAAGGCAGAACGGGGGCTCGACCCTGGCGAGCGTTTCGCGTTGCGGCTCGACATGCGCCGAGCCTTGTCCTTGCTTCGGGAAAAATGCGGACGTGACGCGCTCTTCTTCTCCGAATGGGACGGGGCGGGTCGGGTCCGCCGCGTGCGCGCTGCACCTGAGCGCTGGGGCGATGTCGTGATCGTCCGGAAGGACGTCCCGGCCAGCTACCATCTCGCCGTTGTCGTCGACGACGCGCGCCAGGGAATTACACACGTAACGCGGGGCCTGGACCTCTTCGCCGCAACGGACGTTCACCGCCTTTTGCAGAGTCTCCTGGACTTGCCCGAGCCCATCTATCACCACCATTGGCTCATCACCGATACAAGCGGTCGCAAGCTCAGTAAGAGTGCGCGCGACACATCACTCAGGGCGCTCAGGCGAGCCGGCGTGACGCCACAGGACGTCCGACGACTGATTGGTCTTTAATTCAGAATATCTAGCAGGCATGGTCTCGTTTGCCGGCTGGTTGGGGCGAGTGCAGTGCCGGCGTGGGTCATTCTTTAAGACATTTTTTACGCTCGCTTCTTTCTACTGACTCATCTGGAACTTTATCGATTCGCGACTATTTCAATCATGTATTGTTTCCCTACCAGCCTCTCCAAATCAGCAATCGACCGATGATGTCTCTGCTTCAGGAACTGTTGGGCGATCACCTGGAGGCAGTGATTGGATTTGGCCAAGTTTTTCTCGCTTCCGGCATTTTCGTTGCAGTCGGTTACTGGGCGAGGGTTCGCCTCTTTGGAAGCCCGCCTCCGAAGCCAAAGCGGCGCAGGGCACAGAAGAACGAGAGAAGCAGCAAGCGGCTGCCGAAACCGGACCAGAAACCCAGCGCTTCAATTGTGGCCGATGTCGTCCAGCTTCCGGCAGCTCCGGAGCCGCTGACGGTCGCTCCCAAGCTTGCGGCCGGTTGGGCGAATTCGCTCGAATTCCACTCTCAGCGGGTTGCCACGTTCGTGCGCCAAGCCGCAGCGCGCGGGGAAGCAGCAAATGAGTTGCATGAACGCGCTCGCGTGCGACTCGAGGCAGCCGACTACACCTTCCAGCGCCTCGTTCTGGATCTGGCTTCGATCATCTCCGTGCCGCAGAAGCCAGAGACGGTCATGCTGGAGGAAGTCGTTGCCTCTGTGCCTGAGCATCGCTTGAGCCTTGCGGCCTGATCATCGCGACCGAACCCGCGGCCTATCCCTTAGCGCGCGCCGTAACGCCGCACATTGACTCGTCGGCCCCGGTGATGAAGACGCTCCAGCACAGATCCTGGAGAGCTGACCATGTCTCTATCAGCAGGCCCGCGCGCCGAACGCGCGCCGTGGCGCGCAACAGTGCTCACGCTATTTCCCGAAATGTTTCCGGGGCCGCTGGGCCTGTCCCTTGCCGGGCAGGCCCTCAACTCAGGTGTGTGGTCACTGTCGACGCGCAACATCCGCGACCACGGCATCGGCCGGCACAAGACAGTGGACGACAACCCGGCCGGTGGAGGCCCAGGCATGGTGATGCGCTGTGACGTCGCAGCTGCCGCCATAGATGCAGCCAGAGCGGCCGAGCCAGACGCGCCGCTTGTTTACATGACGCCACGCGGCACCCCGTTGACACAAGCAATGGTGCGAAACTTGGCGGCTGGTCCGGGAGTGCTGGTTCTGGCCGGTCGATTCGAGGGGGTCGACCAGAGAGTGCTCGACGCACGGCAAGCCCAGGAAATCTCCATAGGGGACTACGTACTTTCTGGCGGCGAGCTCGCCGCGATGGTGCTTATAGACGCCTGCGTACGGTTGCTGCCGGGTGTGGTCGGCGCAGAAAGCTCGCTTTCCGAGGAAAGCTTCGAGGACGGCCTGCTGGAGTATCCTCACTACACGCGCCCGCGCGAATGGGAGGGTCGGTCCATTCCGGACGTGCTGCTTTCAGGCGATCACAAACGGATTGCCGAATGGCGCCGGGCCGAACGCCTCAAGGTGACGCGGGAGCGGCGTCCTGATCTCCTTCGTGAAGCTGGCGACGCCTGACGAAACCAAGGGTCGACAACCGCTTCCAATTGGGGTATCTACCCGCGTCCGAATTCCCGAAATGCTGCCGCATGGGGTTGACGCAAGGGTGTCAAACCCGTGGCGCGTATTGTTACTCCGGTCGAGGTCCTGCCATGAACATCATTCAAGTGCTCGAGGCCGAGCAGATGAGCGCGATCACTGCGAAACGCGTGGTCCCTGAGTTTGGCCCGGGCGACACCGTGAAGGTCATGGTGAAGGTCGTCGAGGGCGATAATATCCGCACCCAGGCTTACGAGGGCGTCGTGATCGCCCGCTCCGGCTCGGGCCTCAATGAGAGCTTCACGGTCCGCAAGATTTCTTACGGCGAGGGTGTGGAGCGTGTCTTCCCCGTCTATTCGCCCTACATCGCCGACATCGAGGTGATCCGCCGTGGCAAGGTACGCCGCGCGAAGCTGTATTACCTGCGCGGCCGTCGCGGTAAGGCGGCGCGTATCGTCGAGCGCTCTGACGCACGCGCCCGGCGCCTGAATGCAGCGTTCAAGGGCTTCAAGCGTCCGAAGGGCAAGCCGGACGATCTCAAGCTCATCAACGGCATCACGCCGGATCTCGAGGCGCAGCTCCGCAAGTACAATGTCATGCGGTTCGACCAGATCGCCGCTTTTTCGGATGACGACATCGCCAACCTGGACGAGCTGCTGAAGCTCGATGGCCAGATCGAACGCGATGACTGGGTCGGCCAGGCGCGCCGCCTGATGGCCGAGACCGCCGCCGAAGAAGTCCCGGCCCAGGAAGAGCAGAGCGCCTGAGGCGTCGACTCCCGATCGAGTTTCAATGAGCCCGGCCCCGCAGGCCGGGCTTTTTTCTTTCGGAGTTAGGCGGACTGATCGCGCGCAGCCAAGAACTCCAGCACGTGGCCGTTGAACGTTTCGGGATCTTCAAGGTGCAGCATGTGCGAGACGCCGGGCATAACGATGAGATCGGAGCCGGCGATTTCGCGATGGATCACCTCTGCGGCAGAGGGTGGTGTCGAGGGGTCTAATTCACCAACGATGACCCGAGTGGGTAGGCGAATATCCTTCAGCCGGCCCGTCAGATTGAGATTGCGGATCGCCTGGCACCAGCCGGCATAGCCCTTGGGCGGCGTCGCCAGCATGAGCGCCTTCAGGTGCTCGACGACTTCCGGCTTGGTCTGCAAGGTTTTCGGCGCCACCCATCTTCCGACTGCGACGTCCACGAGGCTGCTGAGATCTCCCGCTTGCGCGACACGGATGCGCTCATCCCACAGCCCATGGGCTTCAACCGGCACTGCGCTGGTCGTCGCGACGAGGCAGAGCGACTTGAAGCGCTTTGGATGGAGCATTCCCAGGTACTGCCCGATCATGCCGCCCATGGACAGGCCCACGAAATGAGCCTGATCGATTTGCAGCTCGTCGAGCAGACCGACGACATCTGCCGAGAGCATCTCGAAGCTGTACGGCCCGTCCGGCGCCTCGGTCTTCCCGTGACCCCGCGCGTCCATGCGGATAACGCGATAGCTCGGCTCAAGGGCTGCCGTGAGGCTGTCCCAAACGGTCAGGTCGGAGCCGAGCGGATGGTGCAGTACGACGGCGGGAGTATCAGCGGTGCCTGATACCTCGAAGTTCATCTCGATGCCGTTGATCCTGGCGCGCATGGTGCTCCTTTCCGATTGAAGCTGCGGCGCTCAGGTCACCCCATTCCCGCCCAACTTTCAAGTCGGGCATCGTTCGTTCTCCAGCTTAGCCGGGGTGAGAGCTGGCAGATCAGGCCCTGTCTGGATTGGCCTACTGGCGGAAGCCAAGGGCGCGCGACACCGACTGCCAACCGTTGACAACCGATCCGGTCGCCACGCTCGCGACCTCCGGCTCGGCCACGCTCATCTGCTTGGCGTTTCGAATGCTGGCCAGCGTGCGCTTTTTGGGTCCCGGAGCTACGACGCGTTCGTCGGCGAGCTGGGCGATCTGCTCGTTGGCTGGCACGAACGGATCGGGCGCAACCTTCTCGTAAGGCGGGCAGTAGCCATCCGCATCGAGCTTCGCCGGAACGATCCTCGGGTCCCGAAACTTCACATTGACCAGATACCGCTTCTCGCACACGGCTACGCTTGGCGGGATCCGCGTCAGCTCGAAATAATCGTAAGCCTCTTTCAGAGTCTTCCAGAACTCGTAGTGCGGGCTGTCCTTGTGGAGCGCCATTTTCTCGTCCGTCATCCGGAACGGGAAGGCATGAACATCGAACGCCTCCTGGCCCCCGATGAATGCCTCGCGCGCCAAGCCGTAGATTTCCTCGATGAGAGCGTCCGTCATGGCATAGCACCCGGCGGACTTGCACTTGCCGTGCACCATCAGGAACTCGCCGGTACGATTATGCGCCCTATCGAAGGCGTTCGGGTAACCCAGGTTGAAAGCCAGATGGAAGTTGGAGTTCGGGTTCATCTGGTGGCGGTTGACCCGATAGAAGCCTTCCGGCGCCTGCCTGTCGCCCCGCGTGGTTTTCGGGCCGAGATCGCCGGACCAGTGGCAGATCGGGTAGGTCTTGAAGTGGTAGAACCGCCCGTCGTCCCGCTGCTTCCAGACCTCGAGCTCGGATTCTTCCTTGAAGATACGAATGAAGATCGGCTGGTCCGGGCGCATCTCCTTCCGGCCCAGGAGCATCATCGTATCCTTGGACAAGGGCTGCAGATGCGGGGCGAGCTCGATTTTCGCACACGCGGCGAGCAGGCTCACCGCAGCGATCAGAATGCCGACTTGAACGCCGCGCATATTCCCCCGTCCCAGGCCCTTACTTAGCACCGTGCTCCTGGCGCACCCCGAATCGTGTGGGCCGACTTGGTTAAAGAATCGTGAATCGACGCGACCTCGCGGAACTACGCCGTTCCGGCGGGGCCCTGTCAAGGGGAACTGTGCACAGGATTTTGACAGGTGCTTGGCGGCCACGCGTTCAGTTCGTGGCCTGATGAATCTCGTGGAATCAGAGAATTAGAGCGTGCGACCGATCTGGAGGAAGCGTTCGTGGCGCTGATGCCGGATCTGCTCCGGAGACTTGCCGTCGAACTCCGCGAGCGCAGTCGCGATCGCTTCTCCGGTTGTAGAAATCGCCTTCTTCGGGTCGCGATGGGCGCCACCCACCGGCTCGGGCACAATGGCATCGATGACCTTCAGCTGGGCGAGGTCCTGAGCCGTAATCTTCATGCTGGTGGCCGCGTCGATGGCTCGGGCCGAGTCGCGCCAGAGGATCGAGGCCGCCGCTTCCGGAGACGCCACGGTGTAGATGGCATGCTCCAGCATCAGGATTCGATTGGCCGTCGCGATCGCCACGGCGCCGCCGGATCCACCCTCTCCGATGACGACGGAAATGATCGGCACGCCGAGCGAAAGGCAGCAGTCCGTCGACCGCGCGATGGCCTCGGCCTGCCCCCGCTCCTCGGCGCCAATGCCGGGGTAGGCGCCCGCCGTGTCGATGAACGTGATGACCGGCAGCCCGAAACGGTCGGCCATCTCCATCAACCTCACGGCCTTGCGATAACCTTCCGGCCGCGCCATTCCGAAATTGTGCCGAATGCGGCTCTCCGTATCAGAGCCCTTCTCATGACCCAGGACGATGACGGAGCGATTGCGGAATTCCCCGATGCCCCCGACGATGGCTTGGTCTTCTGCAAAGTAACGGTCGCCCGCCAGCGGCGTGAAGTCGTCGATCAGCTCCTTGATGAAATCGAGCGTATGTGGCCGCTCGGGGTGGCGCGCGACCTGCGTCTTCTGCCAAGGAGTGAGCTTGGCATAGGTGTCAGCCAGGATTTGCTGCGCCTTCTCTTCGAGGGTAGCGATCTCCTCGGATAGAGAGACTGCATTGTCGCCGTCGCTCAGCGCTTTGAGCTCCGCGAGCTTGCTCTCAAGCTCAGCGATCGGCTTCTCGAACTCGATATACGTCTTGATGGGCTGACGATTCATAGGTGACCTGGGTTGAACCGGCGCCATATCGGCGGTCGGCTGGCATTTAGCCGGCACAATCGCCAGGGTCTGGCACCAAAGTCAAGAATTGAGGGGCAATCCGCCGTGATCCGCCGCACCTCTTCTCATTTGGAGCCAAGTCGTTTCTCAGAATTAAGGCAGTTCAAGCGAGCTTCGCGCGGGCCAGCGGATGATGATCGAGGACGAGGCGGCGCAAACGTTCCTCGAGGACATGCGTATAGATTTGGGTAGTCGAAATATCCGCGTGCCCCAGAAGCTTCTGAACGGATCGTAAATCAGCGCCACGATCCAGCAGATGACTTGCGAAGGCATGTCGCAGAACGTGAGGACTTACCCTCCGCGGGTCGATACCGGCCGCAACGGCGAGTTCTTTCAGCTCCTGTCCAAGGCGTTGCCGAGTGAGGTGGCCCTCGGCACTCTTGGATGGAAACAGCCATCGCGTTCTCGCCATAGGCGCAAGGCCGTCCTCTCCATCATTGCCCAGCGCCAAGTAGCGGTCGAGCGCTGCCCGAGCGGCCGCGTTGAGCGGGACCAGCCGCTCCCGGCTGCCCTTCCCACGGATGGTGAGCACGCGAGAGTCGCCCTGCAGCACGGAGCGCGGCAGCGAGACGAGCTCCGAAACACGCATCCCGGTCGCGTAAAGCATTTCGAGAAGGCAGTGGAGGCGAACTGCAATGAAACGATCGCGCCCGGTCGTGGCGTCGATCCGGGCGCGCGCCGTGTCGATCAAGCGGTCCACTTCGGCGACGGACAGAGTTTTCGGTAGCGCCTGGCCGATCTTCGGTCCCTGAATACCGACGGCAGGATCTTCGGCGACGCGCCCTTCCGCCACGAGAAATTTATAGAGCTGTCGTAATGCAGAAAGCCGCCGCGCGCGGGACGACGCTGCCAACCCCTCCGCTGCCAACGCCCGCAGATAGCCGGAGATGTCGGAAGCGCGCGCACCGGCGATCGATTGGCCACGGCCTGAAAGAAATCCGGCGAAATGCTCCAGATCGCGGCGGTAAGCATCCAGTGTGTTTGCCGCGGCACCGCGTTCGGCAGCGAGCATCTCGATGAAGGCTTCGATTGCCGGATCGCTACACGACATCTCCGCTCCGCTAGTGGCTTGCCGAACGTGGCCAGGCACTGAACAGCGCCTCTAGGCCGATCCGGCGCGCGTCCGCTTCGAGCCCGACCCGCTTGAGCGCGCGGATGGCATCGCCGAGCGCGATGATGTGCGCGCCCTCGCCGCCCTTGGGTCCCAGGGCCCTCATGACGAGCAGGATGGTACGCGCGGACTCCTTCCGATCGGAGGCCTCCTGGAGTTCGGTCAAGACACCCGTCTCCGGCAAGTGACCATCGTTCGGCTGTGGCGTGCTGCTGGCAACGCGCCAGAGCTCCATCGGAACCTGATAGTCCAGGGCGTCGAGAACCGTCGCAAGGCGATGCAGGAGAGGAGCGCTGAAGCTGCCTTGCAGCGCCAGCACCTCGACGGCTGGCAGAGATGCGCCGCGGCGCCCGCGCCAATCGGTATCTGCGATATCCGCGAGCGCGAGCCAATGCTCAAACCTGCCGGGACCACGGCCGAAATCGGAAACCGAGGACCAAGCCCGCACGTCCTGGTGGTTGCCGGAAACCAAGGCGGTCTCTATCCCCGTCTCCGCGAACCAGGCAAGATCGCCGTTCTTCGGAAGCGTGGTCGCGAGTGGAGCGGCCAAGGTGAGAGCATGCATGTAGAAGCCCGACTGGCGCGCTTCGTCCAGGAATGCACGGAGCGCACGGGCCCGACGCGCCGGTTGCCGCTCCAGTTCAGCGGCGAGGAACAACTGCGCGCGGCGACGAAGCGGCTCCACAGTAGGGGCAAGCGGGTTGGCAAGCTCGTCGGGCTGGAAAGGCTGAGCGCGGTAAATATCCGCCAGAGTTTCTGGCGTGACGACATTGAGGCGGGCGGCAGCTTCGGCAGCCGCCAAGCGCAGATCCGGATTGGCCCTTTGGTCGAGCACAAGGGCACTCAAGAGCGCCGCCGTTCCATCTTCCGCGACGACTTGAGGGTCCACCGGTCCGGCAAGCTCCAGAAGGCGGAAGTGAGTCGGGGTGATCTGACCGCGCGCCGGCATCTTCGCCGGGCGCTTCGCCGCGATCGCCTGCAAAGCGGCAAGCAGGCCGGGGTCCCTGACCCCTTCCTCGCGCGCCAGCTCCTCCGCAAGGGACGCCGCCGAGTTGTCTCCAGCTGCCGCTCCGCAATAACCGGCAAGGACGAGCATTTCGCCGGCCAACAGTTTCGGCAGCTCCTTTTTGCGTCCCACCGCGTCCCGAACCTTGCTGCAGCCGGAGTCCCGCTGCCCCACCGCAATCTCATAGCGCGCCGCGAGGGCCGTCATTACCGGACCGCCCGCCCCCTGCCCCGGTGCAGTCAGCAACTCGCCCAGCTCTTTCATCAGGCCGGACCTGTAAAGAGCTTCCGCTCGGATGGCCTCGAGTTCGCCGGAGGCACGGGCCGTTATCAGCCGGCGCCAAAGAACGGCGAGAGCGTGGGACTGCGGCGGCAGCTCCAGCCCGGCCAACAGCTCTCCAACCTTGGCGGCGTCTATTCCGGACCACACCTCGAACGGCAGGCCGGACCCGTCGCTCGCCATGACCGGCGGAAGCTCGGACCGTTCAACTGGCGCAGTGAGAGGGGCAATCTGAGTGCGTGGCTGCTGCCGCTCATACGGCGGTTCATACTGCGGCGGCATCGGAGGGGCGCGCCGCGGTGCGGCAGGGGCTGCCGGTGGGCGATATTCAGGCTGCGGATACTCCGGCGCGGACGGAGCTGGCGGTGGCGCGGCCCTTCTCTCGGGCCGCGTGCCCCAAGGCGGAAAGCGATCGTCAAACGGCCGCCACTCCTGCCCGAGGGCCCCGCTGAAAGTCGGCCATGCGCAGCCCAAAAGCGCTGCTGAGACAAGAGCAGCTGCGGTCTTGAGGTTCATCCCTCGTGGCCCCCCACCATTGAAGGTAAGTCCCCGTCAGTGGGCTCCGGAATGACTACTCACGAACCTTCACGCCTGACACCGGAAGGGAAACCTCCCGCGGCTCGGGTTCGAAATACACAGCCAGTGCGTAGAGCCCACCGTAGGCAATGCCCGCGATGACCCCCGTCACCAGAAGGAATCGAAATAGCGTAGGCATGTTGGGAAACCTACACGATGCATATCGCCGCTCCAAGTGACGGCACTGTGGTCCTGCACTGGTCCCGCACCAGACCGGCTCTCAACGGGTGCCCCTGCCCAGCGCCCGCGCCCGTCGCCAAACTTGCCTAATCTTGCCTCAGACGGTGACTTGTGTGACGGTCAGCGGCATCTATCACCGAGAACAGCAGTCCAACCAGCTCAAGTCATGGTTCGATTCGATCTGAACGTGAAGCAGCAGAGCGCCACCGCGTGTGACCGCGCCAGGGCGATTCGCAAGGCGCTCGGCAAGCGGTCGCTGGTCATGGTCGGGCTGATGGGCTGCGGCAAGACCTCCGTCGGCCGGCGCCTCAGCGCCAGGCTCGACCTGCCGTTCGTGGATGCTGATGAAGAGATCGAGACGGCAGCTGGCAAGACCATCTCGGAGATCTTCACCGATCACGGCGAAGCGCACTTTCGGGACGGGGAGCGGAAGGTCATCGCACGTCTTTTGACGAACGGACCGCAAGTTCTGGCCACCGGTGGTGGTGCCTTCATGAACGCGGAGACCCGCGAGAACATCAGGCGAACCGGGATTTCGATCTGGCTCAAAGCCGAGCTGCCGGTGCTGATGAAGCGGGTCATGCGACGCGACAACCGACCGCTGCTCAAGACGGCGGACCCTGAAGCTCGGATGCGCGAGCTGATGCAGGAACGCTATCCCATCTACGCCGAGGCCGATGTGGTGGCCAACAGCCGCGAGGTCCCGCATGAGGTGATCGTCGACGAAATCATCGAAGCCTTGCTCCAGGGACCACTGGCGCCGGCACGGAACGGTGATGGCGTCCCCGTTTCCGAACACAACACGACGGGCTGACCGAGGAACCATGACAAGCATCAGACCGTCGGGAACCGTTGACTCGGACTCCAGTGTCCAACGGGTGCGGGTCGAACTCGGCGACCGGGCTTACGATGTCCTCATCGGTCCTGGGCTGCTCGAACGTGCGGCTGAACTGATTGAAGCTGCACTGGGGACGTGCCGCTGCGGGATCGTGACAGATGAAAACGTGGCGGCCCATCATCTGAAGACGCTGGAGAACGGCCTTCCTTCCTTCGGGAGGCACGCGGGCTCGGTGGTCCTGCCACAGGGTGAGTCGACCAAATGCTTCGCGCAGCTCGATCGCCTGTGCCAGGAGCTCCTGAAGATGGGGCTGGAGCGCGGCGATGCGGTCATCGCCTTGGGTGGGGGCGTGATCGGCGATCTGGCCGGCTTCGCTGCCAGCATCCTTCGCCGCGGCATGCGATATGTCCAGGTTCCCACGACGCTCCTCGCGCAAGTCGACTCATCCGTCGGGGGGAAGACGGGGATCAATACCCCGCAAGGCAAGAACCTGATCGGCGCCTTTCATCAGCCGAGCCTTGTCCTTGCCGACACGTCCGTTCTGACGAGCTTGCCGCCCAGGCAGATGCGCGCGGGCTACGCGGAAGTCGCCAAGTACGGATTGCTTGGCGACGCTGCCTTCTACCACTGGCTCGAGTCGCATTGGCCGGCGCTGTTTGGACACGAGACGGCGGCCGTGACCAAAGCCATCGCGCGCTCCGTCGAGATGAAGGCTGAGATCGTTGTGCGGGACGAGACCGAGACGGGCGATCGCATGCTGCTCAACCTCGGCCACACGTTCGGGCACGCGCTCGAGGCGGCAACCGGCTATTCAGACCGGCTGCTGCACGGCGAAGCTGTGTCCATCGGCATGTGCCTTGCCATCCGTTTGTCGGAAGAGCTCGGAGTGTGTCGGCCGCAGACGGCAGCGCGTGTTGCGGCTCACCTCAAGGCGGTGGGATTGCCGACGCGCCTTGCGGACGTGCCCGGCTCGGATCAGCTGCCGGACGCGGCGGGCCTTTTGGAGCTGATGCGGCAGGACAAGAAAATGCGTCGGGGCCGCCTGACGCTGATTCTTGTTAACGAGATCGGCAAGGCTTTCGCGACGCGGGATGTCGAGGACAGCAAGCTCCTGGCTTTCCTGGGGCGCGCCCGCAGCGGGCATCTCGACGGGCTGTAGCGGCCGAGGGTGCCCGCCATCGGCCCGCTGCGCCCGAGCGTCAGGGCAGAATGTCCTCCCCCGGCGCGTAGGCCTTGATCGCCAGTGCGTGAACCCCACGTTTAAGCTCGTCAGCCAGCGCTTCGTTGACCATGCGATGACGCTCGAGGCGGGATTTGCCGCGCATCTTCTCCGAGACGACGAGAACTCTGAAGTGACTTTCGCCCGTTCCCGGTGAGCTTCGGTGTCCGGCGTGCAGCTCGCTCTCGTTGATGACATCGAGACGCACCGGATCGAGCGCCAGCATCAACTTTTCGCGGATCGATCGTTCCATCGACATGTGTTGGCCTCGTGTTGGCGACCAACAGTAACACACTCGCTCTATGGCCGGAGCGCCACGCGGCCAATGCGCGCTATGAGACCAGCTTGTGCGAGCCGAGGCGCGAGATCATACTCCCGCGGCATGAAGCTCGACTCGAAATACTTCGACATGATCCGCATTCACCGCCGGAAACAAGAGGCGCGTGATGCGAAGCATGATGAGCCGTGCTGTCAGTGGAAGGGGTGTACGAACGCAGGTCGCTATCGGGCTCCGATGGGTCGCGGCCGCGAGGGCGAGTTCTATACGTTCTGTGCGGAGCATGTCCGCCAGTACAACAGCACGTACAACTACTTCGACGGCATGTCGAACGCCGAGGTCGAGAAGTACCTGCAGGCCGCCGTCTACGGTCACCGGCCGACGTGGAAGGTCGGCTTGAACGCTTGGAACCACGGTGAGCGACGCGGCCTTTCCGCAGACGAGTTGCGGCGCTTTGCCGAAGGCCGGGCTGCCAGCGCGCAAAGCTTTTATTCCTGGCGTGAACAGGAGAGGAAAAAGCCGGAATATCGCCGCGGCTTGAAACCATTGGAGCGCAAGGCGCTTCAAACACTTGATCTGCCGGAGACAGCGAGCGGCGAAGAGATCAAGGCGCGCTACAAAGCGCTCGTGAAGGTGCATCATCCCGATGCCAACGGTGGCCATCGGGGATCAGAGGACAGGTTGCGTGAGATCATTCAAGCCTATAACTATCTGAAACAGGCAGGGCTCGTTTGATCTGACGTCGGCGCTGGCCGCAATAAGATGGCGAATTCGGTGCGGATGAAAACGTGCCGGGTAGGGATAGCAAAACCAAATCGGAACAATCATTAGCATGCGTGCCCAAGAGCAAGCCGGGGTGCCCGGCCTCCCGGACATGAAGGTTTCTGTGCGCCAGGTCTTCGGGATCGACAGCGACCTTGAAGTGCCGGCGTACTCCAGCCCCAACGAGCATGTGCCGGACCTCGATACGGACTACCTCTTCAACCGCGAGGTTACGCTCGCCATTCTCGCCGGCTTCAAGCACAACCGGCGCGTAATGATCCAGGGCTATCACGGGACCGGCAAATCGACCCACATCGAGCAGGTGGCAGCCCGGCTCAACTGGCCCTGCGTGCGTGTCAACCTCGACAGCCACGTCAGCCGAATCGATCTCGTCGGCCGCGACGCGATTGTGCTGAGAGACGGCAAACAGGTGACGGAGTTCAAGGAAGGAATCCTGCCCTGGGCTCTGCAGACCAACACGGCGCTCGTCTTCGACGAGTACGACGCGGGCCGGCCCGACGTCATGTTCGTGATCCAGCGAGTGCTCGAGGTGTCCGGCAAGCTGACGCTGCTCGACCAGTCGAAAGTGATCCGCCCCCATCCGGCCTTCCGCCTGTTCGCGACCACCAACACCATCGGCCTGGGCGACACGTCCGGGCTCTATCACGGCACGCAGCAGATCAACCAGGGCCAGATGGACCGGTGGTCCATCGTCTGCACCCTCAACTACCTGCCGCACGATGATGAGGTGAACATCGTCTTGCAGAAGGTGAAGGCGTTCGCCAAATCGGATGCGAAGCGCAAGGCCGTGGCCAACATGGTACGGGTTGCCGACCTGACGCGAAACGCGTTCATCAACGGCGATCTGTCGACCGTCATGAGCCCGCGCACGGTCATCACCTGGGCGGAAAACTCCGAGATCTTCGGTGATATCGGTTTCGCCTTTCGGCTGACGTTCCTCAACAAGTGCGACGAGCTCGAGCGGCCGCTCGTGGCCGAGTTCTATCAGCGCTGCTTTGGCGAGGAATTACCGGAAAGCGCCGCCAACGTCGCGCTGAGCTAGTCGCGGAGTTTCGTTCGGACAGATGGCCCAGGGCCCAAAGCGCAAGGAATCTCCAGCCGAGCCG
>Ga0180220_1001795_pt1 | contig 14989 bp, 13 predicted proteins | sample eDN5th37CBELigBY_FD_151335 | JGI IMG/M metagenome (GOLD analysis project Ga0180220, IMG submission 151335) | Enriched backyard soil microbial communities from Emeryville, California, USA - eDNA 5th pass 37_C BE-Lig BY (version 2) (version 2) | ecosystem: Environmental > Terrestrial > Soil >... | reverse complement strand
GTATGCGGGCCGGGCTCCATCGACCAGGCGCATCAGCCCAACGAATACATCGACGTGGCGCAGGTCGGCGAATGCGAAACATTCATCGGAAAACTGATAGCTCAACTCGCAAGCTGAAGCAGTCGCCCGAGTTGTTCCGATGAGCATGTCCGGCAAGCCTGTTCCATCCACCTATTGAATTTTCACATCGGCTTCCTTGACTACGCGTTGCCATTTCTGCACATCATTCTTGACAAAGTCGGCAAAGGCCGCGGGCGTGCTGGTCGCGACTTCATAACCTTGCCCTTCGAGCTTGGCTTTCACCTGGGGATTCGACAGGACTTGCTTGAATAAATCATTCAGTTTTTTGGTGACGGCGTCGGGCAGCTTGGCGGGGGCGAAAATGCCATACCAGGTTGTCACGTCATAGCCCGGTACGCCCGACTCGGCAATGGTCGGAACATCGGGCAGCAGGGGCGAGCGCTTGCTGCCGGTGACAGCCAAGGCTCTGACCTGCCCCGATTTGATGAAGCTCATGAGCGGCGGCAGAGTGTTGAACGTAAGATTGACATGTCCCGCGACGAGATCGCTGTTGCCCGGAGAGGCCCCTTTATAGGGAACATGCACCAGCTTCGTTCCTGTCGTCAGTGCGAACATTTCGCCCGCCAAGTGCGGCGAACCGCCTTGCCCGGAGGATGCATAGGTAAGCTTGCCGGGGGACTCCTTGGCCAGCGCGATAAGCTCCTTGACCGAATGGGCGGGCAGCTTCGGGTTCACAGCAAGAACATGGGTCGTGTAGCCGATAAGGGTTACCGCTGTGAAGTCTTTGACGCAATCGTAAGGCAAGTCTTTATATAAGGCCTGGTTGATCGCGTTGGGCCCGATATTACCCAGCAAAATAGTGTAGCCGTCAGCGGGAGAACGGGCAGCCGCCTCGGTGCCGATGATGCCATTGGCGCCCGGTTTGTTTTCAATAACGACCGCATGCTTGATGCGTTCCGTTATGGCTTCGCCCAGGGTGCGCGCAAAGATATCCGCCCCTCCTCCCGGCGGGTAGGGAACAATCAATTTAATGGCCTTGTCGGGAAAGCTGGCCGCGGCTTCGGCCGCCGCAGCATCGGCTGCCGCAGCAATCGTGCCGGCCATGGCCAGTACTCCCGATCCGATACACAGGGCCAGCGTACGCAACTTTATTTTCATGTCACCTCCTTGTGGATTGGGACGGGTGCCGAGCGCGCTCGAGCAGTTGCGCGTCCGCATCGTCGAATTGCTGTGCCAGCGTATTGAACGCGATGACGTCCTGCTCAAGGTTCTCACGCCAAGTTTGGATGGTTTCGGCGAGCCGCGCAGGCGCGACCCCTCCAGGAGAATCCATTCTGCTGATGAAGCCGCTCGGTTCAATGCTGTCGGACAGTTCCGCGTCGCTGATCTTCAAATCGCCGACTCCGTATGCAACAGCCGCTGCTCGCACGTGCGCGGATGTAAGATGCTGCGAGCCCGAGTCCAGGCATGCCCGTACGGCGGTCCCGACGATTTCGTGAGCCTCGCGAAACGGCAGCCCGCAGTGCACGACCAGCGTGTTCGCGACTTCGGAAGCAGTCGTAAACCCTTGGGCCAGCACTTCCCGCATCCTGTCCTTATTGAACCGGATGTCTTTTAAAATGGCGGAGGTCAGATGCGCGGCATCGGCGCTCAGGTCCAGTGCTTGATTGATCGGTTGAAAGCCATGGTTGATCAGACTGTGAGGCCAATCCTCGTTGCGCGCCATTAAGTAAACCGTGGCGAGATGCCCCTGCACCTGCTCGGCGAAGACTTTCACGGTTTCCAGAGGCTCGGGGTTGCGCTTCTGCGGCAGGTAGGTACTTGCGGTGGCAAAGGCATCGCTAAGTTGTACCATGCCGAATTCCTGGGTATGCCAAAGTATGAAATTGCCCATCAGCCTGGCAAGGTGCGATGTGAACAAGGCGGCGTCGGATACCGGTTCTATCATGTAGTCCCAGGCATTCGTGCCGTCGCCCGCCGATGGTACCGGGCCATCATGGCCCAGCAGCTTTGCGGTGACATCGCGCCGGACCTTGACGCTGGTGCCAACCCCGTTGGCGCTGCCTAGAGGCGACAAATTATGCCGCAGCAGGCATTGGTGCATTCTTTGGGTGTCGCGCTCGAACCAGGCGGTGAACCGGCCCAGGAAGTGCCCGACGGTCATGACCTGCGATTGTTGCCAGTGCGTATAGGCGGGCATGATGGTGTGGAGATGTTGTTCACAAGTATCCAGCAGCACGGTGCGCAGTGATAGCTGCGCATTCAGCAGGCGCATCTGCTTGATGCGCAGCTTCAAGCGCATTGCCGCTGGAATGACATCCCCGCGCGAGCGGCCCAACTGCAGATAGCCGGCCACACCAGCCCCCAGTTTCGACGCGGCATAGGCTTCTATCTGAGGGTATAAATCCCCATCTTCAGCCTTCAGAGGCACTATTTCCCGGCCCTTCAGGAAAATGTCCAGCATCAGGCCGACCAGCGCATCGCCCGCCTGATCGGGAACAAGGCCGTGCTCCCGAAGCATGATTGCGTGCGCAAGGTTGACCCGCGACATTGCGCCGAACAGATCGGCATGGTCTTCCCCCGCGGCTTCTTTTGTCGCGAAGGTGAGCTTGCGTACGATATCGGCAGGCTCGGTTGAAAGTATGGCGCCGACGCCCAGGATCATGGTTGTCTCCCCCATTGAAAATCTGGTTATTTCGGATATGAATCCTCTTGCCTGATAAGTAATATGGGTGATAAGACGGCGCAGTGGAATCAGAGAATCCCAAAGAGGGTTTCGATGAAACCGAAAGCACAGACGATCGCGTTGTCCTTGTCTTCATATTTTTTTGTTGGATGGTCATGCGCTAACTCGTTTCGAAGCAATATGCATTTCGATCTTGCAGACTTGAGTCTATTCATTCACATCGGCGCGTCGTCCACGCTCACCGCTGCGGCCAAGCGCGCGCATTTATCGGTGGCCACGGTTAGCGGCCGCATCAAGGCGCTCGAGGAACAGCTGGATGCCAGGCTGCTGTACAGGACCAGCCGCGGGATAGAAATGACGCCCGCAGGCGAGAGGCTGCTGCGGCATGCGCGGCTGATTTGCCGGCAATGCGATGAACTAAAGCGGGAATTCGACAAAAGCGATAATTCGGATACCGCACATATTCGCATTTTCGCCAATACCACCGCCGTTACCGAATTCCTGCCGAGAATATTGGCCACTTACCTGGCCAGATGGCCCAATGTCACGATCGACCTTCAGGAGCGGCTGACGCGCGACATCATAAGAGGCGTTATAGATGGTTCGACCGATATGGGCATCGTCGCGGGCGAGGTCGACGTACCCGGCTTGCAGGCCCTGCTCTTCAGCACCGACACTTTGGTGCTCGTTGCGCCGATGGGGCATCCTCTTGCCCGTTGCAAATCGGTGACGCTGGATGAGGTCGCGCAATACCCGATGGTGGGCATGCATGAAGGCTCTACCATCGTGAATTTTTTGCGTGAACAATACGAGCATAACGGCCGGATACTGCCATTGCGCATCCAGCTTTACAGTTTCGAGTCCATCTGCAAAATGATCGAGTTGGGCGTGGGTGTTGGTATCGTCCCCGATTCGGCGGCCAGACGTTATGCTGCCAGCATGGCGCTGTGTATTATGCCCATCGACGAGCCGTGGGTGATCAGGAAGCGCAGCATATTGCTGCGTAGCGGCGTGGCGATATCTCCCTGCACGCAGATGCTGATCGATGCAATCAAACAGGAACCGGCTTAGGGTCTGCCAATGCTAAAAGAGTGGGCGTGAAGGCGGGCGGGGCGAACCGCTGTCATTCCAGCCAGTTCAAGTGGCCCCGTGGGTAATTGGTTAGAGTTCGATTACCTGTTTGTGTAGTGACGACCATGTCGCCAATGGCGGCGCCGCCCAACCGGGGAACGAACAAATTCGGATGAAGTTCGAAGAGCATTCCGGGCTGAATGGCCAAGGATTTGGCTTGTGCGCCGCCATCGTACGCCTGCGGGAATGCCAGGCTCGCGATGGGATCCTCGTAGGAATGCCCCAGGCCGTGCCCATGGCGGAATCGGAATATTTGATCGTCCAGTTCGGGGTAGTCGCCCTTGATGATATCTTCCGCGGCTCGATGCACCAGCGCAAGATCCGCGCCTGGCGCGAGCTTTGCTTTCATTGCGGTCCACATCCGCTCGGCCGAGCTGAAAACAGCGTCTTGATTCTTTGTGGCGCCCCCCATGGTCCCGCTACGGATGGCGTGCCCCCAGTGTCCATCCAGCAGCAGGTAAATGCCCAGTAATACTTGATCGCCCTGCTGGGGTGTTCGCTGGCATTCATCCTTGAAGAATCGGCAATAGTCGGCCTCCGGGCCAACGGTAAGCCATGTCGGCCCCGGCGTAACGCGCTACACGCTCCAATTCCGCTGGCAGCTTGCTATGCGCCGCCATGACCAGCGGACTTTCGTTCAGCAAAATTACGGGCGCCAGATCAATCGCCGGGTCATAGGGCAGATTCGCATACAGCGCCTTTCCGACGCTGACCGGCCCGGGTGTGGCCAGGCCTATCGTGTACCCATCAGGCTTGGCGTTGGCGACCAGACGCGTACCGATATTACCGCCGGCGCCCCCGCGATTCTGTACGACTATTGGCTGGCCCAGTTCTTGCTCCAGTTTCGCGGCGACTAAACGTGCCACGTTATCGCTGCCCCCTCCTGCCGGATACGGGACGACCAAAGTGATCGGCCTATCGGGATAGCCGGATTGTGCGATTGCCGGTGCGGCGCTAAACCCGGTAAGAGCGAGCCCGCTTGCAATCAAGAGAATGAGCGATTTGCGGCGCATGCCAAGCATGATTGTCTCCGGTTATTGAAATTGAAAAGTCGTGAAGTGTCACAGGAAATTTTCAATTGCGCCGCCATCGGCGGCGCTGTGGCCGTTGGCGCATAGATATACTTGCTCGCGCAGCCATTTATGGGAGGCGCTGCGGTCATTTCTGGCATGCCAAAGTTGCGTGAATCGCAGCGTCGGCAACGGTAAGGGATGCGGGTGAAATACCAGGTCGGCATGCTTTTGAAGCTTGATTGCCACCTTGGATGTCGTTGTCAAAAGTAAATTCGTACCCTCGAGGATATCGGGTATGGAGAGCAGAGAAGACACTTGAACGGCGATTTGTCTTTGCTTGCCCTGCGTTGACAGCGCCTGTTCGACGACACCGGTGGCCCCGCCGCCTTGCCGGGGCATGACCAGGTGTTTGCAGCTTAGAAATTCGTCCACGCCGAACTCCCACTGCGCCAATGGGTGGCCTGCCCGCATGAGACACACGAAATGGTCCTGGAACAATTCGGTGTGATGTATAGGATGCGTGAAGCTTGCATCGGATGCCAGGCATAGATCCACCTTGCTGGTTAGCAAAAGATCCTCCGCGGTATGGGTATTGATGTCGATGGTCTGCAGGGAGATGTTGGGCGCCTGGGCCGACAGCAGTTTGATCAGTTCGGGTAGCAATACATAGGAGCCGTAGTCGGAAATGCCCAGTGTGAAGTGCACCCTGGTCGAGCCGGGGTTGAAGTGGGGGCGGTCCGATAAAATGTCATCCAGAAGATGGACCGATTGAGTGACATTGTGGTGCATCTCCAGCGCCTTGTGGGTTGGCCGCATGCCGGCGCCCGAGCGGATGAACAAGGGATCGCGAAAAATCTTCCGCAAATTGGAAAGCCCTTTGCTGACGGCCGATTGATTCAGGCCTAGGCTGTTGGCTGCCCTCGAAACATTGCCTTCGGACATGATCGCCTGGAATATTTGCAGGTCCATGATATCAAGGTGTTTTCTGCCCATAATGATTTTCCGCCGCCTCTGCTGAGATTTTTCCTTGCCGATGGTCGGAATGAACGGCCTGGGGGTTTCGCAACTTGGGATCGCCCATACCGCCTCCACCGGGAGTCACTATACGCAACAGGTCACCCGTCCGTAAGGGGGTGGCCGAGCTGGTGGAAGGCAAGCGTTGCTCTTGCGGCGTGCCCGGATTCAATATGAAGGCGCCTAGTGCGCCCGGCCGGCCGCCATCCATGCCCTGGGCGTGAAATTTCTGCCTTGCGCTCCGTAACGCCACAGTCATATCTTCCCCGTAAAGCCTAAAGTCACGCACTATCCCCATGCCGCCGCGATGTTGCCCCGGCCCACCGGAGTCTTCGGCAAGTGCATAACGTTCCACAATCACGGGAAACTCGAGTTCCATCGATTCAACCGGCAAGTTCGAGGTGTTGGTCATGTGCACATGCACCGCATCCATGCCATCGAAATGATGGCTCGCACCTTGGCCGCCGCAAAAATTTTCGTAATCGATAAAGAAAGTCCCGGTCCGCGGGTCTTTACCGGAAAGAATCGTGCCTTGGAACGGTCCGCTGGAGGCCATTTGCCGTAGCGGGCATGCTTGGCCGATGGCGTTCATCAGTACGTCGGCCAAAATCATCGATGTAACATTGCGTGAGCTGACCGCCGCCGGAGCGACAGGGTTGACCACCAACCCCTCGGGCGCAACGACCTTCACCGCGCGGAGCAGACCTTCATTGACGGGTCCGTGAGGATCGACAAAACTTTTAAGAACGTAGTACACGGTGGCCAGGGTATGCGGCCAGGGCACATTCTTGCCGCTGCCGATCTGGGGCGCGCATCGCGACAGATCGATCAGGATGTGTTGATCGTCTATGGTAACGTCGGCGGCAAGCAGCACCGGTTCGTCCGTCAAACCGTCTTCGTCGAGCCAGTCGCTTGCCGAGTAGCTACCCGGGCGCATACCGTTGCGTATCCGCTCTTTGACCCGTATCTCGGTGCCATTCAGCATGTCGTTGATCGATTTTTCCATGGTATTGCGGCCATGCCTGGCATACAGTTGCCCAAGCCTATCCGCTCCACGCTCCACAGCCGCCACCTGTGCCGCCAAGTCGCCTCGACTGAAATGCGGCGTCCGGGAGTTCAGCAGAAACAGCTCGATCACATCGGCGTTGCGCGTTCCCGCCGTATAAATGCGTAGCGGCGGAATACGTATGCCCTCCTGAAAAATGCTGACCGAATCCCCGGCCTCGCTGCCGGGCACCCGTCCGCCGACGTCGGAATGGTGCGCTACCGCGATGGCGAAGGCAACGGATTGCCCATCGACAAAGACCGGTACGGCCACGGTGCAGTCGTTAAGGTGGGTAACGCCCACGATATAAGGGTCGTTGGCCAGAAAGACATCGCCTGGCCGCAAGGTGTCTACCGGAAACCGAGCCAGTATCTGGGGCACCAGCCTAAGGGTCGCTCCCAGATGAGCTGGCGCATTGGCCGCCAGCGAAAGCGTGCGCCCCTGTATGTCGCAAATGGCGGTTGAGCAATCGCCGCGCTCTTTGATGTTGGGAGAGTACGCAGTCCTGATAAGGCTGGCGAGCATTTCCGCCGTGCAGGCATTCAGCGCGCTTGAAATGATTTCGGTTGTTCCGGTCCGCATCGTTTGTGATCCAAAGAGTATTGTCCAGGTGCTGTTCAGCCGCGTTCCCAGGTAATTTCCAGGTTGAGCCATGGGTCCACTCGGGCTTGAAAGCCCGGCGGCACTATCGTGGTGCTGTCCATTTGCTCGATAATGGCCGGCCCGGTCAGTTGATGCCCCGGTCGAAGATGCTTCCGGTGATACACGGGGCAGCGTGATCGTGATTCGCCGTCGAAGACGGTTTCGCGGTAGCCAGTCGCGCAGGGGGCGTCCGTGTTATCAGGATGGCCTTGTTCCAGGCTCGGACGTAGCATGGGCACAATGGCGTCCAGTCGGAGCGTGACGATATCGATCTGGCTGTCGGATTGCCGGTAACCGTACTGGTCTTCATGCGCGCGATGGAAATTTTGGCGTATGAGTTCAATGCTCTGGTCCTCGATGGAGCCGCCGGGCACGGCAACGGTAATTTCATGATTCTGTCCGCAGTAGCGCACGTCGGCATGGCGCTCGAAGTACAGGCTCGAAATGTCGATATAGTTGGCGTCGAGATTGCTGCGCGCCTGCTCTTCCATTGACGCAAAGGTGGAGTTCATCACCGGGCGGATGGCGGGGTCGGACTGTTGAAGCAAAATCGTCTGGCTGAGGTTTTGCTGTATATCCTTGGTCAGTACGCCCAGTGCGCAGAAAACGCCGGCGTTTCTCGGAATCAGCACGCGAGCCATACCCACTTCGCGCGCTACCGAGGCTGCATGCAGCGGGCCGGCGCCGCCCAGGGCGATCAGTGTGAAACCCGAGGGGTCGATGCCGCGTTCGACCGACACCACACGCAGCGCCTGGGCCATATTAGCTTCCGCCAGGGAAACCACTGCGTTTGCCGCCGCGATGAGATTGGTGTTCTTAGCCTGCCCAATGTCGTGGGCGATCACCTCATGCGAGCGGGCGGCGTTGATTTTTAGCGCGCCATCGAGGAGACTATGCTGGTTCAGGCGCCCCAGAACAACGTTGGCGTCGGTGACGGTGACATTGTCGCCACCATTCTCGTAACATGCCGGCCCGGGATTGGCGCCCGCGCTTTCGGGCCCTACATTAAGCAGCCCTCCTTCATCGACTCGCGCAATACTGCTGCCACCGGCGCCGATGGTGTGAATATCGTGCGAGGTAACGCGGATCGGGTACCACTTGATGGTGCGTTGATAGGTTTTCTGGGCCTTACCCCGACGGATCATGCATACCTCGGTACTGGTTCCTCCCATGTCGAAGGTGATGAGATCTTCATAGCCAGTCAGTTTTCCCATGAATTCGGCGCTGCTGACTCCGCCGCTGGGGCCCGAAAATAGTGTGTCAATGGGGCGTTGTCCGGCCATTTCGGGGCTGAATACGCCGCCGCTGGAGCTCATTACTTTCGGAGCTACGTTGATGCCCAGCTCGGCGATGGCATGGCTGAATTTGGCGAAATAGCTGCTTGTAACGGGGATGAGCGAAGCGTTAATGGCGGTTGATACAAAACGTTCGTATTCTCGAAACTCGGGCATCACATCGAAGGACGTCACCACATGCGCCTCTTTCCATATGCTCCGGACAATTTCGGCCGCCCTGCGCTCATGGCCTGGGTTTTTGTATGAATTCAGAAAGCAGATGGCGACGCTGACGGCGCCTGCTTGGCGCAATGCCTCCGCAGCGCATACGACATCGGCATCCGATAGGGGAGTTATGACGCGGCCGTCATGACCCATGCGTTCATTTACTTCCAGCCGCAGCTCGCGCGGCACCGGCACTTGCGGCTTTTGCTGAAATGGGTCGTATACGGCGGGGCGTTTCTGGCGTGCAATCTCAAGCAGGTCGCGAAAGCCGGACGTCGTGATGAGGCCGGTTTTCGCCACTTTCCATTCAAGCAGCGCGTTCGTCGCAACAGTGGTGCCCAGGCCGACGAAGGTGACCTGGTGCCCGCTGATTCCAACTTGCTCGAATAATTCTTTTAGGCCGTTCAGAGGCGCTAAATGAGGCTGCGAGGGCGTGGATGACACTTTGTGGCTATAGGTTTTTCCAGAGTGCTCTTCCAAAAGAAACAGATCCGTGAATGTTCCGCCAACGTCAATGCCGACGCGATAGCTGGGCTGCATGGTGAACCTTTGTGTTGCTGGGGTTGAGTGGTATGGAGGCGGGCTTTTATTGAGCCTGAATGTTTAAGCTAGTGATAAGCTGGTGGTAGTTGGTCAGCTCGGCCCCCATGTATGCTTTAAATGCTGTGGGAGACTTCACCGCGGGCATTGCCCCGATCTCGATGAAACGCTGTTTGAGCGTGGGGGATCGCATCGCTTTTTCCAGCGCCTGGCTCAGGATATCGACGCGGTCTTTAGGGGTATTGGCGGGCGCGAGCATGCCCCACCAGGTGACGAAGCTGAAATCTTTCACGCCTGTTTCCGATAGGGTGGGAATGGCGGCCAATGCGTCGATCGGAAAGCGCTCCCGTCCCGTAACCGCCAGAGCGCGGGTTTTTCCGGAGCGGATGAGGGGCAGCGCGGCCGGAATGCTATCGATAAGAAAGTCTATTTCCGCACTAGCCAGTGCGATTTCCGCCGCGGCGCTGCCTTTGTAGGGGATATGAAGCAGCTTCATTCCGGTCGCCGCGGCGAATTTTTCAGCGACCAAATGAGTAGGCTGCCCCAGGCCGGCCGACCCGAATGTAAGTTCTTTGCCTGACTTGCCCGCGGCAATGAGGTCGGCCGGGCTTTTATAACTGCTTTGGGCGTTCACCACGAGCACGCTCGGCCCACTGGCCAGTTGAGCGATAGGTTCGAAGTCTTTTACCGGATCGAACGGAAGTTTCTTGAATAGGGATGGGTTTATTACATGGCCACTGGATGTGAACAGCAATGTATAACCATCGGGCTTGCTATTAGCCACATGGCTCGTACCGATGTTGCCCGAAGCGCCAGGCTTGTTGTCGATGACGACAGACACGCCAAAGCCAGCGCTGAGCTCCTGGCCGATTAACCGAGCCATGATATCAGTGCCTCCGCCGGGACTATATGGCACGACGATGGTTATCGCTGCGGTGGGAAAGCTCCGCGCATCGGCAGCGCCGCCGGCCATCGTTGCGAAGGATAAGAGCAGGGCGTGGGTCAATCGCATTGGATACTCCCGGGTCATTAATCTCTTGGTTGATGGATGTTAAGAGGCGTGATTCCGAGGAACAAGCTCGGTAGGGTGTTAATGCGTTATTCCAGTTTGGGATAATCGGTGCGCGCGGATGGCTGGGCGCAGCCTGAACAGTCGGGCCGAAGGCACCCTTGCCTTGTATCGAGGGTTTTCCTTGAACGGCAAGAGTCGCTGCGCACTGCGCAGACAGTCACGGCCTCTTCGTCGGGCGCCGCCCTGTATGGAATGGGCGCGCCTGTCGCGGCGCCCGGTTGCGGCTCAGTTGCTGATCGTCGCCAGCGTTTCGAAGCGGTCCAGGTAGCCGCTGCCGGGGGTGATGGCGGACCAGTCCGTTAGCGGGAAATCGATGACTGCCAGCCCGGCGGTGGGGAATTCTTTTTGCAGCCTGGCGAGGGCTTGCGGGCGCCCGCGGCCGGCGAGATGGCCGGCGAGCTGCTCGAAGCCGGGGTTGTGGCCGACCAGCAGGATGACGGCTTTATCGGCATCGGTTTCCTTGATGACTTTCAGGATGTCGCCGGCGGTGGCTTCGTAGATGCGGCGCTCGTCCTGCTTGGGGATGGTGGCGTTGAAGGCGGGGGCGGCCAGCCGCCACGTGTCTTGCGCGCGCCTCGCGGTGGAGACGATGGCCAGGTCGGGCGCCAGGCGGTGTTCGGCCATGTATCTGCCCATGGCTTCGCTTTGCCTGATTCCCCGCGGAGCGAGCGGCCGTTCGTGGTCGGCGACGCCTTCGGGGCGATCTGATTTGGCATGGCGTAGCAGCAAGAGGCGTAGCATGGATGTTTCCTTTTCGAGGGCGAGCCAGGCAACACAGTGTTGCGACGCATTCATTCTAGCCTGAAGACCAGCCTGCGCATGGCGTACAGCCCCAGCAAAGGGCCGGGCAGCAGCAGCCAGGACACCTGGGCTCCCATGGCCGCGTACAGGCTGGTGGCAAGATAAATGGCCGCCAAGGTCAACGAGAACCCTATGCAGTTTTGTATGGCCAGGGCGCTGCCCACCGAATCCTGCGGGCAGGCCTGGGCCGACAGCGATGAGAACTGCGGCGAATCGGCCACCACCGCGACGCCCCATATCATCAGCGCGAAGATGGCCGGCATGGCGGGGCCATCCACGAGCAAGGGGAATAGTGCGCACATCGTTCCGGAAGCGGCCAGGGCGGTAAACGCGACGCGCGCGCTGCCGACATGGGCGACCAGCAAGCCGCCCACTATGCAGCCCAAGGCGCCGGCCGCGATGATCAGGAAACTGTAGCCGGACACGGCCGCGGGGGAGGCCGCGCCGCCCAGGACGCTATACAGCAATAGCGGGGCGATGGTCCAGAAGGCATAGAGTTCCCACATATGGCCGAAGTAGCCGAAAGCCGCGGCGCGGAAATCGGGCGCCTTGAAAGCGGCCAGCGCGTTGCGCCAGTCGAAGGCGGGGCGAGGGCCCTTGCCCGTGTTCAGATGAGGTCCGTCCGCCAGCCAATATACGGCGGCGCCGCCGACCAGGGTCAGGGCCGATGAAGCGAGAATAATGGACTGCCAAGGCCAGCTCGCACCCATGGCGCGCAAGCCATGCGGTAGCGCCGTGCCCAAGGTCAGCATGCCGACGAGCAGGGCGAGGGCGAGCCCGCTGTTGTGGCGCGTCCAGGACAGGATGAGTTTCATGCCTATGGGGTAGATGCCGGCCAGCGCGACGCCGGTCAGGAAACGGAACGCCATGGCGCCGGCCAGCCCTTGCGCCAGCAGGGCGAAGCCCGCGTTGGCGGCCGCTCCGGCCAGGCTTGCGACGAAGAAGATCCTGCTGGCGGGATAGCTGTCCGCCAGGCGAGTGGCGGACAGGCCCAGCGTGCCGGCGATGAAGCCCAGCTGCGTGGCATTGGTCAGCCAGCCGATATCGCCGGGCTCCAAACGCCAGACGGCGCGCAAGGATTCGGTGATGCCGTTGGCGCTGAACCAGAGCGAAGTGCAGAACAGCTCTGCAACGATGATGATCAGAACCGGGGCGTCCAGGCGCAGGCGGCCTGGCGGCGATATGTGTGTTGCGATGGCTCGTCCCCTGAAGTTCAGCGTCCTTTTTTGTAGTATGCCATCACTCCGGCGATGAAGGGCGGCGGGATGGCGAGATGCCGGGCGTCAAGCTTCGGCGCCCAGGGCATCCATGACGCGGGCCGAATACACCAGTGCCGCGCCGGCATTCAAAGCCACGGCGACGCCCAGGGCTTCCGAGATTTCTTCCCTACCGGCGCCCGCCGCCAATGCCCTCTTGGAATGCACGGCGATGCAGCCGTCGCAGCGGGTCGTGACGGCCACCGCAATGGCGATCAGTTCGCGGGTCTTGGGGTCCAGCCTGTTGGTCTTCCCGCCGGCGGCCGATAGAGTGCCATAGCCTTTGACGGTATCGGGGCTGAGTTCGGACAGTTCGCCGATGCGATTCATCAATTCAGAGTGGTATTCGTTCCAGTTCAACATGAGCATGCCTTTTTCTAAGGTGTGGAGAAAATGAAAGCAGGGTGTGTGTGCGGCCTGGCCACCCGCGGCGCCGCGATGAGCATCGTTTTTATTGCCCGGTATAGACCGGCGTGCGCTTCTCGGCGAACGCCGAATAGCCTTCCTGGGCGTCGCGGGTTCGCACCAGGCTGATGAACGTGTCGAGCTCGAGCTGGTGCCCGTTCTGCGGATCCATGATGCCCGCGCGGACCAGCCGTTTGATGGCCTTGATGGCCAGCGGGCCCCGCGATGCGATTTTCGCCGCCAGCGCCAGCGCCGAGTCCTTGAGCTCGGCCTGGTCCACGATGCGGTTGACCAGGCCCGTCCGGAGAGCCGTCTCGGCATCTATGGGGTCGCCGGTCAGCAGCATTTCCATGGCCATGCTCAGGGGGATGGCGCGCGGCAGGCGCTGGGTTCCCCCCGCGCCCGGCGCAATGGCCCACAAGGCTTCGGCCAGACTGAATGTGGCGTTGGGGGAACATATGCGGATATCGCAGGCCAGCGCCATTTCCAGGCCGCCGGCCAGGCAGTGGCCGTTCACGGCGGCGATGACGGGTTTTTCCAGGATGCGTCCGCGCGCCAAGCCGCCGCCGAAAGCCCAATCGAGATTTTTTTCACCCGCGAGAACCTTGTTGCGAAAGCCGGGCAGCATGGTCTTCAGATCGGCGCCCGCCGAAAAGGCTTTCGTTCCCGAACCGGTCAGCACCGCGGCCAGCAGATCGTCGCGGTCTTCGAACATCTGCCAGGCGTCGGACAGCTCTTGATCGGTTGAAGGATCGAGGGAGTTCATGGCTTGCGGCCGGTCTATGGTCACCAGCAGGACTTTATCGATGACTTCGGTCAGTATGCTCACGGTAATCTCCCGACATGTTGAGGATGAGCGTCTTTATGCGTGGCGCCAAGGCCTTCACGCGGTGGTTCGCAGCGGCGCCTTGAATGCGTCGCCGAGCTGTTGCTTCAATAAAACCTTGTCCACCTTGCCTACGGGCAATAGAGGCAGTTCCGGACGGATCTCGATATGCTTGGGCCGCTTGTAATCGGACAGACAGGCGCGGCACCATTCCTTAAGAAGCTCCACGTCCTGCTCGGCGCCGGCTTTGAGGCTGACGACCGCATACCCCACCTCGCCGAACAGCGGGTGGGGAACGCCGATGACGGCGGCTTGCAGTACGGAGGGGTGGGCTTCCAGCGCCAGCTCTATTTCCCGCGGATAGACATTGAATCCACCCGACTTGAACATATCCGTGTTGCGGCCGACAAAGCGCAGATTGCCGCCGGCCATGACTTCGGCCAGATCGCCGGTCTTGAACCAGCCGTCGCTCGTAAAAGCGGCCTTGGTGGCTTCGGGCCGGTTGATATAGCCTTTAGTGCACGATTCCGCCCGGACCTGTATTTCGCCGATCTCTCCTTCCCGGCATAAACCGCCGTTCGGCCCCATGATGCGGACCTCTCCTTCGGGCATGGAGCGCCCTATCGTCACGGCCAGCATATCCAGGCTGGTGCCCGGGGCCGCATAGGTGACCGATCCGCAGGTTTCCGTCATGCCGTAGGACGTTCCGATCCTGCCCGGCATGGTGTCCAGTATCCTGAGCAGCTCCATGGGCATTTGCGCGCCCGAGAAAATATGCCACTGTATGGACCCGAACTTCGCGGGGTCGAAGCGGGGGGACTCGAGCACCATTTTGTACATGGTGGGGAAAAATTCCAGCACATTGATGCCATGTTCCTGGACCAGGTCCGGCACGTCGTCCGCCTCGAATTTCTCGCGGAAATGGATGGCGCCCCCTCCGACGATGCCATAGGAGGATACCCAGTGCATGCTGCCGATGTGATTCATGGGGTAGGGGTTGTACAGGCGCGGGTAGTCCGACACCGGCCATTGCACTAG
>Ga0180220_1001794_pt1 | contig 14991 bp, 13 predicted proteins | sample eDN5th37CBELigBY_FD_151335 | JGI IMG/M metagenome (GOLD analysis project Ga0180220, IMG submission 151335) | Enriched backyard soil microbial communities from Emeryville, California, USA - eDNA 5th pass 37_C BE-Lig BY (version 2) (version 2) | ecosystem: Environmental > Terrestrial > Soil >... | reverse complement strand
AACGGAGCGCGCCCCAATTCCGGGCGGTCGACCGCGGGCGGTCGAAATTCGGTCTTCGGGACTCGGGGGGGCGGGGGCGGGGCTTCGGGCCGGGCGGGTTCGACGAGCGGGACCCGGGGCGCGGAGGCCGTTTTGTCGACGGCCTTTCGGGCGGCGGCGGTGGCCTTGAGCCGCTCGCCGGCGGCCCGCCAGCGCGCCTCCCAAGGGTTGCTCAGGTCGGGCTCGGGGGCGAAGGGACGGGGTTCGGCGATCGCCTCGACGACCGGCCGGGGAGCCCGCCAATCGGGCTCGGCCAGCCGGCTCCGCTTCAGCGACAACCGGTGTCGACCGATCCGAAGGGGAACGTCGAAGGGCAGGGGGCGCGTCGAGTTGATCGCCACGCCGTCGAGCGTCGCCAAGGCCGCGCCCGGCGCGCCGGGCGCGGGCGCCACGCACCAGGTTCGTCCCCGACGGTGGAGGCGGCACACCTCATCGGGCAGATCGGGGTCGGTTAGCCTCACCTCGCAAAAGGCCGCTTTTCCGATCCGAACCGATATCCAGGGAACCTCCACGATCCGGATCGGTCCGGTTTCGTGTTCCTGAATATGCAGACAGATGGATTCGGACATCGCGGATTCGGCTCCTCCCTGAGCATCGCCCCGAACTTCGTCGATCATCAACCGCGCTCGACGAACAGGTCGGCGCCGCCGGCCAGCCAACGGTTCCAGGTTCCACCCAAGGCGCTGGCGGCGACGGCGACGGCCGGCAACTCGACCGTCCAATGAACGACGGCCAATAGACTAAAGCCCGCGATCGATCCAAGCAACCCAAGAGCTAGAAAACGATCCATCGACCCAACTCGGGCCAGGCCCCCCGGAAGCCGAATTAAGCTCCAAAGCCCCGCCAGTCCCAGAATCGCCAGGCCGGCGACCCCGGTCTCGGCCCCCCACTGAAACAGGCTGCTCATGGCGGTCGTCGAGGCGGGGTCGCGATCCTTGAAGAACGGTTGAACCACGCCAAAATTACCCAAACCAACCCCCACGACGGGAAACTCCCGAAAAATCCGCGCGGCGTCTCCCCAAACCTCCCGATTGGCTTGCCAGTCGGGCGCCTGAACCGGCGGGGTCGCGCCCGTCAGGTCGGCCCAATACACCTGAAGCCCAGCGCCCAGGGCCAGGAAGCCGAGCAAAAGCGTCGTCGCGCCGAGGGACGACCAGCGCCCTCCGGGAACGAGCGCCAAGGCGGGGATTCCCACCATCGCCAGCCCGATTGCGGCGGGAGCCGAGAACCAGGGGCCCCCGGCCAGACCCACCAGGCAAGAGCCGACGACGAGCAGGATCGACAAGAGCACGACGAGGCTTCCATGTCCCGAGCGGGTCAGGCGTTCGATCATCGACTCGCGGCTCCCCCGGGGGGCGAGCAAATGCAGCACGACGGACAGGGTCAGCGGGAGGGCCAAAGCCCCGAGGGCCAAAAAGCCCCCAACGCCGCCGGGAAGGGTGCCGAAGGTGAACGGGATCGACACGGCCAGCGACGCGCCCGGAACCGCGCCGGGAGCCGGGGTCGTCGGCAGGTTTTGAAGCGTCGCGACCGCCGGGGCGCCGAGCAGGTCGTTGACCGTTGGCGACCACCAGGGGCCCGAGCCGGGCGCGATGAAGCCGAAAAATCCCCCGGTTCGGGCGCTGATCTGGATCGCCGCCAGCGCCGCGTTGAACAAGAACCCGACGATCACCGCTCCCCAAACCAGATAGAGCCGCTCCAGCCGATCGACGTAGTGCGACGCGCACCAAAAGACGCCCAGGCAGACCGTCGCGAGGATCAGGCCCCGCAAAGTCCCCGAGCGGTCCAGGCTGGCCGGCGACCGGATCGCGGGGGCCTCGCCGAGCGCCGCGGCCGGATCGTCGGCCCGAACCAATTCGGGAAGCGCGCCGTGGGCGTAGACCTCGCGGGCCGTCGGCGAGAGCCGCTCGGCCAGCCTTCCGGGCAAGGGCGCGATCTGCGCCGCGGCCAGGGCCAGGACCAAAAGCCCCAAAAGGCCCAGGGGCGTCTTGAGGATCGGCGTCCGCCCCTCCAGAAGTTGCCGAAGGAGCATCAAGAGCGTCGCGGCGCCAACCCCCCCGGCCAAGACCGGACGGCACCACCACGCCGCGCCGCCGAACCCGAGGATCGTTCCCAGAACGACCCCGGCCAACAGCGCGCCCAGGGCGACGTCAATCAGGGCGGAAAGCTTGTGTCGCGTGTTCACGAGTCGCGGACTCCGGGGAGGATCGCCTTCAAGCGGGCGGTGGATGTCGGATTTACAAGGCGAGCGGCGGCCGAAGGCCGGGCGAGGGTCATGGGATTTCGGGGTGGGCGTGGTTCGCAAAGATCGCGAGCCACGGCGTTTCCGCAAACCCCGCGATCCTCATCCGGCCTGGCGGCCGCCTTCTCCCGGAGGGAGAAGGATGATTGGCCATCGCCTCTCTTGATATCTCCAAATTCATCATCATGAAATTGTTCATCCCTCGACCCCCGCGCCCGCCAGCGTCTCTTCGGTTTGGCGCTCGCTCCGCGCCGAGGGGAGGGCGCGGTCGGCTCGGGCGGGGAGGGCCGCGGCGGGGGGGGCGTAGCCGTAGCTCGACCAGTTTTTCAGACCCTCGCGGAGGCTGTTGACGACCACGCCGGCGATCTCGACGCGCGACTGGCGGAGCACCGCCTTGGCCCGTTGGAGCGTCACCGTCGGATGGGCGCCGGCCCGGACGACCAAGAGCGACGAGTCGACCATCCGGCCCAAGACCCGGCAATCGGCCATCCCCAAAACGGCGGGGCCGTCGAGGATCACCCGGTCGTAGTGATGGGTCAAGGCGGCCAAAAGCTGCCGAAGCTCCAAGGTGCCGAGGATCTCGATCGGCACGCCGGAGGGGTCGCCGGTGGCGATGAAGTCGAGGTTGTGCAGCTCGGTCCGCCGAAGCGCCCGCTGCCAGGGGATCGTCCCCTTCAGAACGTCGACCAGCCCCAAGCCCAATTCGTCGGCTTCGTCGTCGTCGGCTTCGTCGGGGAAGACGTCTCCCAGGCTCGGGCGGCGGAGGTCGACGTCCATGAGCAGCGTCCGCTCGCCGGCCCGGGCGCAGGTGGCGGCGAGGTTCAGGGCCGTCGTGCTTTTACCGTCGCCGGCCTTGGCGCTTGTGACCAAGAGGCTGACGATCGGCCCGACCTGGTCGGCCACGCCCAAGAGGCTCGCCCGGATGTTGCGGAAGGCGTCGGCCGCGAGCGAGTCGGGCGCCGCGGAGGTCAGCAGGTGGCCGCCGCGATGGATTCGGGCCGTGCGGACGATCCGGGGGACGACCCCCAGAAGCGGCAGCGCCAGGCCGTGGCTGACGTGCTCGGGAACGCGAACCGAGTGGTCCAGGTGCTCCAGCGCGAAGACCAAGACGAAGCCCAAACCGAAGCTGACGAACAGCCCCATCGCGATCGAGATGACCCGGTTCGGCTTAATGGGAACGGTTGGCTCGACGATGTTGGCGGGAACCCAGACCGGCTCGTTCTGCGACCGGGCCAGGATCTCGAAGGAGGCGATGTCCTGCTCCATCTTGGCGATCTTGGCGCTGGTTTGCTGACGGTCCTGCATCAGCTCCAGGAACTTCTGCTGTTCGGGCATCGCCTGCTGGATCCGTCCCAACAGGTCCTGAAGCTGGGCCTTGTCGTCGTCGATCTCGGCGCGTTGTTGCTCCAAGAGCATTTCGTTGGGGTCGGCGGCCATCGCCAGCTTCTCGGGCTGTCGGAGAGCGTTGAGCGATTCGATCTCGGCCATCACGTCGTCGAGCCGCGAGGCGAACTCGCGGGCGGCGGGGTCGGAGTTGAAGTTCCGCACCTTCCCCTTCAGCGCCTCCAGCCGCTTGATCCACTGGCGCTTCTCGGCCAAGAGCGAGGCCATCCGCTCGTCTCGCCGATGGTCCTGGCTTTGGAGACCGTCGAGGGGGCTTCGATCGAAGTATTGCGCGATCATCAATTTTTGGCTCAATTCGACGAGCCGCGACTGCTTTTGGGACAGCGATTGGCCGAGGTTGACGTATTGCTCCTCCAGGATGCTCCGTCCCCCCGGGCCGATCGAGCCGAGCGTTCGGAGCATGGCGAACATGGTTTCGCTTTGTTGCCTCTGCTCCTTCTTGAGCTGGTCGAGATTTTGGCGGGCGTACTCGATGGTCCCGTCGACCTTGTCGCGGCTTTCCTTGTTGGCCGTGTTCCTCAGCTCGTCGAGCAGGGCCTCCAAGAGCCGTTTGGTCAGCGCGGGGTCTCGGCCGTTGAGGGTGACGTTGTACCACTCGGTTTTGCCGACCTGGCGCACGCCGACGTTCTTGACGATCAGCTCCATCGCGGGGTCGTCAAGCTGGCTCAACTCCGGCGCGAGGCGGGCGTTGGCGACGACCATCTCGGCGAGTCCCCGGCTTTGGAGTCGGGCGACGAGGTTGGGGGCGTACTTCTCTTGGGCCCGGGCGTTCTCTTGGCTCGCGCTGTGCGAGACCAGGGTGGAGAGGGCCTGATCGTAGTGGGGGGGCTCCACCTTGATCTCGGCCTTCGCCTGGTAGATCTTCGGCTGGCGCAGGGCCATGATCGACGTGACGATCGACAACGGCGCGGCGACGGCCAGAATCAACCAGACGCGCCGACGGGCCGCGGCGACGTAGTGGGCCGGCGTCTTGACCGCGGCGAGGTCGGGCCCGACGGCCACCGGATGCGCCGGAAGGGGCGTCGCGGAGAGACCGCCGGGGAGCATCGCCCCGGCGCCTTGCGAGACCGGGCTGAGCGCCGCGGAGGGTCCGCGATGGGGCCTGATTCCGTCCATGGTCGACTCCCTCTCCACTGTCGGGTGTTTCAACGTCGCGCAACCAACTCGGCGGCCCGGGCGTCCGGCCTGGACGACTTCACAAGCCCCGCCAGCCCGCCGAAAATCCCCCGGCCCTCGACGACGGCGGCTCTCGGAAGCGCCTCGGCCCGCTCGCGGACCGCCTCGGCCGCCGCCGCCGCCTCCGTCTCCGCCGCCTCAAGAGCCTCCAGGCGCTCGCTGAGGCTCCGACCCAGCCGCCTGAGGTATCGGAAGACAATGTCGGGGGAGTACTCGCCATCCTCGTCGAGCCACAACGTCACGGTCACGGCGATTCGGGCTTCGGAGTCCTGGGCGTCGGGAAGTCGAAAGACCACCCCGGCCGTCGGCGTCGGGTCGTCCGAATCCTCAAGCGACGGGATTCCTCCCTCGCCGTGGTCGATTCGGATCCGTCCGCCGCCCAAGTCGTCGGCCGTCTTCTCCATGATCTCGAAGGCGGCCTCGGGAGAGGAGCAAAGCTCCATCCGCTGGATCGCCTCCCAGGTGATCTTGGCCGCGCTCCGCTCTTGCCGACCCCGCGCGACCCGGGCCTGGAAGTCGTCCAGCAGGTTGTTCAGCTCGTCGCGCCGGCTCGTCACCACGATCAAGAAGGCGAGGCAGCCCGAGAGCCCCAGCACCAAGGCCAGGAACTCGCTGCGGAGCGAGACCCCCAAGAGCACCACGCCGCAGAGGAACCCCGAGAAGCAGTAGAGCAAGAGCGCCGCTTGTCGGGGGTTGAGGCCCAAACCGATCAAAATATGATGAACGTGTCGTCTGTCCGCGGCGCTCATCGGCAGGTTGCGCACCCATCGCCGGAAGATGGCCATCGCGGTGTCGGAGATCGGCAGACCCATCGCCAGGATCGGAAAGAGGATCGAGATGGCCGAGGGCCCCTTCAAGGACCCTTGAACCCCCACGACCCCGATCAAAAGGCCGATCAAAAGCGCTCCGCTGTCGCCCAGGAAGATGCAGGCGGGGTGCCAGTTGTAGAGCAAAAAGCCGGCCAGCGACCCGGCCAGGGCCACCGCCAGGATGGCGACCTCGGCGTTCTCGTTGTGGATCGCCACCAGGGTCAACGTCCCGCTGACCAAGAGCCCCACCCCCGAGGCCAGCCCGTCCATGCCGTCGATCAGGTTCCAGACGTTCATGCAGCCGAGGAACCAAAAGAGGGTCACGGCCAGACTCGCCGGCGCCAAATCGATCGGAAAGCCCAGGATGGCGAACGAAGCGGACGGATTGAGAAGCTCGAAGTTCAACCCCAGCACGTCGATCCGCTCGATCCGAATGCCTCCCAGGTAAAGCGTCATGACGGCCGCCGCTTGACCCAGCAGCTTGACCCGGGGGCCCAGCGATCGGGTGTCGTCGACGTAGCCGACCACCAAGACCAAAAGCGCGGCCGCGAGGATCGCCCACTCATGCGAGAGGTCGGGGAGGTTCACCAGAATGTTGGGCGACCATCCCGAGAGGTGGGGAAGGAAGACGCCGCAGGCGATGCCCATCGCCAGGCCAAGCCCTCCCAACCGAGGGACCGCGCCGACGTGGACCCGCCGGAACTGGTCGGGCCGGTCGATGGCGCCAACCCATCCGGCGAACCGCGTCACCAGCGGGGTCGCCAGCACGCAGCCCATCATCGCGAAGGCGAACACCATTAAATAGCCGTTGGAGATCACCATGAGTCGCGTTCCTCCACGACACGGGACGGGATCGAGTCGGACGTCGACGCCATCGAAGGCGCGAACCCTCCGCGCGATCGAACGACTCGATCACAACGGCCAACCTCGGAATTTCGAGGAAGCGCTCCGGCCGCTCCCAACTGGGCGGCGGAGCGGGGGAGGCTCGATCCTCCCAAGACACCGACGACGGTTCGCTCCGGAGCGGCGAGCCCCGCGCGATCCCTCAATCGCCAATGGACGGACGTGATGTAGTGGCGCGACACGGTGAATCTCGTCTTCCTTGACTCGCGCGGGTGCAAATCTTTCCCCCACGGCGTCCAGCCGAAGGGGTCGGATACTCTCTGGGAGGGGGAGTATCCCCTTTTCCCGGGCGCGGGTCAAGCGCGAAACTTTAACGAAAAACCGCGCCGATCCCCGTTTTTTTCGAGAATCACCAACCCAATCGGGCCGCTGGATGGGTCCATCGAAACAGGCCGACGCGAATCGTCCTTCTCCCCCCTCGGAGAAGCTGGCCGCGGGCCGGATGAGGGCCGAGGGTTCGCGGAGAAAGCGCCGAGCGCCGGGCGCGTTGGGAACCTCGCCCGGCTCGTCTCGGAAAAAGCGCGTCGGCTCGCGCGCCCAATCGAGTGAATCCTGGTAAATTGCCCGGGCGAATGGTCGAAGGGCTTCCTTCCCTTCCCGGAGTCTATTGAGGAAACGGTCGAAGATGTCGAAGCGCGTGGCGTTGGATGGGAAGGTCGCGGTCGTCACGGGGGCGGCGAGCGGGATCGGTCGAGCCTTGGCCGGTTCGCTGGCGAGGAGGGGATGCCGGCTCGCCCTGGTCGACATCCAAGAGGAGGGATTGCGCGAAACCGTCGAGGGTCTGCCCGCCGACGCCGTCGCGAGCCGTCGCGTCGCCGACGTGTCGGACCCGGCCGCCGTCGCCGAGCTGCCGGCGTGGGTCTTGGCCGATCATGGCGGCGTCGACATCGTCGTGAACAACGCGGGGGTCGCGCTCGGGGGAACCTTCGAGAAGATCGACCCGACGGATTTCGAGTGGCTCTTCGCGATCAACTTTGGGGGCGTCGTGCGGATGACGCGCGCGTTCCTTCCTGATCTCAAGCAGCGCCCCGAAGGCTGGATCGTCAACATGTCGAGCATCTTCGGCCTGGTCGCGCCGCCCGGCCAAACAGCCTACGCGGCCAGCAAGTTCGCCGTCCGAGGGTTCTCGGAATCGCTCCGGCACGAGCTTCGAGAAACCAACGTGAGAGTCTGCGTGGTCCATCCGGGAGGCGTGGCCACCTCGATCGCCGTCAACGCCCGCATCCCCAAAGACGCCGATGAACAGGCCGTGGCCGAGGGGCGAAAAACCATGCAATCAGTCTTGAAGATGCCCCCGGACAAGGCCGCCGAGGCGATCGTCAAGGGAATCGAAGCCCGCAAGCCCCGGATCCTCGTCGGCCGCGACGCCCGCTTCGGCGCGTGGCTCGAACGCCTCTTCCCCACGACGCACTGGAACCTGATCGAAAAGACCGCGATGCGCTGAGGTCGGCCATCCCCCCCGGGAGCGCCGCTCTCCCGATCGGCTCTGCTCCCCATCGGTGGTTGGCCCGGACGCCAATCGGGAGATTGGCGTTCCCAGGATGGCCCGCCGCCCGTGGCTTGATGGTCGACCTCGCTACGAGCCTCCGCCGCCGTCCGAGTCCAGGTCGTCGAGCATCGCCTGAAGTCCGGCGAGTTTCGAGAGGTTCCGTCCCGGTCCAACGGTTCGGGGGGCCCGCGAAATCGGCGCGACGACGATGGGATCGGGATCGGGACTTACCGTCGCGCCGACCTCGGGGGGGAGGTTGATTCGCGACTGGATCAACGTGATGACGTGGGCGATTTGGAGGATCCCCTCGTACTCGACCCGTTCGTCGGGGTCGAGTTCGCCCTGGGAGGCGGTCTTCTCGGCCAGGGCGTCGAGCCTGGCCAGCACGTCGTCGGGCGCGTGCAGTTCGGCGACCTCACGCGCGGCCTCGACCGACAGTTGGGAGACGATCGAATCCAAGAGCCGGTCGAGCGTGGTTGGGGGTTGGTTGTGCGTCATGCGCGGCATCATAACCCCGGGGCGGTTCGGCTCAAGCTCAATACGAATCGGCGCTGATGACCTCGCCGCCGGCGACGGAGCCCAGGGCCCGCCAGGCCTGGCCATCAATGGCGTCTTTAATGAAGCGAACCGAGCCGTCGCCCAGAAGCGCGTTGACGCCCCCGGGGTGATAGCTTCGGGAGGTGATCGCCCCGTAGGTGGGTCCGCCCACCTTCTCTCCGGTGGTGCCGATGTCGATGTCGGCGTTATCGGGGCCCCCTCGGATCACTTTGTTGGGGGGCCAGGCGGTGGTGAAGCCCGTCTCGAGCGCCGCGCCGTCGACCCACTCGGCGTGCGCGAACTTGTAGGTTCCAGCGCCGCTTTGGTACTCGGGGGCCGCGGCGTAGGGGTCGGCGAAGGGCGTGGGAATCGAGCCCGGCTCTTGCACGTTGGGCAGCGAGCAGTCGGTCAGAAAGCCCTGGTAGGTCTTTACTTCCGAGAAAACGACGGTGTTGCTCAGTCCGTCGGTGAAGTCGCCGAGCCGCCGGCTCCGGTTCGGGCCGAACGCCCCACGATTGCCGGGCGTTCCCAGACCGCCGAAGATGTACCAATCGCCGACGTTGGCGTTGTAGTTGGCCACCCCGTACTCCTTGCCGGGGGAAATCTTCGGCTCGGGGCGGACCTCGCTCGGGCAGATGAACGCGGAGAACTGGATCCGCGAAATCGTCGTGTTGTCCGGCATCTTGTACGAAAGCGTGTAGTTGGTCGCGTTGAAGACGGTTCCCTGCTCCAAAAACGGCAAGAGCCGCGACTGGGCGCTCCACCCGTTGGACCAAAACTCCGAGCCGTCCCTCGCCACCACCAACGACGGCGGCAACGCCCCCTGCGAACTCTCGTAATTGGCCAGCGCCAGGCCGATCTGCTTCAGGTTGTTCGTGCACTGAATCCGCCGAGCCGCCTCCCGCGCCGCCTGAACCGCCGGCAACAACAAGGCAATCAACACGGCGATGATTGCAATCACCACCAACAGCTCAATCAGCGTGAAACCCCTGGATTGAAGGCGCGGCATGGGCGTTCTCGACTCTCTCGTGGAGGAAAGCAAGGGGAAGGCCGGACTCTGGTGGACCAGCCGGAAGGCAATTGAGACTCAGTTTCAACAAAAAACAGTGATATCGGCCATCCTCGCCATCGTCAAGGGGCCGGGATGAAAAAATTCCGTGGAAATTGGCCGCGCTTTGAGAAAAGCGGAGAAAAGAAGAGCGGCCCGCCACCAAGCGGAGGGGGCGCCGGAACGGGGTCGGGAGGGCGAGGCTCCCGCCGAGCCCCACGGTTTGCGTCGGCTCGGCGGGAGCCTCGCCCTCCCGTTTGCGCCCCCCGCATGGCGTCGGCTCGGCGGGAGCCTCGCCCTCCGGGGGGGAAGGAGGTTCGCGCGGCTTCAAGTTATGGGGCCAACACGATGGGAGGCCCGCGATCAATGCGTCATTTTCCGTCGAGTTCCACGCCCACCGACTCGATGCGGCCGGCGAAGGGGTTTGGGGATTTGTAGGGGCCGACGGGGTCGCCGTCGTCGAGGCCGATTTGGAGGCCGTCGACGGGTTGGCGGGGGATGAGCTTGGCTTGAGCGGGCTCGACGAGAGCGCCGTTGGTTTCGAGGGCCAGCTTGCCCAAGGCGTCGAGCCGGGCGACGATCTTATGATCGCCGGGCGGGAGCGCGGGGCCGACGATCCGATGGGCGTTGGACCGTCCCGTACCCGAGCGGACGAGGAAGACGGGTCGGCCTTCGTCCAGGAAGAGGGTGAAGCCGAGGGCCCTCCCGCCTTGGGCGGCGATCACGCCCCCCGGCCGCTCGTCGGTCGTCTGGAATCGGGCCGTGACCGTGAACCCCTTGCCGACCACCGCCGGCGCTTCGCTTCCGGTTAGATCGGCGCCGTGGTTCAGGTTGAACCTTCGTTCCGGGTTGAGCTTCGCTTGGGGTGAGCGGTCGGCCCGCCAGGCGCCCAAGGGAAGAACGTCGGCGCGGGCGGCGTAGGCGTCCCACTTGGCGGCGAGGTCGCGGACGCGATCGGGCTCCTCGCCGGCCAAGTCGTGGAGTTCGGAGCGGTCGACGGCGATGTTGTACAACTCCCAGGGTCTTCCCTCCTTGGCCACGAGCTTCCAGTCTCCCTCGCGGACGGCCCGGTTCCCCTCGTGCTCCCAGAAAAGGGGCTCGGCGCGGTTCAGGGGCTCGCCGTTGAAGGCGGGGCGGAGGCTCACCCCTTCGCGGGGCTTGATCGCATGACCGTCGAGTTCGGCGGGATACGACGCTTCGGCCAGGTCCACGCAGGTCGCCATGATGTCGATTAGGTGTCCGGGTTGGGTTTCGAGCTTCCCAGCGCGCTCGGGCTGGATTCCCGCGGGCCAGTGGGCGATCAAGGGGGTGGAGATCCCCCCCTCGTGGACCCAATGCTTGTACTCGCGGAACGGGGTGTTGCTGACGTTGGCCCAGCCCCGGCCGTAGGCGATGTAGGTGTCGGCGGGTCCGGCCATGACGCCGGGGCCCGTGCGGACCCAACGGCCGTCGCGGGTTTGCATCGGCGGCTTGTAGTTCGGCTGGAGCTCGTCGGGCCCCAGGGGCTTGAGGTCCTCGGGCGCGGGCTTGCCGGAAGCTCGCCCGTTGGTCTCGGCGCACGCGCCGTTGTCTTGAAGGAAAAGAATCAACGTGTTCTCAAGTTGGCCGCTTTGCTTCAATTCCTTGACGACTCGGCCGATGCCGGAGTCCATCACCTCGATCATCGCCGCGTAGACCTCCTTGCAGCGAGCCTCCCACGCCTTGTCGTCCACGTCGTCCCAGGCGTCGGAGCCGGGGGTGAGTTCGGCGTCGGCGGGGATCAGGCCGATCTCCTTCATCCGCTTGAACCGAGCCTTGCGCAACGGGGCGTAGCCGGCGTCGAACTCGCCCTTGTATTTGGCGACGACCTCCTCGGGGGCGTGCATCGGCCAGTGGGCCGCGGTGTAGGACATGTAAAGGAAGAACGGCTTGTCGGGCGACTCGGTTTGATGTTGCTGGAGGAACCGGACGGCGTTGTCGGAAATGGCGTCGGTGTAGTAGAACGATTCGGGTTGATATTCGGGATCGTTGGCGACGGTGATGTATTGGTCTTGCCGGGTCAGCGTCATGGGGTCGAAATAGCTCCCCGCGCCGTTGACGGTGCCATAGAACTTCTCGAACCCCCGTCCCAGAGGCCAGGTGGAGCGGTCGGCGTCTGGGGCGATGAACCGGGTGACGTGCCACTTGCCGACCATGTACGTTCGATAGCCCGCCGGCCGAAGAACCTCGGCGATCGTCGCCGAATTCCGGTTCAAGACGCCTCGATAGCCGTCGTGGCCTTGGTCTTGCATCATATGTCCAATCCCCGCCTGGTGGGGATAAAGCCCCGTCAAGAGCGAGGCGCGCGTCGGACAGCATCGGGCGGTGTTGTAAAACTGGGTGAAGCGGACCCCACCCTCGGCCAGGGCGTCGAGGCTCGGCGTCTGGTGCTCGCCGCCGTAAGAGCCCAGGTCGGAATAGCCCATGTCGTCGCTCATGATGAGCACAATGTTCGGCCGAGCGTCCGCCGCCGTCGCCCGGCCGAGGCTTCCCGCGAAAATCAATCCAAGCATCAAGATCAACCGAAGCGTCCGCGTCGACATCGCCGCCTCCTCTGTTCATTGCCCTGGATTCCCCCGCGCCAACCGAAACCAACAGCGCGGCCGATACCAGGCTATCAGAGCGGTGGAGACGAGGGGACGGCTTACCGTATCGAGTAAAATGGTTTGCCCGCCCGGCGCCCGTGGCCCGCGTGGGCGTCGCCGGTTTATAATTTCCTTTGGAACGCGCTGGGTTGTTGAGTATTTGGCGGTCGAGACCATGCGAACTTTGCTGGAACGGGCTTTCGCCGAGGCGCCGAAGCTCCCCAAGGCCGAACAAGACGCTTTGGCGTCTCGGTTGCTGGCCGAGTTGGACGTTGAAAACGACTTTGACCGAGCGATCGCCGAATCCGCCCCAAAGCTTCGCCGCCTGGCCGAGGAGGCGATCGCGGAGTTCCGCCGAGGATCGACGGAGGAACTGGACCCGGATCAATTATGAACTCGTCGGTTATCGCGCCTCTATGCTCGCGAGACGGCGACACCGTGATTTGGTTCTGGATTGGGCCGCACGCCGAGTACGACGAGTTGTTGAAGCGGCTGTAGGGAGAGAGACTCACCAATGAACATCACGCGCAACGGTTCCAAACCCTCCGTCCAGGGCTCGGCCGACTGGTTCACCGGTTCGGTTCGGCTCGACCCCTTGTTTCAGCCCGAAGCCCCCGCGCGGAGCGCGGGCGTTTTGGTGACGTTCGAGCCCGGCGCCCGAACGGCCTGGCACACCCACCCGCTGGGTCAAACCCTGGTCATCACCGCCGGCCTCGGCTGGGTCCAGCGCGAGGGGGACCCCATCGAAGAAGTCCGCCCCGGCGACGTCGTCTGGTTCCCTCCCGGCGAAAAACACTGGCACGGCGCCACCTCCACCACCGCCATGACCCACATCGCCATCCACGAACAACTCGACGGAAAAGCCGTCGATTGGCTTGAACACGTCACCGATGAACAATATCGGCGGTGAGCCGGCGAGCGAAACCGGTGACCGTAGCCGTCGGATTCGAGTTGGTCGTCCCGTAGGGCGGGCATCGCCCGCCGGGGAGCGGCCGTCGCCAAGCGTTCTTCTCCCCAAGGCCAACGCGCCGGATCCGCGCCCGCGGCCTCTCCCCGGCGGGCGATGCCCGCCCTACGCGCGTATCCCAATCCGCGACGTATCCCCACAGCGCGCAAGGCGGTGAATGGGGAGAGGGCCCGTGGTGGACGACCAACTTTAGACCGACGAGCTATTCCCCGAGAGACCACGGCGAATCCGGAGGAACGGTCTCACCTCCCTTCGGCGATCCCCTCAAGCCCCCGCCGCGCCTTGGCAAACCCAGCCTTCGGGCATGGCGCCGGTGGCGAGGAATTGCTGGAGGTCGGCGATGGCTTCGGGCGAGAGGGAGTCGTCGGCTTGGGGGTAGATGACGCGCTCCTCCTTGAAGTTGTGGGCTTCGAGCGAGCTGGTGAGTAGGTCGCACAGCTCTTTGAGCTGTTCGATTTCGGCGCCGGCGTCCACGAGTTCGGTTAGGGCGTCCATCAAGCGCCACATCTCGCCGTGCTCGCGGACCATGACGAAGATCGGCGCCATGAGGCCGCCGCGTCGCATGGGAGGGAAGAGGAACGCCTCCTCCAAGTAAATGTGCCGCCTCAGGGCGTCGAGCGCCTTCGAAAGCGCTTCGACCCGCGTTTCTCCGGCCTGCAAACCCGCGGTGAACTCGGCGATCCCGTCGTCGATCTCGTGGTGCTCCCGCTCCAGCGCGTCGGCGAGCGATTCATTGGCCATGGCGACCTCTTTGGCGTGATTTGGGGAACGGAATGGGACCTTTCCTCGATCCTAGCGGCGCCGCAGGCCCGGCGAAAGCGCTCGGCCCGCGCGGGGTCGGCTCGGCGTTTGCGTGGATTTTGAGTTGAGGGAAGGTGTTCCCATTTGGATTTTGCCCGCGGGAGGGGGAAGGCGAGGCGATGCCGGCGGCTCCCAAGATCCAGGATTACGCGGCGATCGGCGACGGGCGAACCGTCGCCCTGATCTCGCGCGAGGGCTCTCTCGACTGGTTCTGCCCGCCCCGGTTTGGCGATCCGTCGCTGTTCGCGGGCCTTCTCGACGCCCGAGTCGGCGGCGCCTGGAGCATCGCGCCGGCCGGCGATTTTCAAACGGAGCGCCGGTATCTCGACGACACGAACGTCCTGCAAACGCGCTTTCAAACCGCTTCGGGCGCTTTCGTCCTGACCGACTTCATGCCCGTCGCGTCGGAGGAGGAGAAGCGGCGGCGGCTCTGGCCCGAACAAGAGCTGATCCGCCGCGTCGACTGCGAGGAGGGCGAGGTCGAGACGGTCGTCCGCTTCGACCCCCGGCCCGACTTCGGCCGCGCCCGGTTCTCCCTTCAAGACGGCGGGAAATGGGGCCTGAGGGTCGACCTTGGCTCTCAACTCTTCACCCTTTTAAGCGATCTGAAATTCTCAACGAACCCCGATGGCGGGGCCTGGGCGCGGTTTCGGTTGAGGGCGGGAGAGTCGGCGACGTTCTCTCTCTTGTATTCCACCGAGGGGCCGGCCGTGTTGCCGCCGCCGGCCGAGTTGTACGCCGAGAAGCTCGAACTCACAACCGAGTGGTGGCGGCGTTGGGCGGCCCGGGCCCTCTACGAAGGGCCGCATCGGGAGCAGGTCGTCCGAAGCGCCCTGGCGCTGAAGCTCCTCTCGTTCGCTCCGTCGGGGGCCGTCGTCGCCGCGCCGACCACGTCGCTGCCCGAGCGGATCGGCGGCTCCTTGAATTGGGACTACCGCTTCTGCTGGCTCCGCGACGCCGCCTTCACCGTCCG
>Ga0180220_1001791_pt1 | contig 15001 bp, 11 predicted proteins | sample eDN5th37CBELigBY_FD_151335 | JGI IMG/M metagenome (GOLD analysis project Ga0180220, IMG submission 151335) | Enriched backyard soil microbial communities from Emeryville, California, USA - eDNA 5th pass 37_C BE-Lig BY (version 2) (version 2) | ecosystem: Environmental > Terrestrial > Soil >... | reverse complement strand
TGAAGGGGTCGGGTACGGGGCAAGGGCGGGGGGGCCGCGGAGGCGGCAGCGTCCACGGGTGCGGGCGGGGTCGTCCCGAGGGGGGCGGAGTCGCGGGCTGAGGTGTCGGGGGCTTGCCCTGGGATCGCAACGTGTGGCGTCGTCTACACTTGCGTGAAGGTCGTTGCGCGTGGGGGCGTCGGGTACGATCTTGAATAATTTACCGGTCGTAACGTCTTGCGTCGTCGCGGCCTCACCGTCACTTCCCCACGGGAGATCTCCAATGCAAAAAGCGGTATGCGCCGCGGCTGAGAGCGGAGTTCGGCCCGACGGTCTCTGCCCTCCTGGACCGTCTCTCCCAGTTGGAATCACGGCTCCGGGGCGGCGGCGCCTCTCCGGGCACCAGGTCGGCGGGGGAGCCGACACCTCAATAAAAGGAACTTTCATGAGAGCAATTGGAACCGCGGTCGTCGCGCTGGCGCTCCTTCTCGGCGCCAGGGAGGGTCGGGCTCAGCAGGATTCGGTCTTAAGGTGAAGCGTGAGGGTACGGAGCTCCTCCGCCTCAACACGGACGGTGGGTTCGTGGTACGCGGCTCCGCGACCGGGGAGATCCCGGCGCAGGGAAGCGGCGCCCGGCTCATGTGGTTCCCGGCGCGCTGGGCGCTGCGCGCGGGGAAGGTGGATTCGTGGGGCTCGACGTACTGGGACCCGACCAACGTCGGGGCGGGATCGGTGGCGTTCGGATACAATACCAGGGCTACGGGCACAAACGCCTTGGCCGCCGGGGAGGGGACGACCGCGACAGGGGGCAATTCGGTGGCTTTGGGCAATTTGTCCACGGCTTCCGGGGACGGATCTTTCGCCGCCGTGAACGGCACCGCTGGGGGTAGCGGCGCGATAGCCATGGGGAACGGCGCCCAAGCAACCGCCGACGATGCGCTGGCATTTGGGCCGTCCTCTATCGCTAATGGCTACGCATCGGTGACGATCGGCCCGTCGATCGCCAATGGCAGCTTTGGCGTAGCCATCGGGCTGCAGAACAGTGCCAGCGGGAATTTCTCGGTGGCGATCGGGAAGAATGCCCGTACGGCGAATCGCCAGGGGTCGATCGTGCTGGGCGATGGCTGCGCCGGGCTCAGCTCCGACTCGGTCTACCCCACCGCGAACAATCAGATCGTCATGCGCGGGTGCGGCAGGGTGAAGATCTACTCCAATCAGTCGCTGTCCAGCGGCGTGGAGCTGGCCGCCGGGGGAGGCTCCTGGAGCAGCGTCTCCGACGTGAACCGCAAGGAGAACTTCGCGGAGCTCGACGGTGAGGAGGTGCTGGCGCGGCTGCGGGAGGTCCCGGTGCGGACGTGGAACTACACCTCGCAGGACCCCTCCATCCGGCACGCCGGCCCGACGGCTCAGGACTTCCACGCCGCCTTCGGGCTGGGTGAGAGCGAGCTGCTGATCAACGCCGTCGACATCGACGGGGTCAACCTGGCGGCGGTGAAGGCGCTGGAGGCGCGGAGCGCCAAGCAGCAGGAACGGATCGAGTCGCTCGAGGCCGAGGTCGCCAAGCTCCGGGCGGAGCTCGAAGCACAGAGGCGGCTGCAGGCGGAGCAGCAGGCGGCGCTCGCAGCGCTCGCGGCGCAGCTCAAGGAGATCGCAACGCGGGAGAACTGAAGAGATGAATCATTTGAGCGATCTGCGGGTCGGCCCGCGCCGGTGGGCACCCTTACTCGTGATGGCGCTCCTGTCGCTGGGGTGCGACGAATCGGCGCCGACCGTGCCGAACCTGTCCGGCGGGCCGGGTTCGCCGGAGGCGCCGCTGCCGGCGAATACGGTGAAGATCGGCTGCGTGGTGGATGTGCGGGAGGGGAGCGTGGCTTGTGCGACGACGTCGCCTGACGCATCTGGTGTGGATCCCCTCATCCTGGGTGGCCAGGACCTGAACGTGCTCCTCACGGGGACCGAGACCTCGTACGACGAAAACACCGGTAAGTTCTCCTCGACGGTGACGGTGCAGAACCTGACGAGCCAGGTGATGGGGACGTCGGACGGTGAGACGGTGGAGGGGATCAAGGTCTTCTTCAACAGCGATCCGATCGTGGTGAGTGGTACGGGTTCGGTCGCGGTGGCGAATGCCGATGGGATCGAAGTCTTCGTCGCCACCGAGCAGTCGTACTTCGCCTACCCGGGGTTGATCGAGCCGCTCGAGATTTCGGCTGGGAGACGGTGGGAGTTCGACGTCCCTGCGACCGTCGATGTGTTTACCTTCACGGTCTACGTCTCGGCACCGATGGTGGCGGCGCCCGCGGAGTTGCACGGCCCCATCTGGATCGGTGCGGCGAGCGACGACTGGCATGATCCAGCCAACTGGGATCGCGGGGTGGTGCCGCAGGCGGGGACGAGCGCGACGATCCCCTCGCTCGCGAAGCTCGCGCCCGAGGCGTCGCAGCCCCGACTCTCGGCGGCGGGTACGGTGCTGCACCTGCGTGTCGGGAGCGGGAGCGAGCTCGCGCTCGATGGCCGGAAACTGACGGTTACCGGTAATGTCGAAGCGCTGGGGCGGCTCAGCGGGGGGAGGCTCTCGCTCGAGGGCGACGACATCCTGATCGGCGGCGAGCTCCCGACCGTCGTGGTGGCGGGGGATGCCACGTTGCAGCGAGCGACGACGGCGACCGGGCCGGTGACGGTGACCGGGTCGCTGACGATAGCCGACAAGCCGCTCACCATAGTGGTCCAGTGACCTCCCGGGCCCGGGCGCCGACAGGTACCCGGGCCCACTTCTTTTTGCAGACCAGGTGGCGCTCCGGCGGGCGGGGGTGCGTCAGGCGAGCCCTTCGTCGCGGCCGTGCACCTGGAACGGTGGGGTGGTGGCCTCCACGGCGGTGAACGGCTCGATGATCCGGTAGTAGTGTTCGGCGCCTTTAGGGACGACCCAGGAGTCGCCGGGCTCGAGGAGTACCATCTGACCCTCGATGTGGAGCTCGGCGCGTCCGTCGATCACGTAGCCTACGGTCTCGTAGTCGCGGCGGGTGGGCGACTTGTCGTCCCGCGGCGCCTCGTGCTCCCAGAGTCTCATCGACACGGATTTGCCGGAGGCGAGGTAGCGCAATCCCGAGGGCCCTTTGGGGGAGGTGTCGGAGTCGATCTTGGTCACGGTGGTGTCGCGGCTCATCTCGAGTCTCCAGCAGGTTGTGGGTTGGCCCCGGTCGGGGCGGTAACGTGGGGGTAGCGCTGCAAGATCGGGGCGCGTGCGATGCGGGGCGCCTTGGGTTGGAGAGGGCGCGGTGGGTGGCGGGGGAGTCTCGTCGTCTATAGCTGGTACGGGCTCATCCTGGCCGCCGCGGTCTCGGTGGCTCAGCCGAGGAACTGGGCGGCGGTCGATTCGGCGTGGAAAGCCGGGGTGCGCGGGGTGCCGCGGATAAAGCCGACGTGGCCGCCGCGGCGGGAGATGGCGGGGATGAGGTTCGAGTTGCGGGCGATGGCCTGGCGGGGGATGGCGGCGGAGGGGAGGAAGGGGTCGTCCTCGGCGTGGATGAGGAGGGTGGGTACGCGGATCGACTCGAGGTAGCGGGCGCTGCTCGAGAGGTGATAGTACTCGGCGGCGTCGTTGAAGCCGTGGATCGGCGCGGTGACGGCGTCGTCGAAGGCGCGGAGGGTACGGGCGCGAAGGGCCGCGGCGGCGTCGATCCCGGGGGGGATGATCGAGAGCTTCGCCCGGATCTTGGCGCGGAGGCTCCGGAGGAAGTACTCGGTGTAGACCCTGCCCATCACGCCGCGTTCGAGGGTGTCGGCGCCGACGGCGAGGTCGAAGGGGACGGAGATGGCGACGGCGGCGTCGAGGCGCTGCCGGGCCGCGTCGCCTTCCTCGCCCAGGAACTTGAGGAGTACGTTCCCGCCGAGGGAGAAGCCGATGGCGCCGCGGATCCCGCCCGGGGAGCGTGCGGCGATGTAATCGAGTGCGAGGCGGAGGTCGCCGGTGTCGCCGGAGTGGTAGAAGCGAGGGAGTCGGTTCGGCTCGCCGCTGCAGGAACGGAAGTTCAGCCCGACGGGTCGGAGCCCGCGCCGGAGGAGCTCCCAGTAGGTGAGGAGCATGTAGCTCCGGCGGGCGGAGCCTTCGAGCCCGTGGAGGACGAGGACGGTGGGGGCCCGATCGAGATCGCTGGCGCCGGCGCCGGGCGCGGGTGAGCCGGGGCGCGCGGGGTCGGTGGGGGCGGCGAAGTCGAGGTCGATGAAGTCGCCGTCAGGGGTTTCGATGCGTTCGCGGCGCAGCGATATACCCGGATCGCGGCGGAGGAACTTCCCGCCGATCGTCTGGGCGTGCCGCGAACGGAGCCACCACGGCGGATCGAAGTGAGGGGCAACGACCGCGGGCAGGTTGCCCACACGTTCCCCCCGACCTCCGACTCCCGGCGTCTGCTCCCCGAATCCCGAATCCCGACCCCCAAATCCCATACCTTCACCTCTCCTGCACGATCGCGTCCACTTCCTCGACCGCGTGTTCCATCTCGATGGCGCGTTCGCCCTCGATGGCCTGTTCCATCTCGAGGGCGAGGTCGCCGCCCTGGTCGCCGTTGTCGATCGTGCCGGCGAGGCGTAGCGTAGCGCGGCAGATGTGGTAGACGACGCGGTCGACCCAGCGGAGCGCGTCCATCTGTTCGAGGGCGTCGTCCGGCGGGAGCTTGCCGGTGGCGGTGCCGTCCATCAGCACGAGGCGTGCGGAGCGGCGCTGTTCGGCGATATTGGCGGTCAGCGCCGCCGCCTCCGCGACCGGCGGCGCCCCCTCGCCCGAGGAGAGCCAGCTCTCGATCGGCTCCAGGTTGGCCAGTGCGTCGAGGGCGAGCTGGCGTGGCGCGCCGGGCCGGGTGAACAGCGGGAGGTAGCGGGTCTTCTGGAGCGCCGCGATCAGGCTCTCGAGGTGGTCGATCGCGTGGAGCACGTCGAGGTGGCGAGTGTGCTCGCGCGGGGTCTCGGGCGAGGAGCGGATGTCGGCGAGGAAGCGGCGGACCTCGGCGAGGGCACGGTCGGCGGTCGCCAGGGTCTGCGGGATCGAACGGTCGCGGAGGCCGTCCTTCAGAGTGGCGCGGGCGGCGCCGGTCAGGAGGCCGGCGGTCTGGAGGACGGTGCGACGCGCGGCGTCGACCGCCAACGACGGGACGCTGGCGACCGAGGCGTCGAGGTAGCGGGTCAGCTCGGGGCCGCGCTCGGGGACTAGGCGTTCGATCAGCTTGGCGAAGGAGCCGAGGACCGGAAGCAGGAGGACGACGCCCAGGATGTTCGTCCCGGTATCGAAGATCGCGATCGCAACCGCTGGCGTGCCGGGGAAGAAGAAGTCGGCGAGCACGCGGGTGGCGCCGACGGCGAGGGGGAAGATCGCGAGAACGACCAGCCCGGCGATGGTGTTGAAGAGGATGTGCGCCATGGCGGTCCGGCGCGCGGGGGTAGACGCGCCGATCGAGGCGATGATCGGCGTGACGATCGTCCCGATGTTGGCGCCAATGGTGATCGCGGCGGCCTGGTAGAGGTCGAGGGTCCCGACGGCGTAGGCGGTGAGGGTGGTCATGATCGCGGCGCTCGAGGACTGCATGACGACGGTCATGATGAAGCCGACACCGACGAGGACGAGCCGTCCGAGCCCGGTGCCCGCGGGGAGCGTGGCGGGGTCGATCTTCTGGGCGAGGTCGAGCATCCCGGTCTGGAGGGTGTCGACGCCGACGAAGATGAGGCCGAGCCCGGCGAGGGCGAGGCCGAGCGGGGAGAGTCGGCCGCGGCCGAGGAGGCGGAGGATCGCGCCGGCGCCGACGAAGATGAGGGCGAGGGTCCCGATCCCGAGCTTGAGACCGAGGAGCGAGACGAACCAGCCGGTGCTCGTCGTCCCGATCCTGGCGCCGAAGACGATCCCGATCGCCTGGACGAAGGGGAGGAGCCCGGCGTTGACAAAGCCGAGGGTCATCACCGTGGTGGCGGTGGAGGATTGGACGATCGCCGCCGCAGCGGTCCCGGAGACGACAGCGGAGAGAGGGCCGCCGGTGAAGCGGCTGAGTGTACGTCGCACGGTATCGCCGGCGGCGGTCTTGAGCCCCTCGGTGAGGAGGACCATGCCGAGGAGGAAGAGACCGATGCCGCCGAAGATGGTGATTATCATGAAGGGCTGAACTCCCGGTATCGCCTAAGTCGTGTGATGATTACCACGTTTTACACGTGGTCGGATGGAGGGGGTCCGTCGCGCAGGCCGGGGGTCGCGAGGGCGGTCCGGAGGCGAGTGACCTGGTTGGTGGTCACGCCTTGCACGCCGAGATCGGCGAGGGTGCGGGCGGAGGCAACGTCGTCTACCGTGTAGACGGCGAGCTCGATCCCGAGGTGGTGGGCGAACTCGGCGCGCTCCGCATCAGCGAGGAGGAGTTCGTAGTGGCAGTCGACGATGGCGTTGCCTACCTGTGCGGCTCGGAGGATCGCGCCATCGTACTCGTCGGGGGTGTGAACGAGGAAGCCGATCCGCTGGACGGGGGTGAGCGAGCGGATGAGCTTCAGCGCCCACCAGTCGAAGGAGATGATCGTGGTGCGGTTGGCGGTGTAGGTCTCGTGGAGGAGGTGGGCCGTGGCGGTGATCGCGGCTGGGGAGAGGCCGGCCTTCAGTTCGAGGTAGAGCGCCGCAGTGGTGTCGCGGAGGTGCAGGAGCGTATCCTCGAGGGTGGGGATGGGTTCACCGGCGAAGCGGGGGTGGAACCAGTGACCGGCATCGAGGGCGCGGAGCTCGGCGAGCGAGGTGCCGGCTACGCGGCCATGGCCGTTCGTGGTACGCTCCAGACGGTAGTCGTGGAGGACCACGGGGATATGTTCCGCGGTCTCCTGGACATCGAACTCGAGGGCATCCGCGCCGGCGTCGAGCGCGGCGTCGAAGGCGGCGATGGTGTTCTCGGGGGCGGCAGCACTATAGCCGCGGTGCGCGATTATCAACATAGCGGAGAATCTGGGGACACGAGGGGGCGGAGGCAATCGTCGGAGGCGCGGGTGCCCCGCGATTTGATATGACGGCCGCTATAGCTTAGGTTGCTATGTACCCACCCGCGATCCGGCCATATATGGGGCGATCCCGGTACCGGGAGTAGGGGATTTACCGTATCTATCCGTTATTGAAGTACGGGGTGCTCGCCCATCGCGCACGGGTCGTGTTAGCACCGCCGCCTCATCCGCGATAGTTGCCATGGATCAGGCCATAGACGACACGAAGCTGATGGCGAGGGTTCGCGCCGGAGATGAGCTGGCGTTCGAGCTACTCTTCCGGCGGTACGAGGCGCGCCTCTACGCATATCTCTGGCGCCGTGTACGGGATGAAGAGCTGGCGGCGGACCTGACGCAGGAGACCTTCGTACGTCTCTGGCAGTCGCGGTTACGGTGGCAGGATTCGGGCTCGATGGGTGCATATCTGATCAGGACGGCGCAACGCCTCACGATCGATGAGTACCGTCGGCGTGAGGTGCGTAATCGCTGGAGCCAGGATGCGGCGGTCGCGAGTGCGTCCGCAGTGCGCGCGCCGGACCAGGATCTGGAGGAGCGTGAACTGCGCCTGCGGCTGGACGAGGCGATCTGTGCACTCCCCGAGCGGACCAGGGAGGTCTTCATCCTGAAACGTGATGCCGGGCTCTCGTACCGGGAGATCGCGGAGTTGATGGAGATCTCGCCGAAGACTGTGGATGCGCATATGAACCGGGCGTTGCGGCAGCTCAGGGATAGGTTGGCGGATCTGCGTTGACACCGAGTGGCTCCCATTTCTGCATCGTTTGCTGCCGGCAGCTTCGTCGAGCCGGGTACGATCGGATCCCTTCCCCCCTCGATTCGATGAACCATCAATGATCGGTCACACCTGATCTGAGAATTCAGGTGGCCTCGGGCAGGCCGAATGTCTCGGCTTCCGCCGGAGCGCGACCATATTTGCCGGGGCCGGCTCTCCAGCCCCGGACCGCCATCTCTCCCCGCCGGGGTCGGGAGTAGGCCACCGCTGCTGGTGGGTGCAGCGGGGGGCCGAGATAGGGGAAAATCGGGGGGGCTCCGTTCTAATATTCTGAGAGCCGACCATGTTGGCTCGTTCCCTATGCAAACCAGAATAGATCGCATGTCGACATTCATCGAAGACAAGTGTCCCGACGGCGGTGGGATCGAGATGCCAGAAGAGGTCCTGGCCTGGATCGCCGTGGGGATGCCGGCCCCCGCGCCACGCGGGGTGACACTATGGTTACAAGAGTCTGCCGCACACGAGGCGCTCTTCGAGGAGTATCTACGGGTCTGGGAGTTGAGTGCGGCCCCGGCTCCGCCGCCGGGGCTGTGGGAGCGGGTGAGGGCGCAGCTCGGAGAGGGAGGTGGCGCGGAGCGTCCGGAGGTGGAGCTGCCGGTGCGGAGATGGCGGCGCTGGTGGCGCAGGCCGTTGGCTGCTGCTGCCCTTATTACGCTGGGGCTGATGCCGGGGCTCTTCTGGCCTCGGCTCCGGGCGGCGATGAATGGACCGGCGGAGGTGGTGATCGAGACACCGGCCGGGTCGATGACGACGGTGGCGCTGACCGATGGGGTAACGGTACAGCTCAACGCTGCCTCGCGGCTGACATTCCAGCAGCGGGGCGATGCCCGGGTCACCGAGGTTCGGCTCGATGGCGAGGCCTACTTCGTCGTGCCACACGATCCCGGCCGCCTTTTCAAGGTGGTGACGAATGCCGGGGTGGTGCGGGATATCGGCACGGAGTTCAATGTCCGGGCTCGAGATGGTGGAGTAGTGGTGACGGTGGCGGAGGGGGAGGTGGAGCTGGAGGCAGTGGGACAAGTGGTGCGGGTGCGGGCCGGTGAGGAGAGTTCGGCGCGTATCGGGCGCGCGCCGACACCGGCTCGCCCCACGGACCTGGCGGCGAGTCAGGCATGGTTGGAGGGGACAGCCGTCTTTCGGGACGAGACGCTGGGGGCGATAGCCGCCGAGTTGGAGCGGCGGCACGGCGTCCCCTTCATCGTCGCGCCATCGCTACGGGAGACACGGGTGACGGCGACGATCCGTGGCCGAACGGCGGAGGCGGCGGCGCAGGTGATCTGTTCGGTAGTAGCGGCCCGGTGCAAGCCGGCGGGGGAGGGGTGGGTTATCGGGGAAAAGTAGTGACAGAGTCGCGGTGAATGGTTGCTGGGCGAGGGGTCGACCGGCACCGAGTCACGACGAGCTCCAGCAAAGTGGTGGAGAACTGCTATCAACAACAGGGAGGGGGCAATGATTCAACGACGTCTGAAGGCAATCCCAACCTGGCTCGGCTTGTTGTTGGCGAGCCTGATCCCTGGGCTGTTCTGGGTCGGTGAGGCGGGGGCGCAGGGGGAGGTCCTCCACCGAGGCGAGTCTCCGCGCCTCGTATCGACTCTCCCTGTGCAGTCGAAGCACCGCATACTGGACCAGAGACTCGACTTCAACCTGCACGATGTACCCCTCCCCGTCGCGCTGGAGATGCTGGCCCGCACGGGTATCGCACTCGTCTATCCGACGGAGCTGGTGGGTAACCGGGGTCCGGTCTCGTGTGATTGTGAGGGGCTCACCGGGACGCAGGCACTACACCAGATCCTCTCGAATACGGGTCTGGAGTACGACCTGCTGGCGACGGGTGAGGTGATACTACGAGAGCGGCCCGGGGGGACACAACAGAGGACCGGTATCATTCGCGGCCGTGTCATCGACCATCAATCGGGTGAGGGGATCAGCGGCGTCAATATCTGGCTCGTAGGTACAGAGCTGAGAGCTGTGACGACCAGAGAGGGTAACTATATCCTGCGTAACGTACCGGCCGGGCCGCAACGTATCCGTGCGGAGCGTCTGGGTTACATCAGGACGGAACAGGTCGTTACGCTCAATGAAGCGGATACGATGACGGTCAATCTGGCCATGTCGATCGATCCGGTGACACTCAGTCCCCTGGAAGTACGGGTGAGCACCGGCTCGATGATCGCCACCGAGCGCCGGGCGATTGGGACCTCGATGGCGGTCATCGATGCAGCGGAGCTAGAGGCCTCGGGGGTCAGGGACCTGAAGGAACTACTCCAGGGGAGGATCGCGGGGGCGACCTCCTTCGGCAGCACCGCGATCGCCGGTGAGGCCCAACATATCCTGATCCGGGGCGCCTCGAGCTTCATGATGGATCAGACGCCATTGATCTACATCGATGGGGTGCCGGTCGATGTCGGTAACTCCGCGATGAATCAGAAGGGGATGCCCAACGCCTACGAAGATGCGGAGTCGGGCGCCCACCTCAGGCTCGATGACCTGGTCTTGGATGAGGTCGAGCGGATCGAGATCATCAAGGGCCCGGCAGCTACCACACTCTTCGGCGCTGAGGGGATCAATGGTGTCATCCAGATCTTCACCAAGCGTGGTAGTCCGGGGTCGAGTCGCATATCCGTGAATATCGACCAGGGATTCAAGACACTCAACAAGCGCAAGACCTTCGTCAAAGGCTCGCCCTACGTGAAGGAGCTCGACAAGCTCTTCAGGTCTCCCCGCAACCATACCTTCACAGGGACCATGAGTGGTGGTTTCGGTGATGTCAGTTACAACCTCTCCGGAACCCACTACAGGGATGATGGGATCGTACCGGGTAACGATGAGGACAAGACCACCCTGCGGGTCTCGTTGCGTGCACTCCCCCGGGAGAACCTCTCGGTCCAGTTGAGCGGCACCTTCGTGCATCGCTCGTTCAACTCCCGGTCTTACACACAGCTCTTCAGGTACGCCGACCTCGGTTACGACGAGGAAGAGGAGTTCGTGCACGAGACCATCATGGATGCCTTGGAGAATGGACGGAAGAGGAATCTGAAGTTGAACCGCTTCTACGGCTCGCTCTCGCTGAACTACACCCCATTTTCCTTCTGGCGGAACAACGTCACCGTGGGATTGGACGAGTCACTCGAGGTCAACGAGACCGTCGGGTACTCCGGCCAGGAGAATGGGGTCACACGCGAGCGCCGTGAGCGTGATTTCACCCGTAGCAGTGTGAAGTTCCACACCACCCTCGCCTATCCGAATACGGGATCGCTGACCTCGACCTTCACCGCGGGTGTCGAGGCGTACCAGGAGCGGACGAGCCGCTTCCGCATGAGGGGCAACAACCTCCCCAACAACAGGGTCACCAACTTCGACCAGGCGGAGCAGCTCCTCGGGGGCGACTCCAGCTACCCGACCGATATCTATACGGCTCTCGGGAGCGTCGGGATCTTCGTGCAGGAGCAGTTAGGGTTCTTCGACCGGTTCTTCCTGACCGGCGGTTTCCGGATGGATGGTAACACCGCCTTCGGTAGGAACCTAGGGTTCCAGGCCTTCCCGAAGGTGAATGCGGCCTATGTCCACGATATCACCCCGTGGTGGACGACCAAGTTGCGGGCGGCATGGGGGGAGTCGGGGAAGGCCCCCGAGCCATTCCTGCGTGACATGACGCTGAACCTCAGCCGTAGCGCCATGACCGGTCTCCCGCAGTACACTCTCGATTACCCGGGCAACGCGGACCTCAAGCCCGAGAAGGGTTCTGAGGTCGAGATCGGTGCGGAGATGTACTTCTTCCGCAACAGAGCCATCTTCGAGGTGAACTACTTCCGGCAGGAGACGAAAGGCGCTCTCCTCCATATGCCCATCTCGTGGGTGTCGGGTTTCAGGAGAGGGCCTCTGGGCAACATAGGCGCATTGCGGTCTAGCGGTCTGGAGGTGACCACTCGGTTGACGCCTTATCGGCGTGGTGCGCGGAGTCTGACCATGGGGTTCAATCTCACGCACATGATCGAGGATGGGGTGATCACCAAGATCGGTGATTACGATAAACTCTACTTCACGAACCAGACCACCAACTGGCGTAACTTCGACGGGATGGGGCTGGGTATGTCGGTACGGGAGCTCCTCTTCCGGTCGATCTTCAACGATCCAGTCAGCAACTACTCTGTGATGGAGCCGGCGGGATCCAAGGTTCCCACGACCTATGGCGGTTTCAACTTGACATACAATCACCGGGCGGGTACCCAGATCTATATCGATCTGGCGTATCGCCTCGGCGGCCGTGCGTTCGATCACGTCCTGGCCCGGCGCGATGTGGCCAAGGGGCTCTACGGGAGCACGTCGTCGCATGTGCCGGAGGTCGCGCTGAATCGTTACATCATCAGGACCGACCAACTCAAACTGACCACGATCAGGGCTAACTACCGGCTCCCCAGCAAGATCGCCAGGTTGATCGCCAAGCAGGTAGATCTCTCCTTCCAGGCCAGCGATATCTTCTCGATGGATGTCTTCAAGAGAGGTGAACCGGGTATGGTGCCGATCGATGGCTTCTCCCTGACTGGGACGGGATCGGTGGGTTACGCACTCCCCAACCCACAGTCGTACAAGCTCGGTCTCAGGATGAACTTCTGATGGAGGGGGGAGCGATGCGCAGAATTAGATCGGGTGATATGGCAGGCCTGAGGCTCCGCCCCTTCCGTAGAGTGGCGCGAGCCGGGGTACGTGCTCTGGTGACCATCCCCTTCCTGCTGGTCGTGGGGGGGTGTGAGGTCGAGAATCCAACGAGGGTGATCCCGGAGAATGCGGAGCCGGTCCGGTTGCTCGAAGGAATGATGACCCGTCTGGAGGAGCTGCACCGCACCATCGTCGCCGGCATCTTCGTCGCCAGTGACGAGGGGAGGTACGGTGGTACGAACGTACAGATCAAAGAGGCGGACGAGACGGGGGACCTATCGGTTTACGCCTTCTTCCAGGGCAGGTATCCACAGTTTACCGAAGCGCGCGTCCTGACGGAGATCGCGATCGAGACCGCCAAGAAGAAGCGGCTGACCATGCCGTTGCGTAAAGCGCATGCCTGGCATGGTTGGATCTTGATCCGGATGGCGGAGATCTGGGGGGCTCAACCACTCGTCGTCGGTGGGCCGCACGTGCCTCAGGAAGAGATCTTCGAACTTGCGCGGGAGGACTTCGAAGCAGTGATAGAAGGGGGGCCACTCCTCCGTCCGGATACCCTGCCGCCCGAGCAACAGATAGATGCTCCACTCGACTCCGCCTACATACAGGCGTTGGCGGGGATCGCCAGGATCAACTACAATCTCGGTAGGTCGCCCGTGAATCCGGAGCTGCTGCAAGAGGCGATCGAGAAAGCGGATGAAGCCCTGATGCTCGACCCCAACTTCTATCATCTGGTCCCGGTGCGTTCGAATACTCTGAGGTCGAGTTGGGGTAGGAGTTATATACGAAATCCACCATATCAATATATAACACCATGGTGGTCCCGGTCTGCTACGATTCCACAGGGTTGGAAGTTGATAGACAAGGATGAGCTCTGGTTGATCAAGGCCGAGGCGAAGCTCCTCCTAGGGGACCTGAACGGGGCGAAGCAGACACTCAAGCAGACCCCCTTGCTCGCTGATAATCTCGTCGGGCTGGGGCGGCAGCGTACGAGTCATACTCAGCCGTTGTTGACGGAGCAGGAGATCAACGACTTGTTGGATCCACTGGATGAGGAGGGTGTCCTCTTCGTGATCCGCGAGCTGCAGCGAGAGAACCAGTTCACCCATGGCCGACGTGCAGTATCTGATCAAGGGACACCGATCTTCCCGGTGAAGCTTCCGCCGGAGGTATTCTGATCATCGGTACCCTAAGTATCATCTCGAGAGGGGGATATGTCTGTGTACGTCGATAGAGTCTTCAGGATCGCTGTCTCGCTGCTACTCGTCATGAGTCTGTCAGCGTGTGAGGAACCCACCGGGCCGTATGGCAACTTCATGCTGCGGCTACCGAGTCACCCGCATCCACCTACTTCTACCTCGGCATTCCAGGAGTTCTCTACCACGGACGACACGACGCTGAGGTTCGAGTGGGAGCCGTTGAAGGGGGCCAAGGCGTATGAGATCGCTTTCTGGCAGACATCGACGGCGGATAGCATGAACAACCTCCTGGTCGATACCAAGGCGCCGCCGACTGTGAGTTTCATGGTAGAGGATCCCGAGCTGGTGGACGCTCCATACAATGTCAACAACGAGAATGACACTCGGCGGATGATAGTGGTGCGCTATGAGTTGCCGAGGGCCAAGATGGCAGAGGCACTCCTGGCGGCCGGGTTGACACCAGCCCCAACGACGAATCGGTATTTCATCTGGTCGGTCTTCGCGATCGTCGGGAACAAGAAGAAGAGGGCTGTGGAGGTGCACCGGATGAATATCCGGCTGACGGGGTGACGAAGGTCGGGAGATAGGCGATGTCAGGGACGCCAAATCCCGGTCCCCTCTGCCGCTAGCTGCGATCTCGTCGCGCCCGTGCGGATGCCCGCGCGGGCGCGATGGGATCTGGGGGTGGTGCATGTAAAGGTATTCATCCGTCGGGGCACGATCGAGGTGCTAGATGATTCCGCGGCACTCGAGCTCTCCCAGCCCATCCCTCCGATACTCTGAACCGTACCGAGTCATACCAGCTTTCCGTTCGGAAATATCAGACACTCTATACCAAGAGCAGTGGCCTGGCGATGGGGATAGGGGAAACGGGTTGGCTCTCCGTTCTACATTCTGAACACAAGGAACTCTTCGATGGGGATCCGCGGATCCGGGAGCTGCGTGCGGCTCCCCGCAGGCTGGGCTGTGGCAGTGGGTTAGGGCGCAACTCGGGGAGGGTGGTGAGGTTGGGGGGAGCTGCCGGTTCGGGTATGGTGGAGCGGGTGATCTGTCAGATAGTGGCGGTCCAGTGCACGCAGCTGGGGGGGTGGGTGGATTCATTGGGGAGGATCGGTGATCGAGTCTCGGCGATAGGGCGTTGGGAGAGAGGGGTCGAGTAGTAGTGCTTTCCAGTATGGAAGTGTGGAGCGGATAGCAACTTCAGGGAGGGGGCAATGATTCAACGACGTCTGAAGTCATCCCGAACCTGGCTCGGCTTGTTGTTGGCGAGCCTGATCCTTGGGCTGTTCTGGGTCGGTGAGGCGGGGGCGCAGGGGGAGGTCCTCCACCGAGGCGAGTCTCCGCGCCTCGTATCGACTCTCCCTGTGCAGTCGAAGCACCGCAT
>Ga0180220_1001790_pt1 | contig 15002 bp, 9 predicted proteins | sample eDN5th37CBELigBY_FD_151335 | JGI IMG/M metagenome (GOLD analysis project Ga0180220, IMG submission 151335) | Enriched backyard soil microbial communities from Emeryville, California, USA - eDNA 5th pass 37_C BE-Lig BY (version 2) (version 2) | ecosystem: Environmental > Terrestrial > Soil >... | reverse complement strand
CCTGGATGCAGGTGTGGTTCTGCATGGGGCCGCAGGTGCCCTGAACGGCGCAGAGGTCGCTGACCTCGATCGGCATCAGAGCGACCTCGGCGGTGTCGCCAGAGCGGATCGAGAGCGGTGTCAACAACCCGACCGCCACGGCAGACGCGAGGATTGCAGCCCTGGCGGCCACTTGCGCTACGATCGTCATTTTCTCTCCTCCGTTTGGAAGTGGATTGATGGAACGATAGAGGTGCTACAAAATCGCGGACCCCCCACGAGGGCGAGGCCGCTACGGTGTTTCGTAGGCGATACTCCCGGATGCCTCGTCCGGAGACGAGAGCCACGCCGGCAGCGCCCATTCCCCGAAACGTGGGAACGGGTCCTGAATCGCACCGTACAGGGTGCGATCATCGTTGGTGACTTCAATGGCCGTCACGGGTACACCAAGCTCGAATTCCCCGACGAAATTCCCGCTCCAGTCGAACACGTGCATAACGGTCGGGACTTCCTCGTCTTCGAAACGGCACCCGCAGAACAGGGCATAGACGTAACGGTCGGTCGCGGTTACGGACCAGTACGCCATCTCATTGTCCGCCTCCCAGAAGAAGCGGTCGTTCCAGATCCGATAACTTGCCCGGGTGGCGCGCGGGCCGTTCACCGTGCCGTAGTGCTCGCCGGCGCTCGTGAAGAAGTCAACGCGGCTGCTGTATTGGTAGACCAGCGCGATGCGCTCCCGGGATGGCGCGGGTGCCGTGAAGTTTCGGTTCAGCAGCGCGCGCCCGACGGTATGTGAGATCTCGGCTGCGGTGTACGGCGGATTCGCAGCTATGCGTTCGATCGGGACACCCTGCTCATCCATCAACACCAGCGTAAAATCCGGGAAGAGACCGCCGGACAGGAGGCGCCTGCCGATCCACACCGGCCGGTCGATGGGCATCCCGACCTGGAGCGTGAACTGGGTCAGGGTGGCGTCTTGCCGGGGTGCGTCAGGATCCACGAGCGCCATCCGGTGGGTCGACGGATCGAATATCCACGCGAGCGACGGATCATCCGGGTGGGGCGAGATCCAGTTGGGAGACCGAAACTCCCCGGGACCGAAGCCATTGGCGCCGAATCGGTTGCGAATCTCTCCAGTCTCCAGGTCGATGAGGATTAGGTGCGGGCTCATGACCACGTCCGCGACGAAGAGACCCGTTTCTCTCGCTTCCATATCCGCGATATAGCCGAACGCGCTGGCGTCTCCGAAAACACGCAACACTTGCAACGTATCGGCGGGAGCATCCGATGGGGCAAACGTCGGGACCACTCCGCTGAATGTCGGGGGAGGGGTCGTGGCAGCATCCGGCGTGCTCGTCGATGGAAACCAGTCGGCGGCGTTGTCACGTTCACCGCCGCACGCGGCGGCCGCGACGAGGACCGCCGCAATGGAAACTCGTGCAAGTCGTCGCATCATGGACCTTTCGTGTCGCGAAATCCTACCGGCTGCGAGAAACGGAATTCGCACCAATATGGGAGCATTGCCCGGGGGTGGCACATCGCAGGAGCCACGAGCCGGGCGGCTGAATGCGGACGAGGGAGATTTGCGGGAAGCTTGGAAGCACTGCCAGAACGCCCACGAGATCGTGAGCGTTGCGACGGCAGGTTCAGGCGGTGTTCACCTGGAACCGACCCTTCATTGGAACCACCTTGCCATGGACACACGCCAACCTCCCTCCGGCGGGAGTGACGGTGAGCGCACTGTTACTGGCAACATCGTTCCCGATGAAATCGCTCGAGCCGGAATTCGGCGTGCAAGACGAATTGCCGTGCGCCTGACGGGAATCACCGGCCGACGGTCCGCGGCGGCCGCAGCGTCGCCACTTGTTGTCAGCAATACTGCCTATCGACCGCTCCCGATTTCTGGAGCGCCACCTATGTCGGTAGCCTGCGCAAGAAACACAGCAGGCTCGATCGCCACCGCCTGCCGCACCAGACGATCTACCGCATGATTCCAGTTCGGCCGAATATAAGCGTGTTTGCGGCTGAGCTCAAACCGAATCCACCCGGCTTCGTCGAGGAGGAAATATTCAGGCGCCCACGCTACGCCAAATGCGGTCGAAACTTGCTGATCGGTATCGAAATAAACCGGGAGGGAGAACCCCTGTTCTTCGAGGAAGTGCGCGAGATCCGGCGTGCTGGGATCCCATGTCACCGTGATGACCTGCACGCCATTCGCGGCGAGCTCGTCAGCCAGCCGCTGCAGGGTCGGCAACTCGACTCGGGAAGAGCCGATTTCCCGCGACCAGAATGCAACCAGCGTCGTGTTGCCTCCGGCCAGCTCATTGAATCGGTGCTCGGTGCCCGACCAGTCCTTCAACACCAGGCCGGTTGGGAGCGGCTTGAGCACCGCGTCCTGAAGCATCATCCGCTGGAGCTCGACTCTCGCGCTCCGGGTCCAGCTCTCCCACACGTCAGGTCGGACATGCGCGAGAGCGAACCTCCGCAGCGAGTCTGCCTGCGACATCGAGGTCACCGGGTCAACCGCGACGCGCGCGAGCGCCTCGATCGCGGCAACCGTGTCACCGGCAGCCATCAGCGCGTCCGCGGTGAACTCGAACACGCCCGGATGCCAGTCCAATGACGTAGCGGCCGCCAACTCCGCCAGACCCTCTTCTAGACGACCCGCGTTGACGAGCGCGCGACCGAGCTCTGCCCGCAGCCAGAATACGTCCTGCCGGATGAGCGTCTGATACTCCGGCCGGGACGTCGTCAGCCTGCGGCGCTGGTCGTCGGATGCCGACGCAGCCGCGATTTCCCGACGCATGATGGCGAAGCCGGCCTCCTCGAGCGCTGGCGTCCAGGCCAGGCGGGTGGCCACGTTCGCAAGGTCCCACGGATGATACTCGAGGTATCGATCCACCCACGTGAGCAAACGCTCGTGATCCCCGAGCCTGAACGCCATGTTGTACGCGCCCATGGCGATCGTCTGGCGCGCGGGGCCTGGCAGCGCCGAGTCCCACATCGCCGTGAGCTCATCGAGCGCCCTGGCGGGATCATCGTTGTTGTCGTTGAAGGCGTCGTATGCCGGCCAGTAGCTCACTTCCCGGTAGTCGGGATCGGACTCGATGATACGCCGGCGCCACCGCTCGTACCCCTCGCGGTCGTCGACCAGCCGCGCCAGTTCGCTCATGGCGACGATCTCCTGCGTCGAGAGCGTTGCCTCGTGCAGGTACTTCGTTTCGAGCTGGCGGAAGCGCTGGTGCGTCTCGTTGAGGAGGCTGTCCTTTATGGATCCGTCGGCCAGCGAGAAGAGCACCGACGCCCAGGCCCGCCACGCCGACGGGCGGTCCGGGTAGTTGGCGATGATCGCCCTCGCCGCCTGGAACGAGCCTCCCCGCCCGCGGCTCGAGAGGTCTTCCGCGCGGACGCGAAGCGCGTCGAAATTGGGCGTGCCGTCTGCTTCGTAGACGAGCAACTCCCAGAGACGGAACGCATTGTGGTCCACCCGCTGCGCCGCACGGTCTTCCACGGCGAACGTGGCGTAGACCACGCCTTCCGGGAGCTTGAACTCGCCGGTGTACACGCCCTGCCGGTCGAGCACGAGCTCGGTGACGGGGATGTGCGGAACGGAGTAGTCCCAGTGCGTCGGGTCGTCGCCGGTCCGGAACCGGGTGCGCAGGATCAGGCGCTCTTCGCCGCGAAGGAGTGAACCGGGCCGGTACTCGACACGAACGACGTCACCGGCTCGGGGAGCTTCCGGTATGAACCGCAGCTCACTCCGATCCGCGGTGAGCTCCGGCACGCCCAGGAATGTGGCCACGGCACTCAGCGCAACCATGATGATCACGGCTGCGGCTGCGAACCCGGCCAGCGGTCGCTGTCGAGGCGGCGGTATCGTGATGTCGGAGATCGGCAGAACGATCAGGTCACCCTGGTTCCTGCGGGCCAGGATCTGCTGGAGGACTTCCGGCTTCGGGTCATGTGGCGGCAGCTCCCGTGCCGCCTTGTCGATCATCCGGAAGAAGGCAATGGTATTCCTGCACCGGGCGCAGTCGACGAGGTGCGCGGCGACCCTGCGACGACGCTCCTCGGGGAGATTCCCGTCGTGGTATTCGTTGAGGGTACGGAACCGCGGGTGCAGTATTCGCATCAGGATCGCGAGAATATCGACTCGGCCAGGATGATCCTGGCCTGGTGAAACTGATGTCTCGACTGCTTCTGTGAGATCCCCAGGAGATTCGCGACTTCCTCGTGCGGATAGCCTTCAATCCCCCTGAGCACGAACACCATCCGCGGGAGATCCGGGAGCTCCGCCACGAACTGGTCGAACGCGATCGGGTCCGGCTGGACCGTGCTCAGGATTCCGTCCGCTCCCGCAATCTCCGAAGGTACCTCCGGGATCCGGTGCGCTCCAGCAGAAACCGGTCGGAGCCTGCGCGGTCGACCATCGCTCTGCTGCCGCATGCGTATGATGGCGACGCGGACCGTGATCCGCCGCAGCCATGCGTCGAACGGCGTCTTCCCGTCATAGGTCCGCAACGCCGGCGGAAGTCCTACGAAAACGTCCTGAACGACCCTGGCCGCCGCCGTGACCGAGCCGGTAAGCCGGTGAGCCACGGCGAGCATGGCGCCACCGTGGCGCCGGTAGAGAGTCGCCAGCGCTGCCGGGGACCCTGCCCGCGCCTTCCTTACAAGCGCCTCGCTCAGAGGGAACTGGGACACGCCCGCTTTCGTCGTGAGGTCCTGAACGAAGGATCGGCATGGTCGAACCGATCGCGGCCGTGTCGGCGGGGTGACACCATCGTCCTGGCCCGGGCAGTTCCCTACGCCGCACCACAGCGCACGAGGGAGATCGTCGCACGACCCCGCCCTGCATATTAATCGCGGTTTGCAAAATTGCAAGCATTTTCTTGCTGCGACCCTTGTGGCGCACCGCTGGTGACGGGGTCCATCTCCCGATTTCAATGCTGCATGCTGGCAAGAACGAGACCGCTGGTTCGACGGGTGCCGGAATGACGCGTGGGTGACGCCCGAACGGGGTGGCCGTACTCCGGGCGGCCTGCCGGAAAATGGCGCTGAGTGTGAGGGCGCGGGGGTGTCGATGGCTCGCTGGATTGCTCCCCGGCCACGGAGGACTCCGGTGTCCGTGGACGAGGTGCGGCAGACCGCCGCTCACGCCGACCGCGCACGGGGGGTCGCAAAACGAGGGTAACCGGGCATTCTGCAACGGTCGCGGGTGAGTCGCACACGACGGCGAGGATCGAGGCGACCGGGAGAAACCGAATCCCGTGGCCATGCTTCCCTGGCTCCGCCGCGACCATCTGCGGGTGGGAATATTCGGAAAAACGGAGAGAAACCAGGGCGGTGCGTGGCACCCAACGTGTCACCCAAAGCGAAACGGCCCCGCCGGACCGGACGCCGACAGAGCCGTAATTGGTTGATTCATAAAGCGGAGGCGGAGGGACTCGAACCCCCAAGGGCTTGCGCCCGCCGCATTTCGAGTGCGGTGCCTTACCAGTTAGGACTACGCCTCCGGTGCGTCCGGCGCATAACGGTTCGCCGTGACAACCCGTAACTATAGGCGATTCATGCCGCTCGGTCAACTTCCCGGAGCGCCGTCGCCGTGGGCATCAGCGGTCCGGGAAGCGGACCACCTCGCACCCCCGCTGCAGGAAGTTCCAGAACGCTTCACAACTGCCCTGGATCCGGTATTCCGCCGAGCGGATCGAAGGGAACTGACCGACCGTGCCGTTGATCTCGCCGAGCAGCATGGTGCTGCCCGCGGAACTGGACGCATTGGGGATCACGCTGCGGAAATCCCTGAAGTCGATGACAGCGTGCCCGGCCTCATCGACTGTCGCCGAGATCAGCATGCCGGCCGTCGCGGTGGAGAACCAGGAGTGGATGCCCGCCGCGCGCTCCTCCGGCGTCGGGCCGCGCAGCAGCTCTTCCAACGCGGCAGTCAGCACATCGGGGCGGTCGCCGACGTCCCGCGAAACCGGGTACGGCTCCTCGTCGCGGGTGAAGTAGACCAGGATCTCCCGTGGTGCCGGCGGGACGGAGTCGGCGCGGGCGCTGGGGCCTTCCGGAGGGGCCGGCGTTTCCGACGCATTGGCGGTGGCTGCCTCGGTCGAGTCCTGCGCGGGTGCCGACGCCGGTTCCGGCTCCGCGCGGGAACCCGAATCGGGCGCGCCGCACGCCAGCGCGAGCAGGAGCATCCAGGGCGCGCACCGCAGGGAACGCGTCACCATACGGCCACCGTCGAGCTCACGACGCGCCACCCGTCGTCGGTCCCCATCAGCGCCACGCTGATCCTGCCGCCATGCATCGTGGATCCAGCGGTCGCGGGAGTATCGCTGGAGGAACACCACTCCCGGGCTGTCGGGAATCGCGAACCGCGCCACTGGCGCCGCCGGGTACCGGTGCATTCGTCAGGAGATCCTTGAGGAGGCTCATCGTGGCTCCGGGCGTGGAGGTCGCTGCGTGGCCGGCTAGCGGAGGCCGCCGGTCGGTCGCCAGCCACCATCGAAGCACTTTCGCGGCTCGGGTGGTCGCGGTGCGTGCCACGGATGTCTTGTGGGCACCATCGAGGATCGTCGTGCCAGCCACGGGGGTCAAGGTCCATCGGCGCGGGACACGTCACGCATTCAGGGAAGAGACGAAAAAAGCCCGGCAAGGTCACCCTTTGCCGGGCTTCATCGGTCACCGGGTGGCTCCGGTTGCCGAACCACCTCATGAGTCGGGGAGACTGGATTTGAACCAGCGACCCCTGCGTCCCGAACGCAGTGCTCTACCGGGCTGAGCTACTCCCCGAACATCCGGTCCGACGTGCGGACCCTTGTCCCGATACGACGGACGGGGTGGGATTCGAACCCACGAGGGCTGTTCACCCCACACGATTTCCAATCGTGCTCCTTAAGCCACTCGGACACCCGTCCAGTAGACTGCCGGTGGCGGATCACTCGGCCGCCCATGGTGTCCTGTGCCAGGACACGAAACGGAGAGGGTGGGATTCGAACCCACGCGGGCCTTTCGGGCCCGACGGTTTAGCAAACCGTTGCCGTAACCGCTTGGCTACCTCTCCAGTTGCCCCTCCTGGGTTCGAACCAGGACTCTCCTGATCCAGAGTCAGGCGTGTTGCCAATTACACCAAGGGGCAATCCAACGACGGCCTTGGCATGCTACGCCGGGGCGATCCCGCCCACCGTCTCTCAAAAAACTAATGCAACCCGCTCCGGGCGACAAACCCGGTGCCAATTCCGCGCCACAGAGCGGGAGACGGGGCTCGAACCCGCGACCCTCAGCTTGGGAAGCTGATGCTCTACCAACTGAGCTACTCCCGCAACTCTGCCTTACCGCGAAGGTGCCGTAGCGAAGTCGCCGAAGGCCACTGAGCTACGACCGGAATCCTGCCCTTGCGACGAGGTGGCGCCGCAACGAACGCATTGGCCCCCAGCCCTGGCCTTAGCCCAGCCCTTCGCCGTTCCTGAGAGCCACCTGTCGGACTCGAACCGACGACCCCGTCATTACGAGTGACGTGCTCTACCGACTGAGCTAAGGTGGCGTCCACGTAATGGAGCTGAGGGGACTCGAACCCCTGGCCTCCTGGGTGCGATCCAGGCGCTCTCCCAGCTGAGCTACAGCCCCGTACCCGACCTCCGCACCGCGGATCCATGGGCGCGAGAGGACTCGAACCTCTGACCTCTACGATGTCAACGTAGCGCTCTAACCATCTGAGCTACGCGCCCGAACCATGTTACGCCAGCCGAAGGCGACGGAGCCACGCGCCTGCTCCTCCCGTCCCGCCGGATGGTGGGGGTAGGATTCGAACCTACGTAGGCCGGTGGCCAGCAGATTTACAGTCTGCCCCGTTTAGCCGCTTCGGTACCCCACCCGGATTCGCTGTCATGTCGGAGCGGGTGATCGACCGCCTGGCATGCGCCCGGGAGGAGTCGAACCCCCAACCTTTGGATCCGTAGTCCAACGCTCTATCCAATTGAGCTACGGGCGCCCATCCCGCCCCAACCACATGCCCACGACAGGACTCGAACCTGTACGCCGTTGCCGGCACTGGTCCCTCAAACCAGCCTGTCTACCAATTCCAGCACGTGGGCCCGACTGTGTCGAAGGCGTGCAGCCCTCGACGGGTATTCCGGTGCGCGCGGTCGTCCAGCCCGGCGAGTCGCCGCTGGCCACGCCGCCGGTCCATGCTCGGAGAGGGACTCGAACCCTCACGAGGTTGCCCCCACAGGATCCTGAATCCTGCGCGTCTGCCAATTCCGCCATCCGAGCTTTCGGACTGCGCGCGAGTGGAGCTGAGGGGACTTGAACCCCTGACCTCCTGAATGCCATTCAGGCGCTCTCCCAGCTGAGCTACAGCCCCAGATCCCGCACTCGTCTCGGCGGCCGTGCAGGCGAGAGCCTGCAGTCCTCGAGACCGAACCCGCATTGTCAACCAACTGCTGCTACCTGCCACGGGGCTGACGGGACTCGAACCCGCGACCTCCGGTGTGACAGACCGGCACTCTAACCGGCTGAGCTACAGCCCCCTGTGGATACTACCCGGTGCTTCCCGAACCGTCCCCCACACGCCCCCACGGGGAGTCGAACCCCGGCTGCCAGCTTGAAAGACTGGAGTCCTAACCGTTAGACGATGGGGGCCGGCTTCCACGCTGGAGCTCGCGACGGGGATTGAACCCGTGACCTCTTCCTTACCAAGGAAGCGCTCTACCACTGAGCTACGCGAGCGCGATCCGGCTGAAACGCCAGACGCCTCAATACCCCCACGGGGAATCGAACCCCGGTCTTCTGGCTGAGAACCAGATATCCTAGGCCACTAGACGATGGGGGCCTCATTGTTCTCCCGGCTTTGCGCGCCCGGGTGGCGCGTGTCGGTCGCCGGGTTTCGCCGGACACCGGCGCAGTGTTCTGCGTGGTTCGGTCTCCAACTCACCGGCGGCGCGATCACAGGCCCGGAGGGACTCGAACCCCCAACCACCGGTTTTGGAGACCGGTGCTCTACCAATTGAGCTACGGACCTACAGTGGCCGGGGACGGAATCGAACCGCCGACACCGTGATTTTCAGTCACGTGCTCTACCAACTGAGCTACCCGGCCGACACAACACCCTGGCTGTCAACCCGGCCGTGCGACGAAAAACCCGCGCTGCAGTGGCGGCGCGGGCGGAACGGGTCGGGCCGGGCGCGCGAACACCCGGACGACGTCCGGGTCTGCATAGCGGGGGCGGGATTTGAACCCGCGACCTCCGGGTTATGAGCCCGGCGAGCTACCAGACTGCTCCACCCCGCGATCAGAAAGCAAAACCTAACGATCCGTCGCTCAGTCGTCAAGTGCGGATCGGGCGGCGATCGGCTGTGGCTTTCGCGCGCCGAAACCGGTTCCCCGCGACCCGAAATATAACACCCGGGAGCCTGGAAGTCAGCCCCCCGGGCAGGTCGACCGACCCGACACGGGCCTTCGTCCGGCCGCCGGAACCGGCGTGGGGGAGTGGCCGGACGGAGCGGCTCCCCCGTCAGCCGATCACCAGGTTGATGATCCGGTCAGGAATGTAGATCACCTTACGGACGGTGGCACCATCGACGTAGCGCTGGACGTTTTCGTCAGCGAGCGCGGCGTCGCGGGCCGTGGCCTCGTCGAGCCCTCGCGGCACGGCGAGCCGCGCGCGCACCTTGCCGTTGACCTGCACGACCAGCTCCACCGACTCGGTTGCCGTCTTTGCAGGATCGTACGTCGGCCAGACACCGCCCGTGCCGCGTGCAAACAGGCTCGTCTCGTGTCCGAGCCTGTGCCAGAGCTCTTCGGCCAGGTGCGGCGCGAACGGGGCGAGGAGCACGACCAGCGGCTCGACCTCGCCGCGGTTGATGCGGCGGCCGCCTTCCCGCACCGCGTTCAGGTACTCCATCATCGCCGCGATGGCGGTGTTGTAGCGGAGGCCGGCGATGTCCTCGGTGACCTTCCGGATCGTGGCGTGCAGCTTCCGCTCGAGCGCGCCGGAAACGGGTTCGTCGCCGAGCCGGTCTACGGGGACGATGGACTCCCAGACGCGGTGCAGGAAACCGTACGGCCCCTGGAGCCCCTGATCCCGGAAATCGCCGCCTTCCTGGTACGGACCCAGGAACATCAGGTACGTCCTGAACGCGTCGGCGCCCCATTTCTGGATGTACTCGTCCGGGACCACGACGTTGCCACGGCTCTTGGACATCTTCGCGCCTTCCTTGATGACCAGGCCGTGTTTCCGGAAGGTCGCGAAGGGCTCCTCGAAGCCGAGGAGGCCGATGTCGTGGAGCGCCATGGTGACGAAGCGGCTGTACAGCAGGTGCAGCACGGCGTGCTCCTCGCCGCCGATGTACATGTGCACGGGCAGCCACTTCCGGGTCAGCTCGGGATCGAAGGCGACGTCGTCCCGGTTCGCCGACGGGTAGCGGAGGAAGTACCACGCGCTGTCGAGGAAGGTGTCGCTGACGTCCGTCTCCCGGCGCGCGATCTCGCCGCACTTCGGGCAGGGGACGCGATACCACGACTCGACGCGGGCGAGGGGGCTCACGCCGCTCTCGTCCGGCTTGTAGTTCTCGACGAACGGCAGCACGACAGGCAGGTCCGATTCGGGTACAGGGACGGTGCCGCAGCTGTCGCAGTAGATGATCGGGATCGGCGGTCCCCAGTAACGCTGCCGCGAGATGCACCAGTCGTGCAGTCGGTACGTTACCCGCGGCTCGCCGAGCTTCCTTTCCGCGAGCCAACTGGTGATCGCGCGCTTCGCGCTGGCCGAGTCCATCCCGTCGAACTGGCCGGAGTTCACGAGCACTCCGTCATCCACGTACGGTTCGGAAACCGGCTCGGCGGGGTCACTCCCCGCCGGCGCGATGACGCGACGGATCGGCAGGTCGAACGTGGTCGCGAACTCGAAGTCGCGCTCGTCGTGGGCGGGCACCGCCATGATGGCGCCGGTGCCGTATTCCATGAGGACGTAGTCGGCGATCCAGACGGGGATTTCGTCGCCGGTGGCCGGGTTCACGCAGTACCCGCCGGTGAAGACGCCCGTCTTCTCCTTGTCCCCCTTCTTGCGGCTGACCAGGTCGAGCGAAGCCATGCGTGCCCGGTACGCCTCGACCGCCTCCCGCTGCTCCGGGGAGGTTATGCGGTCGACGGCCGGATGCTCCGGAGCGAGCACCATGAACGTCGCGCCGAAGACGGTGTCGGGCCGGGTCGTGAAGACGCGGATGGCCGGGTGCTCGGCGTGGAGCTGCGCGGGCTCGTGCCGGTCCTCCGCGATGCGCCTGCGCGCCAGCGGGAAGACCAGCTCTGCCCCCTCGCTCCGGCCGATCCAGTTCTCCTGCGCCTTCTTCGTGGTGTCGGACCAGTCGATCCAGGAGAGGTTGTCGAGCAGCCGCTGCGCGTACTTCGTGATGCGGAAGAACCACTGCGATAGCACCCGCTGCTCGACGGTGGTGCCGCAGCGTTCGCACTCGCCGGCGATGACCTGCTCGTTGGCGAGGACGGTGTGGCAACCCGGGCACCAGTTGACCGGCGCCTCCTTCTTCTCGGCCAGTCCGGCCTCGTACAGCTTGAGAAAGAGCCACTGCGTCCACCTGTAGTACGAGGGATCGGTCGTGTCGACGACGTGGTCCCAGTCGTACATGGCGCCAATGCGGCGGAGCTGACGCGTGAAGTTGCGGATGTTCGCCGGAATCAGCTCCATCGGGTGGACGCCGACCTTGAGCGCGAAGTTCTCCGAGTGGATGCCAAAGGCGTCGAAGCCGATCGGCTCGAAGACGTCGTCGCCCTGGAGCCTGCGGAACCTGCCGTAGATGTCGGCGCCCGTGAACGCGTACATGTTCCCGACGTGCAGCCCCTCGGCGGACGGGTACGGGAACATCATGAGGTTGTAGAACGGGCGCTCCGCTTCGAGGAGGTCCTGATCCGTGAACGCGTTCGTTCGCTGCTCCTCCCAGCGCCGTTGCCACTTCTCCTCGACGACGGCGGGATCGTACCCCTCTCGAATGGCTTCACTCATGTGACGAACCGATCGACTCCGTGGACTTTGCGGTGCAAACATCAAGTATAGCGCACGCGACACGGGGCTTCAATCTAGTCGACGATCGGGCGCTGCAACGTTGAAGTAGGAATGTCCGCCCTCAGCGAAGCAGAAATGTCCTCCCCAGTCCTGCGGAACATGCCGCTCCCGCGGCGCCCCCGCGGCCGGAAGGGAGCGCTCCCGGACACCATTCCCGGGGCGGCTCAGGGAGTGATGGCCGCTACGGTGGCGTAGGGATCGGATCCGGCGGCTTCGGCGGCCCGGACGACGGCGGCGATGGCCGACGGGAGGTCGCCCTGGAATCGCTGGTACAGCTCTTCGAAGATGTCGAGCCTGTCGTAGTAGAGCCGCCAGGCGATGAGGTGCGCGTTGTTTACGGGCGTCGCGGCGATATTGGCGAAGCCGGGCGTCTGCAGGCGAGGCCGGTAGGACTCGGCGAAGCGGGCGCGGGCGCGCTCGAAAACGGAGTCCCGGGCGGCGATGATCTGGTCCCGATCGAGGTCGGTACGGGCGTACAGCGCCTCGAGGTCGGCGACGAGCTCCGACAGGTACTCGCCGAAAACGATGTTGTCCGCCCAGGCGGCGGTGGCGTACCGACAGCGCTCGCCCTCCGGGCCCTCGATTGCGCAGAAGAACTCGGTTGCGCCGCGGTCGCCGACGAAGCTGGCAAAGCTCTCGTTGAAGGCTACGTGACCCGGGATGAAGATCGTGTTGTGCGTCAGCTCGTGAATGACCGTGGCGACGAGATTCACGTCGTCGTACCGGAGCACCGTGGAGAGGAGCGGGTCGTTGAACCAGCCCAGGGTGCTGAACGCAGTGGTCGGCCGGATGTAGGTGTCGTAACCCCGGCGCTCGAGGCGTTCCGCTGCCTCTCTGGCGTCATCGAGCGTCCAGAATCCCTTGTAGGGCACGCGTCCGACGATGGGGAACCACCAGGTGAGCGCTTCAAAGCGGTCCTTGCGCGCGGCGGACAGGACCATGGCCAGGGTGTCGCGGTCGATCCAGGAATACGTCGTGTAGCTTTCCCCGGCATTCAGCCCGAGCACCTCTGCGGCGAAGGTCCTCGCCTGGAGCACGAGCTCCAGCTTGCGACGGGTTTCGGCGTCGGTCGCCGGGTCTTCGATCATCTCCTCGATGGGCGTGCGCCGGCTGAGGATCCTGACCTCTTCCAGCCCCGCGCGCAGCACGTAAACCGGCGAGCACGCCGCCGTGGATACCCCGGCCAGCGCCAGCAGGAGAATGAGCAAAGACTTCCGGTGCATGGACTTCCCCGTTGTGGTCGCGCTGGATGGAACCCTCGCGTCGGCGGCCGGTTCCTCGCGAAGCGCATGCGGCGGTGCGCAGTCGGGCGAGTGTCGATGGTGCAGCGACCGTACCTCTGTTGGATCCCCGTCCGTTGCGACCTCGATCCTTCGGCGCTATGTCAGTGGGCGCTGATAGCGGTATCGAACTATCGGGATGGCGGACATGGATCGTTTGTTCTTCGGTGTGGGCGCGGTGCTCGGCGCAGTGGCGGTGGCCGCTGGCGCGTTCGGCTCGCACGTGCTGGAAGCCCGTCTCGAGCCGGAGCGGCTGGCCACATTCGAGCTCGCGGCTAGATACCAGATGTACCATGCACTGGCGCTACTCGCGGCGGCGTGGGCTGCGGACCGGTGGCCGGGCGGGGGAACGACCGCTGCCGGATGGCTGTTCATCGTCGGCGCGCTCATCTTCTGCGGCACCGTGTACGCGCTGAGTCTGGGGTCGCCGCGCTGGTTCGGTGCGATCACGCCGATCGGCGGCGTGTCGTTCATCGCGGGGTGGCTACTGCTCGCGTGGGCGGCAAAGGGCTCGAGTTGATGGGGGTTCGCGGAGGCTGGCGCGTGCCGGGCGTGGCCCGGCCAGGCCGGCGCAGTCTCCTCGGCCCGGGATCAGAGCCGACGACCGCGAAACCACTAGCCCCAGCCCTAGCCCCAGCCCTTTGCCCTTCACCCACGCCTTTCCACGCAGTAAAGGTACTCCACGACGTCGTCGCCGCGGTAACGCCGGTTCTCGCCATCCGTGTCCGACCGGTAGCGCTTGTAGGGCCGGGTGTAGCGCCGGTAGGTGGCCGCACTGCCGTACGTCTTGAGCACACGCTCGATGGTACGCTCCGGGATGATACCCTCGGCGTTGTAGCTCATGACGAGGTGCCGGAAGGGCGCCGTGGCGACCAGGGCCTCGAATGCGTCCTCGCAGCGGTTGCGGCGGCACCAGTCGCTCCGCTTGTCCGCATCATCGAGCAGTCCCGTCTTTCCCCGAAGGACCACTTGCGTATCGAACCAGCCTGAGGCGATCAGCTCGGGGATGTGGTAATACGCCGGGTACTGGCGGGTGTTGTACGGCGGGTCGAGGTAGAGCAGGTCGAACGGTTCCGTGTCGGCGACGAGTGCCAGGGCGTCCCGGCGAAAGGCCCGACACCCGTTGCCGGCGACGATTCGCGGCGTCCGGAGCCGCAGTGGCCTGAGCGCATTGGGCTGCCAGCTCTTGATGCACGCCGCGTACACGCCCGCCGTGTTCGCCACCGCGTCTGCCGCCTCGATGAGCGCCGCCAGGAGGACGTAGAAGGCGTCATCGCCGATCATCCCCGTGGTTCGCCACGCCTGGATCGTTTCCCGAGCGGCGTCGATCCGCGCTGCGTTCTCCGGGGTGAAGTACATGCGCCCGTGCTCGCGGCCGACCTCGCCGGCGGGAGTGAAGTGCTCGTGGATGAAGCCGGGGTTCGGCGGTAGCTCGTTCAGGTATGCGATGGCGGCGCGCAGTGGTGCGCCATCGTCCGTGCTTCCGGCAGTCGTGGCATCCGCGAGTTCGGGCAGGTTGGACAGATCCGGCGGGGCGGGCACCTCGACGTACGCTCGGCCGAGCACGTACGCGTATTCCATGAGATCGGACGCGGTCACGCGAAAGCCCCACGACTTGAGGGCGCGGGCAACGCTCGCGGTGCCGCTGAAGGGGTCCACTGCCGTGC
>Ga0180220_1001787_pt1 | contig 15027 bp, 12 predicted proteins | sample eDN5th37CBELigBY_FD_151335 | JGI IMG/M metagenome (GOLD analysis project Ga0180220, IMG submission 151335) | Enriched backyard soil microbial communities from Emeryville, California, USA - eDNA 5th pass 37_C BE-Lig BY (version 2) (version 2) | ecosystem: Environmental > Terrestrial > Soil >... | reverse complement strand
TACCCCGCCGGCGGGCAGGCGACACGCGGGGTGTTCACCGCTATCGTCGGCGCTCCGTGCGGATCTTCTCTGGCATCCAGCCCACGGGCCGCAAGCACCTGGGCAACTACATCGGCGCGATCCGGCGCTACGTCGACGGGCAGGACGCGGCCGCCGAGTCGATCTACTGCGTCGTCGACCTGCACGCGACGACCGTCGCCTACGACCCCGCCGACCTGCGCGAGCGGCTGTACGACACGCTCGCGATCCTCATCGCCGCCGGGCTGGACCCGGAGCGCTGCATCCTCTTCCGCCAATCCGACGTGGTCGCGCACCCGGAGCTGGCGTGGCTGCTGTCGTCGGTCACCTCCTGGGGCGACCTCAACCGCATGCACCAGTTCAAGGACAAGTCCGCGGGCCAGCGCGAGCTGGTGTCGGCCGGCCTGTTCACCTACCCGGTGCTGATGGCCGCCGACGTGCTCGTCCACCGCGCCACGCACGTGCCGGTCGGCGACGACCAGCGCCAGCACATCGAGCTGATGCGCGACATCGCCGAGCGGTTCAACGCGCGCTTCGGCGAGCACCTCGTCGTGCCCGAGGGGACCTACCCGGAGGTGGGCGCGCGGATCATGGACCTGCAGGAGCCGACCCGCAAGATGTCGACGACGGGCGGCACCGCCGAGGGCACGGTGTACGTGCTCGACCCGCCGAAGACGATCGAGAAGAAGATCAAGCGCGCGGTCACCGACTCCGACGACCCGCCGGTCATCCGCGCGGGAGACGACAAGCCCGGGGTCACGAACCTGCTGGAGATCCTGGCCGCCTCGCGCCGCATCTCGATCGCCGAGGCCGAGGCGTCGCTGGCCGACGCCCGCGGCTACGGCGACCTGAAGGCGGCCACCGCCGAGGCGGTCAACGCGATGCTGACGCCGGTGCGCGAGCGCTACGAGGAGCTGCGCCCCGACGTGGCGCGCCTGGAGGAGATCCTGGCGATGGGGGCCGAGAAGGCGGCCGCCAACGCCGCGCCGGTGATCGCCGACGTCCGCGCGGCGATGGGCGTGGGGCGCCCGCGCTAGCCCGTCACGGCGCGCGGGCGACCGGTCCCACCGCTACGGTTCTCGCCATGTCCGTCGCCACGGATCTCGAGCTCGACCTCGACGTCTTCAGCGGCCCGTTCGACCTGCTGCTGGCGCTCGTGCTGCGCGAGGAGGTCGACCTGCTCGAGGTGCCGCTGGCCGACGTCGTGCTCGCCTACCTCGACCATCTCGAGGCGCGCGGCGAGCTGGACCTCGAGCAGGCCACCGAGTTCCTCGTGCTGGTGGCGGCGCTGCTGGAGCTGAAGTCGCGGCTGATGCTGCCGCGCGAGGAGGAGGAGCTGCTCGACCTCGACCCCGGCGAGGCAGCCGAGGAGCTGCTGGCGCGGATGCTCGAGGCCAAGCGCTACCGGGCCGCCGCCGACGACCTGCGCGCGCGCCTGGAGGCCGAGGACGGCGTCCGCTACCGCTCGGCGCCGCCGCCCCCGTGGCTGAAGCGCCCCGACCTGGAGGAGCTCGACGCCGTCTACGACCCGTCGCGGCTGGGCGGCGCGCTGGCCGCGCTGCTGCGCCCGCCGGCCGAGGTGTCGCTGCACCACGTCACCGTCCCCACCGTCACGGTCGCCGAGCGGCTGTCGGTGCTGCGGCGGCTGCTGAGCCGCGCCCGCGTCACGTCGTTCGACGAGGCCGTCCGCGGCGCCGACCGCGTCACGGTCGCGGTCACCGTGTGGGCGCTGCTGGAGCTCTACAAGCGCGGTGAGGCGACCTGGGACCAGGCCGAGCCGTTCGGGGACATCACGATCGTCGCCCACGACGAGCCGGCCTGGGGCCGCGCGGAGCACGCCGCCTGATGTCCGAGCTCGCGCGCGTGCTCGAGGCGCTGCTGTTCCTGTCGCCCGACCCCGTCTCGCTCGAGGACCTGGCCGCCGCCGCCGACGCGTGGCCCGACGAGGTGGCCGAGGCGATCGGCGAGCTGCGCGAGGCGTACGCGCCCGGGAAGCGCGGGCTGCTGCTGCGGGAGGTGGCCGGGGGCTTCACGCTCGCGACCGACCCGATCGCCGAGGCGGCGGCGCGCAAGCTGCTGGCGCGCCCGCGGACCCCGCCGCTGACGCCCGCCCAGGCCGAGGCGCTGGCGATCGTCGCCTACCTGCAGCCGGTGTCGCGTCCCGAGATGGCGCGCATCCGCGGCGTCTCCTCGGACTCCGCCACGACGACGCTCGTCGAGCGCGGCCTCATCGAGGAGGCCGGCCGCTCCCAGTTCGGCGCGGTCCTGTACCGGACGACGCCGCTGTTCCTGAAGCTGTTCGGGCTGGGCTCGCTCGACGACCTGCCCGACCCGTCGCAGTGGGACCCCAGCCCGCAGGAGGAGGCCGACCTGCGCGAGCGTCTGCTGCGGGCCGGCGAGCAGCGCGCGGGCGTGGCGCCCGAGCCCGCCGCCTGACGCCTGGACGGTCGTTCGATCCCGCCGCCCGGCGGGCGTGCCGACGACGGTCGGAATGCGTTCCCCCGCCCGTGTCGTCCTGCTCGCGTGCGTGGCCGGCCTCGGCCTCGCCCCGGCGGCCGCCGCCGCCCCCGCTCCCATGTCCGTCGAGACCGTCCGCGCCGGCGCCGCCGCGGTGCGCGCCGGCGAGCCCGTCCGGTTCGCCGGCCGCGTCGTCAACCGCGCGCAGCGGCGGGCGACCGGGCGCCTCACGGTCGCGCTGCGCCCGCGCGCGCGGTCGCGCAGCGGGCGGATCGTCGCCCGGGACACGCTGCGGCGCGTGCGCCCCGGCGGTCGGGTCGCCTACCGCGTCCGCGGGCTCGTGCCGGCGGGCCTGAAGCCCGGCCGCTACGTCGTGGTCGCGTGCGTCCGCGTGGGCAACCGCCCGGCGGGCTGCCGCGTCGCCCCGCGGCGGCTGCGGGTCCGCGCGGCGCGGCCCCCGGCGCCGCCCCCCGCCGACCCGGGCGCCCCGCCGCAGCCGGGCGCGGTCGCGCCGCCGGCCGCCGAGGCGCCCGCTCAGGGCGGGGGCGGTGGCGGGGTCGCCCCGGCCGTCCCGTCGCTCGTCGTCCGCGACGGCGTCACCCAGCGCGCGTTCGCCTACGGCGCGGCGATCCGCCAGAAGGTGTGGGTCCAGACCGACGTCGACACCGACCAGGACGGCCGCGCCGACCGCGTCGCCGTCGATGTCATCCGCCCGGCCGAGTCCGACCAGGGGATGAAGGTCCCGACCGTCCTCGTGGCCAGCCCGTACTGGTACATCGACGACCCCGACACCGAGACCGACGGCGACGAACCCGCCGGCGCCCGCCGGCCGGCGCTGCCCGACCAGGGCCGCAAGGCCGACGTCGACGGCGACGGCCTCAACGACGTGTGGCCGGGCTTCTACGACAACTACTTCATGCCGCGCGGCTACGCGGTCGCGCTCGCCGACTCGCTGGGCACCGGCCGGTCCACGGGCTGCCCGACGACGGGCGGCCCGGAGGAGACGCGCGCGATGCGCCTCGTCGTCGACTGGCTCAACGGCCGCGGGATCGCCTACACGGCCGCCGAGGGCGGCAGCCGCGTCGGCGCTCCGTGGGCGACCGGCAAGACCGGCATGGTCGGCCTCTCGTACGTCGGCACGCTGCCCAACGCCGTCGCCTCGACGGGCGTGGCCGGCCTGGAGACGATCGTGCCCCAGGCCGCGATCTCCGACTGGTACGGCTACTACCGCGTCGGCGGGCTGAAGCTGCGGGCCGGCGACGGCCCCTGGGACCTGGCCAACTACGTGACGCCGGCCGCGCGGCGCCTGACCTGCGCCCCGTCGCGCCAGGCGATGCGCGACCAGGCCGGCGACGACGAGACGGACCCCGCGCTGATCGGCAACCAGAACCCGTTCTGGCGGGCGCGCGAGTACGTCAGCCAGGCCGCCGCCGTGCGCGCCAGCGTGTTCATGGTCAACGGCATGAACGACGTGAACGTCAAGCCGTCGCACGCCGGCCCGTGGTGGGAGGCGCTGGGCGCCAACGACGTGCCGCGGCGCGCGTGGCTGACGCAGGTCGGCCACGAGGACCCGTTCTACCTCGACCGCGACGCGTGGCTGCCGGAGCTGCACCGCTGGTTCGACCACTGGCTGGCCGACGTCGACAATGGCGTGATGGACGGGCCGCTGGCCACGATCGAGCGCGAGCCCGCAGCCGTGGGCGCGCCGCCGCGCTACGAGGACGAGGCCGAGTGGCCCCATCCGGACGCGCGCTCGGCGACGCTGTGGACGACCGGGGCCGGCCTCGGGACCGCGTCCGATCCCGGCGCCGCGCCGGTGTCGTGGACCGACGACGCCGACCAGACCCAGGACCAGGCGATCTCGAGCCCGGCCCACAGCGCGATCTTCACGAGCGAGCCGCTCGCGCGCGATGTGCGCCTGTCGGGCACGCCGGTGCTGACCGCGAAGGTGCGGGTCGACGCGAACGTCGTCTCCGCGGGCCTGGGAGCGATGCTCGTCGACTACGGCCCGGCGCCCTACCCGATGATCGACTACGCCGACGGGCACGGGGCCACCTGGAGCTTCGACCAGGACGTGTGCATGCCCGAGGAGGACGGCAGCGCGTACGACTCGCCGTGCTTCGGCGTGCGCGAGCGCGTGTACCGCATGACCGACCGGGAGGTGGTCAGCCGCGGGGCCGCCGACCTCGGCAACCGCAACTCGCTCGAGGCCAAGACGCCGCTGACCGCCGGCACCGACACGTGGGTCCAGATCCCGCTGTGGGTGAAGGACCACGTCTTCCCCGCGGGCCACCGCATCGGCCTCGTGATCGTCGGCAGCTACCGCGACTTCGAGTCGGCCCCGCCCGACAACGGGGCGCTGGAGTACACGCTGGAGACGAAGGAGACGCGGCTGACGCTGCCGCTCGTCGGCGGCGCGTCCGCGCTCGACCCGTAGACCGCGAGGCGCCGGGCCCGATCTGCCATCCTGTGAAGATGGTTGAGGGCGCAACCTATCGGGAGCTCGTTCCCGCGCCGCGCCTCGCCGAGCACGTGTGGAGCGTGTTCGTCCATCGCGTCCCGTCCGACGCCGCGCCGTACGTCCACCGCACCGTCCCCAACGGCAGCGCCCAGCTCGTCTGGCGGGTGGGGGAGCCGCCGCGCCTCGCCGGTCCCCGGACCCGCCCGAGCGCCGAGGCGCTGGCGCCCGGGACCGTGGTCGTCGGCGCGCGCCTGCGCCCGGCCGCCGCGCTCGCGCTCCTGGGCACCGCGCCGGGCGAGCTGGTCGACGCCGAGGTCGACGCCGGCGTGCTCTGGGGCCGCGCGGGCGAGCGGCTCGGGGAGCGGCTCGCGCTCGCCGGGTCGCCGGCGGCCGCCCTCGCCGTGCTCCAGGACGAGCTCGCGGCCCGGCTGTCGCGGCCGGCCGACCCGCTGGTCGCCGAGGCGGTGCGGCGGCTCGCTCCGGCCGGCGGCGCCCTCGACGTCGGCGCGCTGACGCGCGCGCTGGCGATCTCCGAGCGGCAGCTTCGCCGGCGCTTCCACGCCGCCGCCGGGATGGGACCCAAGACGCTGCAGCGGCTGCTGCGCTTCCAGCGCGTCCTCGCCGCCGTGCACGGGCCGCTGGCCCGCGGCGAGGTCCCGGCGGACGACGGGCTCGCGCGCCTGGCCGCCGACGCCGGCTACGCCGACCAGGCGCATCTGACCCGCGAGAGCGTGCGCCTCGCCGGGCTGCCGATCGGCGCCTACCTGCGCCTGATGCGCGAGCAGTGCGGCCCGCATCACGACCACCGGGCGTCGTTCGCGCCGCTGCTGGCGCGCTGAGCCGCGCGGACGGCCGTTTCGTTCAAGCCCGGGGCGGCGCCGGCGCCTAGCGTCGCCGGCATGCCCCACCGCCGCCTGCTGCACGTCCTGATGGTCGCCCAGGCCCTCGGCGGCCTCGGCGGGGCGGCCGCCACCGCCACCGCGCTGCTGGCGCTGGACATGACCGGCAGCGAGGCGCTGGCGAGCCTGCCGCTGGCCGTGCTCGTCGCCGGCTCGGCCGGCCTGGCCGTCCCGGTGTCGGCGCTGTCGCGCCGGGCCGGCCGGCGCGCCGGCCTCAGCGCGGCGCTCGTGCTCGCCGCGGCCGGCGCGCTGACCGCGGTCGCCGCGGGCGCGTGGTCGAGCTTCCCGCTGCTGCTCGTCGCGATGGCGGCGTTCGGCGCCGGCACGACCGCCGTGATGCTGGCCCGCTACGCCGCGGCGGACATCAGCCCGCCCGAGCACCGGGGCCGCGCGATCGGCAGCGTCGTCTTCGCGACGACGTTCGGCGCCGTCGCCGGCCCGAACCTGCTGGAGCCCGCCGGCGGCCTCGCCGACGGCCTCGGCCTGCCGCGCCTCACCGGGCTGTTCGTCGTCGCCGCCGGCGCGTTCCTGCTCGCCGCGGCGCTGCTGGCGGTCCGCCTGCGGCCCGACCCGCGGGAGGTGGCGGCGGCGCTCGGCTCCGACCCCGACGCGTCGGCGGCGGACCGGTCCACGCCGCTGGCCGCGCTGCTGGCGCCGCCGTCCGCCCGGGCGGGCCTGGCGAGCCTGCTCGTGGCGAACTTCGCGATGGTCGCCGTGATGGCGATGGCGCCGGTCCACCTGCGCGACCACGGGCACGGCCTGGAGATGGTGGGGCTCGTCGTCAGCCTCCACATCGCCGGCATGTTCGGGCCCGCCCCGCTCACCGGCTGGCTGACCGATCGCGCCGGCGCGCTCCCGGTCGCCGTCGGCGGCGCGGCGCTGCTGCTCGCCGCCGGGGTCGTGGCGGCCGCGGCCGGCGGCCACGGCGCCGCGTTCGCGGCCGGCCTCGTGCTGCTGGGGCTGGGGTGGAACGCCTGCCTGGTGGCCGGCAGCGCGCTGCTGGCGGCCGCGGTCCCGGTCGCCCAGCGCCCGCGCGTCGAGGCCGCCGGCGAGCTGGGCATGGGCGTGGCCGCCGGCACGGCGACGGCGCTGGCCGGGCCGGTCGTCGCGCTCGCCGGCTACGGGACGCTGGCGCTGCTGGGCGCCGCGTGCGGCGCCGGGCTGGCCGCGCTGCTGGCGGTCGCGGCGAGCTGGCCGCAGGCGGCGGCGATGTCGCGCCCGCGGGTGAGCCGGACCGTCGCGCGGACGCCGTGCTCCTCGAGCACCGCGCGGAACGCGTCGATCGCCTCGGGCGAGGAGCCCTCGTACCGCGACCCGGTCGGGTTGTAGGGGATGAGGTTGACCTTGAACGTGAAGCCCGGCCCGAGCAGGCGCGCGAGCTGCAGCGCCTGCTCGTAGCGGTCGTTGACGCCGGCGAGCATCACGTACTCGATGAACACGGCCCGGTTCGTCGCCTCCTGGTGGCGGCGGCAGGCGGCGAGGACGTCGGCCAGCGGGTAGCGGTCGTTGACCGGCATGATCTGGGAGCGCAGCGCGTCGTCGGGCGCGTGCAGCGAGAACGCCAGGCGCAGCGGCATCCCGCAGCCGGTGATCCGCTCGATCCCCGGCAGCCAGCCGACGGTCGACACGGTCGTGCGCCGGTGGGTGATGCCGACGTCGGGCAGTCTCGCGGCCGCCGCGAGCACGTTGTCGGCGTTCATCAGCGGCTCGCCCATCCCCATGAACACGAGGTGGTTCACGGGCTCGATGCGGCGGAAGTGCAGGACCTGGTCGAGGATCTCCGAGACGGTGAGGTTGCGGCCGAACCGCATGGCCCCCGTCGCGCAGAACGTGCACGTCAGCGGGCAGCCCGACTGCGACGACACGCACACCGAGCGGCGCCCGTCGCGGTAGCGCATCAGCACGGCCTCGACCGGCCGCCCGTCGGCGGTGTGGAACAGCGTCTTGACGGTGCCGTCGCGCGCGTGGGCCTCGTCCACCACCGCGAGCGAGGAGAACGGCACGCGCTCGGCCAGCCGCTGGCGCAGCGCGCGCGGCAGGTTCGTCATCTCGTCGTAGGAGGCGGCGCCGCGCGCGGCCCACTCCCACACCTGACGCACGCGGTAGGACGGCTGGTCGTCGAGCTCCTGCTGCAAGATCTCGAGGTCCATGCGCCTCTCACGGTACCTCGCCCATTCCGGCGTCTCCTCGCGCCGCGGCGCCGAGGAGCTGATCCGCGCCGGGCGCGTGACGGTCGGCGGCGAGGTCGTCACCGACCCGGCCCGCGACGTCGACCAGGACAGCGGCGTCGCGTTCGACGGGACGCCGGTGGCGCCGGTCGCGGAGACCGTGGTGATCGCGGTCAACAAGCCCAGGGGGGTCGTCTCCACCGCCCGCGACACCCACGGGCGCCCGACGGTGGTCGACCTCGTCGGCGCGCGCCGGCGGCTGTACCCGGTCGGGCGCCTGGACGCCGACACGACGGGGCTGATCCTGCTCACCGACGACGGCGAGCTGGCCAACCGGCTGACGCACCCGCGCTACGGCGTGCCGAAGACCTACCGGGCGGTGGTCGCGCACCCGCCGGTGCGCGACGAGGCGCTCGAGCGGCTGCGCGGCGGGATCGAGCTCGACGACGGTCCGACCCAGCCGGCCGAGGTGCGCCGCCTCGCCCCCGACAGCGTCGAGCTGACGATCCGCGAGGGGCGCAAGCGCCAGGTCCGGCGGATGCTCGAGGCCGTCGGCCACCCGGTGCGCCGCCTGGAGCGCGTGCGGTTCGGCCCGCTGCGCCTCGACCTGGCCGAGGGCGCGCACCGGCAGCTCACGAAGCGGGAAGTCGAGCTCTTGCGAGCTCCGCCACCACGTCGACCGTCGTCGCCACGTCGTCGTCGGTCGTCCGGAAGTTGACGAAGCACGCGCGCAGGCAGGCGACGCCGTCGACGTGGGCGCCGGCCAGGTAGACGCGCGCGTCCGCCTGCACGTCGGCCACCAGCCGCGCGTTGTCGACGGTCCGGTGGCGGAAGCAGACCGCCGACAGCACCGGCGCCGACGCGAGCTCCAGGTCCGGGTGGTCGCCGACGAGCTGCGCGAGCAGCCGCGCGTGGCGCAGGTTGCCCTCGATCGCGGCGCGGATCGCGGCCGCGCCGTGGACGGTGAAGGCCAGCCACAGCTTCAGCGCCCGCAGCGGCCGCGAGTACTCGAGCGTCTGGTCGACCGCGTGCGGCTCCTCGGCCTCCAGGTGCGGGATGTAGGCCTCCTGGTGGGAGAACGTCGCGTGCAGCGCCTGCGGGTCGCGCATCAGCAGCACCGAGCAGGCCTTCGGGACGAACAGCCACTTGTGCGCGTCGACGGTGGCCGAGTCGGCGCGGTCGAGGCCGGCGAACAGGCCGCCGGCGGTCTCGGTCGCCGCCGCCGGCAGGCCGTAGGCGCCGTCGACGTGCAGCCACACGCCCCGCGGCGCGCACACGTCGGCGAGCGCGTCGATGCGGTCGACCGCGCCCGTGAGCGTCGTGCCGGCCGTCGCGACGACGGCGACCGGCACGATCCCCGCCTCGCGGTCGGCGTCAATCGCCGCGGCGCACGCGTCGGCGTCCATCGCCCGCCGCTCGCCGACCGGGATCGCGCGCACGTGCTCGGCCCCGATGCCCAGCACCTCGGCCGCGCGCACGACCGAGTAGTGCGCCTCGGCCGAGCAGTACAGCGCCAGCCGCCGGCCGCCGATCCCGCTGCGCCGCACGCCCGGGACCGCCCGCTCCCGGGCGGCGGTCAGCGCGGTCAGGTTGGCGAGCGTGCCGCCGCTGGTCGTCACGCCGCCGCACGAGCCGAAGCCGACGAACTCGCTGATCCAGCGCACGACCTGGTGCTCGACGAGGTCGGCGCCGCCGGCGCTGACGGCGACGTTGACGTCGTGGGCGGCCATGAGCGCGTCGCCGAGCACGCCGATCTCCAGGCCGCTCGATCCGACGTAGGCCAGGTAGCGCGGGCGCGGCTGCTCGATCGACGCGTCGAGGACGCGGCTGGCCAGCTCGAGGCCCTCGACCGCGTCGACGCCGCGCTCGGGTAGCGGGCGGGCCAGCCGCTCGCGCAGCTCGCCGGAGATCGGCGGCTGCCCGTCGCGCGCGCGGTCGAACCCGCGCCAGCTCTCCAGCAGCAGGCGCTCGAGCGTCGCCAGCGCCGCCTCCCGGTCCTCCAGCCGCAGCAAGGTCACGCCCGCAGGGTATGCCCGGCTAGCATCCGCGCGCCATGCGCCTGTTCGCCCTCCGCGGAGCCACGACCGTCGCCGCCAACGACGCCGACCAGATCCTCGCCGCGACGACCGAGCTGATGCGGACGATCATGGATCAGAACGCGCTCACGCCCGACGACGTCGTCTCGTGCATCTTCACCGTGACCGACGACCTCGACGCCGCGTTCCCCGCGACCGCCGCGCGGCGGATGGGGTTCGAGAAGGTCCCGCTGCTGTGCGCCCGCGAGATCCCGGTCCCCGGCTCGCTGCCGCTGGTGATCCGCGTCCTGCTGCACTTCTACGCCGACCCCGACCACGAGTCCCGCCACGTCTACCTCCACGGGGCGCGGGCTCTGCGCACCGACCTGGAGGCCGCGCAATGACCCGTCCGCAGTTCTCCCAGCGCGTCGAGCGCCTGCCCCGCTACCCGGCCGCCCCCGGCTACGCGTGGAAGGGCGACATCGCGCGCCTGGCCTCCAACGAGTCGCCCGACCCGCCGCTGCCCGAGGTGCTCGAGGCCGCGCAGGCCGCGCTGGCCGACCTCAACCGCTATCCCGACCCGACGCACGGGGCGCTGCGCGAGCGCCTGTCGGACCGCTACGGCGTCCCCGTCGAGCGGATCGCGATCGGCAACGGCGGCAGCGACCTGCTGATCGCCGCCGGCGACGCGCTGCTGGAGCCGGGCGCCGAGGTCGTCTACGCGTGGCCGTCGTTCTCGATGTACCCGCACATCGGCCAGGCCGCCGGCGCCACCGAGATCCGCGTGCCGCTCAAGGACGACTACATCGACCTCGACGCGATGCTCGCCGAGATCACCGCGGCGACCCAGCTCATCGTCGTCTGCAACCCCAACAACCCGACCTCCACGGCACTGCCGCTCACCGAGATCGAGGCGTTCCTGGCCAAGGTGCCCGGCCACGTGTGGGTGCTGCTCGACGAGGCCTACTGCGAGTACTCGCTGCTCGACGACCCCGACGCGTCGCTGGACCTGCTGCCCAGGTACCCGAACCTGGCGCTGCTGCGGACGTTCTCGAAGGTCTACGGGCTGTGCGGGCTGCGCGTCGGCTTCGCGCTGTGCGGCTCGGCCGAGCTGTGCCAGGCGCTGTACTCGGTGCGCCAGCCGTTCGCGGTCAACGCGGTCGCGCAGGCCGCCGCGGTCGAGGCGCTCAAGCACCAGGACGCGGTCGCCCAGCGCGTCGAGCGCGCGATCGCCGCGCGCCTCCAGCTCGACGACGGGCTGCGCAAGCTGGGCATCACGCCGCTGGAGTCGCACGCGAACTTCTCCTGGTTCCGGGTCGGCGACGGCGAGCAGGAGGTCGCGATCGTCAAGGAGCTGGCCCAGCGGGGCGTGCTGGTGCGCTCGGGCACCGCGCTCGGCGAGCCCGGCTACCTGCGCGTCACCTACGGCCTGCCGCACGAGAACAGCCGCTTCCTCAGCGAGCTCGCCACGCTCCTGTAGTAAGCTCGCCGGCGCAATGCGTAGCCGGCCCGCCATCCGTCTCTTCGCCGACTACGCCTATGCCTACGCCTACGCCTGGCGATTTCGCTAGGCGCTCGGCCGCACCTTGCCGTTCCCGGGATGGGACCCGGGACCCCCGGCTCGCCGAGCGCCGCAGGTGGAACCCGTCCCGTGACCAGGTGTAGACAAGGAACGACAGCATGTTGATCGTGATGAAGCAGACGGCGACCGAGGAGCAGGTCGCGGCGGTCGTCGAGCGCATCGAGAGCGTCGGGGCCCGCGCCCACGTGAGCCCCGGCACCGAGCTGACCCTGATCGGCGCCATCGGCGACCGCGACCACGTCGCGCGCCTCGGCCTCGAGGGCCACGCGGGCGTCGAGCAGGTCGTGCCGATCCTCAAGCCCTACAAGCTCGCCAGCTCGCAGCTGCGCGGCGGCGCGCACTCGACGCTGGAGATCGCCGGGCGGAGGGTCGGCGGGGAGCACTTCGCGCTGATCGCGGGGCCGTGCACGGTCGAGTCGCGCGAGCAGCTCCTCACCGCCGCCGACGCCGTCCGCGACGCCGGCGCCACGATGCTGCGCGGCGGCGCCTACAAGCCGCGCACGTCGCCGTACTCGTTCCAGGGGCTCGGTCAAGAGGGGCTGCGGCTGCTCGCGGAGGCCAAGGAGCGAACCGGGCTGCCCATCGTCACCGAGCTGATGGACGTGCGCGACGTCGAGCCGCTGGCCGAGGTCGCCGACGTCGTGCAGATCGGCGCCCGCAACATGCAGAACTACACGCTGCTCAGCGAGGTCGGCCGGTCCGGGCTGCCGGTGATGATCAAGCGCGGCCTGTCCTCGACGCTCGAGGAGCTGCTGATGAGCGCCGAGTACGTCCTCAAGGAGGGCAACGAGAACGTGATGCTGTGCGAGCGCGGCATCCGCACGTTCGAGACCGCCTACCGCTTCACGCTGGACATCACCGCGATCCCGGTGCTCAAGGAGCTGTCGCACCTGCCGGTGATCGTCGACCCCAGCCACGCGCCCGGCCGGCGCGACTGGGTCGAGCCGCTGTCGCTGGCCGCCGCGGCCGCGGGGGCCGACGGGATCATCGTCGAGACGCACCCGCAGCCCGACGAGGCGATCTGCGACGGGCCCCAGCAGATCCCGACCGACGGCTTCGCCGAGTACGCGCGCAAGGTCGCCCGTGCCGCCGAGCTGGCCGGCAAGGTCAGCACCGTCACCACCACCGCGTAGCGGCGCCGACCGGTGCGCGTCGCGGTCATCGGCACGGGGCTGATCGGCGGGTCGGTCGGCATGGCCGCCCGCCGGCGCCTCGGCGCCGAGGTCCGCGGCGTCGGGCCCGAGGCGGCGCGCGCCGTCGAGCACGGCGCCGTCGACGTGGCGTGCGCGACGATCGAGGAGGCCGTCGACGACGCGGAGATCGCGTTCGTCGCCACGCCGCTGGGCGTGCTCGCGGAGACCGTCGCCGCCGTGCTCGAGGCGGCCGGCCCCGACTGCGTCGTCACCGACGTCGGCTCGACGAAGACCGCGATCGTCGCCGCCGCCGACGACCCGCGGTTCGTCGGCGGCCACCCGCTCGCCGGCGCCGAGGCCGCCGGGGTGCAGCACTCGCGCGAGGACCTGTTCGCGGGCGCGGTCTGGTACCTGACGCCCGGGCCGTCGACGACCGGCGTGCTGTTCGAGCGCCTGCACCGGGCGATCGTCGCGCTGGGGGCGCGGCCGACCGCGATCGACCCCGACGTGCACGACCGCCTGATGGCCGCGGTGTCGCACCTGCCGCACGTCATCGCCAACGTGCTCGTCGCGCAGGCGTTCCGCGCGGTCGACGACGGCGAGACGCTGCCCGCGACCGGGCCCGGCTTCCGCGACGCCACGCGCATCGCCGGCGCCAACCCGCCGCTGTGGGCCGACATCCTGCTGGCCAACCGCGAGGCGCTGATCGCTCAGCTCGACGAGGCCGTCCACCGGCTGGGCGAGGCGCGCGCCGCGCTCGTGGCCGGCGACCGCGACAAGCTTCTGGCGCTGCAGACCGCCGCCCACGACGAGCGCCGCGCGCTCCTGGAGACCCACCTGGCCGGCGGGCCCGAGCGCGAGCTGCGCGTCCCGGTGCCCAACCGGCCCGGCGTGATCGCCGAGATCGCCCTCAAGCTCGGCCGGGCCGGCATCAACATCTCCGACATGGCGCTGGCCCCCTCGCCCGACAACACGCAGGGCGAGGTGACGCTCTGGGTGGCGGAGGCCGACGCCGAGCGCGCCGCCGCGATCCTCGACGAGGACTGACGCGCTACCCGGTCACGGGCGCCAGCCGCAGCGCGACGCGCAGCTCGAGCGTGCGCTCGGCGGCGCGGTGGCCGAGCAGCTCCTCGGCCCGGTGCACCCGGTAGGCGACCGTGTTCTCGTGCACGCCCAGCCGGCGGCCGGCGCGCACGTAGCTGCAGCCCTCCTCCAGGAACGTGCGCAGTGTCGTGGCCAGCCGCACGCAGGCGGGATCGCACCCGGCCAGCGCGCCGAGCTCGCGCGCCACGAAGCGCCGGGACTGGTCGAGGTCGTGGACGGCGAGCGCCTCCAGCCCCACGTCGGCGTACGCGGTCCAGGCGCCGCGCGCGCCGGCCAGCCCGGCGACGCGGCGGGCGAGCTGGGCCTCGCCGTGGCTGACGCGGAAGCCCTCGACGCCGTGGCCGGGGTCGCCGAGCGCGACGCCCGTCCCGTCGAGCGCGTCGGCGGGCGCGGCGGCGACGTCGGGCGGGCGCAGCGTCCCGGCCCAGCAGGCGAGGGCGCGGTCGCCCTGGGGCACGGTCAGGGGCGCGGCGGCGCCCAGCCGGGCGGCGACGTCGCCGGCCGCGCGCTCCAGGCGCGAGAACCGCGCCTGGGCGGCGCCCGGCGCCTCGGCGGCGTCCGCGTCGTCGTCGCTCCACACGAGGTAGGCGACGTGGTGGCGGTCGAGCTCGTAGCCGAGCCGCTTGCTCGTCTCGGCCACGTCGACGTCGGCGCCGCTCAGCAGCGCGCGCACCTCGGCGGCGCGCATGGCCGCCGCCCCGCGGACCCACTGCTCGCGCTCGCGCAGGTAGGCGGCGGTGAGCTGGCGCTCGACCTCCTCGACCGACGCGAACAGCCAGTCGCTCAGGTAGCCGAACGCGGCCACGAGCCGGTCGGGGTCGCCGGTGGCGGCGCGCAGGCGCTCCAGGCACAGGCGCGACAGGCGCGCCTGGCCGATCCGGTAGGCGCGCTGCAGCAGCTCCAGCGACAGGCCGCGGCGCACGTACTCCCGCGCGTAGCCGAGCGCCTCGGGCGGCGCGACCGCGCTGGTCGCCGGCGCCGCGTCGCGCAGCATCGAGACGGCCAGCCCGAGGTTGGCGCGCGTGCTCTGGCGCGTCCACGTGCGCAGGTCGTCGTCGAGCTCGCCGAGGTGGGCGTGGATCGTGTCCGACAGGGCCGCCGAGACCGCGTCCAGCTCGGCGCCCAGCTCGTCGACCAGGGCGTCGACCAGCTCGCGCGTGGCGTGGGTGGGCGCGATCGGGACGGGATGG
>Ga0180220_1001786_pt1 | contig 15028 bp, 13 predicted proteins | sample eDN5th37CBELigBY_FD_151335 | JGI IMG/M metagenome (GOLD analysis project Ga0180220, IMG submission 151335) | Enriched backyard soil microbial communities from Emeryville, California, USA - eDNA 5th pass 37_C BE-Lig BY (version 2) (version 2) | ecosystem: Environmental > Terrestrial > Soil >... | reverse complement strand
TTGTAAAAAATCTCAAACAAAAAAGCCGGTATGAACCGGCTTTTGCGGGCAAGCTATGAACGGCGAAGCGGAAGCCTCCGGAAACCTCCGGCGGCGATGATGAGCACCGTCAGCAGCGCCGGCACCAACGCGTGGTATTCGGGCATGAGCGACGAAAGCAAGATACCCGTCCGGGAATCCTGCAGCAGCATTTCACCGGCGGTGTAGCCCAAGATGCCGGCTCCCAAATAAACGAGCACGGGATAGCGATGAAGCAGCCCTACGATCAAATTGCTCCCGAACACGACGATCGGAATGCTGATCGCGATGCCGATCACGAGCAGGGCCCAAATCCCCGTTTGCTACGCCGGCCAAAGCCAGCACGTTATCGAGGCTCATAATGAAATCGGCAGCCAAAATGCTCCGCACCGCCTTCCACATCGAGGCGGATTCGTCCATCCGGACGTCTTCTTTATCGTCTGCCAGCAGCTTGTACGCGATCCAGAACAACAGCACGCCTCCCCCCGCCTGCACGAACGGGATCTTCAGCAGAAGAACGGCGACGAACGTCAGGATGCATCTGAGGGCAACCGCGCCGAGCGCGCCCCACCAAACCGCCTGCTTCCGCTGCCGCGCCGGCAAATTTTTGCTGGCCAGCGCAATGACGACGGCGTTATCCCCGCTTAACACCAAATTGATCATCAGGATCTGGGCAAGCAGCCATATCGATTCCAACGGTCAACACCCCCACACTTACTCCTATGCCCCCATCGTCCAAGCTATGCTTGACTATCATTCAAAAATTATCCTATAATGAATCCGATTTAATAGGCTCCGTTTACAGTCATAACGAGGAGTGACCCGATGTGGAAGCTGTACTGCCTTTTTTGGCGAAATTGATCAATATCGTGTTTTTGGATCTCATTTTAGCTGGCGATAACGCCATCGTGATTGGCCTTGCTGCGAGGAACCTGCCGCCCTCGACGCAGAAAAGGGCCATTTTTTATGGAACCGGAGGCGCCGTCCTTCTTCGAATCCTCGCGACCATCGTCGTCGTGTGGCTCCTGAAAATCCCTTGGCTGCTCTTGGTCGGCGGCATCCTGCTGATCGGCATCGCCTACAAGCTGCTCGCGGATGATGACGACCACACCGATATTAAAGCGGGGCGCACGCTGTGGGGAGCCATACGGACGATTATCGTGGCCGATGCGGCCATGGGTCTGGACAACGTCATCGCGGTTGCCGGTGCAGCTCAGCAAAATATTGTGCTGGTCATCCTCGGCCTGCTGGTCAGCGTGCCGATCGTCGTATGGGGCAGCACGCTTTTCATCAAGTTGATCGAACGTTTCACCTGGATCATCTATCTGGGATCGGCCGTGTTAGGGTATACAGCATCCAACATGATCACCGAAGAAAAACGGCTTCATCCATTTTTCGAAGACCATCCGGCGCTTCGGATCGCATTTATCGCGATCGTCATTATCGGCGTGCTGGCAGCCGGATATTTGAAAAAACGGTCGGATCAGAGAAAAAAGAACAACGAAAATTCATACTCTTGAAAAGTTTGGCGCTTAAGCTGCGCCTTGTGCAAAAAGCCGTCTCAGGTCATAACCTGGGACGGCTTCTTTTTCGTTCATCCGTATCATCACGGAGCTTAGAACCAATCTTCTTGAATCGTTTCCTCTTCTCGATCGGTTTCAATGACCGATCTTGGCGTCAGCACGACCGATTCGGTCCGTCTCACCGCATCTTCCAGCATGGCCGGCAAGTTTTCCAGCGACGCTTCGATCCTTTCAACCACGTGCAGGTTCGGGTTGGTCGTCGGAGACTTCGGCACAAAAAGCGTGCAGCAGTCTTCATACGGCAGGATCGAAAGATCATAGGTGCCGATTTCCTTGGCGATGTCCATGATTTCGTTTTTGTCCATCGTGACCAGCGGCCGCAGCAGCGGCAGATCCGTCGCCCGGCCGATGACGTTCATGCTCGGCAGCGTCTGGCTCGCAACCTGTCCGAGGCTGTCGCCGGTAACGATGGCAAGCGCGCCTTCGCGCTCTGCCAGCATGGTGGCGATCCGCAGCATGGATCGGCGCATCAGCGTAATGATCAGGTTATCCTGTCCGACCGTCGTGAATGAGGTCTGGATTTCGGTGAACGGGACCAGATGGATTTTGATTCTGCCCGCGTAGCCCGACAGTACCTTCGCCAGCTCCATCACTTTTTCTTTGGCCTTCCGGCTCGTAAAAGGGTAGCTGTAGAAATGAACGGCTTCCACTTCCAAACCGCGCCGCATCGCGGAATAACCCGCTACGGGACTGTCGATGCCCCCGGACAGCAGCAGCATGGCTTTCCCGTTGCTGCCGCGCGGAAAGCCGCCGACCGCAGGAATCACCTCGCAGAAAATATACGTGCCGGTCTCCCGAATTTCGATCCGGAGATCCAATTCCGGGTCCTTCATGCTGATTTTAAGCTGTTCGAATTCATTCAGCAGCGGAGAACCTACCAAATGGTTCATCTCATGCGAGGAGTGCGGGAACTTTTTCCATACCCGCCGGGCTGAAACCTTGAAGGTCGTGCCTTCTTTCAGCGGCATTTGCTTCAAAAAGGAGGTGCTTGTCTCCACGATGGCGTCCAGCTCCGACGGACAGACGATAACCGGGCTGACGGAATAAAGGCCGAACACTTTTTTCAGCTCCTTGATCATCGCGTTCGAGTCCTCGCCGTTCAGCACGATGTACAACCTGCCGTATTCCTTTTCGATCGTTGCGGCCGGGAACGGCCGCAGCACCGATTTGACGTGCTTTAACACCGTATTTTCAAAACGGTTCCGGTTTCTGCCTTTTAACGTAAGCTCTCCGAATCGGAGAAGCAGCATATCGTATTTCAATTCATTTCATTCCTTCCTGTCTTAACGGCTGCAGCCGGTTTACCGCATCGCTAAGCGCGCGGATCAGCTGCTGCAGCTCCTCATGCGTATTTGTGAGCCCCATGCTGATCCGGACGGCGCTCGATGCGGCATCCGCGCCTCGCCCCATCGCCAGCAGGACCTTGCTTGGTTCGGCCGTTTTCGAGGAGCAGGCGGACTTGGTCGATACCAGCGCCCCGTGCTCCTCCAGCGAATGGAGCAGCACTTCGGCCTTCATGCCCGGAAAGGACATGTTGACGATATGCGGGGCCCCTTCCTCGTAACTGTTAAGCTCAAGGCTTGGCTGGGTTCGGATCCAGGCCATAAGTTCGTCCCGCATCGCTCCGACCTGCGTCATGAACGTTTCCGTTTGTTCGCCGGCCATCCGCATCGCTTTCGACATGGCGACGATGCCGGGAATGTTTTCGGTTCCGGCCCGCATCCCCGATTCCTGCTTTCCGCCCGTAAAAAGCGGATGAAGGTTGACCCCATCCCGCTTGTACAGGATGCCCGTTCCTTTCGGGCCGCGGATTTTATGGGCGGACAGCGTATACAGATCGGCTTTCCACGCCTCCAACCGCACCGGCAGTTTCCCGAACCCCTGAACCCCGTCGATATGGAAGACCGTCAGCGGATTGGATTCTTTGACGGCGCGCCCGATGTCCTCAAGCGGTTGTACCGCTCCGGTTTCGTTATTGACATGCATGATGCTGACCAATATCGTATCCTTCCTTACGGCGGACGCCACTTGGGCAGGCTCAACCCTTCCTTTGTCGTCCACGGGCAAATACGTCACCTCATACCCCCGGCGCTCCAGCGCAAGGCAGCTGTCGTAGACGGAAGGATGCTCGATCGACGTCGTGACGATATGTTTTCCTCGACCGGCATACTGCATCGCCGCGCCTTTGATGGCCATATTGTTGCCTTCGGTCGCACCCGATGTCCAAACGATTTCGGACGGTTTCACGCCGAGGGACGCTGCGCATACTTCCCGCGCCCGTTTGAGCAGCTTTGCGGCGTCTTCTCCCATCCGGTGGATGGAGGAAGGGTTGCCGTAATGCTTTTTCATCACCTCGGCCATCGTTTGAACGACTTCGTCATATGGCGGCGTGCTTGCCGCATGATCCCAATATACCATAGATGGTCACCCACTCTCCCTTATCCGATTTTCCGGACAATATAAAGAGATCAAACGGAAGGTTCGTTATTGCCAAAAGAAGTCCATGCGCCGTTTCCCCCGTTTGATCCCCTATTGAATTAGACTATCGAGTTATGCTTCGTATTTTAAGCGCGCATCCGCGACTTTACGGATATATTTTCTCGTCTCCAGCGGCAGCATGTCAAGCTTGTCCATTAGCTGCTCATCGGTGGATACGCCCAGTTTGGCAAGCCGGTTCGGACCTGCGTTATAAGCGGCCAAAGCCATGTTCACCTGTCCGTCAAAACGTTTGATCTGGTATGACAAATAACGCGTGCCTGCATCGATATTTTGGGCCGGATCAAACGGATCGGTTACGCCAAGTCCCGCAGCGGTTCCGTCCATCAGCTGCATCAGCCCTTTCGCGCCGGCCGACGAAACGACGTCAGGATTAAAAGAGGACTCCGTGTCGATCACGGCCTTGATCAAGTTTTCGTCGACGCCGTATTTTTGGCTGGCCTGCCGAATCAAATCATCGTAAGCCGTCGGGCCATGCTTTTGGACGGAATGGCGTCTTTCCGGGCGGTACTCCGAAGCTTCCGTCTTTGCCGCCGGACCGAGCTGCTGCCACAATAATCCGTCGCTGTAAGTGACACCGGGTGCAGTCGGAGCGCTCGCATCTTCCCTGATAGCCGACGGATCGGACGATTGGACGTATTGCTTCAACATCACGCCGAATCCGGACCCGCTCCCGCTCTGCAAAATATCTTGGATCAGCTCGTCCCGATTTTGAATACGGCCGCTGCCTTGAAGCGAAGACATCTGTTTCGCGGTTGCCGAATCAATCTGCATGCGTAAATAACCTCATTTTCGTCAGAGTATGGATTGCTTTACGTTATTTTATCATGCCACCCGCATTTTACGCCATATTTCCGAGAAATATTATGTTTTTTGACATGAAAAAGCGCCCCTCTGCTGCTTGCAGCAGTAAGGACGCTATTGAACCTTGGCCAAGTATTATCTTGCGAACGGAATAAGAACAAAATAGCTGATCGTGGCCAAAATCCCCAGGCCCATTCCCCAAGCGCCCCACGCTTTTTTGCCTTTGCTGTAGGCATAGAAGCCGGTTGCCGCTGCGATCGGCCCCAGAACGATGGACCACATGAACAGGGAAACGACGCCGCAAGCTACGCTGATGTAGCCCGCTGTTCTGCCCCAAGTTTCTTCCTGCTCCCCATCCGTGCTTTCGTCGATTTCATAGCGGGCCGATTTGGGCGGAGCAACCTCGGCGGCATATTCCTCCCGGTGGTTATCGCGGCGCGGAAAGTCTTGGCGTTCGCGCTTCGGCTCATGTTCTTTTTCCTTTTGCGGCTGCTCATGCTCTTCGTGTTGGCGTAAATCGTCCATCGGAAAACCTCCTTTGCAACTGGTTGGTGAAAAAGCGGAATTAGTGGTTAAGATTTCGGTTTGAACGTCAAGCAACAGGTCGCGGAAGAATTCGGAGCATAATCCTTATGCTCGGCGAAATGTTCGTGCCCGAACTCTTCGCTGTACTTCGCGGAAGCATGTTTGTCGATTTCGATAAGGATCTGCTCGGCTTTGCAGACGTTTTGCTCGCCCCAATAATTGCAGTTGCTGACGCTGCATCGGACAATGGTTCTTGGATCATTCATGTTTAGGTCACCTCACCTACCATTGTCTCCTTGCGAACGGTCATGTATACTGCAAAGGCCATGTCAGTTGCTGGCCGGAGTTCATAAATCAAGGAAGGCGGAACTTACAAATCAAAAGAAACTCATTAAGGGATGCGGACGGGGCCGTATTATCATTGACTGCATGTTGGCGAAAACGAAAAAAGCGGGCTTCGGAAGCACCGAAGCTCGCTTTTGCATCATTCTATAAATTCATCTGGCGATCAGGCATGGGAACGCTGGTTTTGCATTCGGCGCTCCGTCAAATAGTCGCTTTCATAATAGGTCAGGTCGTCTCTAAGGTCCTCAAATACTTTCGTAATGTCCAGAATAATGTCCCGCACCGGACGCACGGGCTTCACCCGAAAACGAATCGCGTCTTGCCCGGTATAAGCGTAACGGCCATCCTCGGAGTAGCTTTCGCTTTTCGGATAGAAGAAGCTATTCACGCAGTGGTGATATACGTTATAGAGAGCTTTTTCAGCGAATTCCGAATCGAAATTGGCGCGGCGCAGCGCGACTCCAAGCTTCTCGGAAGAAACCTCGCAAAATACGAGCAGATGGCGCAAATCCGACAAAAAACCTTTGTAAAAATGTACCGTTTCCTCGTTGGCGTCTGCGGCTAGCCCTGAAAGCGAATATTCATTCAGAAATCCCTCCAGCTTTTCGATCGCATACTTCAGCTTCTCCTTCGTCGTCTCACACAACTTTTGAACATTACCTGCTGACATCGCTAATTTGCTCCCCCTTAATGGTTCCTTCAGTCATTACTGGCATCATACAATTTAACCGCTTTACAGCATCATTTTTCCATGTACTATCCTAACACAAAACCTTGTAAAGCGGTATCCCTTTTAAGGGATTCGCGCTGGACAAAAACAGCAATCTCCGCCGCCCCGAAACCGAGAATAAAATGCCCCTTCTTTCCTCACGATAAAGGTAATTTCATTTTCAGGAGGTTTATCTTATGTCCCGTCGCACTTGGGCGGGCATCGGCATCGCCGCAGCAGCCGCAGCGCTGATTCTCGTGATGCAGGTGCCCCATTCCGCCGATACCCACACACGCAAGCAGGCTTCGGAACCCGCCGTACCCAACCCGAAGCAGGAACATATATCCAAACAGAGCTTGATGGCGCAAGACATCGCTTCAACGGACCAGTTAACCCGCCTGGACGCCAAGCAGCATTTGGTTTCGATGACCGCAAGGCTCGGCGACGCCGGCCCGGCGCAAATAACGGAAGAGATCCGAAAGCTGCAAAAATCGCATGACCATTTTACCATGATGGTATGGCAGGAAGGCAAGCGCGGCAAACAGCGCGTATATGCCGCCAAAAACGACTGGAATGCCGATGATAAAAAAACGTTGAAGGGATACCTGGACAAAGCCGAAAGCAGCATTAACCAGCAGCGTTCCTATGAATCGCCTTCGTTCAAGCTGGATGGAAAGCAGTATTTCGTCATCGCCGAGCCTTCTAAGCAAAAGCCGAAGCAAGGCCTCATCGCCCTGATGAACCAAAGAATATTGACCGAAGTGGTGAACCACCAGAAAAAGAACCTCCGCCTCATTCCGTACCCGAAAGAAGGAAAATACAAAGTGGAATCGGTCCATGCCGACACGCTGCGGGATATCACCGTTCGCACGGGGCACGACAACGAAAAAGCGAGCCATTTTTATGAAAATGAAATCGTCGTGCGTTTTCGCCAGGACCCTACCCGTCAGGAAATGAACCGGATCATGGGCGAACTGCGGGCGGAATCCTCCCGCAAACTTGGTTACGCCTATGTGTTTCACGCAAGCGGCATGGATTACAGCCAGTTAAAATCTTATTTTTTGAAAAACTGGAATCCGTTATATGTCGAACCTCATTATATGTACATGACCAACGACAAAGTCACGGAAAAAACGAGCACCCTTCCCAATGTGCCAAACGACCTGCTGTTCGCCAAATACCAATGGAATTTGCCCGCCATCGAAACGAATCAGGCTTGGGACCTATCCCGCGGCAGCAGCGACGTGATCGTGGGGATCATCGATACCGGCGTCGACCTCGACCATCCCGATTTGCAGGGCCAACTGATGACCGGCTACAACGTGATCGATCCGGATTCGGATCCGATGGACGACGTCGGCCACGGAACGCATGTCTCCGGCATTATCGGTGCGCTGGTAAACAATAACGAGGGCGTTGCCGGCATCAGCTGGTACAACAAAATGCTTCCGGTCAAGGCGCTTGACAAATCCGGTTCAGGCACGACCTATTCGGTGGCCGAAGGCATCATTTGGGCGGCGGACAACGGCGCCAAGGTCATCAACATGAGCCTCGGCAACTACGCGGATTCTCAATTCCTTCACGATGCGGTGAGATATGCTTACGACAAGGACGTCGTGCTTGTTGCCGCATCGGGAAACGACAACACGGAACGTCCGGGTTATCCTGCAGCTTATCCTGAAGTGCTGGCGGTCGCAGCCACCGATTCCAATCTGAAACGGGCATCGTACTCCAACTACGGGGATTATATCGATGTCGCTGCCCCGGGTACGAGCATCGCCAGCACCTATCCGGGAAACCAGTACGCGGCCTTGTCGGGAACGTCGATGGCAAGCCCGCATGTCGCCGCCATGGCTGCCTTAATCCGTTCCCAAAATCCGGACCTCACCAACAAACAAGTAATGGATATCATGCGCAGCAGCACCGTGGACCTCGGCCCCAAAGGAAAAGATAAATATTTCGGCTACGGCTTGATCGACATCTATAAAGCGCTGCAGACCGCAGGAAGCACGGAAGCGCCGCTGCAGTTCTGGCCCCAGCATGTGCAGAAAAAGATGGAGTCCGTCGTTCAACCGAATCCATAAACCAGGAATAGACTGCTGATCCCCAAAAATTACGCCTTAAGAAAAAAAGCAATCCGCCTTCTCGCGAGCGGATTGCTTTTTTGTTCAACTCCTATTGCATCTTGAGCAATGCTCCAATCGATATGCTTTTTGCGCATGAGTCCGGCTTTTCGATTCCTTAAACGAATCGGTCGAACACGGTTTAAACAAGGTAAGGTTCGGGTTCGAACGCTTAGCGTCTGCCCCGAGAATTGCGTTTCATGCTCGTCGTAACGGGGCCCGTATATTCGTCCTTAACGACATAGTTGCAAATATGCTTAGGCACAGGGACGCAGTGATGTCTTTTCACGATTTGAACCGTGTGAACGACAGGAACGATTTGAGGGTAATAATAATCCTGGTAAACGACGGATGGATCTGTATAAACCGGGTCCGTTGGCGGACAGTGGAAGCAGTTGTTATACATGGGTAAGCAGCTCCTTTCGTGATTTAGTACATTTTATTATGGTTGAATCGCCTCTGTTTGTACTAATGTCCATGTTCACGAGGTGTTTGACTAAATCAGGCTCGTCCTTCCGGAGTCGGAATAAAGAAGCATAAAAAACGTCTGTCGACGTACTTTCACAGAAAACAGACCGTGTTTAAAGATCAGGAAGAAATGGCTTTGTAGTTGATACTATATTATAAAATAGCCCCGCAAAGTGGGACCAATAGGTTAGGGTCGATCCAGGCACCTTACTGGGGCACCTGAAATGATCATTGTTATAGATCAAGGTTTTGCAAAATCCTCAGATATAAAAAGGCGGCATTCCGGTTCAACCGGACATGCCGCCTTCAAACAAGTTCATAAGAAATGATACAGTTGTTGCAGTTTGGAAAGTTTTACGTAAGCCGGGTTCTGTGCTCGTTGCGGTACGGACGGGAACTACCCTCCCGCAGATAAGCGACAATCATCTATCTAGGCCAACCATTGCTGATTGGCTCAAGCGACCAACCCGAACGCGCCTCGGGCAAAGGCTGCTTCAGTAAGAAGCTGCGTTCCATTAGGTCTTGCTCCAGGTGGGGTTTACCAGGAACGATGTCACCAGCGTTCCTCGGGGTCTCTTACACCTCGGTTCCACCCTTGCCTGATCCGCTCGGATGAGCGGCCATCGGCGGTCCATTTCTGTGGCACTATCCTTCAACTCGCGCTGACTGGACGTTATCCAGCACCCTGCCCTATGGAGCCCGGACTTTCCTCTCGCGGCGCCTTACGCGCCGCCAGCGATTGTCTGTCAAACTTTCCGGACAACTATATTATAGTATACTAGGAATTCGAATTCGTTTCAATCCTCAACTGTCTGGAAGCATTGGAGGATTTCGCCTGGATGCGAATTCACATGAAGCGGAACGGCTCGGTATTGACGGCCGACGCGATCACTTTCGTGTCGTACCGATGTTTGCCCAGCTGCTCCTGCAGCCAATCCGCAACCTTTGCCTTCATGATTTTTTCGGCATTGTGCCCCGGATCGATCAAAGCGATCCCGGCAGCCAATGCATCCTGCGCCGTATGGTAGTCGACGTCGCCCGTGACGAGCACGTCGGCCCCGCGGAAACGGGCCGCCTGGTAATATCTGCTGCCCGATCCGCCGATAACGGCCGCCTTTTTGACGATCCGGTCGGGATCGCCGACAACGCGGACATGAGGCACGTCCAGCTTTTCCTTGACGACCTGCGCAAACGCGGCCAGCGTCATCTCCGACTCCAGCTTCCCGGTTCGGCCAAGACCGTATGCCTTCCCTTTCAAATCAAGCGGGTACACGTCGTAAGCGACCTCTTCGTAAGGATGCGCTTTAAGCATCGCCTGAATGACGCTGCCGCGGATGCCGTGCGGCACGATCGTCTCGATCCGCACTTCCGCGGCCTGCTCCATGTTGCCGACGGAACCAAGGAAGGGGTTCGTACCCTCCTGCGGCAGAAAGGTTCCGGTACCGTCGACGTTAAAGCTGCAGTGGCTGTAGTTCCCGATCGATCCGGCACCTGCATTCAGCACCGCCTCACGGACCTGGTCGGCATGGGTCGCCGGCACGAACACGACCAGCTTGTACAGCTGTTCCCGCTGGGTTTCGTCGACAGGCACGGGGTTTTGGATGCCAAGCGCTTCCGCCATCCAATCGTTCATGCCCCATTCGGCGTTGTCTAGATTGGTATGCGCGATGTATACGGCTATATCATGCTTGATGAGCCGCTCATATACTTTCCCTGCGGGAGAATCGGTTTGAATATGCCTTAAAGGACGGAAAATGATCGCATGGTGGGCAATGATCAAATCGGCCCCTGCTTGGATTGCCTCGTCCACGACCTCTTCGTTGACGTCCAGCGCGACCATAACCGTGCGGATTTCTTTCTGCAGCGTTCCAAGCTGGAGCCCGATCCGGTCCTTGTCGTCCGGATAAGCCAAATGTTTGGGAGCCAGCTGCTCCATATATTGAATTACGGTCTGTCCTTTTGCAAACATGCGAGTACCTCCTTGATCTGATCCATCTCCATCTGCACCTGTTTTGCTTTTAGTGCCGCGGATTCCAGTTTCGAGACGGACAACGAGTCCAAAATGCCCTGCAGCTTATCCAGCTCTTGGTTCCATTTGTCGATCAAAACCGGCGTCGGCTCCTTGAGCAGCCAAGGCCCCATGCGCAGCAGAAGGTCCCGGGTCACCGTAAAGGTGCCTTCGCCGCCGCTTTTCGGCCATTCCTGGTCTTCATATAAAAGGCGATTGCTGATTCGCTGGTCCGAAAGTTCGGGAACCGCGGTCAAAATTTCATATATCTTCCCGTCTTCTTCCAAAATGCATTCGGACGTCAGCAGCCAGCCATGTTCCATGAGCCACCGGCGGAGAATGTCCTCGCCGACGTTCGGCTGCAGGATCAACAGTTCGACTTGTTCGAGCTTGTCCTCGCCGCGATCCAGAATGTTCGCGATCAGGCTGCCCCCCATGCCCGCAATCGTCACGACGTTGGCCTCACCCGCTTCGATGACCGCCAAGCCATCGCCCTTGCGGACCGAAATGACGTCCGTAAGGCCGGCTTCCGCCACTTGTTTGGCGGCGGCTTGCAACGGCCCGTCGTTCACTTCTCCGGCCACGGCCCGGACGGCCCGCCCGGATTGCACCGCGGCCACGGGCAGCAGCGCATGGTCCGAACCGATGTCCGCCAGCGCGCATTCCTTTGGTATGAGCTTCATGATCGTCTCTAGTCTTCTTGATAATTTCATATCGCACCCACGCATCTTTTTTTGGTTTTTATATCCTTTTTATACCGTATCAAACCCGTGCGCATCCTGCAAATGCACGAAGCCGAAAGGATCGGCTCTAGTAGGGATGGCCCAGAGTCATCGGGTCATCTCATTTGCATTGGCTTGGAAAAAGCGCTAAAATAAAAACAACAAATAAAGGAAATAGTTCTAAAAGCAAGAAAAACCGCGAATCCTATTTTCCTTTATCGGCAAAAAGGCGGAAAAAAAGACCTGTCTGCGCATGCGGCAGAAGGTCTGAACATGGACTTATTCGAGAAAATCTTTCAGCCGTTTGCTGCGGCTAGGATGGCGCAGTTTGCGCAGCGCCTTGGCTTCGATTTGGCGGATGCGTTCGCGCGTGACGCCAAACACTTTGCCCACTTCCTCCAGCGTTCTCGTCCGGCCGTCATCGAGGCCGAAGCGGAGACGAAGAACGTTTTCCTCGCGTTCCGTCAACGTATCGAGCACGTCCTCCAGCTGTTCCTTCAGAAGCTCGTAAGCTGCAGCGTCCGCTGGAGCGAGCGCTTCCTGATCCTCGATAAAATCGCCAAGATGCGAATCGTCTTCTTCGCCGATCGGCGTTTCAAGCGATACCGGCTCTTGGGCAATTTTCATGATTTCCCGAACCTTCTCTACGCTGAGCTCCATTTCGGCCGCGATTTCTTCCGGCGTCGGTTCGCGCCCCAATTCCTGCAGCAGCTGACGGGATACCCGGATCAGCTTATTGATCGTTTCCACCATATGAACCGGAATCCGGATCGTTCTCGCCTGGTCCGCAATCGCGCGGGTGATCGCCTGACGGATCCACCAGGTTGCATACGTACTGAATTTGAATCCTTTATTATGGTCGAACTTCTCGACCGCTTTGATCAGGCCCATATTGCCTTCCTGAATCAAATCGAGGAACAGCATGCCGCGGCCGACGTAACGTTTCGCGATGCTGACCACCAAACGCAGGTTCGCTTCCGCAAGCCGGCGTTTCGCTTCTTCGTCCCCGTTCATGATCCGTTTCGCCAGTTCCACCTCGTCGTCTGCCGAAAGGAGCGGCACGCGGCCGATTTCCTTCAGATACATCCGGACGGGGTCGTTGATTTTGATGCCTGGCGGCAAGGACAGGTCGTCGTCAAAGTTGAAATCGTCACTGTCTCCGCCCTCGTGATCATCGGACGGATGGTGAAGAGGGTTGTCGTCTTCATCACTTTCGTTGACCACTTCAATGCCCAGATCGCCGAGCTGTTCATAAAATTCGTCAATCTGTTCAGCGTCCTGATCAAATGGAGAGAGTTTCTCCATAATGTCTTTGTAGTTCAAAGAAGATCTTTTTTTACCCTGTTCAATCAGCTGGTCTTTTACCTGATCAAGCGTAAACTCTGTCTCTAGTTCAGTATGCTGATCATTCGCCATAACTCGACTCCCTCCTCCCTAGAAACATTCAAGCCTGTTCTTTATTGTCTCTCTAGGGCTATAATCTCACTTGCAATTTGTGCAGCACGCAAAAAGTCCCCTGAACGCTCGGCAATGATCATTTCTTCTCTCTTCTTGTCGATTTGTCTTTTCTGCGGAACTTTCTGTACTTCCCGAATACAATCTTCGAGTTCCTGCACGTTCCACTCCGGCGGAGTATCCATCATGGAGATGGAGCTAACGGTCTTCTCCAGACGGTCATCGTGCAAAAACGACATGAAGCGGCTGATATCCGGGGGTTTGCCCTGTGCGTAATAGGCATATAGATAAGCAGCGATCGCTGCATGATCATCAATGTTAAATGCGTCGCCGAGCCTTTTTTGCACGTAGCTTGCGGCTTCGGCATCCTGCAGCATCATGGCCAAAAGGCGCCGTTCTCCCGTATGGTATGCCGGCAGTAAAACAGGTGCGGACACCTGCCCTTTTTTATGCCTACCATTATTCCACCTTTTGTCGTTATTATCCCCATCCGGCGTGTTTTTTAACATGGACTGACGGATCTCGTTGCAATCCTGCTTCAGGCTTTCGAACGATAGCTCAAGCTCCGTCGCAAGCTCCTTCAAATAAACTTCACGCTCGGTCGATGAAGGCAGCACCGCGATAATCGGAAGCACTTCCTTCGTGTACGCGATTTTCCCGTCTTCTTCTAGCAGTATATGGTTTTTTTTCAGATATATAAGCTTAAATTTCGTCGTTGAAACCGCTCCGTCGATGATCTGACGTTTAAAGCGGTCCCCGCCGTATTTCCGGATGAATTCGTCCGGATCGAGGCCTTCGTTAATGACGGCGATCTTTACCCTTAGGCCGACTCCCTCGAGAAGCGGAATGGTTTTCATCGCCGCGGCTTGTCCGGCCCGGTCGCCGTCATAGCACACCACGACCTCGTCTGCCATCGTTTTCATCATGGCCGCGTGGCTTTCCGTGAGAGAAGTCCCCATGGTCGCAACGCCGTTTTGCACGCCGGCTTCCCAAGCCGAAATCACGTCGCCGTATCCTTCGAACAAAACGATTTGCCGCAGCTTGCGGATGGACGGTTTGGCTTGATGAAGATTGTACAAAACCCGGCTTTTGTTGAACAGCTTGCTCTCTGGCGAATTCAAATATTTCGGCTGTCCGTCGCCCAGCACCCGGCCCGCAAATGCGATGACTTTGCCGTTTCGGTCGCAGATCGGAAACATCACGCGGCCTCGAAAGCGGTCAAGATAATCTTCCCCGTCGCTTCGCTTGGACACCAGCCCGCCTTTTTCCATCTCCTGCAAATCAAAGGATCGTTTGGTCAAAAACTGAACAATCGTATCCCAACGGTCCGGGGCATAGCCGATCTGAAACTGATCGATGATTTTGTCGTTAAAGCCGCGCGAACGCAAATAGTCCATCGCCGCTTTGCCATGCTCCGTGTTTTTGATCAAATAGTGATAAAACTTGGCAGTCCATTCGTAGGCCTGTAGCAGTCGGTCTCGCTCCGGATTCGGAGGAATCACCACGGCCCCTGGTCCTTCCGGCAGTTCGATATGACTTTCTTCCGCCATGAGTTTGACGGCCTCGGGAAAGGATAACCCTTCGATTTCCATCCTGAATTTGATGGCATTTCCGCCCTTGCCGCAGCCATAGCAATAGAAAATCTGCCGATCCGGCGTTACCGTAAAAGAGGGGGTTTTCTCCGAATGAAACGGGCAGAGGCCTTTCATGTATTTCCCCTGCTTGGTCAGATGAACGTACCTGCTTACCGTATCGACGATATCATGCTTGTC
>Ga0180220_1001785_pt1 | contig 15028 bp, 10 predicted proteins | sample eDN5th37CBELigBY_FD_151335 | JGI IMG/M metagenome (GOLD analysis project Ga0180220, IMG submission 151335) | Enriched backyard soil microbial communities from Emeryville, California, USA - eDNA 5th pass 37_C BE-Lig BY (version 2) (version 2) | ecosystem: Environmental > Terrestrial > Soil >... | reverse complement strand
GATCGACGGCGCGATCCGCTACGCCGCGATGAGCATGCTCGGCGCGACCTTCATCCTCCTCGGGATCGGCCTCCTCTACGGCGAGGCCGGGTCGCTGAACATGCTGGACCTGGCGGAGCGGCTGGCTGGCCGGCCGGCTACGGTCACGCTCAGCGCCTCGGGGTTCCTGCTCCTGGCGGGGTTCGCGCTCAAGACCGGGATCTTCCCGTTCTTCTTCTGGCTCCCGGCCGCCTATCACACCGCCCCGATCACGATCTTGGCCGCGCTCGCCGGACTCCTGACGAAGGTCGGTTTCTACGCCTGCCTGCGCGTCTTCGTCCTGATCTTCGACCTCGCCGCCGCGCCGGTCGTCCCCGGGCTCCCAGCGCTGATCGCGGTTATCGCCGCCGCGACGATGCTCGTCAGCGTGCTCGCGGCGATCGCACAGGTCGATATCCGGCGACTGCTCGGTTATCACATCATGGGGCAGGTCGCCTACCCAATGGTCGGGCTCGCGCTCGCCTCGTTCGCCGGGGTGACCGCCGCGATCTTCTATACGATGCATACGATGCTGGTGCAGACCGGGCTCTTCCTCGGCGCCGGCGCGGTCGTGCGGGCGAACGGGAGCTACGACATCCGGCGCTGCGGCGGGCTCCTCAGCAACCAGCCCTTCTTCGCCGGGGTCTTCGCGCTCCTGGCAGTCTCGATGGTCGGTATCCCGCCGCTCTCGGGGTTCTGGGCGAAGGTCTTCGTCATCGACGCCGCCTTCCGCGGTTCCCAGATCTGGCTCGCGGTGGTGGTTCTGGTGGTCGGGTTCCTGACCCTCTATTCGATGGGAAAGCTCTGGTCACAAGCGTTCTGGAAGGCGCCGCCGCGCGCGCGGAGGGTGTTGCGCCGGATACCTCTGGCGATGATCGTCGCCCTGGTACTGCTGGCGTCGTCTACGTTGGGGATCGGGCTCGCGGTCGAGCCGGTAGCCGAGTACGTGCGCGCGGCCGCGGAACAGCTGACGCTCGGTAGGGGGACGGGGGGGCTGCCATGAAGACGCTGCGTCGCGTCTGGGCCGGGGTCGTCCTCTTCGGGATCTTCCTCTACGACCTCGTCGCCGCATCGCTCGTCGTGGCGAAGCTCGTGATCCATCCACGCCGCAAACGAGAGCCGGCGATCGTCCGCGTCCCCGTCGACGCACGGACCGAGTGGGGGGTGGCGCTCTTCGCCTACCTCGTCTCGGTGACGCCCGGCTCGACCTGCGTGCACATCTCCGACGACCGCCGCTTCCTCTACGTCCACGTGCTGAACGCACCCGACCGGGAGGCCAGCATCGCCTACATCAAGGCGCTCTACGAGCGGCAGATCCTGAAGATGGAGGGAGTGGAGGCAGGATCATGATACACCCTATCGTCGGTACGGCAGCCACGGTACTCCTCGCCCTGCTCGCCGTGCCCTTCGGCCTCGCCGCCTACCGGATGATCGCCGGGCCCGGCTACGCCGACCGTTTCGTCGCGCTCGACATGCTGACCTCGATCGCCGTCGTCTGCGCCGCCCTCACCGCCCTGGCGACCGGGCGCGCCGAGTACCTCGACATCGCGCTGGTCATCGCGCTCATCAACTTCGTCGCGACCTGCGCTTTCGCGGCCTTCCTCGAGCGGAAAGGAGGCCGCCGATGATCACGGCGACAGTCGGTATCGCGCTCCTCGCCGCGGGGCTGGTCTTCATCTTCCTCGCCGCCTTCGGCGTGGCAAGGTTCCCCGACGCCTTCCAGCGGATGCACGCGTCCACCAAGGCGGGTGGGATCGGCGCGACGCTGGTCATCCTCGGTGTCCTGGTCGCCACCGGGTTCGCCCGGCCGCTGACCGGGATCCTCACGATCGGATTCATGGTCCTGACCCTCTCGGTCGCGTCCCAGCTCCTCGCCCGGGCGGCGTACATGTCCGGCGCGACGATCCACGAGCTCAACGGCCGCGACGACCTGCTCGGGGTCCTCGACCGGGAGAAGGCGCCGCTCGAAGAGCGCAGCGTTTCCGCGGAGAGCGATCGATCCTAGTCACAACACCCCTGGCCAGTCTTTCTCGGAACCGCTGTACCCGGGGAAGATCAGGTCCAGCCGCTGCGCGCCGAGGTGTTTGGCGACGACCTCGGAGAAGAGGGCGCGGAAGTCCGTAGTCAAGGCGAGGTCGCGCCCCTCGTTGAGCTGCTCGGGGGCGAGGCCCGGCCAGCGGCCGTGGATCTTCTGCCCCTTGACCGAGCCGCCGATCACGAACATGCACCCCGCTTGGCCGTGGTCGGTCCCGCCGGTCCCGTTCTGCCGCGCCGTGCGGCCGAACTCGGACATGGTGAGGATGAGGACGTCCTCCATCCGGTCGCCGAGGTCGGTGACGAACGCGGCGATCGAGCGGGCGAAGTCGTCGAGTCGGCTGGCCAGCTTACCGGTGGCGCCCCCCTGGTTGACGTGCGTGTCCCAGCCGCCGATGTCGGCGAAGGCGACTTCGAGCCCGACCCGCGCCTTGATCAGCTGCGCGATCTGGCGCATCCGCTGGCCGAACTGGGTATTCGGGTAGACCGCGCCGTTCTGCGGGCTGTACCTCTGCGGGTTCGCGGCGCGCAGGATCTTGATCGCCTCGAAGAGGTCGCTCCCGGCGCCGTGCACCAGGTCGGTGGTCCCGCGCGTGTAGAGCGCCTCCAGGCGACGCTCGGCGTCGGAGCCGGACGCGCGTATCGTGAAGTCCTCGAGCGAGCTCATCGCGACCGCCGGCGCCGGCCCATCCAGGATACGCGGGGTCTGAGCCGCCATGGCGACCGCCCGGAAGGGGGATTGCTCGTGCTCCGCCGACGGCCCGCCCGTATGCGGCGCGGCGCACCCGGCCTCGCAGGTGCCGGTGACCGCCAGGTAGCGGTTGAGCCACCCGTCGCGTGTGCTCTTCACGTCGGGGGTCCCAGATTCCATGAAGTCCTGCGCGTCGAAATGCGACCGCGTGGCGCTCGGGCTACCGACGGCGTGGATCGGCGCGAGGAGCCCGCGGTCCCAGAGGGGTTTGAACGGCGCGAGGGCGGGGTGCAGCCCGAAGTAGCCGTCGAGGTCGATCCCGCCCTCCGGCCGGCCAGGCTGAGCGATCGCGATGTTGGGACGCATCGCGTAGTACTGCCGGTCGCCGAACGGCACCACCACGTTGAGCGCGTCGGCCGCGCCGCGCTGGAAGATACAGACGAGGGTCTTGCCGCCGCCCAGCGTCGCCGCGCCCCGGGCCAGCTCCTGCGCGAAGACGCTCCGCCGCAGGAAGCTCGGGCTCAACCCCAGGGTCAGCAGCGCCAGCGCACCCGATTTGATGAAGACTCGACGTTGCATCACTCCTCCTCGTGACGAAAGAGCTCATTTCCACTGGAACTCCGGCGCACCGAGCGCGAGTCCGACGATCTGGGCGAAGGGGTCGAGCCGCGGCGGCTCGTTGCGACGTTCGCGTCGCGGGCGACGTTCGCCGGCCACCATCCGGGTGCCGGGCGCCGCGCGGCGCGGCGTGTCGTCTATGATCATCTCTTCCGTGTCGCCACGAGCCAGGAGCGGGTTATCCCCCTTCAACAGAACCTCACGTGTGTCGGGCGACGCCTCGCCCCCGAGGATCGCGGCGACCACCCCATCGACCTGCGCCTGGCGACTCCTGTGGCGCAGCCCCGCGAGCCCCGGCACCCGCTCGAGCGAGATCCCCGGGAGGCGTCCACCCGCCGCGGCGAGGCCGAAGTTGATGCGGCTCAAGATCGCGCCGGTGTTGATCCACGCCTCCGCGGCGTCCGGCCAACCATCCGGGGTAGCGCGGCCGAAGATCGGCTGGCCGAGGTCGGCGATCAGCTTTTCGGTCCGGCCGGTCGTGTCGGGGGCGCGCCGAGGATGCGGGCGGCGCTGACCACCAGCTCGAACGGGGTCTTGATCTTCGAACGATAGGCGGCGCTCGAGAAGAACTCGGGCGAGGTAATGATCGTGCGGAGCGTCTCGCGGATGTCGCCGTCGGTCTCCAGGAACTTCGCCGCGGCCCGGTCGACGAGGTCGAGCGGGGGCGAGTCGCTAACGAAGCGACGCGCCAGCTTCGTCGCGATGAACCGCGCCGTCGACGGGTGGCGTGCCAAGATGTCCAGCACCTCCTCGCCGTCCTCGATCCCGCGCCCCGCGGGGAGCCGGTGCCCGAGGACGACCTTCTCCTCGGCGTCGTGCCGTTCCGGGCGGAAGACGAAGCCGTACCCCTCGTCCAGGTTCCAGCGGATCCGCGGTGGCTCGGGCGCGCCGCGCACCGTCCACCCCGTGAAGGCGCGTGCCACTTCGGTCACGTCTTGCTGCGTGTAGCCGCCGTCGACGCCCATGGTGTGCAGCTCGAGGAGCTCGCGGGCGTAGTTCTCGTTGAGACCGCGGCGGATCTGCGGCTGCTGATCGCCCGGGCCGCGCTGGCCGCGCTGCCCCATCCGGCCGCGTTGGCCTCGCTGGCCGCGAGCGTCGTCGGGCGCGGTGACGTCGAGGGTGGCGCGCTGCGGGCGCAGCGTCTTGCGCGACGGGTCGGCGACGCTCTGGAAGTTGTCGAGGTACTGCAGCATCGCCTCGCTCTTGGCGACGGCGCCGAGGAGGTCGCGGAACTTCCCGAGCGCGTGCGCCCGGATCGTCCTCTCGTATTCCGGGAGCGCGTAGCGGACCCGCTCCTTCCCCGAGTGGACGTTGAAGTGGTTGAGCCAGAAATCGGTCATGACTTCCAGCAGTTGCCGCTCGCTCGCCACCGCGCGGATCACCCGGGCAGCCTGCATCTCCCGGGCGACGCGGAACGACTCACGCCCCGCGGCGCGCAGCTTCGCCGAGTCCGCGGCGGTGAGCGGTCGGCCGCTCCGCATGAGCTGCGTGGCCAGCGCCCCCTCCGGCGGATAGTCGCGCGCCAGCTCCACGCTCGTCTTCTTGAGGAGCGGGAACTGCGCGACGATCCGTTCGACCTTCCGGTCGTCGATCGACTCGGGGTTCAGCTGCCATTCGATCCACTGGTCGACGCCCATCTTCCGGACCCGTTCGACGTCCCCCGGTAGTGGGCCGAAGGTCAGGCGGTTGAGGACGTGACGGACCTGCTGGTCGGCGGTCTGTTCCCGGGCCGCGTCCTCCGCCGGAGCGTTCGCGACGCCGGGCTCCGCCGGCACGTCCTGCGAGATCGCGAGCTGCGGGCGCGACCACGCCGCGAGGACGAGGACGGCCAGGGCGATGATTGTCGACGAGGTTCGCATTGACTCTCTCTCCACGATGATCCTCGTTGAAGAACTCGATCTCCGGGGCGTTGCGAGGCGGTAGACGACGACGGGGTCGGAGCGCACCTCGTCGTCTACGACACGTCGTTCGCTAAGAGCCTGCCACGATCGTAGCCGACACGCAGTGTTTCAGGATCCCGATGAAGTCGGCGTAGCGATCCTGCCCGATGACGAATGGGTTCGGCCCGGCAGGGTCGGCGCGCAGCGTGTTCATCTTGGTGAGGCTGCCGTCCACGAAGGGATGGTTGCTCAGCACCACGTCGACCCGCGCCTCCCTGGCGAGTTTCTCGAACCGCTCGAGCGAGGCGACGTACTGCCGTCGCGCCGCCGGGTGCCGCGGCAGCCCCGTCCCGCCCCACATCGCTAGCGTATGCCGTGTACCGAGGTGCGAGACGGGGATGATGAAGGAGAGGGTGCCCGGGGTATGGCCCGGGGTATGGACCAGCGTCATCGAGAAGTCGCCGAGGGTGAGATCCTGCCCGTCCACGGCAACCAGGTCACGTGCAGGGGCGCGCGGCCCGCGCATCAGCTCCCAGTCCGCGGCGCTCGCTACCACCCGCGCGCCGTACGTCTCTGCGATGTAGCGGGCGCCGCCGTAGTGGTCCATGTGGCCGTGCGAGATGACGACGTACCTGATCTGCGCCGGGTCCAACCCGAGCGACCGTATCCCCGGGACGATGACGTCACGCGCCTCGTCTTCGTTGTGCAGCGCGTCGATCAGGATCAACCCGGCAGAGGTACGTATCACGTACGCGCCCACACTCCCCAACCCGACGTAGAAGAAGTCGTCGAAGAGCTTGGTAGGCCGAGGCGTTGCCCGCGCCCCCCGCGGCCGCCCCGGCGGGCCGCCGCCGCAGAGGAGGTTGTAGGTGACCATGTGGTCGCTGCGCCGCGCGAGCCGGAGGGCTTCGTTGCGGTGTTGGTCGGGGGTCATGGGCGCGGTCGGCCCTGGTGCCTCGGACGAGTTCCGGGCGGAAGAAGCACAGGCGCCCGCGAAGGCGAGGGCGAGTACGGCGAGGGAGTGTATGACCTTTCGCATCGTTGTCGATCGAGATGAATATGCCGTGGCGCAGGTGCGCCGCGGGACAGCAATCACAATACTCGGGTATGGTTCGTCCGAGGGCGAAACGTTTCGGGACGGCGGAGCATAGCGCACCGCTGTGACTCGTATCGATTCGTGATACCTAGTACAGGTTTGGACGGCGAAGCGTTGGAGGGAGTGTGCAGCAGGTCTATATCGTGAGCGATTCCGGCTCGGAGCGATATCGGATCCTTCCGTACTCAGTCCGATCCCCGCAGGTAATGATATGCGCCGCGTTACGCGCTGGGATGACTATTGGAGTCTGTGGTCCAGAGCGAAGGGGAATTGGTCAACTATCCGGACCTCACCGAATCGCGGGTGCAAGGGGTTGAGGAGGACATTGGACTCGGAGGGGACGATCGCCGAGGGCACCGCCAGCGCCACGCTGCGTTGCTCGACAGCCCAGGTATCTCCGTATCGACGGCTCTGCCGACGCAGGGGATCGGCGAGCCAGTCGTCGGGAACCTCTTCGGGGTGCTCGACGAGACCATCGGGAACGTCCAGACGATACGCGATCAGATTGTTCGGGAGATCGTCCGATTCGAGATGGACCAAGATTTCGAGAACGGCCAGCGATAGGTGTTCCGATGCATAGACCATCGGTACGCCTGGGGAATTCCAGCGTCCGCCCCGTTTACGAGCCCCCTCGCCCGTGAGCGGCGGGTAGAGCGAGGTGGCGAGACGCCACGCTATCACGTGTAGACACCGTAGGCGATGCGATCGAGGACCGCGACGACGAGATCGCTGCCGTTGCTCGTACGAAGGAGCTCGATCGGCGCCTTACCCTCCAACGCCCTGTTCGGACGACGCATCCACCGGTTCGCCTTCTCCCTGTCCCCGAAGACCTCGTGCGCACGGGCGTATATTCGCGCCGCCCGGACTATCCGGTCCGACTGGTCTGCCGAGAGACGTCCCCTTTTGCGCGCGTGGGAGAGCGTGCGTCGAGGAATGACCTGGTCGAAATCCGCCTCGGTCAGGTCACCTAACTCGAGGAGCGTATCCACCGCGCGCACCGGCAGCCCCTCTTCGATCTTTTCGACGAATTCGATCTCCGAATGGACCTCGGTGCCGAAGATCTCCGCGCCACCGAAATTATCGATCGCCTGTCCGACGCCCATGCGTCACCTCCTGTATGGCATCTTGCCAATGATAGCAGGTAACGTGCCGGACGGGCAAGGGGCTGACAAGCATGTGGGGGAGAATGGGGATATGGATGTACGAAGTGGACACTACGGGGATGGTGGCGCTGCGGTCCAACCTGCTGTCAGGATGTACAGAGCCCCTCGACACGCGGAGCGCCGAGGGGCCGCAAATCATGGTATCACGCTAGCGGAGGCGGAGGGACTCGAACCCCCAAGGGCTTGCGCCCGCCGCATTTCGAGTGCGGTGCCTTACCAGTTAGGACTACGCCTCCAGGAACCCGAACAGAATACAAAATCTACAACGGAACCTGCTCTGTTGCAAGCCCCGCGAGGCCGGTTACGGCGGGCGTCGCACCCGGCGCGGCGGTGGGGCAGGGCACGAGAGGATCGGACTCCTCCGGCAGGCATAAGGTGCAAGGGAAGATGTCGTTTTCCAATCGACGACGCCGGGCGCGCCACCGTCGTCACGAGCCCTTACCTCATCGATCCCCTCGCGCCAACCACTCCTTCCAGAGTGCCTCCACGCCTCCGAAGTCGTCGGGGAGGCCGGGGAGCCCGGCCAGTGGGGTGAGGTCACTCGGGTCGGCGAGGAGACGTCGCACGAGCTCCTGCGTCGCTGCCGAGCCGCCGTGCTCGTGAATGAAGGCGAGTACGGCGACGGCCTGGGGGTAGAAGGCCCAGAGCTCGAAGTCGGCGGGGCGGGCGGTGCCGTCCCGGGCGATGTAACCCGCGGACTGCCCGGCGGCGGGGTGTGGCCGGGTCAGGATCGAGCGTAGGTCGAGGTACTCGGCGGGGAGCTCCCGCGCCTGCGCCACCCGTTTCTCAAGACTCGCCGGCGGCTCCGCCCAGATCGCGACCGCCTCGTCCAGCCAATCGGGGAGCGGGGTGCCGTAACCGTCCGCGGGACCATGGTCTTCGCGGAAGAAGCGGACGGCGAGGAGGAGGTGCGCGATCTCGTGCGGTAGGACCTCTCGCCACTGCTTCTCGAGGTGCAGCTCCGCGACGGCCGGATCCACCTTCTGCGGGGTCATCGCCTCACCAGTCGGCCAGAAGATCGCCGCCTCGCCTTGCAGGAGCCCCATCCGATAGTGCGGCTCGTCCCAGAAGATGATCCGGACCCCGGGGACCGGCTCGCCGAAGAGCTCCGCAAACCGGTTACGCGCCTCATTGCAAGCGGCCAAAGCCTTCCGTTCATCGGCAGACGACGGCGGCGCCCCAGTCTCAGTCGAGACCACGCACTCCCCGGCGGCACCAACCTGCACGGCGGGCGCCGGGGTGGCGGTCGCGCCCACGATGAGCGCCAGGAGAGCGACGTTGCTCATTGCTCTACTCCCGCGAAGTACTATACGGCGTACGGGTGATCGCACTCTGCGCCGGAGCGCATCGAAGCACCGCCGGTCCCGCATTCGGACGCAGTGGAACCGTTCCGACGAATCGGGCCGCCAGGGTGCTCTTGCCTATATATGGTCTAACCGTATGTACAAACGTTAGATACAGCGGATCAGCCCGTCAGGGTGCTACACGGCGAGGGGAAGGGCGTTCCGGATCTGAGAGGTGGAGTCGACGGTACCGATCGCCAGATAGCCGAGATCCAGCGCAGATAATTCCCGGGAGGGGATCCAGACATGGAAGGGAAGTACACAAGGAAGGAGCGACGCCCGAACGACTGGATTGGGTATCAGGCGATCGCACCACCCCGCCGGTAATAATACGAAAACCCGGTGAGGCTTGCGCCCCACCGGGTTCCGTACGAGTTGGTGAGTTTGCCTGTCTCCCAAAGCGTAGACCAGAATCGGGGAGACAGGATTTGAACCTGCGACCCCTGCGTCCCGAACGCAGTGCTCTACCAAGCTGAGCTACTCCCCGGTCTCCTCAGCGGACGGGGTGGGATTCGAACCCACGAGGGCTATTCACCCCACACGATTTCCAATCGTGCGCCTTAAGCCGCTCGGCCACCCGTCCAGCGCGGCGGGCGGCTAGTCCCGCCTGTCCAGCAGCGGAGAGGGTGGGATTCGAACCCACGCGGGCATTTCTGCCCAACGCCTTAGCAGGGCGCCGCCATAAGCCTCTCGGCCACCTCTCCCCATGCGCGCTCTTGGCGCGAATTAGTTGCCCCTCCTGGGTTCGAACCAGGACTCTCCTGATCCAGAGTCAGGCGTGTTGCCAATTACACCAAGGGGCAATGAATCATCGGGATCTGGCATTCGGCATTTGGGGGTCGGGAAATTCAACGAGGGTGATCCCCCGAATCCCGAATCCCAATTGCTGCATCCCGATCAGAGCGGGAGACGGGGCTCGAACCCGCGACCCTCAGCTTGGGAAGCTGATGCTCTACCAACTGAGCTACTCCCGCGCACATCACATCTCTTTCAGCGGCCCCGCTTCGGGGTCGGAGCAGATTCCGCACGAACCGCTCCGCTGCCGTGGACGGGCTCATTCGAATACCCGCGTCCGGTGACAGCGTTCCGCTGCAGAGCCACCGGTCGGGATTGAACCGACGACCGCTCGATTACGAATCGAGTGCTCTACCACTGAGCTACGGTGGCGGTGGCCTCGAAGGCCCATGGAGCTGAGGGGGCTCGAACCCCTGACCTCCTCGTTGCGAACGAGGCGCTCTCCCAGCTGAGCTACAGCCCCGTATCAGCATCCAGTGTGCCTGACCGGGTATCCAGAGGCCGACAGCGCTCGGCGACCCTGCGTCGTGACCCCTGAATCCTGAAGTGGGCGCGAGAGGACTCGAACCTCTGACCTCTACGATGTCAACGTAGCGCTCTAACCAACTGAGCTACGCGCCCTGATTTCCCAATAGTCATCTGCTAGGATGGTGGGGGTAGGATTCGAACCTACGTAGGGCGTGGCCCAGCAGATTTACAGTCTGCCCCGTTTAGCCGCTTCGGTACCCCACCTCTAGATGCCCACGACAGGACTCGAACCTGTACGCCGTTGCCGGCACTGGTCCCTCAAACCAGCCTGTCTACCAATTCCAGCACGTGGGCATTAACCTGTGAACGGCGGCCGATAGGCGCGCAATTCCGAATGCTCGGGGAGGGACTCGAACCCTCACGAGGTTAGCCCTCACAGGATCCTGAATCCTGCGCGTCTACCAATTCCGCCACCCGAGCGAATGGAGCTGAGGGGGCTCGAACCCCTGACCTCCTGAATGCCATTCAGGCGCTCTCCCAGCTGAGCTACAGCCCCGACCCATCGCTCTGCAGAGCTAGCGAATCTGGTACGGAGTCCGAATCCGGCCCTTCCGTTTGCTGCTCTACTCACCAACCCGAATTGTCAATCAACTCGTAGCGGGGCTGACGGGACTCGAACCCGCGACCTCCGGTGTGACAGACCGGCACTCTAACCGGCTGAGCTACAGCCCCAAAATCTTTTCAGGATTCGGGATTCGGCATTCCGGGATCGGCGTCGATTCGGGGGAGCAACTCCCCTAATCCTGGATCCCAATTACCGAATCCTGCTTCAGAGCGGGAAACCGGACTCGAACCGGCGACCTTCTGCTTGGCAAGCAGACGCTCTACCAACTGAGCTATTCCCGCTTGTGTATTACCGCCCCACTCGTCAGACTACTGGAGTTCCCGAGTCGCCGGGCATCTCCCGCATGAAGCGGCGTTCACGCCCCCACGGGGAGTCGAACCCCGGCTGCCAGCTTGAAAGACTGGTGTCCTAACCATTAGACGATGGGGGCCTCAACTGGAGCTCGCGATGGGGATTGAACCCACGACCTCTCCCTTACCAAGGGAGTGCTCTACCACTGAGCTACGCGAGCCGGCAACCATCGGGCCACCGCCAGTCGCGAGAGGCCACTCGGCCGTCCCTCAGTACCCCCACGGGGAATCGAACCCCGGTTTTCGCGCTGAGAACGCGACGTCCTAGGCCACTAGACGATGGGGGCAAATACTGATTCGTTTGTCAAAGTTCGGCGTCGTCTACGCCGTATCTTCATCCGGTCGTCGTACCGGCTACAGGCCCGGAGGGACTCGAACCCCCAACCGCCGGTTTTGGAGACCGGTGCTCTACCAATTGAGCTACGGACCTACTCGATGGCCAGGGACGGGATCGAACCGCCGACACCACGATTTTCAGTCGTGTGCTCTACCAACTGAGCTACCTGGCCGCTCACTCCTGCGCTAGCCGCGGTTACGTGCGTGCCGTCGTCGGTGCACATCCACGTCAGCAGGTGTCTGCGCTCGGCCCGCCCAAGGAAAAGCCCGCGCGGCGTTGGCGGCGCGGGCGGGTGTGGGCGGTCGGCCAATAGGCCCTACCGATCCAGCTTTCCCACCCGGGGTTCGGTCCAGGGATCCGGTTCACGACAGCGCCCCGGGCGCTATTTCGCGAGAGGTGGCTCGGCCACTCCCTGGATCGATTGGCTCGGACCCGGTCCGAGTCGTATAGCGGGGGTGGGATTTGAACCCACGACCTCCGGGTTATGAGCCCGGCGAGCTACCAGACTGCTCCACCCCGCGTCAGCGGTTTAGAACACAAAACTTAATGGGTCGTGCCTTCGCTGTCAATCCCCTCGGATTCGGGGTCTGCGCGGTGCGACGACCGCTATTTTCGCGAAGAAATCTAATCGCGGGGGCGGGCGAAGTGAAGGTCCCTCCGGGGGGCGTCTGCTCGAGGTAGCATCGACCGTGGTAATACCGAATACGCCAGTTCAATACCTGCAGCGTGGGCGGGGGGTACTCCCCTGGAGCGGAATTGCGCAGGAGGGAGCGGAGACCCCGCAGGGGCGGCAACGCCGCCCCGAGGGGGAGGCCCCGTCTGGAGGACCCGAGGGGAAGGGTCGGGCGGGGGAGGCTCCGCGACCGGGCGCCTGGAGCGGACGGGGAGTACTCCCCGCCCGAGCGATTCCCGAGCTACCGGATTCGGTATAAGTCGAAGAAAACCGGCTCGGACCGGGGTGTTGGTCCGAGCCGGCGGATCGGATCAGCCGACGACGAGGTTGAGCAGGCGGTCGGGGACGAAGACGACCTTGCGGATCGCCTTGCCGTCGACGAAGCGCTGGACGTTCTCGTCGGCGAGGGCGGCGCTGCGGGCGTCGTCTTCGGTGATCCCCCGGCGCATGGGGATACGCGCGCGGACCTTGCCGTTGACCTGGACGACGAATTCGACGACGTCGACCGCGGTCTTGGCGGGGTCGAACGCCGGCCAGTTCCCTCTGTCCGCGCGGGGGTACCCGAGCTCGGGGGCGGGTTCGAAGATGCTGGTCTGGTAGCCGAGCCGTTCCCAGAGCTCTTCGGCCAGGTGTGGCGCGAAGGGGGCGATCAGGGGGATGAGGGGCTCGACCTCGGCGCGGTTGGCGGTGCGGCCGCCTTCGCGGACGGCGTTGAGGTACTCCATGAGCGCCGCGATCGCGGTGTTGTAGCGGAGCGCGGCGATATCCTCGGTCACCTTCTGGATGGTGGCGTGGAGCTTCTGTTCTAGGGCGCCCTCGATCGGTGCGTCACCAAGCTCCTCGACGGGGACGACGGTGTCCCAGATACGGTTGAGGAAGCCGTAGGGGCCTTGGAGCCCGAGGTCGCGGAAGTCGCCGCCTTCCTGGTAGGGGCCGAGGAACATCAGGTAGGTGCGGAAGGCGTCGGCGCCGTAGCGGGCGATGTAGTCGTCGGGGACGACGACGTTGCCGCGGCTCTTCGACATCTTGGCGCCTTCCTTGATGATCAGCCCGTGCTTGCGGAAGGTCTTGAAGGGCTCCTCGAAGTCGATGTGGCCGAGGTCGTGGAGGACCATGGTGATGAACCTACTGTACAGCAGGTGCAGCACCGCGTGTTCTTCGCCGCCGATGTACATGTCGACCGGGAGCCACTTCTTGGTGAGCTCGGGGTCGAAGGGGGCGGACTCTATCTGCGCCGATGGGTAGCGCAGGAAGTACCAGGCGCTGTCGAGGAAGGTGTCGGAGACGTCGGTCTCGCGCCGGGCGGTCTTGCCGCAGTTGGGGCAGGGGACGCGGTACCACTCCTCGACGCGGGCGAGGGGGCTGACGCCGCTCTCGTCGGGCTTGTAGTTCTCGACGAAGGGGAGGAGGACCGGGAGGTCGCTCTCCGGGACGGGGACGGTGCCGCAGTCGTCGCAATAGATGATCGGGATCGGCGGCCCCCAGTAGCGCTGGCGGGAGATGCACCAGTCGTGGAGGCGGTAATTCACGCGCGTGCGCGCGAGCCCCTGCTCCTCGAGCCAGCTGGTGATGGCGCGCTTGGCCTCGTCCCAGCGCATCCCGTTGAAGCGATCCGAGTTGACGAGGGTCCCCTCGCCGGTGTAGGCCTCGTGGAGCGGGGTGCCTTCGTGGTCGCCCTCACCGGCGATGACGCGGCGGATGGGGAGGGCGAACTTCTGGGCGAACTCGAAGTCGCGCTGGTCGTGGCCGGGGACGGCCATGATGGCGCCGGTGCCGTACTCCATGAGGACGTAGTCGGCGATCCAGACCGGTATCTCCTGGCCGGTGGCGGGGTTGATGCAGTAGCCGCCGGTGAAGACGCCGGTCTTCTCCTTGTCGGTCTTCTTGCGGGCGACGAGGTCCATCGCCGTGACCCGGGCGCGGTACTCGTCGACGAGGGGGCGCTGCTCCGGGGTGGTCAGGGTGTCCACGAGCGGGTGCTCGGGGGCGATGACCATGAAGGTGGCGCCGTAGATGGTGTCGGGCCGGGTGGTAAAGACCTTGAGGACCGGCTTCTCGGCGTGGAGCTGGGCCGGCGCGTGGCGGTCGGGCGCGACGCGCGGGCGGGCGAGGGGGAAGTCGATCTCGGCGCCCTCGCTCTTCCCGATCCAGTTCTCCTGAGCCTTCTTGGTCGTCTCGGACCAGTCGATCCAGGAGAGGTTGTCGAGGAGCCGGCCGGCGTACTTGGTGATCTTGAAGAACCACTGCGAGAGGAAGCGCTGCTCGACGGTGGAGCTACAGCGCTCGCACTCGCCGGCGATGACCTGTTCGTTGGCGAGTACGGTGTGGCACCCGGGACACCAGTTGACGGGGGCCATCTTCTTCTCGGCGAGCCCCGCCTTGTAGAGCTGGAGGAAGAGCCACTGGGTCCAGCGGTAGTACTCCGGCGAGGTGGTGTCGACGGTGTGGTTCCAGTCGTACATCGCGCCGGTGCGGCGGAGCTGACGGGTGAAGTTGGCGATGTTGCGCGGGATCAGGTCCATCGGGTGGGTCCCGATCTTGAGGGCGAAGTTCTCGGAGTGGATCCCGAAGGCGTCGAAGCCGATCGGCTCGAAGACCTGATCGCCGAGGAGCCGGCGGTAGCGGCCGTAGACGTCGGCGCCGGTGAAGGCGTAGATGTTGCCCACGTGGAGCCCCTCGGCGGAGGGGTAGGGGAACATCATCAGGTTGTAGAAGGGGCGTTCGGCAGAGCGCAGCTCCTCATCCGTATAGGAGTTGGTGCCCCTCTCCTCCCAGCGCCGCTGCCACTTCTCCTCGATTGCCGCAGGGTCGTAGGTCGTCCGCTTCCCGTCGCTCATTGGTATACCGTGTGTGGAGTTCGTCGATAACCAAGAAATATAGCAAGGTGTCGGTGGGGTGGACTACCCCTGGGGGGTGGCATTCGGGGGGGGTCAGGAT
>Ga0180220_1001783_pt1 | contig 15045 bp, 8 predicted proteins | sample eDN5th37CBELigBY_FD_151335 | JGI IMG/M metagenome (GOLD analysis project Ga0180220, IMG submission 151335) | Enriched backyard soil microbial communities from Emeryville, California, USA - eDNA 5th pass 37_C BE-Lig BY (version 2) (version 2) | ecosystem: Environmental > Terrestrial > Soil >... | reverse complement strand
CGTCGGCCGACGACGCGAACGGCTCGCCGGCCAGCGCGGTCCGCGACCACGTCGCCGGGACGACCGACCAGACCAGAAGCGCCGCGAGTAGCCAGGCCAAGCGGGGGGTTCCGGTGCGGCGCATGATGGACCATCCTCCGAATGGGAGGCGGCGCCGGGAAACGTCCTCTTCGCCAAACCGAGACCGGGTCCGGTTCGGGGCGAAGCGCGCGGGGGGAAGACTCCCACCCTCGCTTCCACCTCGAACCCAAAGACACGGCCGCGACCAGCGACAAGGCCCGAGTCCGCGAGCGCTCCTCCTGTTGTTGCCAATCAAAGAAGTTGAACCTGCTTCGGCGGATGCGACAAATGGCGGAACGGACGATCGCGCTCGTCCCGGGAACCGTCGATCCGGGGGCGGAAAACCGGATTCCACCGGCTCCGCATGTCGGAAATTATATCACACGGGAAAATGGCTCAAGGTTCTGATTCGAAGGCTCGACGCGACTTTCGATGGGATTCATCCGCATCGCCGGTCCAATCCCTAATGATCCCCCGCGGACCTCAGGGTCAGCGAAGGCCGCCAAGCTCGTCGATCCGGTACGCCTTGTCGGCCTCCAGGTCCTCCAGCCGGGTCGTTCCGCCCGAGGGCCAGGTGATGGTCAACTCGTCGACTTTGTCGGCCTCTCCAAGGCCCAAGGTGATCGGGAGCTCCACCGAGGATAGGTAGCCCTTGGCCGGGAAGAGTTGGCGATGGAGAACCCGTTCGCCGATCCGGGCGGCAACTTTGGCGCCGATGGCCGCTCGGTTGGATTTCTCCCCATCTCCCTCCAAGGTCAGCCGAATCCAATGGTTGGCGTTCCCGCCGTCGTTGCGGAACAATCGGGCGGGGCCGTTGTTCGAGGTGACGACCACGTCGAGGTCGCCGTCGCCGTCGAGGTCGGCGTAGGCGCTTCCCCGGCCGACGACCGGCCGAAACAGGTCGGGACCGGCGGCCTCCGCGTCCACCTTCAAATAGAGGTCGCGGCCGACCCGGCCCGAGTTCCAGAAAAGTTGGGCCGGCTGCGCGTGGGTCTCGCCGGGCAGGACGCTGGCGATGTCGGGCTCAAGATGACCGTTGACCGTGAGCAAGTCGAGTCTCCCATCCAGGTCATAATCGAAGAAGAAGAGGCCGAACTTCAAGGGAGGTTGGGTCGCGGCGCCAAGTCCGTACCGGTTGGCCAGGTCCGAGAACGAGAGCCCCCCCGGCTCGTCCTGAACATAAAGCGCGGTCATCTCGCTGGCGTAGTTGCCAATCGCCAGCGCCATCCGGCCATCGCCCGCGACGTCCCCCCAATCGCAGCCCATCCCCCCGCGCGGGGAGCCCGACTGGTCGAAGGCGACTCCCGAAAGCAGGGCCATCTCCTCAAACCGGCCTCCTCCTTTGTTGTGGAACAGGAAGTTTTGAACCGTGTCGTTGGCCACCGCGATGTCGACCAGCCCATCGCCGTCGAAGTCGACCGGGGCCACCCCCAGCGACTTGCCAAGCGGGCGCTTCAGGTCCGGCGTGAAGACCTGGACGCCCGACTCGGCGCTGATGTCGGTGAACCTTCCCCCGTCGTTGCGGAGCAGGACGCACAGAGCCCCCGTGAACGCCGAAGGGGGGCCATAGGCCCGCCCCAAGCCGGCCAGCTCGAACCCCTGGTCCTTGTCGATCTCGGCCGACCAGTCGACATAGTTGCAGACGAAGAGGTCGAGATCGCCGTCGTTGTCGATGTCCAAAAACGCCGCGCTGGTGAACCAGCCTCCGGGCCCTTTGGCGTTGGCCTCCTCGCTCACGTCCTCAAACCGTCCCTCGCCGACGTTGCGAAACAAGTAGCATCGACCGACCGCGGTGATGAACAGATCGAGCCGGCCGTCGTTGTCGTAATCTCCCACGGCCACCCCCTGACCGTAAAAGGCTTTGTCGAGCCCCGCCTCGCGGGTCGCGTCCTCGAACCGCCCCTCGCCGTCGTTGCGATACAGCCGGAGCGTCGGCTCGGGGACGACCTCGCGGCCGGGCCAGGGGGCCGAGTTGACCAGCAGCAAGTCGGGGTCGCCGTCGCCGTCGTAGTCGAAGAAGGCCGCGCCCGCGCCCATGGTTTCCGGAAGCAGCTTGTCCCCCTCCGCGCCGTTGAAGTGGGTGAAGTCGATCCCGGCCTCCTCGGTCACGTCGACGAACCGAACGGCCGGCAAGGCGACCTCCGCGGCCGGCTCCGACTTGGCCGAACCGCTCGGGACCGGCGTCCTCCCGCAACCGGCGACGACGAGCGCGAAAACCGGCAAGAGCCGCGCCAGGCCGCCGGGCCCCCATCGCCTCGAAACATTCCTCACGACCCGTTGTCTCCTCGTTGTCGAACACATCTGGGATCCCGAACGGTCGATCGTCCGCTATACTCAACCCGCCTTGAATCGCCGTCATCGCCGAGCCTCATCAATGATAAAGGACGAGATCGTGGACGCGCATCAACCGAAACCCTCAACCGTCGGCTCTTGGGCGATATTCTGGGGCGTGTTCCTCGTGGGTCTCGGGTGCGTTGCGAACGCCCGGGCCGACGCGGGCGATCGGGCGGTTTTGCCGACTCCGCATACCGAGATCGTCGATGTCGTCTACGGCAAGAAGCACGGCATGGCCTTGACGATGGACGTTTTACGGCCGAAGGCCAAAGCCAATGGCGCGGCGGTCGTGGTGATGATGAGCGGCGGTTGGGTCTCCTCAACGGACATGCTCAAGATCACCCCCATCTTCGACGAACCGCTGAAGCGGGGCTACACGGTCTTCGCCGTCTACCACGGGAGCCAGCCCAAGTACACGGTCCCCGAGATCATCGCCGACGTGAAGCGGGCCGTCCGGTTCATTCGGGCCCACGCCGCCGACTACGGCGTCGACCCCGACCGAATCGGCGTGACCGGGGGTTCGGCCGGGGGGCACCTCTCGCTGATGCTCGGAACCACCGGCGACGACGGCGACCCCAAGGCCGCCGACCCCGTCGACCGCCAGTCGAGCCGCGTCCAGGCCGTCGCCTGTTTCTTCCCGCCGACCGATTTCCTGAACTACGGGCTTGAGGGTAAAAACGCCTTCACCGACAACACCCTCGTCAAGCTGATCCGGGTCCGCCCGGCCGTGGACGTCCGGGACTACGATGACATAACCGGCCGGTTCGAGCGCGTCGACGACCCCGAGAAATTCGAGGCCCTTCTGCGCGAGATCGCGCCCATCAGCCACGTCACGGCCGACGACGCCCCCACCATGATCGTCCACGGCAACGCCGATCAATTGGTCCCCCTGCAACAATCCGAGCGGATCCTCCCCCTCTTCAAGAAGGCCGGCGTTCCCGCCGAACTGATCGTCAAGAGGGGGGTGGGCCACTCCTTCGACGGGATGGAGCCCGAATACGCCCGGATGCTCGACTGGTTCGATCGTTACCTGAAATGACGCCCTCCACCAAAATCAGCCGCGGCGACCTGTTCTGGATCGGCCCCGACGGGGAAGGGGGGCCGAACCCGAACCATTCCCACCCGCACGTGGTCGTCCAGGACGACGTCTTCAACCACTCCCGCGTCTCCACCGTCATCGTCTGCGCCCTGACGACCAACCTCCACCGCGCCAGCGAACCGGGCAGCGTCCTGCTCGACCCCGGCGAGGGCAACCTCCCCAAGCCCAGCGTCGTCCTCTCCGCCCAAATCGCCTCCGTCCCCAAAACCCGCCTCGGCCCCCGCATCGGCTCCCTCTCCCCCGAACGCGTCGACCAAATCCTCGACGGCCTCCGCTTCCTCCAAGCCACCTACTTCCGACGCTAGGACCGCGGTCCGTTCCCCGACAATTGGGTTCAATTGGCTTCGTTCGCGCGCGGGGCCGCAAACGGGGAATTCGCGATAATATCTTTAGTTTAAGTCGTTTGCGTCCAGACGACCGGCTGGCGAATTGGGTTCGTTCGGACAAAAAAAGCGGCCGGCGTCCATCGGCTTCATTTTCTCGCGCGGACTCTCGGCGCTCGCCCGTCGACTCTCAACCAAATTGACAAAGACCTCCGCGCGCAATGTCCCCACATCTTTGTAAGGTCATCGCGAACAACGGTGGAATTTCAAAAATCTCAAAAAATTTGAGGACAAACTCCCCCAAGGACGGGCTCTGGTCGGTGTCACGGAGGCGGCTCGGATTCGGATTTTACGGGCGGAACCTTCACGCGGGCAATCATGACCTCCTCGAACGCGGTCGGACGGTTTCGAAAGTGGGTTCTCATACAGCCGATGAGCCCCTTGGTTGAGGGTTCGCGGGTTTGATACACTCGTTTTGTCTTGGAGTGCGCGACGACGAGATTCGACCGACCCGCAAGCGCTTCGACCGTTGGGAGTGTGGCCTTGTTTGCTGGACCGATCATCGCCCGGGAAGTGCTGACCGCTCCCAGGCCCTTGCGCTATTATCTTTGGCGGGCCTCGTTCGCCTGCCTCTTGTTCATTTTGTTGTGGACCGCCTGGCAGTCGATCGTCGGCTGGCAGGACGTGCGCGAGTTGGGGATCATGGCGCGGTTTGGCGGGGTCCTGTATGGGATGTTCGCCATGCTTCAACTGACCCTGATGCTCTTTTTCGCGCCGCTCTCCACCGCGGCGGCCGTCGCGTATGAGAAGGACCGGCGGACCTTTACGCTGTTGATGATGACGGCGCTCGGCGACCTGGAGATCGTCGTCGGGAAACTCGTCGCCGGCTTGCTGAACATCATGGTGATCCTCGGGGCGGGGATCGGCTTGCTGTCGGTCTGCGCCCTGTTTGGGGGGATCTCGTTTGGGCAGGTGGTCAACCTGTTCGCCGTCACCGCCGCCTCGGGCGTCGCGGGGGGGGCGATGGGGCTCTTGATCGCCCTTTGGCGCGATCGGACCTTTCAATCGATCTCGCTGACGATCTTGATGGTCGTCTTCTCGGTCACCGGGGTCGAGCTGTTCACCGTCCTCTATCCCGACCTGGAATTCTTGGGGGTGCCCGTCGGCGACGTGCTCAACCCCTACCGGGCCTTGATCGCCGTTTTGTACCCGCCGTCGGACGAGGCGGCCGGGCTGATTCACGCCTCCAGCATGGTCTACATCGGCGTTCGCTTGACCTTCGCGGCGCTGGTCATCGCCTTCGGAACCCGGATGCTCCGGGTCTGGAACCCCGGCCACAACGAACCCCGCGAGGTGGGCGACGAGGAAGGGGAGGTCGTCGAGACCCTAATCGAAATCGACGAGACCACCGAAACCCCCGTTCCCGCGGCGGCGGCCGCCGCCGTCGCCTCCACGCCCGACGGCTCGACGACCGGCCTGAACGTCCCTCGACGAACCCACAGACGCATCACCGCCGCCCCCAAGCCGTATCGAAAAGCCTGGAGCAACCCGATCCTCTGGCGCGAGCTGATGACCCGCGCCTATGGTCGACGGCCCCTCATCATCAAGGCGTGTTACCTGCTTTTGTACGCGCTCGGGGCCGGCTTCTTCCTGAGCCTCGGCCAGGGGCTTGAGAATCCGCTGGGGACAGGGCTCGCCTTGATCCCGGTGGGACTGGCGATTTTGAGCCTGGTGCTCATCAACGCCCAAGGGGTGACCTCGTTGACCAGCGAGCGGGATAGCGGAGCGCTCGATTTGCTGCTCGTCACCGAGCTGTCGCCGGGAGACTTCATCTATGGGAAGCTCTACGGCGTGCTCTACAACGCGAAGGAGATGGTTCTTCTGCCAATCCTCTCGGCGGTTTGGCTTTGGTGGACCGGCAAGCTCGTGGGCGAGAACCTAATCTTCTTTCTGATCGATTACTTGCTGCTCTGCCACTTCGCGGCGATGCTGGGGCTGCACGCGGCGATCACCTACACGAGCAGCAAAACGGCGGTGGCGCACAGCCTGGGGACGATCTTCTTCTTGATGGTCGGCATCTTGCTTTGCGCCTACCTGATCATTTTCAGCGACCGCGATTTCGGTCGGCAGCTCTTGAGCTTCATGATCTTCATCGGGGCGGGAAGCGTGGCCCTGTTCGGCTCGATGGGGGCGAGAAACCCCTCGCGAGCGATCGCCCTGGTCGCGATCCTGACCCCGTTTTGGACGTTCTACTGCATCATCAGCCTGCTCAACGGAGAGTTTCTGGCCGCCTTCCTCTTTAGCGCCGGGGTTTACGGCTTCGCCCTGCTGGCCATGCTTGTGCCGGCCGTCGGCGATTTCGACATCGCCCTGGGCCGCACCAGCGCGATTCAGGGGTAGACCGAAGACGAAGACCGAAGCGCCTCGCCCGGCGGCCAACGGGCCGCCCGATCCCTCCATCGATCCTCACGCCCCCGGAAGCCGGCTTATCGGACCGCGATTCCGGGGGCACACACCACCAGCCGAAGGACAGAGAAGACCATGAAGCTTCGATTTGCAACCTCGTTCCTGGCGGTGATGCTGGGAGCGGCGCTCGCGGCCTTCGCCGATGACGACGATTTGGCCGCCGAACTGCCCCGGATCCCCCCGATGGATCCCGAGCAGGCGCTTCAGTCGTTCGTCGCGATCCCCGGCTTCAAGGTCGATCAGGTGGCCGCCGAGCCCCTGGTCAAAAGCCCGGTGAGCGTTTGCTACGACGCCGACGGCGCGCTCTACGTGGTCGAGATGCGCGGGTATCCGTTCACCGAGGACAAGCCCAGCGGCGCCGTGGTCCGGCTTGAGGATCGCGACGGCGACGGGCGATTTGAAACCCAAAACGTGTTCGTCGACGGCCTGATGTGGCCCACCGGGATCGTTCCGTACGACGGCGGCGTCTTCATCGCCGTGGCCCCCGACATCATCTACGCCAAGGACACCGACGGCGACGGCAAGGCCGACATTCGCGAAGTCGTCTTCAGCGGCTTCTCGACGGCGAACGTCCAGGGCCTGATCAACAACCTAACCTGGGGAACCGACGGCTGGATCCACGGTTCGGCCAGCAGCAACGGCGGAGTCATTAAGAACGTCGCCCACCCCGACCGCCCCGACCTCTCGGTTCGCGGCCGCAACTTCCGCTTCAAGCCCGACACCCTGGAGCTTGAGGCCACCTCGGGCGGCGGTCAGCACGGCTACGGTCTTGATGATTGGGGGCACTGGTTCGCCTGCAACAACAGCAACCACATGCGGCAAATCGTCCTCCCCTCTCACGACCTGGAGCGCAACCCGGCCTACGTTCCCCCGGCGGTGATCCTCGACATCGCCGTCGATGGCGCGGCGGCTCCCGTTTTCCGGATCAGCCCCGCCGAGCCCTGGCGAGTCGTCCGCACCCGCCAGCGCGCGGCCGATCCCGAGATGCGCAAGCGATTGCCCGAGACCGAACTCCACGCCATCGGCTATTTCACCTCGGCCACCGGCGTGAGGATCTATCGAGGCTCGGCCTACCCGGAAGAATTCCAAGGCAACGCCTTCGTCGGCGACGTCGGCGGCAACCTCGTTCATCGCAAGACCCTTAAGGTCAACGGCGCGGTCTTCTCCGCCGACCGGGCCGACGAGGGCGTCGAGTTCCTGGCCTCGCCCGACAACTGGTTCCGGCCCGTCGATTTCGTCAACACGCCCAACGGCACGCTGCTCATCATCGACATGTATCGCGAGACGATCGAGCACCCGGTCTCGATCCCCGAGCCGATCAAGAAACACCTCGACCTGACCAGCGGCAAGGACCGAGGCCGGTTGTACGAGGTGCTCCGAACCGACGCTCCCCGCCCCCTGCGCCGGCCGAAGCTCGCCAACGCGCCGACCGCCGAACTGGTCCAACATCTGGCCGATCCCGACTCGTGGTGGCGCGAGACCGCCCAGCGCCTTCTGATCGAGCGCAAGGCGACCGACGCCGCCCCGGCGCTCCATGAGATGGCGGCGAAGCGCCCCACGGCGCTGGGCCGAATCCACGCGCTCTGGACGCTCGACGCCCTCGGACTGCTGGAGAACGAAGACCTCGCCCCGGCCCTCTCCGACCCCGAGCCGAGGCTCCGCGAGGCGGCGGCCCGGCTCGTCGAAGGCCGATTGAAGACCGATCGCGCGCTGCTTCCCCAGACGATCACCCTGGCCGACGACCCCGATTCGATGGTTCGCTTCCAGGTCGCGCTGACGCTCGGCGAGGCCAACGACGACCCCCGGGCGCTCGAGGCGCTGGCGAGCATCGCCGCGCGCGACGGCGGCGACCGATGGACCCGCGCCGCGGTGCTGAGCTCGATCGCCGGCCGCGCGGCCGATCTGCTGGAAATCCTGGCCGAACGCGACGGGTTCCTCGGCGGCTCGACCGGGCGGGTTTGGCTCGACGAACTGGCCGGGCTGGTCGGCTCGGCCAAGGACCCCAAGCAGGTCGAGGGCCTCATCGACAACCTCTTCGCCAAAGAGCTGGCCGACGACGCCAAGGCGGGCGTGATCCTGGCCCTTGGCCGGGGGCTGAAGCGGGCGGGAGGTTCGCTGAAGGCGACCCTTTCGGAATCGGCCTGGCGACAGCTCGACCCGCTGTTCGACAACGCCGCGGAGACCGCGGATTCGGCCGCGCCCGAGTCGCGCCGAGTCGCCGCGATCGCCCTGGTCGGATTGAGCGGCCCGGAGCGGTCGCTTGAAGCCTTGCCCGTACTGCTGGACGCCCGGCAGCCCTCGGGCGTTCAACTCGCGGCGCTTCGGGCCTTGGCCGAGCAGACCGGGCCGGCCGTCGCCGACCGGATCGTCGGCCAATGGAGGTCGATGAGCCCCGCCTCGCGCCGGGAGGCCGCCGAAGTCCTCTTCAGCCGAACCGAATGGATCGGGTCCTTGCTCTCGGCCGTCGAGGCGAAGGAACTCGGCTCTTCGGAGATCGACCCGCCCCGGTTGAAGCAGCTTCGCGAGCACGACAACGCCTCGATCCGCGACCGGGCCGCCAAGCTGTTCGGGACGTCGGCCGACGCCTCCGCCGGGCTCGCCGAGACGCTCAAGACGTACCAGGCCGCGCTCGAGCTCCAAGGAGACCGGGAAAAGGGGAAGCTCGTCCACCAGCAGCACTGCGCGACGTGCCACCAGGCCGAGGGCGTGGGCGTCGCGGTCGGCCCCGACCTGGCCACCGTCGCCACCCGGTCCCCCGACGACCTCTTGGTCCACATTCTGGATCCGAACCGCGAAGTCGCCTCGAACTACCTCAACTACAACGTGGCGACCGTCGACGGCCGAGTGGTCTCGGGGATCATCGCCTCCGAATCGGCCTCGGCCCTGGTGCTGAAGCGGGCCGAAGGAGTCAGCGAGGTCGTTCCCAGAGACCAAATCGAGGAGATCAGCTCGACGGGCATCTCGCTCATGCCCGAGGGGCTTGAGAAGGAGATGACGGTGGACCAGACGGCCGACCTAATCGCCTTCATCCGGTCAATCCAATCGGCCAGCGCCCCGGCGTCGCAATAAGCATCGGCCCACGCCCGCGCCGACCCGCCAAACGGTCGGCGCGGGCGAAGCAGACGGTGGCCCGAAGGGCCGGGCGGGGATCGGCGAAATTCCGTGGCCGGGATCTGTGCCCCCGGCGCGCGAGCCTCGGCGATCCGACGCCGGTCCCGGCCTCACGGAGGCCGGCTACGGAAGAACGCGGGCCCGGCGCGCTCCAGGTCGGTCGCCGGAGGGCGGCCGCGGAGGCCGCCCCGACATCGGGGAGATTCTCGGCGTGGCGATGGACCGCTACCCGGGACGGCTTCGTCGGTTCGGGTCGAATTGGCAGGGAAGCCGGGCGCTGTTGACGTCGAGCGCGGCCAGGATCTGGTGGACCTGCTCCATCGGGTGCCGCTCGCGCAGGGCCCAGAGGATGATGTCGAGGTTTTCGAGCCCCTGGCTGAAATGCTCGATGATCGGATCGATCAGGGGGGAGTTGCGGAAACGGGTTCGAAGGACGCCGAAGTCCTTTTGGTCAAGCTCGATCCAGTAGGTCTTGCCCTGGAGGTGTTCGAGCCAACGCTGGCGAAGGAAACGGTTCCAGTGCTGAAGGATCCAGGATCGGATCGCCATCTCGCCCAAGTCGCGGCCCGCCTTCTCACTCTCGATCCACTTGAACCGCTGAGCCTCCTGCTCGCCGCACTGGTGCAGACTCAATGACGCTTCGGGAGGGGCATTACAGTCCGCCTCGACCAAAGAAGGCAGCATCATCGCCTCCAAAGAAAGGTGCGCGGTTCCGTTCCCCCTCCCATGGCGAATCAATCGTCGCAAAACCGTCCTTGACGCGACGGCGGGCGGGGTGCTCGTCCTTAAGTCTTGATACGAGAAATCGCAGGCAAGCGTGGGATCAATGAAGATTATTTCAGCGGGGTGGATCCGAAGGCGAAACTAACGAACGCCCAATCTCATTGCAAGAGGGGCGCGGCCGGAAAAATCGATCCGAGGACGGTTCACGGCGTCTGAAGCGAAAAACCCCCGGCGCGTGGCGTCGCGGCAACGCGAAGCGGGTGTCTAGGTTGTCTCGGCGGCTCTCGGCGCGTTGCGAAACCAGGCGAGGTTTGGGCCGATCATCACCGCGACTCCGGCCCGTCCGGCCGCGCAAGGCCCCAGCGGCTGTTCGGCGACCATCCTCCACAGCACGCCGCCGTCAAGCCGGGAGCAAAGGAGATGAACATCCTTCCGCGCGACCCGGAGCGGCGTTCCCTCGGGATCGAGGAAGAAGGCGTCGTTGACGGTTCCGCCGGGGCCTCCTTCGAAGCGGGCGGTCCCCGCGCCGTCAAAAGCCATGGCCCGTCCGTCGGCCGCGGCGGCCAGAGCGAACCCTCCGAGGCGGAGCAGCGACCACCCCTCCCAGGGAAGCTGGCGGGTCCAGACGAAGTCTCCCTTCGGGCCGTGCCCCGCGAGGCGTTGCCCGCGCCGAGAGAGCGAGATCCAGGCGATCTCCGCCGGCGAGCCCTCCGGCGCTTCGATCAGCAGGGGAGGGTCCGAGGGGTCGAAGCCGCCCGTCTGGCTGACCTCTCCGGCGGGATCGAAGATTAAAAGCCGGCCGTCGTTGGTCGTCGCCGCGGCGAAGCCCTCGCGGCCGATCGCCAGGTCTTCGATCGGCGTCGGCAGTTCGCGCCTCCAGACCCATCGGCCCGCCGTGGTCGCGCGGCCGATCCGGTCGCGCTCCTGGACGATGGCCAGGCCGAACGTGTCGGGCTTGATCGCCAGGTGGGTCAGTTCAACGAGCATCAAATCGACGCGTTCTTGAACGCCTCGTCTCAGGTCGCAAAGGGCGACATCGCGGTCGGTGGCGGCGGCCAGCCACCCCGGCGCGGCGCGGAGGATGCGGCCGACCCCGGTTAGCTCGGGCCCCCGAGCGAGCTTGCGGCCGTTCTCATCGAAGATTTGAAGCCGGCGGGGGCTGGAGAAAACCGCGACGGCCGGCGGATCGTCGCAAACGGCCAAAACCGCCGTCTCGGCCTGGTCCTCGGTTTGCACGACGGGAACCGCCCAGTCCGGCCGACGGATCGAAGCTCCTCCGCCGGCGGACCGGGACGCGGCGCTCGGCGCTCGAACCTTGGACGGAGAGCCTCGACGCTCGGCCGGCGCCCCGAAGAGATCCAAACGGATAATCTCTCCGGTGGAGAAACCGTAAACCAAGAAGCGGCCCAAGGGGTCGACCTCAAGGGCGATCGGCGGGCGCGGCAGGGTGGTTCGCCAGCGGACGTTGCCGGCCGAGTTCAAGATCAACAGTTCGCCCTCAAGGGTCGCCGCGGCGATGGTTCGGCCCGGATAGTCGGGGACCGCGTGGGCGACGGTTCCCCCAAGGTGATACGCCCCTTCGTTGCGGCCATCGAGGTCGAAACGCTGAATGCCGTGGGTGAAACAACTGGCCAAGACCATCGAGCCGTCGCCGGTCCCCACGTTCGACATCAAGCGGTCTTGCCAAACGACTTCGGCGCGGAGGCGGCCCGGGGATCTCGACGCCTCCAGCTCCACGCCGGCCAGCATGCCAAAGGCCGCCGCGCAGACCACGAACGGACGGTCGGGGATGAAGCAAAGATGGGCGACGGCCTGAATCGTCTCGATCCGCGCCGCGGCTCGACCGTAACGGTCGACGATCTGGACCGGCCCCAGCCGGCCGCCGACCGCCACATACCGCCCAAAGGGATCGGTCGTCACGAAGGTCGACTCGCTCGGCGCGGGGCGCTCGACGAGGATTTCCAGGTCGCCGCTGAGGATCAAGAGGCCCGCGGAGTCTCCTTCGGACAGCACGGCGATCCGCGAGCCATCGTCGCTGATCGTCGCCGCCACGATCCGGCTCGACGATCGCGTCGTCGAGATCGTCTCGCCGCTCGCGTCGAAGAGGGTCAACCGATCCCCCTCGTCCCAGGCGAGGATCCAACCGGCCTCCTTGGCGAACGCAAGGCCCTTGAGGGGAGACTCCGTGATGATCGTCCAGGCCTCGCCGGGATCCAACCGCGTCGCGAGGCCGCCGCTTGCTTCCGACATGAGGCCGCATTCACCGAAGAATTGGAGGACCGAGACCGGAAACCGAAAGCGCCGCGCGCTCGTGAGACCGATGTCGTCGATCGTCGCCTCTCCAACCTGGAAAGGCAATCCCTCGACGACGATGGACGGCCGGACGGACGGCCTCCGCGCGGCTTATCTCATGGGGTGTTTCAGAAAAAAATCCCAGATGACGTCGTTGGCCAAGAAGTCTTTGGCCGTTTCGCCCAGGAAGAAGAGGCGGGGGGAACGGCCCGGCCAGGTATGGCCTCCCCCCTCGATGGCGTAGAGGACGACCTCCGCGCCGTCGGTTCCCGGCCCGTAGACGGAGCGCCGGACTTCAAGATCTTCGGCGCTCTGGGGAACGACGTCAACGGCCGGGGGATCGGAACAGCCATTGATCTTCGCCCATGTCTGGATCGTCTGATCGACCGAGGCGAACTTGATGTTCTCGGGAGTGCGCTCGTCGGGGCCGTTATAGAGAACGAGGCCGTCCTTCGTGCCGTGAAAGTGGAGGATCGGGACCGGCCGCTTGGGATGGGCGTCGTCAATGGCCATCGTGCCGGAGACCGAGGCGATCGCCGCGATCCGATCGGAGAGCTCGGCCGCGAGGCGATAGCACATCATGCCCCCAAGCGACATCCCCGCGGCGTAGACCCGCTTGGGGTCGACGTGGATCACGGTCTCCAAGTCGTCGAGCACCCGCCCCAGAAAGCCGACGTCGTCGGAAACGTCGCCGCGCACTCCCCCGGCGTCCCAGTACTTCATGAACGGGGTCATCCCGGTGCCGTTGGGATAAACGGCGACGAAGCCCGCCTGATCGGCCTTCTCGTTCATCCCGCAGAACTTCGCCATCATCGACGCGTTGCTCATGGCCTGATGCAGGATCAGGACGACCGGGGTCGGCTTCGCGGCGTCGTACCCCGGAGGGACGTGAACCCAGTAATCCCGCGGAATTCCCTCGCTCAGAAGCGTCCGCTTGTAATCGCCGGGAGACAGGCTCGTGGTGACGAGCGAGGTCAGGACCAGGGCGACCAGCGAACCGACGTGCATCGCGGGAACCTCTCGGAATCATGGTGGGGAATTTCAATCAAGCGGCGGCTCCGGTTGACAATGAACCGGGATGCGAAAGCATTCCGAAGTATTCTAGCGAATTCCGATGCGAAGTCCACCCGCGGAGCCCCAACCGCCGAGCTTGACCGTCCCACCTTGTGGGATAGAATGGGCCGCGATGGAGGAACCCGCCTTCCTCGAAGACGACGACTTTCCCTTGGCCCGGCGGGCCTCCGGAAATCGACGCCAAGACGTTGGCGGCGCTTCGGGATCAGTCGGGGATGTCGCGAGAGGAGTTCGCTGGTTGCTCAACATCTCGACCAAGACCGCGCAAAGCCGGAAGCGGGATGTTCGCGCCCCCTCTCAGGCCACGCCGGGGCGTCGCAAGCTCGTCGTCCGAGGCGCATTGGCCGGACGCAAGAACCGCGACAAGCCCGCGGCCAAGACGGCTCGGGGCAAGGACGAGGCGCCGCGTTGAGGGCCGTCGGCGAGGAGACGCGAACCAGGGCGGTCGATGCCCCGGCGCTTCGATGGCTGGCGAGGTTCACGGTCTACGCCGGCTGGTGGGGGCTGTTGGCCTATCTGTTGTGGACGGCCTTTCCCACGGGCGACGCCACCCCGGAGCACGCGCTCTCGCTTTTGGCGCTCGCCTACCTGGCGGCTTGGGGGCCGTTCTTGATCCTGGCGCGATGGTCTCCGGCGGGAAGGCTCGCCCGGATCGCCGCGTGCTCGGCGTCAATCGCCGCCGCGTTGGCCCTGATCGAGCTGCCCTCGGCCCTCAACCTGATCGACTATCGCGGGGTCTTTCACACGCCAACGCCTCCCTGGCTGCGTCCTGGAAACGCGGCCGATCCCGACCTGCTTTTCGTCCGCGAGCCGAACCGGCGGCTGCGGCTCGCGTTTCAAGGGGCCGATCTCCACGGCCTAAGCGGCGCGACCCCGACTCGGATTCACCAATGCGACACCACGCTCGACGCCGACGGCTTCCGCAACCCTCCCGGTCTGACCGAGGCGCGCGTCGTCCTCGTCGGCGATTCGTTCATCGAGGGGCTTCAGGTGGCCGACGACGAGCTTGTCTCGGCGCGGCTGGCCGAACTGCTCGGCGCTCCGGTGGCCAACCTGGGACGAACCGGCTACGGCCCCCAACAGGAGCTTGAGGTTCTTCGCCGCCACGGGCTGAATTATCGGCCCAAGACCCTTGTGTGGGCCTTCTACGAGGGCAACGACCTTCAGGACCTTCGATCCTACGAGTCCGAGCGCCAACGCGTTCTCAAGTCGCGATTCGACTCGGCTTACCGCCTCCGTTACGGCCGCTCGTTCGCCCGCAACGCCGGGCTCTGGTTGCTTCGATGGCGGAACGCCGAGCCGGCCATCCCAGCGCGGCTGCGCGCGGGAATCTTCAACGATTCAACGGACGCCGAAATCAACATCTACTTTTCCTGCGGCGTGCACGAGGGCGGCGCCGAGGAAGCGCTGGGGCGCCTGGAATCCGACGAAATGGATGCCCTTCGGGAGGTTTTCACCAAAGCACATGAGCTTTGCCAAGAGCGCGGCGTCGACCTGATTGTGGCGTTCGTCCCCTCGAAATTCCGGGTCCTCCGCGACTTTTGCCGGTTCGACGCCGACTTG
>Ga0180220_1001781_pt1 | contig 15086 bp, 15 predicted proteins | sample eDN5th37CBELigBY_FD_151335 | JGI IMG/M metagenome (GOLD analysis project Ga0180220, IMG submission 151335) | Enriched backyard soil microbial communities from Emeryville, California, USA - eDNA 5th pass 37_C BE-Lig BY (version 2) (version 2) | ecosystem: Environmental > Terrestrial > Soil >... | reverse complement strand
CCATTCTGCGCGTCCACGATGTGGCCGCTACCCGCCAGGCACTGACGGTGTGGGAGGCGGCACTCCGCGGAGATGCGCCTGCGGTGGGCGGTTGAGCACCATGCGCGCGGGGAACCGGAGCTTGACCGGTCGCTCCGCCTGCTGCGCGCTTGCCATCGCCCTCGCTCCGGCGACCGGTCTTCCCGTCCCGGCGGACGCGCACGAGATCATACCCGGCGTGACGGGGTTTCCCTCGCTGCTCCTGCACCCGTTCGCCGCGGTCGAGACGGTTCTCCTCATGATCGGCCTGGCGCTTGTCGTCGGCGCGGCGGAGAGCTGGCGCGGGACCGTGTCCGGGCTCATGGCTCTCGCGGCCGGTGCTACGGCCGGCGTGATGCTGCAGCCGGTGTCGATCCTCGTCCCGGATCTCTGGCGTATGCCTCTGGTCCTCGCCTTCATCCTCGGCGTCGCGGCGGCGTCCGGCCGCGCGCTGCCTCCGTTGGCACGAACCGTGCTTATCCTGCTGGTATCCCTCGCGCTCGGAACGGCTGTGCCTCCGGAGAGTTCAAGTTTTGATCGACGCGCCGAGGCGGCGGCCGCCGCCGTCCTGGCGATTCTCCTGGGAATGCTCGTGATTGCCGTGCCGCGGGCTGCGTTCGGCCGGCTTTATCCCGTGCGTCTCGCAGGGCAGGTCCTGGGCGCCTGGATAATCGCTATCTCATTGCTTGGAATGGCAGTTTGGTTCCGCTGATGCCCCTGGGTTGGACCGCCGACAATGAAATCCACAGGTACTCTTTACGTTCTGTCATGCGATGAAACCGAGTCTTGTTGCGCTGCACCATCGTGTCACGTAGACTTCACGGAATGCTTGAGAGCGTGCGTAGCAGAGTGCGCGGTTCGCGAAGCATCGCCGTCAGGAGCGGTGGACCGATGAAGAACGACGGCGACACGCTGGATCTGCACGACCGACCGGCCGCGCCGGCGGTGCCGGACGCTGGCGTGGTTCGGCAGAACACCCGGCGGGTCCACGTCAAGACGTTCGGTTGCCAGATGAACGTCTACGACAGCGAGCGTATGAGCGAGGCGCTCGGGGCCGAGGGGTACGTCACCACCGACACGGTCGATGACGCCGACCTCATCATCCTCAACACCTGCCATATCCGCGAGAAGGCCGCCGAGAAGGTCTACTCCGAGCTGGGCCGCATCCGGGCGATCAAGCTGCGGCGCGCGCGCGAAGGCCGTGGTGAGACCACGGTTGCCGTGGCCGGCTGCGTCGCCCAGGCCGAAGGCACCGAGATCGTCCGCCGCGCACCCGTCGTCGATCTCGTGATCGGCCCGCAGAGCTACCATCGCCTGCCCGGCCTCATCTCGCGCATACACGCCGGCGAGCGCGGCCTCGTCGAGATCGAGTTTCCCGAGGAGGACAAGTTCGATCACCTGCCGGCACGAACGCCGAAGATCCGGCGCCAGCCGACGGCCTTTCTCACCGTCCAGGAGGGCTGCGACAAGTTCTGCACGTTCTGTGTGGTGCCGTATACGCGCGGCGCCGAGGTCTCGCGTCCCGTTGCCCGGCTCGTTGAGGAAGCCGAGCTTCTCGTCCGCCAGGGCGTCCGCGAGATCACCCTGCTCGGCCAGAACGTCAACGGCTACCACGGCGAGGGACCCGACGGCCGCCCGTGGTCGCTGGCGCGCGTCATTCGCCGTCTTGCCGGGATCGATGGCCTGGAGCGGCTGCGCTACGTCACGTCGCATCCGCGCGACATGACCGACGACCTGATCGACGCGCACGCGTCCGAGGTCAAGCTCATGCCCTACCTGCACCTGCCCTTCCAGGCCGGCGCCGACCGCATCCTCGCCGCGATGAACCGCAAGCACACGGGCGCCGACTACCTGGCGCTGGTGCATCGTCTGCGCCAGGCGCGGCCCGACCTGGCGCTGTCCACGGACATCATCGTCGGGTTTCCAGGCGAGACCGATGCCGAGTTCGAGGCCACGCTGGACATCGTCCGCGAGGTCGGCTTCGCCCAGGCCTTCTCGTTCAAGTACAGCCCGCGCCCGGGAACACCGGCCTCCACCATGGAGGGCCAGTTGTCCGAGCCCGTGAAGTCGGAGCGCCTGCAGCGTTTGCAGGCCCTTCTCGACGAGCAGCAGTCGTCGTTCGCGACGGGCCTCGTGGGACAGACTGTTCCTGTCCTGTTCGAGCGCTCCGGCCGCAAGCCCGGTCAGCTCGTCGGCCGCTCGCCCTATCTGCAACCCGTGCATGCAGAAGCGAACGAGGCTTGGCTTGGCCAGATCGTCCCGACCATGATCGTGTCGGCTGGTCCGAACAGTCTCGCGGGCGTCATACAAAGCCAGTAGCCCTCGGCGATGTCTTCCACAAAAATCTGTCGCGCGCGCGAGGCCGATCGGTGCTAGCTTTGCCGGGTCCTCGTTCGCATTTCGGAGGAGAGTACGATTGACAGAGGCTCGCGGATCGTCCCCGTCGGGGGCATCCAGGCCGCCAAAGGCCGCCGACGACCGGCATCGCGTCGTCGTGACACTCGAAGACAACCGCCTGCTGCCACGGGTGCTGGGGGAGTACGATTCCCACCTTGCGCGCATCGAGAGCCAGCTCGGCGTCACGGCGCATGCGAAGGGGAACGTGATCACGCTCACCGGTTCCAAGGCGGGCGCCGAGACGGCCCGCGAGGTGCTGCTGTCGCTCTATGATCGCGCGGCCAAGGGGGAGGCCGTCGCGGCCGGCGATATCGACGGCCTCATCCGGCATGCCCGTTCCGGCTCTCCGAAACCCGAGGGCATGGCTCAGATTCGCACCCGCCGCCGGATCGTGACGGCCCGCACCCCGATGCAGAGCGCTTACCTGCGCGCCCTCGAGCGGTTCGATCTCGTCTTTGGCATCGGGCCGGCCGGCACCGGCAAGACGTATCTTGCGGTGGCCTTCGCCGCGGCCTGTCTCGAGCGCGGCGTCGTCGAGCGCATCATCCTGTCCCGCCCGGCCGTCGAGGCCGGCGAGCGGCTCGGTTTCCTGCCCGGCGACATGAAGGAGAAGGTGGATCCTTATCTTCGCCCGCTCTACGACGCCTTGAAGGACGTGCTGCCGCCGGAGAAGGTCGAGAAGGACCTCGCGTCGGGCATCATCGAGGTGGCCCCACTGGCGTTCATGCGCGGACGCACGCTGTCGCACGCGTTCGTGATCCTCGACGAGGCGCAGAATACGTCGAGCATGCAGATGAAGATGTTCCTGACGCGTCTCGGCGAGGGCTCGAAGATGGCGATCACGGGCGATCCGAGCCAGATCGACCTGCCGCGCGGGCAGGAATCGGGCCTCGGGGAGGCGGTTCGCCTGCTCGAAGGCGTGAAAGGCATCGAGGCGATCCGCTTCACGTCGGCTGATGTCGTCCGCCGTGATCTGGTCGCACGCATCGTCGAGGCTTACGATCGCGTCGAGCGCGCCGGTTCGCAAAGCGAGTGAAAGGCATTATTGAAGACGCTATGGATACGCCGGGCGACATAGGCCCAACGACGGTGGACGAGGACGGACACGAAAGTGAGCCTCCTCTACGTTTGTCACTGGAAGTGGTGATTGAGGGGGGCGAGTGGCCGCCTGCCGACGCTCTCGAGGCGCTCGCCGCCGCTGCGGCGCGTGCGCTCGCGGCCGCCCCCGAGCTGTCCGACCGTCTCGAGGCGCCGGCTTCGGCGTGCATCGCCTTCGCCACAGACGCCGACGTGCGCTCCCTGAACGCCCAGTTCCGCGGCAAGGACAAGCCGACGAACGTACTGTCCTTCCCGGCCCAGGCGCCGCCACCCGGCGTGCTCGGTCCGGATGAGCCCTTGCCTCTGGGCGACGTCGTTCTCGCGGCGGAGACCGTAGCGGCCGAGGCGTGCGAGCTCGGCATCCCGATGGAGCATCATGTGCAGCACCTCGTCGTGCACGGCGTGCTGCACCTGCTGGGCCACGACCACGAAGCGGACGCAGAAGCCGAGACCATGGAAGCGCTCGAGACCCGCATTCTGGCGGCGCTCGGCGTTCCCGACCCCTATCGAAGCAATGAGTGAGCGGCAAAGAATGGCAAACGCGAATGATGCGACCCCGTCAGTCGCATCCGAAAACGGCCAGTCTGCCCAGAACGGCGATGGCACCCGAAGTCCCAGCGGGCCGGGTTGGCTTGCAGGGCTGCGAGCGCGGCTTGGCCTGGGCTCGCAGCAGACGCTGCGCGAGACCCTCGAGGAAGCGGTTCGTGGCGAGTCCGAGGGCGACGACACGTTTTCCGCGACCGAGCGGGACATGCTGCTTCGGCTTCTGCGCTTCGGCGACCTCAGCGTCGAGGACGTCATGGTCCCGCGAGCCGACATCATCGCCATCGAGGAGGGCGCAAGCGTCGGCCATCTCATGCGTCTCTTCAACGAGGCCGGTGTCTCCCGTATCCCGGTTTACCACGAGACCCTCGACGACCCGCGCGGCATGGTCCACGTCAAGGACCTGCTCCGCTATCTGAGCGCCGGGGATCGCGCGCAGGCGGCGAGCCGCGCGGAGGAGCACCCGACCTCGGCCGACGGGGCCACGACGAGCGCCGAGACGGCTGCGCTCGCCGGAGACCTTGCGCGGCCGATCCGCGAGGCCGGCCTGCTCCGGCCCGTGCTCAACGTACCGCCGTCGATGCCGGCGGCGAACCTGCTCATCCGCATGCAGGCCATGCGCAATCATATCGCCCTCGTCGTCGACGAGTACGGCGGCACCGACGGCCTGATCACCATCGAGGATCTGGTGGAGCAGGTGGTCGGCGACATCGAGGACGAGTACGACGTCGAGGAGGCGGCCAACATCACCGAGGATGCCCGCCATGGTCTCATCGCCCAGGCGCGAACGCCCGTCTCGGAGCTCGAGCAGCATCTCGGGCTGAAGCTCCTGCATCCCGAGGACGAGGGCGAGATCGATACCGTTGGCGGTCTGGTGGTCGCGCGGCTCGGGCGCGTTCCCGCCAAGGGTGAGTGGGTGCCGCACGAGAGCGGCATCGAGCTCGAGGTGCTGGATGCCGATCCGCAGCGGATCAAGCGCGTGCGGGTTCACAGACCCCTCGCCAGCCAAGAGGCGGGCGCGAATGGCCTTCCGGCACGTGAAGGCGAACCGCATGGGACCGGGCGCGCGTCGTCGCACCGAACCGAAGACCATCCTGGCACGTGAAGTCCAGGAAAGGCATCGTCCTGCGCGCCGTCGCCTTCGGGCTGGCTCTGGTGCTCCTTGCCCTCGGGCTGGCAACGATTGCCGTCGGATGGCAGGTCGCGCGCCGGCTGCCGCACGTGTCGGATTTCTGGCCGCTCCGTCTGTCGGAGCCGGGCGGCTGGCTGCTCGACCGGCAGCTCGCCGATCTGCGCGACGATCCTGCCCTCTGTCGCGGCGTGCTGCAGCGGCCCCAGATCGAGGCGAGCGCGGTGCCGGACGCCGCGCCGCACGCCGGCTGCGGCTGGACGACCGCCGTCGAGATCTCGAAGGCCGCAGGTGCGCGGCTGTCGGTCAATCCCGTCACGTGCGAGATGGCCGCCGCCCTGGCGCTCTGGATGGAGCACGTGGTCCAGCCGGCCGCGTCATCGCTGCTCGGGAGTCGCGTCGCCGCGGTCGAGCACCTCGGCAGCTATGCGTGCCGCAATATCCGCGGCAGCCCGGCATTCGCGAACCACCCCAGCGAGCACGCCTCGGCGAACGCCTTCGATCTGAGTGCTTTTCGCCTCGCCGACGGACGCCGCGTCACGGTGCTCGCCGATTGGGGCAAGGATGCGCCGGCGGGACGCTTCCTGGGCGAGGTCCACGCCGGCTCGTGCCGGTACTTCCGCGTGGCGATCGGACCGGCGTACAACGCCGCCCACCGCAATCACTTTCACTTCGATCGCGGCCGCTGGCGCGCCTGCCGCTAAAGCGTCGGATCTCAAATGCGACCCATGGGTTGGGTTGGATTCAAAGTCGCATTTGAGATCAAAAGACGATTTAGATTCATAGAGTTCCAAAGTTGTTTTAGGGCGCCGCGTCAACCGGCGAAGCAGCGGCGGTGTCCCGGCGGCAGGCGGCCCGATTGCGGGGTGATGCTCGGGCCGACCATTCCGTGGGCCGTGCTCACTCGACGAACACGACGTCGAGCTTCGCCGCTTCGAGCGCCGTCTTCCGCGCGCCCATCCACGCCTTGCGGAACTCCTCCTTGCCCTCGGGCGGATTGCCCTGCATGAACTTTGCCCAGGCGTCGATCAGCACCTTTTGCCGTTTGACGAGTCCTTGATTGTGGGCCTCGTCGGAGTCGGTCCATTTTCCCGCCTCCTTGAGCGCCTTGACAGCACCCGGGTGGAAGGGGACGACCCACTTTGTCGTCTGCAGCTTCACATCCAGTCCGCTCGCGCCGGGAGCGCCGTCCTTGTAGTCCGCGTAGCTCGTGATCATGGCCTTGGTCATGGCATAGACATCGGCCGCGGACGCGTCTGCGTAGACGACGTAGACCGGATAGGGGAAGCTACCCATCTCTTTCGGCGTGGCCTCGGAAATGCCGCCGGCCCCGCAGGTCGCTTTGTGACGGAAGAAGAACGGCGCGATCTTCTTGACGCGTTCCCATCCGGCGTTGTTGTCGTGCGACCACGTGGGCCAGACGAGCCCGCGCGGACTCGCCTCGGCCTCCTTGGCGGGACCGGTGATCGTGGAGCCGAACGCCGCATCGACGTCGTTGTTGATGAGGCCTTTCCACATTGCGCCGTAGCTCGAGAACTCGACGGGGCGTATGTCGTCCTTGCTGAGGCCTGCGAAGGCGAGCGCGGCCAGCGAATTCTGGTTGAGCGCCGGCGAGCCCACGACAAAGCCGACACGCTTTCCTTTGAGATCTTTCAGTTCCTTGGCTCCGGTATCCGCGGCGATGCCCAGATTGGCGCCGTTGCAGTCGACGGAGGAGAGAAGCAGTTGCAGGGCTTGCGGCCCCCAGTCCTTGACGGCGAATTCGAGGACGGCCTCCTGGGAGAAGTACGTGCCCATTCCCATGGCGGACAACTGCGCGCGCTTCGCCTTGAGCGGCGCGAGACGGGCGACGTCGTTGCCGGCGGGGAGCACACGCACACTGGTGCCGTACCGGCTCTTCAACGCCTTGCCGATCGCGACCGTTATGTTGAAGCCGGACGTTCCGGTGTCGTAGGCGGTGACCGTGAGCGTCTCCGGAAGCTTGACGTCATTCGCCTGAGCCGCAGCGCCCATGGCCGCGATGGCACTCGCGGCGAGTAGAGAGCATGCCCACAGCCGCAACGGTCCTCGAGTCATCATGTTTCCTCCCAAAAAATGAGCGGCCCGCCTTCTGAGGAGCGGATCACGGCACAGCGTTGCTCCAATTCGCGGCGCCGTCCAGCCCGAACGGATCTCCTTGCGCACACGCAGGTCCCGCCGCGGCCGGATTCAGCCGTGGATGGCAAGCGCGCGGAGCGGCCGGTGCAGTATGCGTTGCAACAGATGGCTTCTAGACCGGTTCACCGTCACGCGCGGTGGGGAGGCCGAGTCCGCCGAGAAACCCTGCGAGGTTCTCGGTCATGTAATGGACGTGCAGGGGCGGCTCGGTCCATTCGCGGATCTTGAGCTGGATCGGATGGTCGATGTAGCTCGAATGCACGAGACACGTCGTCATGCCGAGGTCGTGCGCGGGCTCCAGGTTGTGCGGCATATCCTCGAACATGGCGGCTTCCGCCGGCGCCACGCTGTGCGAGGCGAGCAGCCGGTCGTAGGCCTCGCGCTTTTCCTTAGGAATGAAGGCGGCATCGACGATGTCGATGATGTCTTCGAAGAGATCGAGCACGCCAAGCTTGGTCGCCACACGCTCGGCGTGTCCGTGCGAGCCGGCCGTGAAGATGAGCTTGCGCCCCGGCAGCCGCGCGATCGCCGCGCGTAACTCGGGATGCTCGGGGATGGCCGAGAGATCGATGTCGTGCACGAACTCGAGGAAGTCGTGCGGGTCCATGTTGTGCACCTGCATCATGCCGGCGAGCGTGGTCCCGAACTGGCGATAGTAGCTCTTCTGCAGATGCTTCGCGTAGGCGAACGGCACACCGAGATAGCGCTGGATGTACTCCGCCATCTTCTGGTCGACCTGGGCAAAGAGGTTGCACTCGGCCGGGTAGAGCGTGTTGTCGAGATCGAAGATCCAGATGCGCGTGGCGTCGTAGCCGCGCGCGTGCCGTGAAGGGGGCTGGCTGCTCACGCATTCATCTCCTGTCGTCCCGGCGGGCCACGGCCCCTCGAAGGCAGCATCTTGCGACGCCCCGGCTGCATCCGCTTGCCATCTTCTGCTCCGGCGTGATGGGATGGCGCGAATTCCTTCCAGCGCTAGTGTGGTGGATTTGAAGTTCGCTACATCATCTCTGCAAGCTCAGAAGCGAACTTCAAATCCCAAAACCACACTAGAAACATTAGTTTGCTAGTGTCCTTGTCGATTCCGAAGTTCGTTCGGAGCCAGCTAGAGATGATGACGAACTTCGGAAGCGGGACACTAGCCCAACGGGAACAATTCCATGCTCACCATTTACGGCGTCTACCGCAGCCGCGCCACCCGCAACATCTGGCTCGCGAACGAGCTTGGCATACCGTTCAAGCAGGTCCCTGTCACGCAGCCCTATCGCGCCCATGCCGCGCCGGTCCACACGCGCACCGAGGAGTTCCTGAAGATCAATCCGAACGGTCACGTCCCGGCGATCGACGACGACGGACTGGTGCTCTTCGAGTCGCTCGCCATCAACCTCTATCTCGCCAAGAAGCATGGCGGACCGCTTGCCCCCGCCAACATCGCCGAGGACGGCCAGATGACGATGTGGTCGATCTGGGCGATCACGGAGGTCGAAGGCAGGGCGCTCGAGGTGATGCGCGATCCGAAGGGAGCGACGGAGGCGATCGAGGCATTGAAGGCGCCGTTCGCCGTTCTGAACAATGCGCTGGCGGCGACAGGATATCTCGTCGGCGGCCGCTTCACGGTGGCCGACATCAACGTCGCCGAATGCGTCCGCTATGCGTCTGCCGCGCCGCAACTGTTCGAGGCGGCGCCCAACGTCAAGAAATGGCTCGCCGCCTGCCAGGCACGTCCAGCCTTCAAGCAGATGTGGGCCACTCGCGATCAAGAGCCAGCATAGGCCGCCGCAGCGACGAACCGAATAGCAGCGTGGCGGCCCTTCGCGGCGCGCGCTGCCATCGGCCGGCTCACATCAGCGTCTCCCAGAGATGCTGCTCGAGGTCGAGACGGTCGATCTCGGGCCCCTTGAAGTCGCCACGCGAGACGATGCCTTTGACACGGCCGCCCTCGACGATCGGGAGATGCCGGAAGCCACCGTCGGCCATCACTCTAAGGGCATCGATGGCGCGCTTGTCGGGCGCGATCGTCATGGGGTTGCGTGTCATTACCTCGGCAAGGGTCGTGGTGGCCGGGCTGCAACCCCGCGCGAGCGCTTTGACAGCATCGCGGCCCGTGAAGATGCCGACGAGAGCATCCCGCTCGTCGACCACCAGCACCGAGCCGACGCCCGCGTCCCACATCCGCCGTGCAGCGTCCCGGAGCGTTGTCGTGGGCGGCAGCAGAACCGGCTTCTGATCCTTGACGATCAGCGACAGTTTTCGGTTTGTCATCGGCGCCTCCCGATGCCGCCGCCGTTTGTCCGGTGCGGCAGCTTGAAGAAAAAGCGTGGCGGCCATGGTCGCGGCCCGCCTTGCGCCACGTCAATCGCGCCTGATGTGCCTCAGACCCGCGATCGTCGCACGATGGTGCCGACGCCGTGCTCGGTGAAGAGCTCGAGCAGCACACAGTGCGGCACCCGCCCGTCGATGATGACGACGGCCTCGACACCCGCCTCCACCACCTCGATGCAGCCCTCGACCTTCGGGATCATGCCGCCCGTGATGGTGCCGTTGCGGATCAGCGCGCGGGCCTCGTCGACCGTGAGGTCCTCGATCAGCTTCTTGTCTTTGTCGAGCACGCCGGGCACGTCCGTCAGCAGCAGCAGTCGCTTCGCCTTGAGCGCGGCGGCGAGCGCCGACGCGAAGGTGTCGGCGTTGACGTTCAGCGTCTGCCCGTCGGCCGACGCCGCCACCGGCGCGATGACGGGGATCAGGTCCGAGCGCGAGATCACCTCGATGATCTCCGGGTTCACCTTCACCGGATCGCCGACGAAGCCGAGATCGACCGGCTTGACCTCGTTGGTCTCCGGGTCCGGCATCTCCGTGACCTTCTGGGCGATCAAGAGGTTGGCGTCCTTGCCGGAGAGGCCCACCGCCTTGCCGCCCTGCCGGTTGATCGCCGACACGATGCCTTTGTTGATCGAGCCGGCGAGCACCATCTCGACCACCTCCACGGTCGGGGCGTCGGTGACGCGCAGGCCGTGCACGAACTCGGACTTGATGTCGAGCCGCTTCAGCATCGAGCCGATCTGCGGGCCGCCGCCGTGCACCACGACCGGGTTGACGCCCGAAAGCTTCAGGTAGGCGATGTCCTGAGCGAATGCGTCGGCAAGGGCCTGGTCGACCATGGCGTTGCCGCCGAACTTCACCACGACGATCTCGTCGTCGTATCGGACGAGATGGGGCAGCGCCTCGGCCAGGATGCGCGCCTTGGTCTGCGCGTCGCCGTTTGCTTTCGGGCTTTCCACCAGCTCTTTGCCTGCCATCGACGTCGCCTCCGGGGGAACTCTTGTCGGCCGCTCTTATAGCGTGCGCTGCGGCGGCGTCGAGATGGAACGCGACGGCATGTTCGCCCCCGATCGAATGCTGGCTAGTAGACGATCTCGCGGAAGACGGGATCGACACTCTTGCCCCAACGGCGCTCGTAGGCCTCCAGCATGGCCTCGGCGGTGGTGCGGCCGGCATCGAGGACGGCTTCGACGCACGCCAGATGAATGCGCTCGTCGTCGCCCCGGGCATTGCGCACGCCCCGCGCCTTGAGGCCTTCGCTGGCGATGGCAGCCACCTCGCGCGCGATGTCCTGGAGCTTCAGGCGCCGGAAGCGTGTGGCAAGCGCCGTGCGGGGCACCTCGGCGCGCAGCGCGTCGCGTTCCTCTGCCGTCCAGCCCCTCACCACGTCCCATGCCGCATCGAGTGCCGTCTGGTCGTAGAGCAGCCCGACCCACAGCGCCGGCAGTCCGGCAACCTGCGGCACGAGCCCCGCGTCGGCGCCGCGCATCTCGAGGAAGCGCTTCATGCGCACCTCGGGGAAGATCGTCGTAATGTGGTCGGACCAGTCGTCGATGGTCGGCTCGATGCCCGCGAGCTCGGGGCGTCCCAGCTTCTCGGCGAGCTTGCCGGCCAGGAAATCGCGGAACGACGCGCCGGCGACGTCGATGTACGCCTCGTTGCGGTAGATGAAGTACATCGGCACATCGAGCGCGTATTCGACATAGCGCTCGAAGCTCATGCCGCTCTCGAACACGAAGGGCAGCAGGCCGGTGCGGGCGCGGTCGGTATCGCGCCACGCCTCGCTGCGCAGCGACAGGTAACCCGACGGCTTTCCCTCCTTGAACGGGGACGAGGCGAAGAGCGCCGTCGCCACCGGCTGCAAGGCCAGCGAGACGCGCAGCTTCTTGACCATGTCGGCCTCGTCCGCGAAGTCGAGGTTCACCTGGATGGTCGCCGTCCGGTACATCATGTCGAGGCCGTGCGCGCCGACCTTCGGCATGTAGCGCGTCATCACGGCATAGCGCCGCTTCGGCATCTTGGGCGTCTCGGCGAGCGTCCACTTCGGCGAGAAGCCGGTGCCGAGGAAGCCGATCTTCAGGTCGCGGCCGATCGCGGTCACCTCCTCGATGTGCTCTCTCGTCTCGGCATCGACCGCGTGCAGGTCGGCGAGCGGTGCGCCCGACAGCTCGAACTGGCCGCCCGGCTCGAGCGAGACGGTCGCGGCCGGCTCGCCGTCCGGGCGCTTCAGCGCGATGATGTTGTCGCCCTCGTGGATCGGCTCCCAGCCGTAGCGGGCGATGAGCTCCTCCATCAGGGCGCGGATGCCGTCGGGACCGGCATAGGGGATCGGGCCGAGGTTGCTCGTGCGGAACGGGATCTTCTCGTGCTCCGTCCCGATGCGCCACTCCGACTTGGGCTTCGATCCGACGGCGAACCACTCGACGAGGTCGTGGCGAGAGCCGATGGGCGGAGCGGGCGAGCCAGCCTGGCGGGTCGACATGCTTGAACCTCGGTTGAACGGTGAGAACCCGCCGCAGAGGTGCCCCACGGCTCGGAGAGCGTCAACTTATGGCGCCCGCCGTTGGGCGGCACAAGCCCTTGACACAGTGTTGAACGTCGGCGGCGTATGGTGATCTTTTCTCGGGCAAGGCTTTAGATTCGTTCAAGCGTGCTGCAAATCGCGGTGGCGGCCGCGTCGAGCTCGGGCAAGCATCGGCGAGGTCACCGCCAGTCGCCAAGCACCGCATTGACCAGCGCCAGCGCGGCCACCGCTGCTGTGTCCGCCCGCATTATGCGCGGTCCGAGCGCCAGCCGTACGACACCCGGCAGCCGGCACAGCATCTCCCGCTCGTCGGCGGCGAAGCCCCCCTCCGGACCGATCAGGACCGCCAGCGGTCCGGGCCCGGCCTTGCGCAGCGCCGCGACCGGGTCCTGCACAGGGGTATCCTCGTCGCAGAAGACGAGACGCCGCGCCGCGTCCCAGGTCTCTACCGCCCGTCCGAGGGCAACCGGCGCTTCGACCTGCGGCACGCGCAGAATGCCGCACTGCTCGGCGGCCTCGATCACGTTCGCGCGCATCCGGTCGAGGTTCACCCGCTCGGCGACCGTATGACGGGTGAGCACCGGGACCAGCCGCGATACGCCGAGCTCCGTCACCTTCTGCACCATGTAGTCGAGGCGGGCCCGCTTCAGCGGCGCGAACAGGTAATGAAGGTCGGGACCGTCGGACTGCGCGCGCGTTTGGCTGCCGATCTCCAACGCGACATCGCGGCGGGCGCGACGGACAATCCTGCCACGCCATTCGCCGTCGCGTCCGTTGAAGACGTGGACGACCGCGCCATCGCCGAGGCGCAGCACATTGGCGAGGTAGTTCGCCTGCTCACGCGTCAGCGCGAGAACGGCGCCCTCGGCGAGGTCGTCGGCAACATAGAGGCGCTGGGCCCGGAAATCGTAAGTATCGTCCATGCGCCATCTGTAACGCGCTGCGGCCGGCAGGCAACAGCGCTAGTGTGGTGGATTTGAAGTTCGCACCATCATCTCTGCAAGCTTAGAAGCGAACTTCAAATCCGAAAACCACACTAGAAATATTGGCTTGCTAGTGTCCTGATCGATTCCGAAGTTCGTTCGGAGCTTGCCGCAAGGAATGACGAACTTCGGAATCGGGACACTAGATCCGGATGACATCCCCCAGCAGCGGACCCAGCTCGCTGTCCGGCGTTTTCGTGAGATCCTTGGGAAGCTCGCCGGTGATCGCGGCCGACACGCGATCCGAGAACGCGCCGCGCAACACCCCGAGAGCCGTCGGCGGCGCAACCACGACCAGGCGGTCGAAGGCGCCGGCCTGCAAGTGCTCGTCCATCTGGTCGGCCACCATCTCCAGATACGCGCGCTTCAATTGCTTCCGCGGGTCCGTCGGCGGCGTCAACGGATGGCGCGTCGCGCTGCTCGACTCGAAGGAGCGCCCCTGCCGGTCCGCGACGATCTCGTTCGTCGAGCTCGGAATGGCCGACACCGAGGCGAGGCCATCCAGCGGGCGCGTGCCTTTGCCGGGCCCGAGGTTCTCGAGCACGCGGGCACGCCCCGCATCGGCGATCAGGATCCAGGTGCGGATGGGTTTCATGGGCCTACTCCTCACGTCGGGTGCTCTGGGCTGCACTCCAACCCCTACGGCGCGGCGTACGGGCATGCTTTGACGCCGGTCATTATGCGCCACATTGCAGGTGAGCGCCTCTGCGACTAGGGTCCGCGCATGACCAGTCCAGCGCACACCGCACCGACCGTCCCCGACGCGCGCCCGGGGAACTGGGTTGACCGGCTAGCACCGCGCGGCCTGCGGCCCTACCTGCGGCTTGCCCGCGTGGACCGCCCGATCGGGACCTGGCTCCTGCTCTTTCCCTGCTGGTGGTCGCAGGCGATGGGCGAGCTGGCGTCCGGTCGGCCCTATCCAAACGTCTGGCATTTGCTCCTGTTCCTGGTCGGCGCCTTCGTCATGCGCGGCGCCGGCTGCACATATAACGACATCGTCGACCGCGACATCGACGCTGGCGTCGCCCGCACCCGCGGCCGGCCGATTCCCTCGGGCGAGGTCACAGCGCGACAGGCGGCGGCCTTCATGGTGGCGCTCTGTCTTGTCGGCCTGCTGGTGCTGCTGCAATTCAACGCCGTGACTGTTTGGCTGGGTATCGCCTCGCTGGCCCTGGTCGCGATCTATCCCTTCATGAAGCGGCTGACCTACTGGCCGCAGGTCGTGCTGGGGCTTACCTTCAAATGGGGCGCCCTCGTCGGCTGGACGTCGGCCCAGGGCTCGCTCATGTGGCCGGCCGTTACGCTCTACGCGGGATGCGTGCTCTGGACCGTCGCCTACGACACGATCTATGCCCACCAGGACAAGGAGGACGACCTCGCACTCGGCTTGAAGTCCACCGCCATCCGCTTCGGAGACGCGACGCCGCAATGGCTCACCGGGCTCTATGGGGGTGCGCTGGTGCTGTGGGTGACGGCGGCGCTGATGGCGGGGGCAGGGGTGTTCACCTTGCTCGCGCTGGCGATTTGCGGCGCCGGCTTCGCCTGGCAGGTCGTGACGCTCGATACGAGCGATCCCGCCAACTGCCTCGCGCGCTTCAGGTCGAACCGCTTCATCGGCTGGATCTTCTTCGCGGGGCTGGTCGCCGACATGACGATCGGCCGATGAGGCTGGCGCGGCGCCGCGGAACACGGCCGGCGTCCGGCGAGCTGGTCTCGTGAGAGCCACTCATCCGGACGCGACGCCACCGTGTCGACTTCTTTCGTAGGCCGGCCGCACGTCGGGCCGACAATTGGACTGTCGCATCTTCGCGTTCAGATTGCGTGAACGATCGTGATCAACGCAGCGTTGGCAAGTGCACCAAATCGGGAAGCGGCAAACGTCAGGGTCACGGATGAGCAAGAGTTCCGACCAGCATCGCCA
>Ga0180220_1001779_pt1 | contig 15105 bp, 14 predicted proteins | sample eDN5th37CBELigBY_FD_151335 | JGI IMG/M metagenome (GOLD analysis project Ga0180220, IMG submission 151335) | Enriched backyard soil microbial communities from Emeryville, California, USA - eDNA 5th pass 37_C BE-Lig BY (version 2) (version 2) | ecosystem: Environmental > Terrestrial > Soil >... | reverse complement strand
CGAGCCTCTTGAGATCGGCGCTGGAGATCTCCTCTTCGCCCCCCAGGCCGAGGGTGAAGATGGGCAGGCCCAGCCGACGGGCCGCGGCGGCGGCGGAATCGAGGTCGGCTTCGACGCTCGCGTTGTCCTCGCCGTCGGTCAGGGCGAGCACGACGCGACGGCCCGGCTCGTCGTCCAGAATCTCAAGAGCGTGGGAGACCGCGTCGTAGAACCGGGTCGCGCCGGCGGGCCGAAGACGGTTCACCGCCTCGCGGGCGCGTCGACGATCGGCCGTCAGCGGCTGGATCAGCTTCACCTCCGAGCCGAAGGCGATCACGGCCACCCGAGAGCCCTCCGGCAGCTTCTCCAAGAACGTCGAGACCGCCTCCTTGAGCGAAGGCATCCGGTCCTCAATGCTCATGCTCAGGCTTCGATCGACCACCAGAACGATCGTCGTCGCGATCCGCTCGGTCGTCATCGGCGCTTGGAACTCCAGGATCGGCAGCTCCTTGCCCTCCTCGAAGACCCGAAATTCCTCCTTCGTCGCGTCTCGGAGAAACGAATCGTCGGGCCGGCGCACCTCGAACTGAACGCCGATCCGGGGAAAATCCTCCTGACTCGCCCCGGTGACGACCACCGTGTTGCCGGCGTCGTCTGGAGTTTCTTCCTGGGACCAGGCCGAGGTGGCGAAGAACGTGGCGAAGAGACCCAGAAGGGTAATTCTCAATCGCCCCCGCCAAGCATCCTTCTCCCTCTGGGAGAAGGTGGCCGGCACGGCCGGATGAGGGTCTCCGGGTTTACGGAGAGGCTGGGGAACGGGGCCGGGAGGGCGAGGCTCCCGCCGAGCCCCGCGCATGGCGCCGGCTCGGCGGGAGCCTCGCCCTCCCGGAAGAACCGCTCGCCCAACACGTCCCGACGTCCGAGGCCCCCCACCCGGCCGTTCCAGCCAATCGGAAAACCGCATCACGCCCCCTCCTCCTTCCTCGCGGGAAACGCGACCCAGGACGCCAGGGCGAGCCCAACGCCAACCAGGGCCCACAAGATCACCGCCGCGGGACCCGCCGCGAACGAGGGGCCGACCAGCCCATCGGCGCTCCGAACCGCCGCGAAGGCCAAGGCCGAGGCCAAGAGCCCCCCGGCCGACCCGGCGAAGCCCGAGGCCCCCACGTCTCCTCCCCGGGCGGCGCCCAAGGCCGTCCCGACCAGGAACCCCAAAACGCTCCCGACCACCGCGAGGGTCGCCAGCCGGGACTCGCCCCCCCCGGTCAGAACATGGGCGCCCACCAGAACCAAGGGGAACAGCCAGAGTCGGCGCGCCGGCGAGAACAGCCCCGCGAAGTCGGTCGGCGGAAGCCCCGCGCTCGAATCGTCGTCGGTGAGGGAAACCACCTCGGCCCGCGCGCGCTCCAGGCGAATCTCAATCCGCCTCGACCCGCCGTTGCTCTCGACAACGATCGCCCCCAACGCCCCCTCGCCCCCTCCTTCGGGCAAGTCAATCTCCAACTCCACGTCGGTCTCGTCGATCGTCGCGAATGATCCGTCCTCCCCGCCGCCCAAGAGCCTCGCCCGGCCCGGCCCCGTGGATTCGACCCGAACCGTCGAGCGCAACAGCCGGTAGCCGACGTTTGAGATTCGAATCGTCCGGCGCACGGTCCCTCCTCCCCCGGCGGCGCGGACCACCAAGGCTTCGGGATGGACGTCCAGTTCCGGGGCGCTTGAGCGGATCGCGGGGAGCCTCCCCAGCCAGTCGTCGAGCATGTCGTCGGCCGACCATCCCGCCGATTTCCGCGGGAGCAAATCCGCGCGGCCGACCCGGCGCAGATGTTCGGCGATCCGTCCCGAAGCCAACTCGTCGCGCACCAAACTCCAGCGTTGGGCGGCCAAGGCCAGGAAATCATCCCAGGACCGGCAGGCGACGCCCCCGGGAAAGGCGTAGGGCGCGCCCAACGGCCCCGATCGAGCCGAAACCGCGGGAGGAGGAGGCGGAGCGGAGGGCGGCGAAGGAGGCCGAGGCGCCGCGCCTTCGGACTCGCGGCGGACCACCAGCCGGACGCCTCCCAACTGGACTTCATCGCCGGGGGCCAGCGGGCGATCGACGCCGGAAAGCAACCGCTGATGGTTGACGAACGTGCCGCCGGGACCGTCGAGGTCTCGGATGGCGAGCCTCCCCCCCGAGACGATCAATGCGGCCTGCTTGCCGGTCATCCTGCGAGGCGAAGCGCCCTCCTGATCGGCGAGGCTCAGATGCCCCGGCGCGGGTCCTGGCGCGTTGCCGACCGTCGTTTCTCCCTCGGCCAAAACGTAGCGCCGGCCCGGCTCGCGACCGCGAACGACCTCCACGCCCCAACGACCTCGCGCCCCGTCGATCGCCATGTCGCCTCACCGCCGCATCCGGTTTTGGGGAGGGCGAGGCTTTCGCCCACCCGGGAATCAGACTCCGACGCCTCGAATTAAGTCCCTCATCGCCGCCGAAAGATCAGGAGGGTGTGTCCCAACTCGACCCGGTCGCCGTCGTGGAGGACCCGCTCCGACGGACAGACCGCGCCGTTGACCTTGGTCGCGGCCGATTTGGCGAGGTTCCGCAAAACGTAGCCTTGCGGCGTCCGCTCGATCTCGGCGTGCGATCGCTCGACGGCCGGGTCGCCGAAGATGCCGATCTCGGCCCGCTCGTCGAGCCCCAATCGACACGTCCGACGCGCGAGCAGATAAACGCGCCCTTCTTGTCGACCGCTGGCGATCTGAACCCAGGCCCGGCGCAGGGCCTGCTCGACCAGGGCCAAGAAGAGTCCCAAGCCCGCGCCGAGGATCACCATGCCGAGCGCCTGGCTTAGATCGTAGCGGTTGCCCAGGGCGACGCGAAGGGCCTCGAAGCAAAGGCCGCCGACGAAGCCCCCCAGCCCGCCGCCGATCAGGCCGAAGGTCAGCCGTTGCCAAGAGCGATCGGCGATCCCCTGCCCCAGGCCGATCCCCAGGCCGAGCACCGCCCACGAGGCCGCCCGGCCGAGCAAGCCGCCTTGCAGAACGCCGATGACCACCTCGCCGAGCACCAGCCCCAACGCGCCGCCGATGGCCGCGGCGGGCGTCCCCCGCGCCGTGGCCCTCGCCATCCTCCGCCACGAGCCGTCGCGAAGCGGTCCCCAGGCGTTGATGAAGAAGCTGATCGTCCCGCCGATCAACGCGCCGGCGAGGGCGTCGCGGAGGTAGACCGAATCGGCGTGGACCAATTCGACGTAGAGATAAAGGCCGAAGAGGCCCCCCAGCGCGCCCGCCAGGGCCGAGTCGTAAACTTGCCGGAAGCTCGCCCAGCCCCGCCCACGCGCGGCGACCGCCTCGTCGGCTTGGATGGAAATCGGCGTCGTCGCGCTCAATTCACGATCCGCAAGGAGCGGCCCCCCTCGGCGATGACTCGGGCGATGTGGCCGAAGGTTCGGACCAACTCGCCCCCTTGGACGAAGATCGAGGCCGCCTCGCCGCTCGCCAAGCGGTTGAGGTACTCTCGATCGGCGGCGCCGGTGCCGATGGCGACGATCTGGACGCCCTGGCCCTTCGCCGCGTCGGCCTGCTCGACGGCGCTTTCGGGGGCGTCGGGATAGCCGTCGGTGAGGATGACGATGTATCGCCTCCAGTCGTCGGCGACAAGCTGGCCCCGGGCCATCTCCAGGGCGTCGGTCAGGTTGGTGCTCCCCTCGGCCTCGAGCCGGTGGATCGCGGCCGAGACGCGACGGGTGTTGCCCGTGGGGGGAGATTGCAAATGAACGTCGCTGGAGAACGAGATCAGACCAACCTCCATCCGGGTGAAGTCGCAACGGTCCAGAAACTCGCGCGCGGCGGTTTGGGCCTCGGTCAGGGGCGGACCCATCATGCTTGAGGAAACGTCGATCAAAAGCATGATCCGAACCCGCTCGCTCCCGCCCTCGGCGGCGGCCGGTTCGGGGGGGCGTCCCAGCCACGAGAGATCGTCGGGGACGGGCTCGACGGTCATGGCCAGCGCGTGGCCCGAGTCGCGTTGGACGGCCCGGGCGTGAACCACGCCGTCAGCGTCGTACGAGAGGCCCACGTCGACGGCCACTTCGGCGTCGGTCGCCTGAATCCCGTTGAAAACGTACTTGCCCAGGATCGAGCAATCGAGGGGGCTGGCGCTTTCTCCCTGCGTCAGATAAACCTCCAGCTTCGTGTTGGCTCCGCCGTGGGTCGCGTGCATGTAGGTTCGGCTGTTCTCGGCGGGGATCGGCAGGTTGCGGCGAATCACCACGTCGTTGATGTAGGCCGACCCGTCGGCGCTCACCGCGACGACGCCCAGGCTGTGCGACATCACGTCGACGACCCGCCGGGGCGTCGGCGGCGCGGTCCCTCCGCCCAACGTGAACCGAGGGACGGCGTCGCCGACGGTCTCGCCGGCCTCCATCGCCGCTTGAACGGCCGCGCCCAACGCGACGACCTCATCGACGTTGACGCCGGTTCGAGGCGGCTTGCCGGCCATCTCGGCGACGTACGAGCGGACCATCGGCATTCGGGTCGAGCCGCCGACGAGCAAGACGCCGTCGATCCGCCCCCAATCCAAATTGGCCTCGCCGAGCGCCTCTTCGGTCAGTCTTCGAGTTCGGTCCATAAGCGGCGCGGTCATCGCCTCGAACTGCTCTCGGCTGATGTCGAAGCTCTGGCGCTGGGCGCCAAGCTGAAGGGTGACGCGGGCGGAGGTTCGCTCCGAGAGCGTCCACTTGGCCTGCTCGCTTCGGACGAGAACTTCGTTGAGGGCGACCGGATCATCGAGCGGGTCGAACCCGGTTTCGGCGGCGAATCGTTCGGCGAGGAAGGTCGCGATCCGATCGTCCCAGTTCTTGCCCCCCAGGTCGTGATCGCCGGCGGTGGCGAGCACGGCGACCTCGGCCTCGGCGATCCGAGCGATGGTCACGTCGAAGGTTCCCCCGCCCAGGTCGTAGATCAGAACGGTCTCATCCTGGTTCTCGGCTCGGTTCAGACCGTAGGCGAGGGTCGCGGCGGTCGGCTCGTTGATGATCCGGGCGACGTCGAGCCCGGCGGCGCGTCCGGCCTCGATGGTCGCCTTGCGCTGGGGGTCGCCGAAATAGGCCGGGACGGTGATGACGGCCCGCTCGACCGGCTCGCCCATGGCCGCCTCGGCGTCCTCCTTGAGCCGCCTCAGCACGATCGCCGACAGGTCGGCCGCCGAATACGTCTTGCCGTGGAACTCAAGCTGATAAAGGGCGCTTCCCATGTGGGGCTTGAAGAAGCTGGCGATTTCGGAGTCGCCCAGCCGGGCCCACTCCTTGGCCTCCTGACCGACGGCCGGCGGGTCGACGCCGAAATAGATGACCGAGGGAGTGATGTTGGCCCCCTCGCGGTTGGCGACCACCTCCGGCCGGCCATAGGCGTTCCGCCTCGCCACCACCGAGTTGGTCGTCCCCAGGTCGATCCCCACGAAGGCGGCCATCGCTCACCCCTTTTCCAACAACATCGCCCGAAACCCCGCCTGAACAAAGTGGCGATCCGCCGTCAGCGCGTCCGTCACCCCCATCTCTCGCATCACCACGAACGAGATGCAATCGGTCAGTCCCCAATCCTTATCGCCACGAGAGGAATAGAGCTTCAAACCCCGCCGCAAGAGATCGGTGTCGACGGGGATGATTCGAACCACGCCGCCGTTGGCGGACGACGCATTGAGAAACCTTTCAATAGCCTCCGCCGCCTTCGAGCGGTCGATGGCCCCGAGGGCGTTGCCAAATTCGACCATAACCGCTTCGGTGGAGACGACTTGCCGGGCTCAAACGGCGCGACGGTTCCATTCCAGGGCCCTCTGGTGGAGTTGATCCGCCCGATTGTGGAGCGCTTGAAGAAACGAAGTGTCGAGGAAGAAGCGTTCCCCGCTCATCCCTGGCGCCCACCATCGCCGCGCTTCGGCGTCCCGTAGAGATAATGATCATGCTCGGAGGCCCAGTCCGGTGGAGCGACGATCGACCCCGCATTTTTCTCCAGAAGTTCCCAAAGAGCCGACACCGGGTCTTGCGGCGGCTCCTCTGTTGCCGGCTTGGCGAGGGGGCGCGAGGCGGCGACCTTCAAAGCGCCCATGATCTCATCGACAAGCGTTCCGCCGCCTTCCGTGAGGACAAGGAGCCCACCGCCTTCTTGGGGCGTCAAACCCACGCGCCCCAGCGTTTGGACGAAATCGGCGTGGAGGTCGATTAGCTCCTCTCGCGCCTCGTCTCGGATCACCAACCGAGCCATTACCGCCTCGTCGCGAGGCCGGCGCAGCTCGACCCATTTCAAGGCGCCCGGCGGGTCGAATCTCAGGTCGATGGTTACAAGGTTGCGCTTCAACAGGTCGGTCAGCGCCGTTTCGAGGGCCTCGTTTCGACTCCCGAACCGCAGCCTGGCGACGCCCGATTTCAGGTCGGCGGCGGACATGGAACACCTCCTCTATTCGTCATTTCGATGCTCGCGCGCCTGAGGCAAGACCGACTCGCGGAACCAATCCTGGAAGGCGGCGGCCCAGGCGGTGTCGTCGCCGAGCGCGTATTGACGAAGGAATCGCGCGACTTCCTCCATCGGCAAGAACGGAAAGTATTCACTGTTGGAAACAGATTGATAATCCCCGCGCTTATGGAGGCTGAGCACGTCCAGACGTTCGCCGTCAAACCGCCAGATTTCAGGGCCCCCGAGCGCGGCGTAGATCCCCAACCGCCGGCGCGAATCGCCGGCGATGTCGATTTCGACCGCCAAATCGGGCGGCGGATCGACGCTCAAGTCAATCCGCGCCCAATCGGCGACCCTCTCGGCGCTCTTGAAATAGTAGCACTGATCGGGCTCAAGCCCCTTCTCCAAATCCTCGCGCTGAAACGTGGCCGATCCCACGCCGACGACCCTCACGCGCAAGTCGAAGGTCATCATGTCGATCATCCGGCCGATTAAGACCTTATAACGCTCGTGAATGGGGAGCGGCGTCATGATTTCCAATACTCCCCGATCATAGGTCATACGGACGGAGCGGTCTCCCAGAGCGTTTCGAACCGCCTGATAATCCGCCCAATCAACGCCGCGCAGCGCGATTCTTCGCGAGGCGTCATGTCGCGTTCCGGGTGAGGCGGTCGCCATGTTGAATCCTCCTTCGCGCCCTCAATAATCCAGTGCCTGGACCAAGCTCCGTGGTGCGGTTATAGGTTTTACGGCGTGGTCCCGCCTATCACGCGAGTTGGATCCCACCACAACCGGACGAAACAACGGTTGCCCCACACCTGGAACCAAAAGTCTCTCGGCTGGCATCTCCAAACCATTTGCGTAAACTGGAGGGTCTTCTCCCCCGCCATATCCTCCAAGGGGAATTCGAATACCACGGTGTCCATGTTGTTGACCCATTTGGGCCCCTCCTCGCCAAGCCATTGCTCGATCCAGGTTCTCTCCTTGCCCCGGCTCGCCTCTCGAATGGCGCATGCGATGTCGTCCAGTCCCGCAAGGCGGCAGCGGCGACCGCATGTTGCCAAGAGCGCCTTCACCCTGCCATCGAGCGTGCCGCGGCACTCCTGGTTGTCCAGCATGGTGTTGCCTTGTGGAACTTGGAACGGGGTAGAGCATCAAAGATTGCGGGGCTTCTCGGCCGCAAAGCCAGCACCACTTCCCGAAGTAGGGCTGTCACCTTCGCTCGCTCAATCTTCTCCCGGCAAAACCACCTCGCGAACCCAGCGCCGGAAGGCGGCGGCCCAGGCGCGGTCGGAGCCGCCTTGATCGTCGCGGGCGAAGGCGGCGAGCGCGTCGAGCGGCGCTCGGGGGAACGTCGGGCTTGATGCGGAGGCGACGTACTCGCCGTTTTGGAGCAGCAAGACCGAAAGCTCCTCGCCGTCGAACCGCCAAACTTCGGGGATTTTGAGCGCCGCGTAAATTCCCAACCGCCGGCGCGAATCGCTGGTTACATCGATCTCGACGGCCAAATCGGGCGGCGGATCGGTTTCGGGGTCGAACCGCCGCCAGTCCTTGATCTTGCCGGCGCTGGCAATGTGGAAGCAGGCGTCGGGCTCGATGGCGCGTTGCAAGTCCTCGCTTTGAAACGTCGTCGAGCCAAACGAGAAGTAATCGAGCCCCAACTCGTCGGCCATCATCTCGATTATCCGGCCGATCAACACCTTGTAGCGCTCGTGAATGGGGAGCGGCGTCATGATTTCCAATACTCCCCGATCGTAGGCGACGCGGACGGAGCGATCGCCGACAACTCCCAAGAGCGCCTGAAAGCCCGGCCAGTCGATGTCATGAAGGACGACCTTCGGCGATGCGACCCGCTTTTGATCGGCGACGGCGGACATGGAACACCCTCCGAAATCGGTGACTTCGCGACGCGGCGTCGACGGTTCCTCACTCGCCCTTCCCAAGCGAACCCGCCCACGCGCGGACCTTGTCCATCCAGACCCGTTCCGAGCCGTCCTCGAAATCGCGGACGAACGCGGCGAGCCGGTCGACCGGCGCGAGGGGGAACGAGGGACCGCGATCAGTCAAGACATAGGCGCCGTCGCGGAGGACGAGGATGGTTAACTCGTCGCCATCGAACCGCCACACCTCCGAGACCCCCATGTCCGAGTAGGTTTTAAGCCGGACGCTCGAGCCGCTCGTCAGGTCGATTTCGATCACGAGATCGGGGGGCGGGCCGACGGCGGGGTCGTATTCCCTCCACTTGATGTCCGGCCGGTAGGACGCGATCAGAAAGCAGGCGTCCGGTTCAACCCCCCTCGCGCGAAGTTCGCTCTTGTACCGCGTTGATCCGAACGCCACATAGTCAATCTTCAAGCCGGCGGCGAGCGACCGAACGAGGCTGCCGAGGATTTCCTTGTACCACTCGGGGAGCGAGGACGGAGACATGATTTCAAGCGTCCCCTGGTAATAGGTCAGGCGGAGGGAGCGGCGATCCTTGAACAGTTCCACGAGCGTCTCGTAATGCGACCACGGCACGTCGTAAAGGACGACGCGGCCCCCGTCCTCGCGCGAGGGAGCCGCGGGATTCGATCGTTGGAGCGTCGTCGACATCGGTTTTCCTCCAGGGGAGGCACTCATGAGACGGTCAGCATCCGAAGCGCCGTCGAGCGCTCCTCGACATCCTCGGCGTTCATGACGGCCTCGGTTTGGAACTCGACTTCGATCGAGCCGCCGGCGGTCAGGTCGAGCGCCGTGACGTTCAACCGGCCGTCGCGGTTGATGGCGAAGGTCACGCGAATGGGGCTCTTGGCCGGGAGCGCTTCGGGGAGGTTGAGCGTGGCGACCCCCACCTCTCGGCAATCGGCCGGGTCTTCGGCGTCGCGCTCGCCGGACATCACCCGGATGTCGACGGCCGCCTGGTTGGCGGCGTCGGTGCCGAAGTCGGTCGACCGCTCGAAGGGGACCTCGGTGTTTCGGGGCAGGATGTAGACGACGACCTCCTTGCCCGAATCGTCGCGCGCGACCACCCCCAGGCTCTTGGACAGGACGTTGACGATCTTCGTGCCGACCAGCTCGCGCACGGGGCCGGTGAGGGTGAAGCCGAGTTGGCTCTCCAGGCGGTCGAGCGCCTCGGCGACCTCCTCTTCGGGAACCGCGCTCAGGTCGATCGGGCCGGTTTCGGAGGCGATGATGGAGGAGCCTTCGGCCGATCCTTCGGCGGTCTCGGCGGCGAGCATGTCTTGGACGCCCTCTTGAAGCGCCTCCTTCAGGCCGAAGAGGGCCGCGCCCTTGGCGACGGCCTCGTCGGGGTCGTAGCTTTCGGGCTCGAGCTGGAACTCGTCGGCCAGGCGCTTTTGGATCTGGGGCATCCGGGTGGCGCCGCCGACGAGGATCAGCTTGTCGAACCGCTCGTGGCCCTTGGCCTTGGCGTCGGCCAGCATCTCGCGGGTCAGTTCGATGGTCCGGTCGAGCAGGTGCCGGGTGATCTCCTCGAAGGTGGCTCGGTCCAACTCGACTCGGGCCTGCTTGCCGGCGTGGGTGACCCGGAAGGGCGCCTTCTCGCGCTGGGTGAGCGTCTTCTTGCCCCGCTCGGCTTGGAGGAACAGGTCGTTGAGAACTTCGGCGTCGTCGAGCGGGTCGGACTCCTCGCCGGTCTGCTCTTGGAACTTTTGGGCCAGGTGCATGACGATCGCCTCGTCCCAGTGCGCTCCGCCCAAGCGATGGTCGCCCCCGGTGCAGATGACCCGGATCAGGCGATCCTTGATCTCGATCATGGTGACGTCGAAGGTGCCGCCCCCCAGGTCGTAGACCAAGACCGTTTGGTCCTCCCCCTGCTCCAAGCCGTAGGCGATGGCCGCCGCGGTCGGCTCGTTGAGGATCGCCCGGACGTTCAGCCCGGCGAGCCGGCCGGCGTTGGCCGTCGCCTCGCGCTCGGGGGTTCCGAAATAGGCCGGGCAGGTGATGACCACGTCGGTGATCGTCTCCCCCAGCGCGATCTCGGCGTCGCCGACGACCTTGCGCAAAATGAACGACGAGACATCCTCGGCGCTGTAGGATTGGCCGTCGTGCTCGAAGATGAAATTGGGGTCCCCCATGTGCTGCTTAACGCGCGAGACGACGCGCTCGGGCTCGACCTTGGCCGACTCTTTGGCCGTGTCGCCCACGATCACGTTCTCGCCGTCGAAGAGGACCACCGACGGAGTGATCCGCTCGCTCTCCTGATTCGGCGTGACGACCGCCTTGCCGTGTTCGTCCACGCGGGCGATCGCCGAATAAGTCGTTCCCAGGTCGATCCCGTGGACGCGCTTCAGACCTTCCGCCATCTTTCGGGCCTCCCCTCGCCCCGGGGCTCGAACCCGGTTCGCGCGACGATGTTGTTGAGCCGGAGTTCGCCGGGGTCTTCGCTCCAACCACCGCGATATTGCGAAATTACGCCCGGCGCCGGAAAATCCAAGTGGGACGACGCTGATTTCCCAACCCAAACCAACCACTCGACCCGGCGCGTCGCCCTCATCTTGCCGTCGAACAACTTGTACACTATCGATGATAGGAAATCGGCGCGAGCTTGTGAATCGATCGGCGTCTCAGAGCCGATCATTATCCGGGAATGGACGTGATATGGTCAGGAGGAGACGGAGATGAAAGCTGGCGCGGACTCGGCGTCGCGTGGACGAATCTACGACGACATAACTCAGACGATCGGCGGCACGCCCCTGGTTCACCTTCGGCGGATCACCGAGGGTTGTTCGGCCACCGTCGCGGCGAAGCTGGAGAGCTTCAACCCGCTCTGGTCGGTGAAGGACCGCATTGGCGTGGCGATGATCGACGCGGCCGAGGCCGATGGGAAGATCACCAAAGGCTCGGTCATCATTGAGCCGACCAGCGGCAACACCGGCATCGCCTTGGCCTTCACCTGCGCCGCGAGGGGCTACCGACTCATCGTCACCATGCCCGAAAGCATGAGCCTGGAGCGCCGGCGACTCATCAAGGCGTTCGGCGCCGAGATCGTCCTCACGCCGGCCGCCGAGGGGATGCCCGGCGCGGTTCGCAAGGCCGAGGAGTTGCTGAAGCAAACCCCCAACGCCTTCATGCCTCAACAGTTCCAGAACCCGGCCAACCCCCGGATTCACCGCAAGACCACCGCCGAGGAGATCTGGCGCGACACCGACGGGAAAATCGACATCTTCGTCGCCGGCGTCGGGACCGGCGGCACCATCACCGGCGTCGGCGAGATGCTCAAAGAGCGCAAGCCCTCGGCGCGGGTCGTCGCCGTCGAACCGACCACCTCGGCGGTCATCGACCAAAAGCGGCACGGCGAACAGCTCAAGCCGGGCCCCCACAAGATCCAGGGGCTGGGCGCGGGGTTCATCCCCGACGTGCTCGACGTCGACGTCATCGACGAGGTGGTCCTGGTCCGCGACGAGGACGCCTTCGAGACCACCCGCAAGATCGCCCACGACGAGGGGATCCTCTGCGGGATCTCCAGCGGCGCCGCGGTCTTCGCCGCCCTCGACGAGGCCCGACGGCCCGAGAACGCCGGCAAGCTCATCGTGGTCTTGCTCCCCGACCTCGGCGAGCGTTACCTCTCGACCTCGCTGTTCCCCGAGGGCTGAGCCTGGTGGCCAAGCCCCTGTACAACCCCGAGGGATTCGACGGGCCGCTGGAGATCCCGGCCGACGTCGTCGAGGCGATGGTCGCCCACTGCCTCCGCGAGACGCCCCTGGAATGCTGCGGCATTCTGGGGGGCGTCCCCCCCCGGGTCTCGTCGTTTCACCCGCTCCGAAACGCCGCCGCCAGTCCAACCCGCTACGACGCCGACCCCCGAGACCTGATCGACACCGTCGTCGCGCTCCGGGAAACCGGCTCCGAGATCCTGGCCATCTACCACTCCCACCCGAAGTGGGAGGCCGTCCCCAGCCAGACCGACCTGCGCGAAAACCACTACGGCGCCGTCCCCCGGATCATCATCTCGCTGCTCCACGACCCTCCCGAGGTCCGAGTCTGGCGGCTGAAGCCCGACTCGTTCCTGGAACTGGCCTGGATCGCCGTCGAGCCGATCGGCCCGGAGCGCGAGGCGTTGCACGATCCGGGGGACGCGGAATAGACTACTGGTCCATTGAACCCGGTCTCGGGAGGGCGAGGCTCCCGCCGAGCCCCACGCATGACGCCGGCTCGGCGGAAGCTTCGCCCTCCCGAAAAATCGCGACGGTCGCGGTCGGGAACGGTCCCGGTCGTCGGCTCTCGCAACAACGCTTCTTTTTATTCAACGCATCGCGCCACGAGCATTTTCTCATGCAGAAGACCTTAATCATTTTGAAACCCGATTGCGTGCAACGACGGCTCGGCGGCGAAGTCCTCGCCCGATTCGAGGCCAAGGGGCTTCGGATCGCCGCCTTGAAGCTGATTCAGGTTGACCGGGCGCTGGGCGAGAAGCACTACGCCGAGCACGCCGGCAAGCCGTTCTTCGAGGGGCTCATCGACTTCATCACCGGCGGGCCGGTGATCGTCGGCGTGCTGGAGGGGAACGAGGCGATCAGCGTGGTCCGGTCGATGCTCGGCGCGACCAACGGCGTCGCCGCCGCGCCCGGGACCATCCGGGGCGATTTCTCCATCAGCAAGCAAAACAACTTGGTCCACGGCAGCGATAGCCCGGAATCGGCCGATCGCGAAATCGCCCTCTGGTTCAAGCCCGAGGAAATCGTCGATTACTCCCTGGCCGGCGACCAGTGGGTCTTCGGCGGCGCCTGAGCCCTTGGTTGGGGTTGGAGCCGACATGGCCTCGACGCCTCGCAAAAACGACATCCTCGCCAACCCGTTCCACCTGATCTTGCTGACCGCGAGCGCGCTGTTCGCGCTCACGGTCTTGGCGTATCTGGTTGGCGGCTTCGTCCTGGACCCATCGCGTCCTCCCGAGGCCGAAGGCTCGCGCCGGTTCGCCCTCTGGATCGACCGCAACGGCCCGATGCTTCTGGGCGTCGAGTTCCTGGTCATGCTGGTCGCCTGCGTCGCCATGATGGCCACCGACCATTGGTTCAACCCGCCCCGAGCGAGGGATCAAAAACAGAGGTCGCAGCCAAGCATCCTTCTCCCCCCCGGGAGAAGGTGACCGAAGGCAATAGTGTTCGGCGCGAGGTTTGAGCGACCCCAAAACCGGGGCGAGCCTCCCTTCTCCCCTCGCGGGAGAAGGGAAAACCCGACTTCGTCCGCCGCGTATGCAAGCCGTGCCGAACAGTATTGCCCTCCGGGCCCCCCGCCCCCGGAGGGAGAGGGGATGTAATGCCGCTTTGGGCCGGCGTTCGTTTATCAATCCGGCGCTCTCCCCCAATCCAAACACAAAACGCTTTGGTCAACGGAGGACCCTCGATGGCGCCGAGCGACGTGAAAAGCGAGGTCCGGGAGCTTCGATCCGAGATCGAGCGGCACAACCGCCTCTACTATCTTGAGGCGGACCCCGAGATCAGCGACCGCGAATTCGATCGGCTGATGGAGCGGCTCGTCCAGTTGGAGGCCGAGCACCCGGAATTGGCCGATCCCGACAGCCCCACTCAGCGGGTCGGCGGCGCTCCGTTGGCCGAGTTCGCGACGGTCCGCCACGCCGTCCCGATGCTCTCGATCGACAACACCTACAACTACGACGACGTCCGCGAGTGGGACGCCCGCGTCCGAAGGGGGCTCAACCCGGGCGAGGCCGTCGCCTACGTCGTCGAGCTGAAGGTCGACGGCGTGGCGGTTTCGCTTCGCTACGAGGGCGGCCGGCTCGTCCTCGGCGCGACCCGGGGCGACGGCGAGCGCGGCGACGACGTCACCGCCAACCTCCGAACCGTCAACGAGGTCCCGCTGTCGCTTCGGGGAGAAGCCCCCGAACTCCTGGAGGTTCGGGGCGAAGTCTACATGACCAACGCCGAGTTGGCCCGGATCAACCGGATTCGAGTCGACGAGGGGCTCAAGCCGTTCGAGAATCCCCGCAACTCCACCGCCGGCTCGCTGAAGCTGCTCGACCCGAGGCTCTGCCGCCAGCGCCGGCTTCGGTTCGTCGCCCACAGCCTCGGCGAATATCGGGGCTTCGAGGAAACCTCATATTTTGACACGATGCAGCGGATCAAGGCCCTGGGGATGCCCATCAGCCCCTTCATGACGCGGCTCCACTCGATCGACGAGGTGATCGAGCACGCCCAAGAATGGGAATCACGCCGCAACACCCTCGACTTTCAAACCGACGGCCTCGTCGTGAAGGTCGACGACCTGACCCAGCGCCGTCGGCTCGGGTCGCGGAGCAAAAGCCCGCGCTGGTCGATCGCCTTCAAGTACGAGGCCGAGCAGGCGGTCACGCGGATCACGGCGATCACCGTTCAGGTCGGCAAGACGGGCAAGCTGACCCCCGTCGCCGACCTGGAGCCGGTTCGGCTCGCCGGCACGACGGTCAAGCGGGTGACGCTCCACAACGCCGACGAGATCGCCCGCAAGGACATTCGGATCGGCGACTCGGTGGTCGTCCAGAAGGCCGGCGAAATCATCCCCCAGGTGGTCCGGGTCGAGACCGAGGCCCGAACCGGCGCCGAGGTCCAATTCCACTTCCCCGAACACTGCCCCAACTGCGGCGCTCCGGTGGTCCGCGATCCCGGCGAAGTCGATTTCCGGTGCTCCAACCGCCCCTCGGCCTGCTCGGACCAGCTTAAGGGACGGCTCCGCCAGTACGCCCACCGCGACGCGCTCGAC